>Ga0209794_1001321_pt1 | contig 20133 bp, 16 predicted proteins | sample EBPBio232013_DNA_FD_185869 | JGI IMG/M metagenome (GOLD analysis project Ga0209794, IMG submission 185869) | Wastewater treatment Type I Accumulibacter community from EBPR Bioreactor in Madison, WI, USA - Reactor 1_5/23/2013_ DNA (SPAdes)... | ecosystem: Engineered > Bioreactor > EBPR >... | reverse complement strand
GCATCGTATATAGAATACTCCATAATAGTCTCTCCACTGGGGCCAAACGACTGGATCTGCTTCAGACTACCATATCGGGAAGCCATACCGGCTGCCAATATCACGAGTGTAGGTTGCATGCGAATTTTTTTGTTTCGGGCGCTAATATATAAATTCCAGCATGAAATTACCAGTGCGGCCCGATTTGGTCTGCCTAGAACCGGTGCGGCTTTACCCCGAGCAGCCTATTTCGATCGACTGTTTACGGCTCGATAAGCTCCACCCCGCCCTATCGGGCAATAAATGGTTCAAGTTGCTGCCCTGGCTGCGTCTGGCGGCCGACCAGGGCGCTACCGGCATTGCCAGTTTCGGCGGCGTTTGGTCCAATCACCTGCTGGCCACCGCCGCGGCTGCGCAACACCTGGGGCTCAAAGCCTATGGCATCGTACGAGGTGAAGAACTGTCAACCGCCTGCCTGCAAGATTGCCGGGCATTGGGCATGGAACTGATTTTTGTTTCGCGCAGCGATTACCGTGCGTTTCAACAATACAACGATAGACTTGACCTGCCCGACAAAGTAGTTGTGGTGCCGGAAGGCGGACAAGGCCTCCCTGGCGTAACTGGTGCTGCCGCAATGCTCGATCCCCTGCCATCTCCCGGCAACTATACCGATGTGGCGGTTGCGGTGGGTACCGGCACCAGCCTCGCAGGCATATTATCCGCCCTGGCGCCCCATCAGCAGGCCATCGGCATCAGCGCCCTCAAAGGGGAGAATCGCTTATCGGCTCAAATCAACGCCTGGGTACCAAACCGGGAAAACCAGTTTACCATCTCCTTCCGCTTTCATTTCGGGGGATATGCCCGACACGACGCGAACCTGCTGGCCTTTATGAACGAGGTCTATCGCGAGCAGCAGATTCCGCTCGATTTTGTCTACACGGCCAAACTGTTTTATGGCATCCGGAAAATGTTACAAGAAAATTATTTTCCGCCAGAAGCAAGGCTGCTGCTGATTCACAGTGGCGGATTACAGGGAAACCGCTCATTGCCGGTTGGCAGCCTCGCGTATTGAAATTATATTTGTGGCCGATGACGAAAAGAGCCGGACAATTCACTGTCTTCCTGTTATTTTTTCTTTTTTGCCTGGCAACAGATGGCGCGCAGGCACAAGACAGCCTTCCGCAATTCAACGCCGTTCGCCGACCCGGCAACCGAATTCTAATCAGCTGGACAAATCCCTTTGGTAGTAAAATCCGTCAGTTGAGCATTCAACGCTCGGCAGATAGCACCCGGCTGTTTAAATCAATCGTTACCCTGCCCGATCCGAAAGTGCTGAAGAATGGCTATGTAGATACAAAATCGCCCGATACGCTGCAATATTACCGACTCTATATCCTGCTCGACAGCGGTCGCTATATTTTCAGTAAATCGAAGCGAGCGGTTAAGTATGTTGACCCGCCACCAACACCGCCTGCACCCATCGTTAAACCCACGCAGAAACCGGGCGACAAACAACCGGTAGAAAAAACAGAAAAGGCCAAGCCGAACACAGCAGGGAAAACGGAAGAACAGCGGCAAAGCAAAACAGAAGAGCCAAAACCAGCCGAAAAAGAAGAACCGAAGCCGGACGAGAAAGAAGAATCGATTTCTGGCAAAACCGACGAGTCCAGGGCAGGCAAGGCAAAAGAGCCGATTACCAACAAGCCAGTGGAACCTGCGCCAAGCAAAAAGATTGATGATAAAATTATCGATAAACCAAAGGAAACGCCTAAGCAACCGATAATAATTCCCGAACGAATCTATACCATCAAACGGGCCGATACCCTGCGCGGTACCCTGCCCGAATCCAAAATGCGGGCCTTTCGCGATTCGATCAATCTTTATACAAAAGACACGTTGTTGTCGGTCGTGAACGATACCATTATCATTCGCGCTTTTATACCCAAAGACCAATTCGTTTTATCGAAGTATATTTTTACCGATAAATCCGGCCTCCTGCACATCGAGCTAAGCGATGCCCCGCGAAAAGCATACAAAGTGCGGTTCTACGAAGAAGACAAAACCTTTCTTTTTGAAGTACGGGATATCCGTGACCAAATCCTGCTGATCGACAAAGCCAATTTCCAACACGCGGGCTGGTTTTTATACGAACTCTTTGATAACAACGCTATTATAGAGAAAAATCGCTTTTTTATTGGCAAAGATTTCTAGCGCATCGTTAGCGGATCCTTCTCTATGTTGGCTTCAAAAAGATCACTGAATTTATTGACGAAAATCTCTTTAACCAGTTCAAAATCAACTACTTTATTGAGTTCTTTTGAAATGGAGCTGACCTGTTTCTGTTGGATGCCGCAGGGAACAATATGGTTGAAATAAGCAAGGTCGGTATTGACGTTTAGCGCGAATCCATGCATGGTTATCCACCGGCTACACCGGATACCGATCGCGCAGATTTTGCGCTCCCGGCCTTTGATTGCGGGGTCCAGCCATACCCCGGTTTCGCCTGGCGACCGGTCGCCTGTCAAGCCAAAATCGGCAATGGTCTGGATCACCGACTCTTCAATGCGTCGTAAGTACTTGCCTAAATCGGTGCCAAAATATTCCAGGTCCAGGATGGGATAACCCACCAATTGACCGGGACCATGAAAGGTAATATCGCCCCCCCGGTTGGTATGAAAAAACTCGATCCCCCGCTGCTGCCGCTCGGTTTCGTTGATGAGCACATGCTCCATCTTTCCACTCTTGCCAAGGGTGTATACCGGCGGGTGTTCAACCAGCAGCAGGCGGTTCACCGTCGGTTCGCCAGCCGCTTTTCGCCGCAGGTTGTCTTGCAACAGCGATTCCTGCAAATCCCAGGTTTCTTTGTAAGGGCGTCGGCCGAGGTCGGTCAGTAAAACAGTTTGCATCGGGCAAAGTTAGTGGGCTGTTTCGTTATAAATTTGCCCTTCAACTTTACAAATAGCGTGGCCAATAGTTTGAACGACGAGCAAGACCTGGAAGAACAGCTTCCCGAAGAAGGCGAAGAATTGTACGAGCAACAGGTGTTTCGCATCGACCCCGGACAGGAATTGATGCGGATCGACAAATTTCTCGTCGGCCGCATTGAGTATGCCACCCGGAACAAAGTTCAACAGGCGATTCAGGCCGGTCGCATCCTGGTGAATGGCAAAACCACCAAATCAAATTATAATATCCGGCCGGCTGATGAAATTATCATCTATTCGCACCGGGAGCGCAAGGGCGAACAGGTGGTGCCCGAGAAGATGGCACTGAATATTCATTACGAGGATGAGCAGCTACTGGTCATCAATAAACCCGCCGGACTGGTGGTACACCCAGGCAGTGGCAATCCCGGAGGCACTTTGCTGAACGGCGTTGCCTGGTACCTGCAACAGGAAGACAAATCGATTACCGAAGAAACCCTGCCGCGTTTTGGCATGGTGCACCGGATCGACAAAAATACCAGCGGCCTAATCGTCATGGCCAAAACCGACGAGGCCGTCAGCTCGCTGGCCCGGCAATTTTTCAACCACACTGTTTATCGACGTTATGTGGCCCTGGTTTGGGGCGATATGGAAGCCGATGAAGGCAGCATTGTGGCGCATATCGGCCGACACCGCCGTTTTCGCAAACTATTCGATGCCTATCCCGAAGGCGATTATGGCAAAGAAGCCATCACCCATTACAAGGTGCTGGAAAGGATGAACTATGTGACCCTGGTTGAATGCAGACTGGAAACGGGGCGCACCCACCAGATCAGGGTGCATATGCAGCATATCGGTCACCCATTGTTCAACGATGAAGTATATGGCGGCGATCGCATTGTAAAAGGAACCGTGTACACGAAATACAAGCAGTTTGTCGAGAATTGTTTTGCGATCTGCCCTCGGCATGCATTACATGCCGTCAACATTGGCTTTAAACACCCGGGTAGCGGCGAAGAGGTTTTCTTTAGTTCCCCCATTGCTGCCGATATGGAAAAAGTGATTGAAAAGTGGCGGCATTATGCTAGCATCGGTCGACAGCAAGGGCAATAATTGTAGTTGACTGAAAGCAAAAAGCGACATCGAAAGTCAATGAAAGGACGAATCACTGAAGGGTTAATGGCCTATTGACTTACGTCAAAAATCGTGGCCGTGAAAATACCCTTCTCTCTTTTTTTGAGGGCAACTTTCCAATTGCCCGAATACCGGATCAGTTTGGGCAGCAGCAGTTCTCCCACCCTAAACATTTCCACGTCCATTTGCACATTGAAATCGTACACACCCGCATCGTAACTAAGGTCGTAGGTGCGGGCCAGGATCTTCATATCGTGCAGGTCGAAATAAGTGATGACCGAGTTAATAACGATATCGTTTTTTTGCGCGCGGCTAAGATCCGGCCGTGCTTGGATGCGAAAGGTATATACATTCTGCCCCTGGTAAGAAGTCATATCAATGTCGAAATCGTAAAGATCACTCTGCGGAGGTTCATAGATATTGATCTTATCGCCGATAAAAGGAATACCCGGAATATTTCGGCCGGGGTTAAAGAACAACATCTTTAATTGCTCCTTGTGTTTTTCAAGGCCTCGTTTCCCCCTGGTATTGAGTTCTTCGGCCTTCACTGAATTGTCTTCACCACAAACCCGGCCCTTTGTAAAAAACAAACCGGCATACATTTCTGCCGTATAATAATTCCAGTTGCCGTTTTCATCGCGCATATTACCGGTGATATTTTCTTCGCTGGTCTCCATGCTTCGGCACCCATTTGCATACAACTGACGCGTTCTACTGTGCAGGCCGGCAATGGGTGCGCCATCTTTGCCGAACATTGTGATGTCGTTGAGTGCGGTATAATTCAGTTCGCGCAGGTTTTTGAAAGCGCGATAAAAACTGGTGTCGACCTGGATGCGCCGGATGAAGCTGGGCACATCCATATTGTTTCGCACCACCACTTCTTTCAGGGTGATGGCTTTCTGGTCAACAAAAATAACAGAGTCGGGTTTGGCTTTTACCAGCGTATCCACCTGTGCAACAGCCGGCAGAAAACCAAGCAGCGCTATGATAGCGGGTAGACAAAAAGAAAAGCATGTAACCGGCAGTCGCATACCGGCTATTTAGCAAAAGCCATGCGATAATCGACTTTGACCTTCCCTTTCGAAATATCATCCAATTTGCCCTTCAACAATTTTCTTTTCAGGGGCTTGATATGATCGATAAAAAGTTTGCCGTCGATATGATCGTATTCGTGTTGAATCACCCGGGCAGTGATGCCATTGAAACTTGCTTTCTGCGGCAGAAAATTTTCATCCACGTATTCAATGGTAATTTCTTCCGGACGCAACACATCTTCTCTTATTTTCGGAATGCTAAGGCAGCCTTCGTTGTAAGGCCAGTCGTCGCCATCCATGCCAACTATCCGGGCATTGATGAAACAACCCTTAAAGCCCTTGTCGTTCGGGTATTCTTGCTTTTCATCCGGGTCCATGTTCTCCAGAATTTGCACACTATCCACCACAAAAAGCCGGATGGAGCGATTGACTTGTGGCGCCGCCAGTCCCACCCCATTGCTATTGTACATGGTCTCCCACATATCGGCCAGCAATTGCGGCAGGCCGGGATAATTTGCATCAATTTCCACGGCCACCTGGCGCAATACGGGGTGGCCATAGGCCACTATAGGAAGAATCATAAAACCCTGATTTTGACCGACAAAGATAGGTCATTTGAATATTTTGCCGATCATATTACTGATCTCCGTGAAATCATCGTGGTTGCTGACCGACCTTTTTTCGAGGTCTTCTTCCAGTTTTTCATCACCGGGGAAAAACAAGAGATAGTTTTTACCGGCAAATGCGTTGTTCAGCATATCGGGAACCACCTGCAATTGGGGCATATAAGACGACCAGCCCCGCTCGGCCATGACCACCATGAGCCCTTCGTCGTCTTGTACTGTGCGGGCTGCCGCTTCCATTTCTTCCCACTTGCTGATGGGGGTAAATCGCGCTTCGATATTGACTTTTTTCTGGATGCGTTGCAAAATGCGAATGGTGGCTTCATCCGCATAAAAATCAAGCAAGGCTTTTGCGTTTTTTGAAATATTCCAAATGCGAAGCAGTACCGGGAAAAAGCCGGGTTCCCGATGCGCTTTCGGCGGAATAATCACCACCTGCTTTTTGAGCGTGGCGATGGGTTGAATGGCATGGTACACCAATATATTCGGGTTTTCGCCGCGCAAGTAACCATTGTACAGGTTATACACAAACGAAGGCGAAAATCCTTTTTCACCCGCCAGACCAATCATCAGGTCGGTAATCTTTTTCTCTTTGATCACATTGCGAATACCATCCACCACATCGTTGTCGTATCGCGTGAGTGGTTGCAGCGCCACATCTGACGAGGCTGCAATTTTGCTGGCTTCCGACAAAATTTTCTCCGCATTTTTTACCGACGATTCTTTTTTGTCTTCGTTGATGATGTTTAAGGCATATACCTGGTCGCGGTTGGATTTGGCTTTCATCAACAAAGCCAGGTTGGTCATGCGTTCTACCGTTTCTGCATGGTTAACCGCCAGCAGTATTTTTTCTTCCCCACCATCGCTGTCGGCGAGGGTGTTTTCCGTTTCTGCGTCAACAATTTTTTTCGCATTGCGCATCGTCACGAAAGAAGAAATGGTACAGGAAACCAAGATCATCAGGATACTTCCATTGAGCACATGTTCGTTCAACAAACGAACCGGTTCACCGGCTTCGTTTTCTGACAGGATAATATTGTAACCAACCATCACCGCGGCCAGTGTGGCGGCAGCCGAAGCTGAGCTGAGGCCGAAAATGAGGCCTCCTTGTGCGTCGCTAAACCGAAAGGTTTTTTGCGTAGCCTTGGCGGCCAGGTACTTGGTGCCGATGGCCAGCGAAGTCATGATGGTAGCCACTTTAATGGTCTCCAGGCTGCTGAAAAAAACCTTGAAGTCGATGATCATGCCCACACTGATCAGGAAGAAAGGGATAAAGATGGCATTGCCCACAAACTCAACCCGGTTCATCAGTGAAGAAGCATGTGGAATCAACCGGTTCAGTGCCAGCCCCGCGAGAAACGCGCCGATGATGGCTTCAATGCCCGCGAGTTCTGCCAGCAGTGCAGCCAGGTAAATCATCACCAATACAAAAATATACTGTGAAATCTTGTCGCTCACCCGTTTGAAAAACCAGCGGCCAATCAGCGGAAAAACCAATAACACCACCAAACCAAAAATCAATACCGATACCGACAGCCGCACCCAAAACGCCGTTCCTACATCGCCCTGTGCCATGCCCACGGCCACAGCCAACACCAAAAGGGCGAGTATATCTGTAATCATGGTGCCCCCTACGGTGATATTGACCGCGATATTACGGGCCACGCCCATCTTGCTCACCAGCGGATAGGCAATCAGGGTATGCGAAGAGAATAAACTCGCAAATAACAAAGCAGTAAGGGAAGAAAAACCGAGCAAATAAACCCCGGCAAAATAACCCAGCACCAGGGGCAAAGTGAAGGTGTAGATACCAAAGGTCAGGCTCTTCCATTTGTTCTTTTTGAAATCACCCATGTCGATCTCGAGCCCCGCGAGGAACATGATATAGAGCAGTCCGGTGGTACCCGTCACCACGATGCTGCTATCGCGTGCCAGCAGGTTGAGTCCGTTGGGACCGATGATAGCACCGGCAATGATCAATCCCAGCAAGTGCGGCACTTTGATCTTATTCAGTAAAAGTGGTGCGCCCAGAATAATGATCAGTAATACGAGGAATTTAAGCACCGGATCTTCCAATGGAAGCGACAGGTGTTGAATGTTCAAAAAGGTCATTGTCATTTTTTTACCAAACGATCCAGTTCTACCGTGAAACGGGCGCTGCATTTACCATCGATAGTGATCATCCGGTTGCCCCTGATTTTCTTTTCGCCGATTTCTGCGAGCAGTACATTCATCTCCACAATTTTTCCTGTCGACGAATCGGTTTGAAAATGCATGCGAATGCTATTGCCATCGTATTCTGCCATATACATTCGCACTAGTTTGTTATTGTTGATGACCTTGGTGACCAGTTGGGTGGAGTCACTGCTAAAGTCCCAATTATCCGTGCGCTGGTCGCCCACTACAAAATCGGGGCAATTGGAGTCCACACAAATCACTTTGCTATTCCATTCGCCTGCAATGGCTGCCGGCCAGGTTTTCAAAGCGGGCAAGCTGTCGGCATTTTTCGCCTGCAACACACTGTCGCGAAATTGATTCAGCATCTTGTATTCACTTTCGCGCAGGGCCAATTGTTTTTCTTTTTCCAGCAGGGCCAACTCGCGTTGCTGCAAATCGGTTTCACGCGCAGTATCCTGACAAGATGAAAAAACAATTAAAAAAGCGAAAAAAAATATTCTACTGGTATTACACATAACCGGTTCATGCAATTACTACGCCACCCAACCTCTTCACGTTCGCCACTGCAGGTATTCCTGCAACATCATCGTAGCTGCAACAATGTCTACATTTTCTTTGATTTGGCGCTGCTTTTTTTTCATGCCCGACTCCACCATGCTTTGCCGCGCCATTTTTGATGTGTTGCGTTCATCAACACCAATCACCGGAATAGACGGGAAATTTTTAATGAACTCTTTCTTGAAGGCAGCCACCAAGGGGGTGGCATGGGTGGGTAAACCGTCCCAGTTAAGGGGCTCACCTAATAGCAACAACTCTACCTGTTCAGCCGCAAAATATTTTTTCAGGTAGGGGATAATTTGTTTGCTGTCGACCGTTTCCAAACCGGTGGCAATGATCTGCAACGGATCGGTCACCGCAATGCCGGTGCGCTTTTTTCCATAATCGATCGCCATTATTCTTGCCATATTTTTCAGATAGGGGTTGACGTTATACAGACAGTGGTTGCCAAAACAAATCAACAATCACAAAAACAGCAAATACCACGCTGGCAACGCCGTTGGCCGTCATAAAAGCAATATTGACCCGACTCAGGTCATTGGGTTTTACGATGGAATGTTGGTAAACAAGCATACCGGCAAAAACCGCCACGCCGATCCAGTACCAATAACCAAATACGCCCACGATGCCTGCAATAACCACAAAACTGGCGCTCAACAGGTGAAGAAATTCTGACACCCGCAACGCCTTTGTTTTTCCCAACGCAGCAGGTATGGAATGCAATTGTTGCCCCCGGTCAAATTCTTCGTCTTGCATCGCATAGATAATATCAAAACCACTTACCCAGCACACCACCGCAAACGAAAAAAGCAAGGGCAGTAAAGCAAAATGATTGGTCACCGCAATATAAGCACCAATGGGCGCGAGCGATAATCCAATACCCAGTATGATGTGACAAAGCGCCGTAAATCTTTTGGTATAACTATACCCCAGTACCACAAACAAGGCCACCGGCGATAAAAACAAACAGAGTCGATTGAGCAGGCCGGCAAATACCACAAATAAAAGGCAGTTGGCCATCACGAACCAGAGTGCATGATCGGCACTGATGATGCCAGCCGGAATTTCGCGGATGGCCGTGCGCGGATTCAAGGCATCGAAATGCCGATCGAGGTAACGGTTAAAACCCATCGCTGCACTGCGTGCCGTGATCATACAGCCGATCACCAGGGCCAGTTTGATCAACCATTGCTGCCAGCCCACGGGCGTTGCAGCACTGATGGGTAATTGCATCGCCGGTCTTAACACCGCGAGAAAAAAACCAATCATCGCAAAGGGCATGGCGAAAATGGTATGCGAAAACTTCACCAGGCTCAGGTAGTTCTTAATTGTGCTCATGTATTTTACGCGTGCTCTTCTATTTTTAAATGCGGTCGCGAACCAGTTCCCATAAAATTATACCGGCAGCCACCGATATATTCAGGCTGTGTTTCGTTCCCAATTGTGGAATCTCAATACAACCATCACAATGGGTCAACACTTCATTGTTCACGCCTTCCACTTCATTGCCAAAAACGACGGCTATTTTCTCGGAAACGGCCCAGTCAAATTGCTGCAGCGCGATGCTGTTGTTGGCCTGTTCTACTGCATAAACTTTGTAGCCGGCCGCTTTCAGGTCTAACACAGCTTCGAGGGTTGTTTGCCGGTACTGCCAGGTGACGGTTTCAGTAGCGCCCAGGGCTGTTTTCTGGATGTCGCGGTGTAATGGCTGTGGGGTGTACCCACAGAGGTAGATCGCTTCCAGCAAAAAGGCATCGGCTGTACGAAAAACACTGCCCACATTGTGCATACTCCTAATATTGTCGAGTACCACACAGATCGGCATCTTAACGGCTTCCCGAAACGCGCTGACCGATTTGCGTTGCAGGTCATCCATCGACTTTTTGGTCATCGCGGCAAAGATAGGGATTGCGGGTTAGCGCTTCATGATCCGCCGAAGGCTGGTTTCGCCCACCGCATTGCGCATCCGCAATTGGTAAATGCCCTTTTGCCAGTTGGCGGGTATTTGTCCCTGAATGCTGCCCTTGGTCATCCGAATGGTTTGTCGGGCCACCAGCCGCCCGGTCATGTCGTACACCGCCAGGTCCAGTTGCTGCGCTTCCCGCGCCTGCACCTGGTAAACTACCTGGTTGCCAATCGGGTTTTGCAATATTTTGAATACGAAACTGCCCGACTGGTCGGCCGGCCAACTGGCACAGGCACCTTTATCAGGCAGGTTATTGTCTATCCAGGCCAGCCGGTCTTTCAACCAGCTTTTGAGGGTGGTTAGTTCTTCTGCGTAGCTGGTTGGAATCGGGTCGGGATTGGGCCACACATACTGACCCAAAATGGGCCATCGTTGAAAATGCCGTTGGCGGGCCTCCTCCACCACCGTGGCGACAGAATCAACCAGGCGGTTCATTTCATTGTCGGCCAGAAAACTTGCGCGGGTTTGGTTCCAGCGACAACGAAGCGCCGACACAAAAGCCGTATCGGTCATAAAACGATCCCACCAAAATGGGATGAGTCCCGCGGGGTCACTGGGGCAAACCGTATTGAACTTATACGCCCAGCCATCGGTCCGCCAGCCATCACAATAGCCGGCATTTCTAAATGCCAGGTCATAGTCCCATACCGGTCCCGCCATTATTTTACCGCCGGCCGATTCGCGGTTCTTATGGAAAAAAGTGCTGAGTCGATAACCATCCACATTGCGGCTTACTTCGTTTACGATAAAGTAGTCGATAAAACTTGCCAGGTCGGCATATTTTCGAACACCATTTTCAGGGTCCTGGTAATTGCTTGCTGACAGGGCCGCTTCAAATGCATCCACATAACTTTTTAGATACGCGGCCTGCTCGTCTTTGATATCGGCCAACTTGGGATACACGTAAGAGAATTGTCGGTTTGATGGGGTGCTATACCAGCCATCGGGGTCTTTGTCGAGGCTGAAGATATAACCGCCGGTTAATGCATCGCCACTGAGGTCGGTAGCAGCGATCTTGGGAATATCCACCCGGTTTTTGCCGCGCTTGATTTTTTCCAGCAACACATAGACACCCCGGTAATCACCATTGAGTACCAGCTCTACATAGCGACAACGTGGCGCCCAGTGACCGGTTTTTGCTGCCAGCGTATAGGCAAGCACGTTGCGCATCAGGGTTTTGTCGGTATAGGGGGCATACAATACCCAATCACTTTCGGCGGGCATGCCCAGCAGTGCCTGGTCGAGAGAACTGCCCGACGCTTTTTTCAGGTCTACACTATAAGACTTCATGGGAAACATTTGCGAAGATTGACCACGAATTTCAATCGCAATTTTTCCGTTGTATTCGTTAAACGGATCGGTCAAATTGTTTCTTTGGCCTTCGCCATTGTAGATGATTCCCATATCGGCACTGATCTTTGGATCGTCGGGAATGTCCTGCCCATTGGTATTAATGACCACAATTGGCAGGTTGGAAGAACTGAGTATGGACTGGGCAAAACCAGGCAATACATACAGCAACGCGAACAGCAGGGTGAACACGGATCTCATAGCAGCATTATTGAAACAAAATAGTTTTTTTAAACGACATTTGTCGCTCTTTTTTCAGCTATGTCCAAAGCAGCCGATACCCCGCTGATGCAGCAGCACAAAGCCATCAAGCAGCGTTTTCCCGACGCGGTGCTACTGTTCAGGGTGGGTGATTTTTACGAAACTTTTGGGGCGGATGCCATCATCGCGTCGCAGGTACTGGGCATTACCCTCACCAAGCGCAACAATGGCGCTGCGGCTTCGTCAGAACTAGCGGGTTTTCCGCACCATTCGATCGATACCTACCTACACAAACTGGTGAAAGCGGGGTACCGCGTGGCAGTATGCGACCAGTTGGAAGACCCCAAACAGGCCAAGGGCATTGTAAAGCGGGGCGTAACGGAAATGGTTACACCTGGTACCGCTACCAACGAAAAATTACTCGACGTACATGCCAATAATTTCCTGGGCAGTTTGTATTTCGCCGACAACGACCAGTTTGGCATTGCTTTTTTGGACATATCGACGGGCGAGTTTTTTGTGGCGCAGGGTGATCGTGAATATGCCGATAAATTATTGCAGAGCTTTCAGCCTGCCGAAATTCTTTTTCAGCGTCACCGCCAGAAAAATTTCAAAGAATGGTTTGGCACCAAGGTGTACACCTATACACTCGATGAATGGGTTTTTCAGGAAACTTATGCACGCGAAACCCTGCTGAAACATTTTCAAACACATTCTTTAAAAGGGTTTGGGGTAGATGATTTGGCCGACGGACTTACGGCTGCCGGCGCCATATTGCATTACCTGCGTGATACGGAGCATCCGCACCTGCAACACATACAGTCGATACAAAGAATTAGCCGCGGTGATTTTTTGTGGATGGATCGTTTTACCATCCGCAATCTGGAACTGCTCAGCGGACCTAACGCCGACGCACATACGCTGTTGAAAGTGCTGGACCACACGGTATCACCGATGGGTGCACGTTTGCTAAAACGGTGGATTGTATTTCCGTTGATTGACGGCAAGCGCATTGAAGAGCGACTGCAATTGGTGGAATACTTTATTACGGAAGTGGATCTCCGGCAATCACTGACACAACATATCCGGCTTTGCGGCGATGTAGAGCGGTTGGTTAGCAAGATACCGATGAAGAAGATTGGTCCGCGGGAAGTATTGCAATTGTCGCGCGGCTTGCAACAAGTACAAGCCATCCGCCAGGAAGGCGGTAAACATACCAACGAATACCTGCAACGCATAATCGATGCCCTGAATCCCTGCCAACACATTGCCGAAAAAATAGAAAAGACCATTGTTGAGAATCCGCCGGCCACGGCGGTGAAGGGGGCTTTTATCAGAGAAGGCATCGATGCCGAACTCGATGAGTTGCGGGCCATTGCCCACCACGGCAAAGAATACCTGGCGCAGTTGCAACAAAAAGAAGCGGCTGAAACCGGTATTCCCTCCTTGAAAATCGGTTTCAACAATGTGTTCGGTTATTACCTGGAAGTAACAAATACGCATAAAAACAAAGTACCGGCAGCCTGGATGCGCAAGCAGACCCTCGCCAACGCCGAACGTTATATCACGGCCGAGTTGAAGGAGTATGAAGAAAAAATCACCGGCGCCGAAGAAAAAATATTGCAGATTGAAGCGGCCTTGTTTGAATCGCTGCTGACTGAGTTGCAAGATTACCTCGCACCCATCCAAACAAATGGCAGCCTGCTGGCCATACTCGACTGCCTCTTGTGTTTTGCCCAGGTCAGCCTGCAGAACCGCTACAAACGGCCATCCCTACACGAAGGTGATGCCATGAAACTGGTGGCCAGTCGCCACCCCGTGATTGAAAAATATTTATCCCCCGGCGAATCGTATGTGAGCAATGATATCGTGCTCAACAAAACAGACCAGCAGATCATCATTTTAACCGGCCCGAACATGAGTGGTAAAAGTGCCTTGCTGCGGCAGGTAGCGCTGGTAACCCTGATGGCGCATATGGGTTGTTTTGTTCCGGCCGATGAAGCGCTATTGCCATTGACCGATAAGATCTTTACCCGGGTGGGCGCTTCCGACAACCTGAGTGGAGGTGAGTCGACCTTTATGGTGGAGATGAATGAAACGGCGAGCATTTTGAACAATGTTACCAGCCGAAGCCTGATACTGCTCGATGAAATCGGGCGCGGCACCAGCACCTACGATGGCATCAGCATTGCGTGGAGCATTGTTGAATACCTGCAGCAAAGCCAGCAGATGCCGCTGACCCTGTTCGCCACTCATTACCATGAATTGAACGAACTGGAAAACAAATGGCCACGCATCAAGAACTTTCACATCACCAACAAAGAGGCGGGCAATAAGATTATTTTCTTGCGGAAACTCGCGCCGGGTGGTAGCACCCACAGTTTTGGGATTCATGTGGCACGCATGGCCGGTATGCCAAACGAATTGATCAAAAGGGCCAACGAAATCTTGGCCCAACTTGAGCTGCAACACGTGGAAGCAGAACCGGAAAAAACCATCGCTGGTAAGATGAAAGAAATGGCAGGACCCAAAATGCAGTTATCCATTTTTGATGCCCATTCGCAAACCTTTGAGCAGATTCGAAATATGCTGGAGCATATCGATATCAATCGACTCACGCCGGTAGAAGCCTTGTTAAAACTGCAGGAAATTAAAAAGCAATTGGGATAGTGTATCCAAAGCATGAAAAGCATGAACAAACAATTTGGTCAATCGCCCGACAGCACGCGCAAAGCACAATACAGCCAGCTCCCCAATTACAAAGATGGTCAGTTCCAGAACCAGTTGCCAACACCGGCGCTGGCAGAAAGTGCCTCGATGGCTCGGGTACTGTGTGATTTTATTCGCAAGCATCCTTTTACCGAACCGGCACAACCTATTCCCTCTGTTAAAACGGATTTGCGAAACCGCTTACCCAGCGAAAACATTTGGACCTGGTTTGGCCACAGCTCGTATTATTTTCAACTCGACGGCCATCGTTTTTTGGTAGATCCTGTATTCAGTGGCAACGCTTCGCCCATACCAGGATCGGTGAAAGCCTTTCCCGGTAGCAATACCTACCAGGTGAGTGATCTGCCGGATATTGATGTTTTGTTCATCAGCCACGACCACTGGGATCACCTTGACTTTACGACCATACAACAGTTGAAAGGCCGGGTCAAAAAAGTAATTTGCGGCTTGGGCGTGGCGCAACATTTTGAATACTGGGGCTGGGATAAAAATGTGCTGATTGAAAAAAACTGGTATGAAACAGTGCAACCTTTTCCCGGGGTTACCGTAACCTTAACACCCGCGCGCCATTTCTCGGGGCGCTTGTTCAGGCGCAATATATCACTGTGGACCTCGTTCGTACTCGAAACCAAAACGAAAAAAATATTCCTTGGGGGCGACAGTGGTTACGGTCCGCATTTCGCGGCGATCGGCGATGAATTTGGTCCCTTTGACCTGGCCATACTTGAATGCGGACAATACAATGAGAACTGGCCCTATATCCACTCCTTGCCAGCCGAATTAATTACCGAAGTGAAAGAGCTTAAAGCGCGGCATTTCATTCCGGTACACAATGCAAAATTCAAACTGGCGCAGCATCCCTGGTTTGAACCCTTGCAACAGGTATGTGAAGCGGCCGACAAAGCCGGCATACCCGTCATTACGCCGCAGATCGGCGAGCCGGTAAAGCTGGATCAATTAGAGCAGAAATTCTCCCGTTGGTGGAGACAAGAATAAAACGAGGGGCAATCAATTCTTCGCCAGCAGTAATCACCGCGGCACGCAAATGTCACGGCAAATCACATCATCCCCTTCAACTTCTCTACTACCCTATCTACTTCCTCTTTGGTATTGTGCTTACTAAAACTGAATCGCACAGCCACCTGGTTGGGATTGTTGTTGATGGCGCGGATCACATGCGAACCCAGGTCAGCGCCACTGGTACAGGCACTGCCGCCCGAGGCGCAGATGCCATTGATGTCGAGGTTGAACAAAATCATTTCCGACTTCTCGGTTTTCGGGAAGGAAACATTCAGCACCGTATATAAACTGCGGCCAAACGTGTCGCCATTAAAGGCAATGCCGGGAATATGTGCTGTAAGCTGTTCGGCCATGTATAATTTCAGGTCGCGAATCCTGGCACTTTCTTCTTCATAGGCGGCGGTGGCCAATTCCAGCGCCCGGGCAAAACCGACAATGCCATAGAGATTTTCTGTACCCGCCCGCATATTCCTTTCCTGCGATCCGCCCAGTATCAAGGGCTTGATCTGCACATTTTCATTTACGTATAAAATACCCACGCCTTTGGGGCCATGAAATTTGTGACCGGCGCCAGTGATAAAATGTACCGGCGTATTGCGCAAATCAAAGGGATAATGCCCAACCGTTTGAACCGTGTCGGAATGAAAAATCGCATTGTATTTTTTACACAAGTTGCCGACCGCTTCGATATCCAGCAGGTTGCCAATTTCATTGTTGGCATGCATCAGGCTTACCAGGCAACGTTCTTTGTTGTCGGCCAACAAGGCTTCCAGGTCGGCGAGGTCTATATGTCCGTTGGGCAAAAGCTTTACCCAATGCAGGCCAACTTCGCCCGAACGCTGGTAATGTTCTACCGTATGGGAAGTGGCATGGTGTTCAATTGGTGAACTGATGATGTGCCGGCAACCCAGGTTGTGAATCGCGGCGCCGATGGCCGTATTGCTGCTCTCGGTTCCGCCCGATGTAAAAAATATCTCCGCCGGATGCGCATGCAGAATTTTCGCTACTGATTTCCGCGCGTTTTCAATGGCCAGCCGGCTCTCCCGACCATAAGAATAGATCGATGAAGGGTTGCCGAATTTTTCGGTCAGGTAGGGCATCATGGCTTCGAGTACCAGGGGATCGAGGCTGGTGGTCGCCGCATTGTCAAAATATATCCGGTTGGTCATCGGCAAGTATTAAATCACATAAATTCCTTGATATCCTGCATCAAGCGCAAAGCGATATTATTGGCAGTTGTTTCGAAATTGCTTTCGGCATAAATGCGAATAATCGGTTCAGTATTGGATGTGCGCAGGTGTACCCAGTCGTTGTCAAATTCTATTTTTAGTCCGTCGTCGGTATTGATCGGTTGCTTCTTATACTTCTCAATAATTTTCGCAAAGATCTCTTTCACATCGATCGACTTATTCAATTCGATTTTGTTCTTCGATATAAAATAATCGGGATAGCGCGCGCGAAATGATTTCATGCCGTTTTTGTGTTTCGCAAAAGCAGTCAGAAAAAGTCCGATGCCAATCAAAGCATCACGGCCATAATGAAAATCGGGCACAATGATGCCTCCATTGCCTTCACCACCAATGACAGCCTGCTGGGCTTTCATTTTCTTCACCACATTCACTTCGCCTACGGCCGATGGGAAATATTCACCACCCAGTTTGATCGTGATTTCTTTCAAGGCCTTGGTCGACGACATATTTGACACGGCATTTCCCGGGCGGTTCGACAGTACATAATCTGCCACTGCCACCAGGGTGTATTCCTCCCCAAACATGCTACCGTCTTCACACACAAAACAAAGCCGGTCCACATCAGGATCTACGGCAATGCCCATCGCTGCACCTGCTTTTTTCACTTCATTGCTCAACTCAACCAGGTTCTCGGGCAAGGGCTCGGGGTTGTGCGCAAAGCGACCATTTACTTCACCGTTCAAGACGATCACCTGCTCAACGCCCAATGCTGTCAGGAGTGCCGGCACGGCTAATGCACCAGTCGAGTTTACCGCATCTACCACCACGCGCATTTTTTTCGATTTGATGGCGGCGACATCAACCAGCGGATAATCTACCACTGCCTGGATATGTTTTTGCAGATAGCCGTCTTGGTGCGAAACCGAACCAAGCCGATCGACCGAAACATAGGTGAAATCTTCTTTCGCAGCAATATCAAGCACCTGGGCACCGGCTTCGGCCGAAATGAATTCGCCTTCGCTGTTCAGGAGTTTGAGTGCATTCCATTCTTTGGGGTTGTGGCTGGCGGTGATGATAATCCCGCCATCGGCTTTCTCCCATACCACGGCCATTTCAACAGTGGGTGTGGTCGATAAACCGAGGTCAATCACTTCCAAACCCAGGCCGATCAAAGATTGAATCACCAACTCATTGACCAGGCTGCCCGAAATGCGGCCATCGCGGCCTATAACAACTTTTGCTTGTTTATTGGTGGCCGCCAGCATGGTGCCATAGGCCGAAGCAAAACGAACAATATCGAGAGGTGTCAGGTTATCTCCTGTCTTGCCGCCAATGGTACCACGAATGCCAGAAATACTTTTAATTAATGCCACGCAGAGGAAAATTTTAAGAGGTCAAAAGTAAAAAATCAAAAGTTAATAATGCGCAATGATTGTTGAATCGGGTCAACCGATTGCGGTCATTTTTGCTGTTTCAGTTTTGATTTTTGGTTGTGTAACAGAAGATAACGGGCTGTTTCGTAGCTGGCTTCTGACCACCACTTATAGTCAATTGCTGCTGGTGGCGCCGTCGCCGCAGGCGCCGCCTGAGTGCCCGCCCATACCAGGAATGGTTGTCCGCCTTGCATCGGTTCACTATAATACCAGTCATTATACAGGGTGCCCAACCTTTTGTTGTTGTAATCCAGTATAAAGGCCCGGTTGCCGGCGCCACTGTCTTTGGCATGCTGGCGCAGCAAATCACGGCCCCAGCCGGTATTCGTATAAGAAATACCGGTAATACCCGCGATGGTCGGTAAAACATCCACCTGCGACGCCAGTTCATTCAATCGAAAGGCAGGCAGGTTTTTGTGCGCATAAAACAACAATGGTACATGGTGTGCCGTCAATCCATTTTTGGTATAGGCCGGTGGCAACATAGTACCCGCATCACCGGCAATGCCATGATCTCCCACAAATACAAACAGGGTATTGTCAAAATACGGTGCACTGGCTGCTTTTTCCATGAAACTGCGGAAACAAAAATCAGTATAGCGAAACGCATTTAATTCTTCATTCGATTCAAAACCAAAACGGTGCAGGCTATCACTTGAAACCGTTACCGGTTTAAAAGCAGCGCGGTCTTCTTCGGGGATGGTGTAGGGCCGATGATTGTCCGCCGTTTGTATCACCGCAAAAAAAGGCTGCTTGTTTTGCCGCAACACTTTGTCGGCCTGCAAAAACAGGTTCTTGTCACTAATGCCCCACACATCTACCCGCGGTACATCGTAGCTGCCTTCTTCATACAGTTTTAGTGAATCGATATTATTGGTGAGTATGCCCCTGATATTGGCCCAACTGGTGCTGCCCCCTAAAAAATAATATTTGTCGTAGCCGGCAAAATCATTGATGATGGTATGTTGATCAACCATCATCGGATTTCTGCTGGCCGTTTTGATCAGTTCCACATCCGGTATGCCGGTTACGGTGGCCCATACCCCCTTGGCCGTTCCAATCAATGGTGTAAAACAATGGTCGAAAAATATTCCCTGGCGACTCAACGAATCAAAAAACGGGGTTGTGTTCAAAGGATTGCCCCACATTGAACTTTTATAGGCACTGAAACTCTCACAGATCACCAGTACCACATTCGGTTTCGACCCACCTTGCCAGTTGTACAAGCTGTCTGGAAGGCCGGCCCGGCTGAAGTTTAGCGTGTTGACATCCGGTTTATCTACGCCGAGATAGGCTGCTACCGCGGGATAAGCTGCTTTCACGCGGGCAACATCATATCCCGAACTGCGAAAGCGAAAAGAACTGGCAAAAGACTGGATGGGATTGAGCGCGAGATTGGCTTTGAAATCACTGCCCAGGTTAAATGCATCGCTCCAGCGAAGCGGGTACTGGCCTACCCTGCCAAAAATGCCAATGGCCGCCAACAGAAAGGCCGCTATATACCACAAAATCCGGTTTGCCCTGCCAGGTTGGGCGCTGGCGCGATCGGCGCGTTGGTAAAATTTTTGTATGCACCAGCGAAGCAAGGCCGTTAACCCAACCAACAAAAGCAACAACCTGATAACCGGGTAGGTTTGCCACACCATTCGAAAGGAAATGCCGGCGTCTTGCAAAAAGCCGAGGGCGCTGGCATTGAGTCGTTGGTTGAGGTAAACGAAGTGCAAAAAATCGATGAGGTAGAACAATACAAATACCAACAGAAAAACGGTATAAAAAAACAACCAGCCTTTTATTGCTTTTTTGTTGCGGAAGG
>Ga0209794_1001320_pt1 | contig 20155 bp, 20 predicted proteins | sample EBPBio232013_DNA_FD_185869 | JGI IMG/M metagenome (GOLD analysis project Ga0209794, IMG submission 185869) | Wastewater treatment Type I Accumulibacter community from EBPR Bioreactor in Madison, WI, USA - Reactor 1_5/23/2013_ DNA (SPAdes)... | ecosystem: Engineered > Bioreactor > EBPR >... | reverse complement strand
GTGGCGAAATCCTTCGCATTGGTTTCGGGGGCTTTGTAATAGCCCGAGAACAAGGTCGGCCCGCGCACCGCGCCCTCGCCGATCTCGCCGGGCGCGACTTCATTGCCTTCCGGGTCGAGCAGCACGTCGAGGCGCTGACGTGCGTCGATGCGGTGATGGTGACCGCACTTCGGGCACACCTGCAGGTTATTCGCCAGGTCGGTCGCGTAAAGCACCGCCTCGCAGGCCGGGCACTTGCTCCACAGACCTTCGGGAAGGTTGCCGCGACGCTGCTGGCCTCCCGTCTCGCGTTTGATCTTGGGGGGCAGCAGTTTGGTCAGCCAGCTCATTTGTTCACCTCGTCCACACCGCGACGAATGTCCGCCACCAGCGCCTTGACGTTGGCGCAGGCGGTTGCCGCGGTTGATTTCTCGATTTCTTCGATAATCCGGCTGCCGACGACGACGGCATCGGCAAAGGCGGCGATGCGCGCGGCGGTGGCCGCGTCGCGGATGCCGAAGCCGACACCGACCGGCAGACCGGTCTGTTCGCGGATGAGCGGCAGCTTCTGTGCCACCGCCTCCACATTCAGCGCGCCGGAACCGGTCACCCCGGCCAGCGACACGTAATAGACATAACCGCTGGCGATCTTTGCCGTGTGGGCAATGCGCTCGGCGCTGGAAGTCGGCGCGATGAGGAAGATCGGATCCATGCCATGCGCCTTCATCGCCGCACCGAATTTCTCCGCCTCTTCCGGCGGATAATCGACCACCAGCACGCCATCGACGCCCGATTGCGCGGCCTTCTCGGCAAAGGTATCCAGCCCCATCGCCTCGATCGGGTTGGCGTAGCCCATCAGCACCACCGGCGTCTTATCGTCCTCAGTACGGAAGCGGGTCACCAGCTGCAGCACCTTGCGCAGGCTCATGCCCTTGGCCAGCGCCCGCTCGGAGGCGCGCTGGATGGTCGGACCGTCGGCCATCGGGTCGGAGAAGGGAACCCCCAGCTCGATGATGTCGGCGCCGGCTTCGACCAGCGCGCGCATCAGCGGCACGGTCAGGTCGGCGTCGGGATCGCCGGCAGTGATGAAGGGAATCAGCGCCTTGCGGCCCTCGCCATTGAGGCGTGCGAAAGTTTTTTGGATGCGCGACATCAGATGGACTCCTGCCGGGCCGCCCCAAAGGAGGCCAGCGCCCCCTCGGGGGGCAGCGAATGAAATGAGCGTGGGGGTATCAAAACACGATCCCCGACTTCTCGGCCACGGTGTGCATGTCCTTGTCACCCCGGCCGGAGAGGTTGACCAGCAGAATCTTGTCCTTGGCCAGTGTCGGCGCCAGCTTCATCGCGTAGGCGATGGCGTGGCTGGACTCCAGCGCCGGAATGATGCCTTCCAGGCGGCACAGGTCGTGGAAGGCCTTGAGCGCCTCGTCGTCCTTGATTGGCTGGTATTCGGCGCGGCCGATGTCCTTCAGCCAGGCGTGTTCCGGGCCGACGCCGGGATAGTCGAGGCCGGCCGAGACCGAATGCGTCTCGATGATCTGGCCGTCCTCGTTCTGCAGCAGGTAGGTGCGGTTGCCGTGCAGCACGCCGGGCACGCCGGCGGTCAGCGAGGCGGCGTGCAGGCCGGTCTCGATGCCGGAACCGGCGGCTTCGACACCGATCAGGCGCACATCCGGCACGTCGATGTAGGGGTAGAAGATGCCCATCGCGTTGGAGCCGCCGCCGACGGCGGCGATGACCGCATCCGGCTGGCGCCCGGCCATTTCCGGCATCTGTTCGAGGCATTCCTCGCCGATGATCTTCTGGAAGTCGCGCACCAGCATCGGGTAGGGGTGCGGGCCGGCAACGGTGCCGATGATGTAGAAGGTGTTGTGGATGTTGGTGACCCAGTCGCGCATCGCTTCGTTGAGCGCGTCCTTCAGCGTCTTCGAGCCGGATTCGACCGGCACCACGGTGGCGCCGAGCAGCTTCATGCGATAAACGTTCGCCGCCTGGCGACGCACGTCCTCGCTGCCCATGTAGACGACGCACTCGAAGCCGTAGCGGGCGGCGACCGTGGCGGTAGCGACACCGTGCTGACCGGCGCCGGTTTCGGCGATGACGCGCGGCTTGCCCATGCGCTTGGCGAGCAGGGCCTGGCCGATGCAGTTATTCACCTTGTGCGCGCCGGTGTGGTTGAGGTCCTCGCGCTTGAGGTAGATCTGGGCGCCGCCGCAAATTTCGGAGAGGCGCTTGGCGTGATAGATCGGCGACGGGCGGCCGACGAAATGCTTGAGTTCGTAGTCGTACTCGGCGCGGAAGGCCGGGTCGGCCTGGGCAGCGGCGTAGGCGGCCTTCAGCTCGTCGAGGGCGCCGAACAGCGTTTCGGCGACGAAGACACCGCCGTAGGGACCGAAATGGCCGCTGGCGTCGGGGAAACTGTAATGCGATTGGGACATGGCGAAACTCCTGGAAAATGGGTGAACGGAAACAGGCAAACCGCCCGTTTCAGGGATGGTTCGCCTGATGACGCCGCCAACAGTTCCGGGTGATCCCACCCGCCGATTTCCGCATCTTCTTTCCTAAATTCAGCCCACCGCCGCCTCGGCCGCCCGCACGGCGGCCACGAACGCGGCGATCTTGTCGTGATCCTTGATGCCCTTGCCCGCTTCGACGCCCGACGAGACATCGACCGCCACCGGCCGCACCCGGCGGATGGCGTCGCCGACATTGCCGGCATGCAGCCCGCCGGACAACACCAGATGCCCCGGCAAGCCCGGCGGAATCAGCGTCCAGTCGAAGACATGACCGCCGCCGCCGTAGCCCTCGACGAAAGCGTCGAGCAACAGACCACGGGCTTCGGCGTGCGCGCGGGCGAATTCTACCAGATCGAGCCCGGGCCTCACGCGCGCCGCTCGTAGCCAGGGTCTGGCGAAGCTGCGACAGAACTCCGGCGCCTCGTCGCCGTGAAACTGCAGCAGATTGAGCGGCACCGCGGCACAGGTCGCGGCGATTTCCTCGCTGCTGGCGTTGACGAAGAGGCCGACGACATCGACGAAGGGCGGCACCCGGCGCGCCAGTTCGGCAGCGCGCGCTGGCGCCACATAGCGCGGGCTGGGCGGATAGAAGACAAAGCCGATGGCGTCGGCACCGGCAGCGACGGCGGCATCGACATCAGCTTCGCGGGTCAGGCCGCAGATCTTGATGCGGGTTTTCATGTCAGCAATCCATCGAGAAAATCGTCGGTCGGTTCGGGCAGGCCCCAGTGCGGCTCATAAACCGGCCCGCGAAAGTAAAGCCCATCGGGCGAAAAGGTCGGTGCCGCCAGCTTGCGGTCGCGCATCTGCAGCAGTTCGTCGATCCAGCCGGGCGACTGGGCGCCCTTGCCGATATGGACCAGACTGCCGACCAGGTTGCGCACCATGTGGTGCAGGAAGGCGCTGGCCGCGAAATCGAAGACGAACATCGCCCCGCACTGGCGTACCGAGGCCGCCGTCATCAGCTTGACCGGCGATCTGGCCTGGCACTGCGCCGCCCGGAAGGCCGAAAAATCGTGTTCGCCGGGCAGGCGGGCGCAAGCGTCCTGCATTGCCGCCAGGTCGAGCGGCAGGTGGAACCAGCCTACCCGTCCCTGCCAGAGCCCCGGCCGCTGCGGCCGGTTGAGCAGCAGGTAGCGGTAGCGCCGGCCATGCGCGCTGAAGCGGGCATGGAATTCATCGCTCACCGGCTGCGCCCAGCGCACCGCAACGCCCTCCGGCAGATGCGTATTGACACCGCGCACCCAGGCCGTGAGCGGCCGCTCGACCGGCGCGTCGAAATGCACCACCTGCTGGATGGCATGGACGCCGGCATCGGTGCGGCCGGCGCACAGGGTCGCCACCGGGACGCCAGCAATCTGCGCCAGCGCCGCTTCCAGCGCGTCCTGCACGGTACCGCCACCGGCCTGGCTCTGCCAGCCATGGAAGGGTGTCCCCAGGTACTCGACGCCGAGAGCAATTCTTACCATGCCATCACCGCCATCGTCGCCAACGCGGCGAGCAATACCGCGACGCCGTCGCGCCGGCGCCAGACATGCGTGTGCAAAGTGAGCACCGCCGGCCCCGGGTCGAATTCCGGTGCCGCCGACAGCACTTTTTTCCAGGCACCTTTTTCGGGCGCTTGCTGCAGACCTTCGAGCACCAGCGCCAGGCGGACCACCAGCCGTTCGCCATCCAGCCCGAAGCGTGCTGCCGGCAACAGCAGCCCCCACAGGCCGGCCAGCAGGCCTTCGCGGCCCAGGCGAACGAACAGCCAGGACAGACAACCGAGCATCACCACCAGACGCAAGGCGTGCACATTGGCGTCGGCAATCCCCTCGTAGGTCGGCGCCCAGGCCAGGTCGGCGTAGGCTTCGCCGGGCGTATGGTAAGCCAGGATCAACCACAGGCTGAGCAGCAACCAGCGAGCACGACGCACGAAAGCGAACCAGGGGCGGACGACACCGGGCTGCAGAGCAACGACCAGCGCCACCAGCAACAAACCGGGATAAGCCAGCGCCTGCAACGACAGCACGACACAGGACCAGACGAGAAGCGCAGCAGAGGGATGCAAGCGGACAGGGCTCCAGAAACGCAGACGGCCCCTTGCGGGGCCTTCCGGCATTCGCAATGCGCCGATTTTACCCGTCAATCCGGGCGAGGATGGTTTGCGCCTGCGCAACCAGATCGCCGCTGCCCTCGACCAGAACCTCCTGCAGCAACTCGCGGGCACCTTCGAGATCGCCCATTTCCTCGTAGGCCTTGGCCAGATCGAGCTTGGTATTGACCTCCTCCCACTGGGCATCGTGCACTTCGGGCGCCTCCACCGCCGGCTCAGCCGGTTCCGGCGGCACCGCCGCGGCTTCTGCAGGCGGAGCGGAGAGATCGAGGTTGATCGAACCGATATCGAAATCGGTAGGCATCGCCGGCTGACCCAGGAAAACGGAATCGCTGAGCTTGACGTCGAAATCGACGTCGTCAGCAGCGAGTTTCGCCGGATTGACAACGGTGTTGACCAACTCGGGATCATCGATGCTCAGAGGAACGTCGACCCTCTCCGGCGTAGCGGGCATGGGCTTCACAGCCTTCATCGCCGAGGACGGCAACGGATCCAGATCGAACTCCTCGGCACCGACCGTCTGGCCGAAATTACCCGTACCGGAAACAACCAACGTTCCCTCCGGCGAAAAATCGAGTGCATCCTCGGCTTCCGCGGGTTTGGCCATCGACGCAGCAGGCTTGTTCTCGGACATCGGCGGCAGATCAAAATCCGCGGCCACGGTATCGACCGTCCCGGCGCCTGCAGCGGGCGCAGAATCACCGGCGACCAGCGAGCTCAAGTCAAAATCGAGAGCATCGGCCGCTTCACCAGAGGTGACCACCGTATCGACATAGTTTTCTTCAGCAGGCGCTTCATCCGCATCAGGCGTCGGCACCGCTTGCGGCGCCGCTGCAGCAGGCTGCACCGGATCACCAAGTTCGAAGTCCAGACTCATCCCGTCGTCCTCGACCTTCGGCTCGGGAGCAGGCGGCTGCGCAGGCTCCGCTGGCAGTTCAAAAGTGAGGGCGGCTTCGGGTTCCGATTCGCCTTGGGGTTCGGGCTCAAGCACCGGTTCGGGAGGCCGGTAGGCCAGTCCCTCATCGAGCGCTGGCGGCGACTCTTCAGCCTTGGTCGCAGCTGTTGCGGCAACTGCGGCAAACGCACCGACACCAACCGCCGCTGCAGCGGGGGTCGGCTCACTGACAGGAGCCTTGCCAGCGTCGTCGGCTGTGCCATACAAGGGGTTGGCAGGATCGATCTCGGCGCCAAGCGCGGCAACCTTTTCCCATACCGGCCCGACGCCGGCAGTCTGTGCGTAGAGTTCGCCTGCGAGGGTCTCGAACTGCTTCACACTCCGGCGGTTGGCGTAAATCTCAAGCAGCTTGGCGGGAATCGCCTGGCGGGACGGATCCTTCTGCATCGCTTCAAGCAGGATCTCCTCAGCCTGAGCATCGCGCCCGTAGGCCATGTAGACGTCCGCTTCGGATACCGGGTCGACTTCGTCGGTATCGATGGTTCCTGGGCCGGCCTGACTGAAATCACCGGTGTGCGGCAACTCACTGCCGGTATCGACGCTCTGCCCGCCGGTCATGCGAAAAACCGAATTGGGCCCCAGGCTGGATGGAGAAGGTGCTTCGGTAGTGTTGGTCTCCGGGCTCGCCGCCTGGCGACGGCGACGATAGAGCAGAAGACCTGCCAGCAGCGCGATGGCAGCGGCACCGCCGGCCAAGGGCAGAGCATTCTCGAGCAGCGGATCCTCGGTCGGCAGCGCTTCTTCGACCGGCACTGGTGTTACCGTTGGCGGAGGAGGTGCCGGCGTCGGTGGCTCGACCGGTGCAGGTGCCGCAGGCGCAGGTGCCGGAGCAGGCTCAACCGGCGCAGGCGGCGGCGTGGCCGTGTCGATCACCCGCGCGCCCTCCTGGGACGGCGGTTCGGTCGGAGTGAGAGGCGGTTTTGCCTCCGTTGCCACCGGTTGGCCGGATTTTTCCAGCTCGGCCAGGCGCTGGTTCTTCATTTCCAGCAACTTTTGCAATTCGCTCAAGTTGCGTTCAAGCAAGGCCACCCGGGCCTGCGACTCCTGCAAAGCCTTGTCGGCAGCCAGGCGGTCGATCTCGGCACTGACCGGCGCGTCGGCGCGTGTGACCTTGACTTGGTCGCGGCTGGTATCGACAGCCGGAGTCTTTTCTTCAACCTTGGGCGTGATCCGGCCACCCGCAGCCTGCGCCGCCGGGACCTCGGGCTTGCTGCCAGCGGTGGAGGCCTCGGCAAGGCGGCGACGGTAGGCGGCGAAATCACCGGCCGAAACATAAACCAGTCGCGCTTCCTTTTCGGGAACGGCAGCAACCGTCGGTTCGTCGGGAATGCTGAGGATGACCCCGGCGCGCAAGCGGTTGATGTCGTTGCCGATGAAGGCTTCGCGATTGTTGCGGTAAAGGCCGACCAGCATCTGTTCCAGCGACACGCCGGCGTAACGCCGCTCGTTGGCGATGCGCAACAGGGTGTCACCGCGTTCGACCAGACGGGTTGCAGCCGGCTCACCGACCGGCGCCTTGGCCTCCGGTACTGTCTCCGGCTTGCGCGTCGGCGCGGGTTTTTCGGGCGGCACCAGCGGCTCGGGCGTGGCGCCACCGCCACGAACGGTCTCGACGATCTTGGCGTCTACGCTGCTGCGCGCGCCAGGACCGTTGGCGAACTCTGGCGGATCGAGGAGGAAGGTATATTCCCTGACCAGACGACCGGACGGCCAGGTCAACTCAACCAGAAAATCGAGGAATGGTTCGTTGATCGGCCGCGAGGAACTGAGACGGATGATCGACTTTCCGTTGGCGCGGCGCTCGACCTTGAAACGCAAATCGGTGAGAGCCGTCGAATAGTTCACGCCGGCCTGCTTGAAAACATCCTGCGGCGCCAGACGGGCGGCCATTCCCGGCAATTCGCCGTCGGTTGCCGACAACTCGACTTCCGCCTTGAGCGGCTGTCCGAGACTGGAGTAAACCGTGAGCTTCCCAAGACCGGCCGCCTCGGCGGCAGTCATCGCAAACGACATGCAGGAGGCGACAGCCAGCGCAATCGCACATTTATTGAATCTGGAGGAATTATTCTTGGTCACGGCCGTGCCCTGAGCGGATGACTAGGGAGTTTCAAATTAACATCATGGACTTAGCAATGCAAGCTAATCCCGGTTCTCAGTTACGACAAAAGATATAGAACCAACAAATGAAGAACGGGGCACCAGCTGCAATTCGGCAGCCAGCGCCCCGTTTTCTGGTGCTTCGCTATCAGGCGTCGAGCAGGATGCGCAACATGCGGCGCAGCGGTTCGGCGGCGCCCCACAGCAACTGATCGCCGCAGGTGAAGGCAGCCAGGTATTCCGGGCCCATCGCCATCTTGTGCAGACGGCCGACCGGCACCGTCAGCGTGCCGGTGACGGCAGCCGGGGTCAGCTCGCGCTCGGAGATCTCGCGATCGTTCGGCACCACCTTGGCCCATTGGTTGGCCTTGGCCAGCATGTCGCTGATTTCATCCAGCGGCACGTCCTTCTTCAGCTTGATGGTCAGCGCCTGGCTGTGGCAACGCATCGCGCCGATGCGCACGCACAGGCCGTCGATGGGAATCGAACCGGCCGTGCGGAAAGCCGGCTTGCCGAGGATCTTGTTGCATTCGGCACCACCCTTCCATTCTTCCTTGGACTGGCCGTTTTCGTAAGGCACGTCGATCCACGGGATCAGCGAGCCGGCGAGCGGAGTGTTGCGGAAGTTCTTCTTCGGGAAGCTGTCGGAACGGATGGTCTCGGCAACCTTGCGGTCGATGTCGAGAATGGCGGAAGCCGGATCGGCGAGCAGATCCTTGACCGAGTCATGGATGACGCCCATCTGCGAGATCAGTTCGCGCATGTTCTGGGCGCCGGCACCGGAAGCCGCCTGATAGGTCATCGAGCTTGCCCATTCGACGAGGTCGTTCTGGAACAGGCCACCGAGGCCCATCAGCATCAGGGAAACCGTGCAGTTGCCGCCGATCCAGTTCTTGCCGCCCTTGGCCAGCGCGTCCTTGATCACGTGCATGTTGACCGGATCAAGGATGATCACGGCGTCGTCGGCCATGCGCAGCGACGAGGCGGCATCGATCCAGTGACCGTTCCAGCCGGCAGCACGCAGCTTGGGGAAGACTTCCTTGGTGTAGTCACCGCCCTGGCAGGTGATGATGATCTCGCAAGCCTTCAGCGCGTCGATGTTCGATGCGTCCTGCAGCGGCAACGAGGCTTCCTTGCCGCCGAAGACCGGCGCCTTGCCGCCAGCGGCGGAGGTCGAGAAATAAACCGGATCGATATGGGCGAAATCGCCCTCTTCGACCATACGCTGCATCAGCACGGAACCGACCATGCCACGCCAACCGACCAGACCAACCTTCTTCATGACTCTCTCTCCAGATACAAGCTTTGTTTAACGCGCCAACCGTGATTTCGGTTTACGCCAGCGCCGCCAGTACGGCGTCGCCCATTTCCTTGGTTCCGACCTTGTTGGTTCCGCGCTCGTAGATGTCGCCGGTGCGATAACCCTGGGCCAGCACTTTTTTGACCGCGTTTTCGACACGCAGTGCCTGTTCTTCCAGACCGAAGGTGTAGCGCAGCATCATCGCTGCCGACAGGATGGTGGCCAGCGGATTGGCCACGCCCTTGCCGGCGATGTCCGGCGCCGAGCCGTGCGACGGCTCGTACAGGCCCTTGTTCTTGTCGTCGAGCGAGGCCGACGGCAGCATGCCGATCGAGCCGGTGAGCATCGAGGCTTCGTCGGACAGGATGTCGCCGAACATGTTGCCGGTGACCATCACGTCGAACTGCTTGGGCGCCTTGACCAGCTGCATGGCGGCGTTGTCGACCAGCATGTGGCTGAGTTCGACGTCCGGGTAGTCCTTGCTCACCTCGATCATCACGTCGCGCCACAGCTGGGTGCACTCGAGCACGTTCATCTTGTCCACCGAGCACAGCTTCCTGTTGCGCTTCTGCGCGGCCTGGAAAGCGACATGGCCGATGCGGCGGATTTCCGACTCGCTATAGACCATGGTATTGAAACCGACGCGCTCGCCGTTTTCCTCGCGCACGCCGCGCGGCTGCCCGAAGTAGATGTCACCGGTCAGTTCGCGGACGATCAGGATGTCCAGCCCGGCAACGACTTCCGGCTTCAGCGTCGAGGCATTGGCGAGTTCCGGGTAGAGAATCGCCGGGCGCAGGTTGGCGAACAGGTTGAGATCCTTGCGAATGCCGAGCAGGCCGCGCTCCGGGCGTTGTTCGCGGGGCAGGCTGTCCCACTGCGGGCCGCCGACAGCGCCGAGCAGCACGGCATCGGCTTCGCGCGCCAGTTTCTGCGTGGCTTCCGGATACGGGTTGCCGGTCGCATCGACCGCACCACCGCCGAGCAGCGCCGTTTCCATTTCGAACTTGAGGTCGAGCGCCTTGAGCACCCGCACCGCTTCGGCGGTAATTTCCGGACCGATGCCGTCACCCGGCAGCACACAAATCTTCATGTTTTCTCCTTATTGGGCGAACAGCCAGGGCTGCTCGACGCGGCGCTTCTCTTCGAAGGCCTTGATCTTGTCGGCGTGACGCAGGGTCAGGCCGATGTCGTCCCAGCCGTTGATCAGGCATTCCTTGCGGAAGGCATCGACCTGGAAGGGAATCGCGTGGCCGTCGGGGCGAACCACCGCCTGCGCCGGCAGGTCGACAACCAGCTTGTAGCCCGGCGTCGCCTCGACCTGCTGGAACAGCGCCTCGATTTCGGCAGCCGGCAGCATGATCGGCAGGATGCCGTTCTTGAAGCAGTTGTTGAAGAAGATGTCGGCGAAGCTCTCGGCGATGATCGCCTTGAAACCGAAATCGAGCAGCGCCCACGGCGCGTGCTCGCGCGAACTGCCGCAGCCGAAGTTGGCGCGCGTCAGCAGTACTTCGGCGCCCTGGTAGCGCGGCTGGTTGAGCACGAAGTTGGGGTTCTTCGGGCGCTGCGAATTGTCCTGGCCGGGCTGCCCGACATCCATGTAGCGCCACTCGTCGAAGGCGTTCGGGCCGAAGCCGGAACGCTTGATCGACTTGAGGAACTGCTTCGGGATGATCGCGTCGGTATCGACATTGCTGCGGTCGAGCGGCGCCACCAGGCCTTCGAGACGTACAAACTTATCCATTAATCCACCACCTTCTGCACGGCTTCGCCGCCCTTCCGGAGCGCGCCGCCAACAACTTCACCACCCTTGTGCAGGGCACTCTCGACGACCTCGCCGCCCTTCTGCAGGACCTCGCCGGTTTTCTCGGCGCCGATCGCCACATCCTTCTTGATGCCTTGCGCGGTATTGCACGCTGCAATCCCGAAACACAGCACGACTGCCGGCAAAACACGCATCGCCAACGATCCTCAGAGGACGTCCCGGACGTCGGCAAAACGACCGGCAATCGCCGCTGCTGCTGCCATCGCCGGGCTGACCAGGTGAGTCCGGCCACCCGGCCCCTGGCGCCCTTCGAAATTGCGGTTCGAGGTCGAGGCACAGCGCTCGCCCGGCTCCAGGCGGTCGGCGTTCATCGCCAGGCACATCGAGCAACCCGGCTCGCGCCACTCGAAACCGGCAGCAACGAACACTTTATCGAGGCCTTCTTCCTCGGCCTGGCGCTTGACCAGCCCGGAACCCGGCACAGCCAGCGCCAGCTTGACGTTGGCGGCGACGCGCCGCCCCTTGAGCACGGCGGCGGCCTGGCGCAGGTCCTCGATCCGCGAATTGGTGCACGAACCGATGAAGACCTTGTCGATGGCGATGTTCTGGATCGGCGTATTCGGGTTGAGCCCCATGTACTGCAGCGCGCGCTCCATGCCCTCGCGCTTGACCGGATCGGCTTCCTTGGCCGGATCGGGAACGACGGCGTCGATGCCGACCACCATTTCCGGCGACGTGCCCCAGGTCACCTGCGGCCGGATGTCCTCGGCCTTGAGCGTGAGCACGCGATCGAACTGCGCGCCCGGGTCGGAATGCAGGGTGCGCCAGTAAGCGACCGCCTTGTCCCAGGTTTCGCCCTGCGGCGAGAACGGCCGGCCCTTCAGGTAGTTGATCGTGGTGTCGTCGACGGCGACGAAGCCCATCCGGGCGCCGCCTTCGATGGCCATGTTGCACAGGGTCATGCGCCCTTCCATCGACAGGCTGCGGATCGCGCTGCCGCCGAATTCGACGGCATAGCCGGTACCGCCGGCCGTGCCGATGGCGCCGATGATGGCCAGCGCCACGTCCTTGGCGGTGACGCCCTTGCCGAGGCGGCCCTCGACGGCGATCAGCATGGTCTTCGACTTCTTCTGCACCAGACACTGCGTGGCCAGCACGTGCTCGACCTCGGAAGTGCCGATGCCGTGCGCCAGACAGGCGAAGGCGCCGTGCGTCGAGGTGTGCGAATCGCCGCAGACGACGGTCATGCCCGGCAGCGTGGCGCCGTTTTCCGGACCGACGACGTGCAGGATGCCCATCCGCGGGTCCTTGAACGGGAAGTAGGCGAGCGCGCCGACTTCGCGGATGTTGGCATCGAGCGTTTCGACCTGCAGGCGGGAGATCGGATCCTTGATCCCCTCGTCCCAGTGATCGGTCGGCGTGTTGTGATCGGGCGTCGACACGATGGACGAAACGCGCCACGGCTTGCGACCGGCCAGCTTCAGACCCTCGAAGGCCTGCGGGCTGGTCACTTCGTGGACGAGGTGACGATCGATATAAAGGAGGGCCGTGCCGTCCGCTTCCTGATGGACGACGTGGTTCTCCCACAGCTTGTCGTAAAGTGTCTTCGACATGGGACCTGGCAGTGTGCGGTAAAGCCTTGAATTATTGCACAGGATCGGGCGTTTTTTCCGTCGGCAGCAGCGCATCCGCGCTCACCCAGCGCCAGACCAGCAGCAAGCCGGCCAGCGCGAAGAGCGAGCCGAGCGAAAAAGTCCAGCCGGCGCCCCAGTCGTCCCAGGTTCTGCCGCTGATCAGGGCCCCGACCAGGCCACCGGCGCCGAAGGACAGGCTGGAATAAAGCGCCTGCCCGCGCCCTTGGGCCTTACCGGGGAACCACTGGTTGACTGCGGCGATGGCGGCGGCATGGTAGGCGCCGAAAGTCAGGCCGTGCAGCAACTGGACGAAGATCATCGCCGCCGCCGACTCGACCGCCCAGCCCATCAGCAGGAAGCGCAGCACGGCCGCGGCAAAACTCAGCAGCAGGATGTCGCGCAGGCTGTAGCGGCGGGTGATCCGCGCCATCAGCAGAAATACGCCGATCTCGGCGACGACGCCGAGCGACCAGAGCAGACCGACCGCCGTCTTGGCATAGCCGTGGCCGCTCAGGTGGATCGAGTAGAACACGTAGAAACCGCCATGCGCTGCCGACATGGCGAAACACGCGCCCATCAGCGCCAGCACCCGCGGCTGGCGCAGGATGTCGCGGATCGGCGTTTCTTCGCCGGTCGACAAATGCACCGGCGCTTCCGGCAGAACCAGGGCGAAGGCCAGGATGCCGAGCAGGATGAAAGCGCAGACCCAGAGCACACCGACCGGTGCCACCCAGTCGAGCAAGGCGCCGGTACCCATCACTGCGACAATGAAGCCGACCGAGCCCCACACGCGAATCTTGCCGTAGCGCCCGCGATCCTCGCGCAGGTGATCGAAAGTCAGGGTTTCGACCAGCGGCAACGCGGCGCTCCAGAACAGCGCCAGCACCGCCATGGCGACCAGCATGCCGGGCAGGCGGTCCAGCCAGAAGAAGGCGAGAAAGCCGGCCAGCCCGACCGCCCCGGCCAGCCGGATGACCGCCAGGCGGTGACCGAAATGATCGACCAGCCAGCCCCACAGATTGGGGCCGAACAGGCGCATCAACTGCATCTGCGACATCAGCAGGCCGATGTCCCAGGCCGAGAAATTCAGCGACTGGAGATAGAGCCCGAAGTACGGCGAGAAGGCGCCGATGAAGGCGAAATAGAAAAAGTAGTAGCCCGACAGACGCCAGTGCGGCAGGGCATGCATGCCGCGCTCCAAGGATGGTGGTCGACGGGCCGGGGCCGGCTCAGCGGGCGGACTGCTGGCCGGCGCGGAAAGCCAGCAGCAGGTGGTAGAGCTCGTCCTTGAGCTTGACCCGCTGCTTCTTCATGTCTTCCAGCGTGAAGTCGGCAACCGGCATGTCGTGCTCTTCGAGGTCCTCGACCTTGCCGGTCAGCCGGTTGTAGCTGGCAAGCTGGCGCGAAAACAGCGCATTACCCGCCTTCAGGGCGGCGATGGCATCGGCGAACTCCGGGAATTCGCTGAGTAGATCGTGATGGTCAACCTGCATGATGCTCCCCTTCTAATAGACATGGCCGACCGCCAGGGCCAGCCCGTGGAAATACTCAACCGGGCAGGCGCGGCGTCGTGCACACGACGTCGCCGCACTGCGCCCGGTGACGCAGCGCGTGATCGATCAGCACCAACGCCAGCATCGCCTCGGCAATCGGCGTCGCCCGGATGCCGACGCAGGGATCGTGCCGCCCCTGGGTCGCCACCTCGACCGCGTTGCCATCGATATCGACCGAACGGCGCGCCTGGGCAATCGACGAAGTCGGCTTGATCGCCATGTTGACGACGATCCGCTGGCCGGTCGAAATGCCGCCGAGAATGCCGCCGGCGTGGTTGCTGGCAAAACCCTGCGGCGTCATCTCGTCGCCGTGCTCGCTGCCCTTCTGGGCAACCGAGGCGAAACCGTCGCCGACCTCGACCCCCTTGACCGCGTTGATGCCCATCATGGCGTAGGCGATTTCGGCATCGAGCCGGTCGAACACCGGCTCGCCCCAGCCCGGCGGCACGCCGTCGGCAGTCACCGTGATCTTCGCGCCGACCGAATCGAGCGACTTGCGCAGATCATCCATATAGCTTTCCAGCGTCGGCACCAGCGCGGCGTTGGGGGCGAAGAAGGCGTTGCCGTCGATGTCGTCGGCGCTGACGAAAGGAATCTCGATCGGCCCGAGCGCGCTCATCCAGCCACGAATGCTGACGCCGTAGCGCTCCTTCAACCACTTGCGGGCGATCGCCCCGGCGGCGACGCGGACGGCCGTTTCGCGCGCCGACGAACGACCGCCGCCGCGGTAATCGCGAAAACCGTACTTCTGGGTATACGTATAGTCGGCGTGACCGGGACGAAAAGTCGTCGCGATGTTGCCGTAATCCTTGCTGCGCTGGTCCTGATTGCGGATCAGCAGGGCAATCGGCGTACCGGTGGTCTTGCCCTCGAAGACGCCAGACAGGATCTCGACGGTATCCGGCTCGCGCCGCTGGGTCACATGGCGCGAGGTCCCCGGCTTGCGCCGGTCCAGTTCGGCCTGGATGTCGGCCTCACACAAGGCCAGACCGGGCGGGCAGCCGTCGACGACGCAACCGATCGCCGGGCCGTGCGATTCGCCAAAGGAAGTTACAGTGAACAGGGTGCCAAAGGTATTGCCGGACATGAATTCACACCATTTTCGGGAGGGCGGAGTTTAGCACGCCGCTCCCGGCCACCAGCAGGCTGGCACTCAGGCCGGCGCCTCGTCCGGCCAGTTCTTGATGTAGCTCTTGAGCATGGCGTTTTCCAGGCTCTGCTCTTCGAGCACTGCCTTGGCCACATCGAGGAAGGAAATGACGCCAAGCAGCTGCCCCTGATCGACCACCGGCAGGTAGCGCGAGTGCTTTTCGATCATCAAGCGGCGCAGGTCATTGGCCTCCATGTCGGGATAGGCCGTTACCGGATTGGCCACCATCACCTCGCCCAGCGCCACTTCGGTTCCCTGCCCGCCGGCCGCCTTGAGCGCCTTGAGCACTTCGCGGAAGGTGACGATGCCGACCATGCGCCCGGCGTCCATCACCACCAGCGAACCGACATCGAGGTCGGCCATGGTGGCGATGGCCGAAGCCAGCGTCTGCTGCGGTGTTGCGGTATAGAGCGCGCCACCCTTGACACTGAGTATTTCCCTGACCTGCATTGTTCTCTCCTTGATGCCGCATTGGCTTGTCCAGGCGATCTTAGATTAAGCGCAGAAAATCGCAAAGGCCCGCGCGCGGAGGACTGCCATCGCCCGCACGGAGGCAATGACAGATGAGAGAAAAAAACTATCGCCGTCTTTAACAAAATTTATAGCTTTGGCACTTGCCGAACGTCATAGTTGCATATAGAATTTTTCTTATGACGTAAGTTATACCGTCACAAGACAGTTAGATAAAACCCAATTTACTCCAAGGAGAGATTTCCATGACATCTGTCAAAACCATCGAAAAGATCGACGCCCGCGAAATTCGCCGCAAGCTCGGCCTCAATCAACAACAGTTCTGGTCGGCCCTGGGCGTGACCCAGAGCGGCGGCTCACGTTACGAGAGCGGCCGCAACATGCCCAAGCCGGTACGCGAACTGCTCCGTCTGGTTCACGTCGAGCAGATCGACATCCGCACCGTCAAGCGCGAAGACCTGGAAATCGTCGAGTACATCAAGGCTCAGGAGCCTGAGCTGTACAAGTCGCTGAAGAAGTCGGCGCGCAACCACGCCAAGAAGGCAGCCTGATTGACGCCCCGAAAGGGGCGCAACAGCCACGACGGGCCTCAGGGTGAGACGATCACCCGCAGGCCCGTATTTTTTTCGATCTGCGTAGCGAACTGCTGCAGGGCTTCGACCGGCAAGGCGGCCAACCTTGGCGCCGCTGGCTGCATCGACGGCCGCGCCAGGCCGTAGAGGTGTACTCCGGCCAGCTTCTCGGCCAGCGGCTGCAACAGGCGGCAATAGGCATCGGCCGACGACGCCGATGGTGCCTGGCCGTCGAGGGCGAACCAGCAGGTCTGCACCCAGGTCGGCGCCAGCGCGGCGCAGCTTTCCAGGTTGCGCACCGCCTTTTCCGGCACCCAGGCAACACCGTTGATTTCGGCAGCTTCGCCCGCCGTCGCCCGATCCAGCTTGTACCAGACTTCACCGCCGAGCTCGCCCAGCTGGCGGATGCCGTTCTGTACAGCCGGCCGGTGCAGCAGACTGCCATTGGTGATCAGGCGCACCGGCACGCTCAGGCCGAAACGCCGGAGCACCAAGCCCACCCGCGCCACGGCATCGGCGAACTCGGGTGCCGAAGTCGGCTCGCCGTTGCCGGAAAAGGCGACATCCATGAGCCGCCGGGCAGCGGGTGGCACGTGCCGGACCAGATAATCGCCATGGATCGCCGCCTCAAGGAAACCACTGAGTTCGCTTTCCAGCAGATTGAGGTCAAGCGGTGGCGGCCCGCCGCGCGTCAGCCCCTCGACCTGGCAATACAGGCAGGCCCAGTTGCAGGCGTTGTTCGGATTGAGATTGACGCCTACCGAAACGCCGCCGGCGCGGCGCGAGACAACCGGGTAGACATAGCGGAGGCCGGCGCTGGCGCGGCTGTGATCGTCGGTAGTGAGCATGCCTGCATTGTATAATTCCGCACTCATTTGGCGAATCCTCATTCCATGCCCAATCACGGCCAGCCGACTGCACTGGTACTGACCGGCGGCGGCGCCCGCGCCGCCTACCAGGTCGGCGTGCTGCTGGCGGTGAGCAAGCTGGCCGGCCGGCAACGGCGGCGCAATCCCTTCCCGATCATCTGCGGCACTTCGGCCGGCGCCATCAACGCCGTCGGCCTGGCCTGCCGGGCGGACAATTTCGGCGGCGCCGTCGCCACCCTGACCAGTTTCTGGCGCAATCTCAAGGCCGGCGACATCTACCGCGCCGATGCCCTTGGCGTCGGCGCCACTGGTGCGCGCTGGCTGGCGGCGCTGGCCTTCGGCTGGCTGATCGGCAATCCACCGCGCTCATTGCTGGACAATTCGCCGCTCGCCTCGCTGTTGAACCGGAACATGGACCTGGCCGGCATCGACCGCGCCATTGCCGGCGGCGCCCTGCGCGCGATCAGCGTTTCCGCCTCCGGTTACGATTCCGGCCAGCACATCAATTTCTTCCAGGCCGCTGCCGACACGCCGGCCTGGCAGCGTTCGCAGCGAATCGGCGTGCGCACCCAGCTGAGCGTGGCGCACCTGCTCGCTTCCAGCGCGATTCCCTTCATCTTTCCCGCCACCCGGATCAACCGGGAGTATTTCGGCGACGGCTCGATGCGCCAGATCGCGCCACTGTCACCGGCCATCCATCTCGGCGCGCAGCGCCTGCTGATCGTCGGCGCACCGCGCCGCAACGAGCCGCGGGAGCGCCTGCACAACGAAGACTATCCCTCGCTCGCCCAGATTGCCGGACATGCGCTGTCGAGCATCTTTCTCGATGGCCTGGCCGTCGATATCGAACGGGTGGAGCGAATCAACCGCACCCTCTCGGCAATTCCCGAGCCGGTGCGGGCTCAGGCAGACATTCATCTGCGCCCGATTGAAACCCTGGTCATCTCGCCCTCGGAAAGCCTTGACCGGATCGCCGCCGAACACGCCGACGCCCTGCCCTGGCCGATCCGGCTGCTGCTCGGCGGGATCGGCGCGATGAACCGGCATGGCGGTGCGCTGACCAGCTACCTGCTGTTCGAAAAACCGTTCACCCGCAAGCTGATCGAGCTCGGCTACGCCGACACCCTGGCGCGGTCCGACGAAGTCGGCCGCTTCCTCGACCTCTGATTACTCGGCGGCCTCCGCCACCCGGCGGGCGCGCACGCCGGCGGCCAGGCGTTCGAGCACGAGCAGGCTGTCGTCCCAGTTGATGCAGGCGTCGGTGATGCTCTGGCCGTAAGTCAGCGGCTTTTCCGGCGACAGGTCCTGACGCCCTTCGACCAGGTGCGACTCGACCATCACCCCGACGATGCGCTCCTCGCCGGCGGCGAGCTGGGCGGCGACGCTGTCGCAGACTTCCATCTGCAGCTTGTACTGCTTGCGGCTGTTGCCGTGCGAGAAATCGACCATCAGCCGCGCCGCCAGGCCGGCCTTGGCAATTTCCTGGCAAGCTGCATCGACACTGGCGGCGTCGTAATTGGGTTCCTTGCCGCCGCGCAGGATGACATGGCAATCTTCGTTGCCCATCGTCGACACGATGGCGGTATGGCCGGACTTGGTCACCGACAGGAAATGGTGCGGCGAATTGGCTGAACGGATGGCGTCGACCGCGATGCGCATGTTGCCGTCGGTGCCGTTCTTGAAGCCGACCGGGCAGGACAGCCCGGAAGCCAGCTCGCGGTGCACCTGCGATTCGGTCGTGCGGGCGCCGATGGCGCCCCAGGCGATCAGGTCGGCGGTGTATTGCGGAGTGATCGTGTCGAGGAACTCGGTCGCGCAGGGCAGGCCGAGCTCGTTGATTTCGAGCAGGATGCGCCGGGCCAGGCGGATGCCTTCGTTGATGCGGAAGGTGTTGTCCAGGCGCGGATCGTTGATCAGCCCCTTCCACCCGACCGTGGTGCGCGGCTTCTCGAAATAGACGCGCATGACGACGATCAGGTCATCGGCGTACTTGTCGGCCTCGCGGGACAGACGCTTGGCGTACTCCATCGCCGCATCGTAATCGTGGATCGAACAGGGACCGATGACCACCAGCAGGCGGTCGTCGGCACCGTGCAGGACGCGGTGGATGTCCTGGCGGGCGGCGTAGGTGGTCTGCGCGGCGCGCCCCGAGGCCGGATACTCGCGGAAGACGTGCGCCGGCGGCACCAGTTCCTTGATTTCCCTGATCCTTACGTCGTCGGTGACCGGTTTGCCCGTTGCCGTGCTGTTCGCTGCCATGTCCTGAATCATCCTGTGAATTTACCGGGAACCGGCAATTCTACCGGAAGGCTCAGGGCAATTGCGTCAGGTAATGAGACAGGGCAACAATGTCGTCGTTCTTCAACTGCGCCGTAGCAATCTTCATCAGCGGATTGTTGCGCACCCCGGTACCGTCGCGGTAGTGGGTGATCGACTTCTGCAGATAGGGCTGCTGCTGACCGGCCAGACGCGGATAGAGCGCGTTGCCGCGCGCATCGGCCCCGTGACAGCGGACACACATCCGCTCGAACAACACCTTGCCGCGGGTTGCCAGGGCAAGATCGCCGACCGAGGGCGGCACCCCGACGCTTGAATAATAGAGGGCAATCTGGGCCCGCTCGTCGTCACTGAGCACCTTGATCAGGCCTTGCATGAAAGCGTCGATGCGCTCGCCACTACCGAACTTGCGGATCTGCTCAAGCAGGTAGGTTGGATGCTGCCCGGCAAGATTGGGCACGTCGCTGGTCTTGGCGACGCCGCCTTCGCCGTGGCAATTGGCACAGAAGAAGCTGGCCTTCTTGCCGGCGGCAATCGCCGCCTGCAGAGAGGCCGGATTGGCCTGCATGACTTTCAGGCGCTCATGCGCCGCCGATTGCGCAAATACTGACGAACTGACCAGCAGACAGAGGATCGTGAAGATCGCACGCATCACCGGACTCCGGGAAATGACAAGACGGAATTATGCCGTTCCGCCTACCGTCAGTCCATCGATACGCAGCGTCGGCTGGCCGACACCGACCGGAACGCTCTGTCCTTCCTTGCCGCAGGTGCCGACGCCGGGGTCGAGCTTGAGGTCGTTGCCGATCATCGAGACGCGGGTCATCGCCTCCGGCCCGTTGCCGATCAGCGTCGCCCCCTTGATTGGCCGCGTCACCTTGCCGTCCTCGATCAGGTAGGCCTCGCTCATCGAGAAAACGAA
>Ga0209794_1001318_pt1 | contig 20195 bp, 21 predicted proteins | sample EBPBio232013_DNA_FD_185869 | JGI IMG/M metagenome (GOLD analysis project Ga0209794, IMG submission 185869) | Wastewater treatment Type I Accumulibacter community from EBPR Bioreactor in Madison, WI, USA - Reactor 1_5/23/2013_ DNA (SPAdes)... | ecosystem: Engineered > Bioreactor > EBPR >... | reverse complement strand
CGACGGCGGTGTTTGGCACCTCGATGTCGGCTCATCTCATCCTGGGGCTGTAGTCGGTCCCAAGGGTATGGCTGTTCGCCATTTAAAGAGGTACGTGAGCTGGGTTTAAAACGTCGTGAGACAGTTTTGTCCCTATCTTCCGTGGGCGCTGCAGATTTGAGGAAGCCTGCTCCTAGTACGAGAGGACCGGAGTGGACACACCTCTGGTGTATCGGTTGTCACGCCAGTGGCATTGCCGAGTAGCTAAGTGTGGAAGAGATAACCGCTGAAAGCATCTAAGCGGGAAACTCGTTTCAAGATGAGATCTGCCGGGGCCTTGAGCCCCCTGAAGGGTCGTTGTAGACCACGACGTTGATAGGCTGGGTGTGGAAGTGCAGCAATGCATTAAGCTAACCAGTACTAATTGCCCGTGCGGCTTGACCCTATAACTTTGATTGCTCCAACACGAGCAAAGACTGTTATGCCAAGTACGCAATCAAATACACACCTGATTCCAGACTCTATGAATTCGCCGTGCAGTCACACACCGACTGCATAGCTCCAAGTTATGCCTGATGACCATAGCAAGTCGGTCCCACTCCTTCCCATCCCGAACAGGACAGTGAAACGACTTCGCGCCGATGATAGTGCGGATCCCCGTGTGAAAGTAGGTCATCGTCAGGCTATTACAGCCCAAACCGCCCTCCCACTTACATAGTGGGAGGGCGTTTTGCTTTGGGGATTTGATTTGAGCTCTATGCAACTTCAAGATATTCTTTATTCACAGGGCTTTGGCACTCGCCGTGTTTGTGCGGGTTTGATTCAACAAGGCTGGGTATCCGTGTATCAGGCGAACCTTCCGGAGCCGATGACATGCCTGGAAGCGACGCAAGACTTTCAGGCGCAGGATTTGGTGCTGCGTGTCCAGGGTTTCGACTGGCCGTACCAGGCCAAGGCCTATGTGATGCTGCATAAACCCGTCGGCACGGAATGTTCACAAAAGCCATCAGCCTATCCCAGTGTGTATACGCTACTGCCGGCGCCACTGCGGCAGCGGCCGAGCAAGGGCGCGGTGAGTGGTGTGCAGGCTGTTGGGCGGCTGGATCAGGATACGACCGGCTTGCTGTTGCTCAGTGATGATGGACAGTTCATTCATCGCATGAGTTCACCCAAGAAGCATGTCCCCAAGGTGTATCAGGTGACGACCAAACATCCAGTGACCGCCGCGCAGATTGAACGTTTACAGGCTGGAGTGGTACTGGATGACGACCCGCGCCCGGTACGGGCTGCTGCCTGCGTGCAGCTGGATGAGCGGTGCATTGACTTGACACTGACAGAGGGCAAGTACCACCAGGTCAAGCGCATGATTGCCGCTGTGGGCAATCGCGTCGAGGCACTGCATCGTTCCCGTATCGGTGGCTTGTCATTGCCTGACGACTTGCAGCCAGGGCAGTGGCGGTGGCTGACTGCGCAGCAGATCGCGCTGCTCACATAGTCGGCGTTCCCAGCAATGATTGGGAGCGCGTCAACGATGAATACTGAATGCGCGTTATGCATCAGGCCTTTCATCGGGCGTGCGTGCTGCAGCTGGTTGTTGGCACTCGCTAATTTCAAGGGAGCAAGAGTGAAACAACGGATGATGCTGCGGGCTGTCGGGATGTTCATGGTCGCCTGCTGGGCATGCGGGCTGCAGGCAGCACAGCCGCCGGTGTTTGTGCTCAATTCCCTGCAGGCCGACATCAGCGTGATCGACCCGGAGAGTTGGGTCGAGACGGCGCGCATCCCCACCGGCAAGGAGCCGCACCATCTTTACCTGACGCCGGATGAAAAATCGCTCATCGTTGCCAATGCTCTCGGCGACAGCCTGACCTTTGTCGATCCGGCCACGGCCCAGGTGCAGCGCACGGTGCGTGGCATTGTGGATCCCTATCACCTGCGGTTCTCGCCCGACATGCATTGGCTGGTGACTGCGGCCAACCGGCTTAACCATGTCGATTTTTACCGTTGGGACGGCCAGAACCTGACGCTGGTGCAGCGCGTGCCCACGGGCAAGACGCCCAGCCATCTGTGGATAGACAGCGGCAGCCGTGTACTGTATGCGTCCATGCAGGACAGTGACGAGTTGGTCGCCATCGACATCGGTACGCAGAAAGTCCTGTGGCGCACCAGCACCGGCGCCATGCCCGCCGACGTGTACGGTAGCCCGGATGGCAAGCGCATATTTGTCGGGCTCACCGGTAGCGACAGCGTGGAGGTGTTCGATATATCGGGCGAGCAGCCACGCAGCGTGCAGCGCATCAAAACCGGCAGTGGCGCTCACGCCTTTCGCGCCGCCGGCGACGGACGGCATCTGTTCGTCAGCAACCGGGTGGCCAACACCATCAGCAAGGTCGATATGCAGGCATTGCGCGTTGTGGACTCTTACCCTGCGCCGGGTGGGCCCGATTGCATGGATGTTTCGACCGATGGACGCTGGATCTATGTGAGCGCGCGCTGGGCGCGCAAGCTGCTTGTGATCGACACCGTGGAGCGCAAGGTGGCACGATCCATCCCAGTGGGCAAGTCGCCCCACGGTGTCTGGACGCTGAAACATGCCAAACGCTGATCACCATTCCCCGTCGTCACGCAGGGTCTATATTCATTTTGCTATATATGTAATAGCTGTTTGCGCTTTGCCAATAAGCGCAAAGGCGGAAAATGCCTGTAAAGGCACTGTCTACCTGACCTTTGACACCGGCCATATGGGCGTAGCCTCGTTGGTGGCCGAAGTGCTGCACCGGCAGGGCGTGCAGGCCACTTTTTTTGCCGCTGACGAGCATACCCAGACCGGAGGCAGCAGCCTGGATGAGCATTGGGCCCCCTGGTGGCGCGCGCGGGTGGCCGAAGGGCACGAGTTCGCCTCGCACACGCTGCACCATGTGTACTGGCGTGGCGACGCGGGTACGGCCCGGCAGCCGTCCTTCAAGGTCAGGCCTACCGCCGGCCCCCAGGCCGGGCAGAACCTGACCCTGACGGCGGCGCAATACTGTGCACAGATCGATGCTGCGACGCAGCGGCTGCGCACCATCACCGGCAAGGAGCCGTTGCCGATGTTTCGTGCACCGGGTGGCAAGACCTCGCCGCGCCTGTTGCGCGTGGCGCAATCCTGCGGCTACCACCATGTGGGCTGGACGCCTGCCGGTTTCCTGGGTGATGAGCTGCCGAGCGAGCGCTACAGCAACGCCCAGCTGCTTCAACAAGCCTTGCGCGCTATTCACGATGGCGACGTGCTGCTTGCACACCTGGGCATCTGGTCGCGCAAGGATCCCTGGGCGCCGGCCGTGCTCGAACCCCTGATCCAGGGCCTGAAGGAGCGTGGCCTGTGTTTTCGTACCCTGCGTGAGCATCCGCGCTTTCAGGCCGGGCTGACCTCTGATGACGCAGCCCGCAGTGGTTCCGGGCGTCGATGAGGGCCGATTGATGGCAAACGCCCTGTCCTGGCCGAGTCAATGGTTCGACACCGCTCAGCAGTGGTTGTTCGAAGCCCTGGTGCAGCCCCTGCTGTTTGCGCTGGGCCAGGCCAGCGTGCTGGAGGATGCGTACGCCGCCACCGGCTGGCTGCTCGTGGGTTTGCTGCAACTGGCGGTGATGCTGGTCGTGATCGCCCCGCTGGAGCGCTGGCGCCCGGTGGAGCCGCTGCGCGATCATGCGGCGGTGCGGACCGATGTGATCTACACCTTGATCCATCGTCTGGGCCTGGTACGTGTAGTGCTGTTTTTCACCACCGCCGTGCTCTGGGATGGTTTGTTTGGTGCCCTGCGCACGCATGGCTGGCAAACCTGGCAGCTCGACGCGCTATGGCCCGGTGTGACCGACCAGCCATTGCTCAGCCTGCTGCTGTATCTGCTGGTTTTCGATCTGCTGGATTACTGGATACATCGTGGCCAACACCATTTCGACTGGTGGTGGAGCCTGCATTCCCTGCACCATTCACAGCGCCAGATGACCCAGTGGAGCGACAGCCGCAATCACCTGCTGGACGACCTGCTGCGCGACGCCATCATCGTCAGCGTGGCGCAGTGCATAGGCGTGGCGCCGGGGCAGTTCGTGGCCATCGTCGCGCTGACGCAGCTCAGCGAAAACCTGCACCATGCCAACCTGCGCCTGTGGTTTGGCCACTGGGGCGAGCGCCTGTGGATCAGCCCGCGTTTTCACCGGCTGCACCATGCCGTCGGCGTGGGCCATGAATCGCTTGCACCCGCAGGGCCGGGCACGGGCAGCATGGCCCTGGGCGGGCGCAACTTTGGCGTGCTGCTGCCCTGGTGGGACATGCTGTTTGGCACGGCCAACTTCGAGCATCGTTATGAGCCCACGGGGGTGCGCGACCAACTCGAACCGGGGGCCGATGGCCGCTTGCGCGACTACGGCCGAGGCTTTTGGGCGCAGCAATGGCGCGGCCTGTTGCGCCTGGCGGGGCGTGGCTGAGCGGGCAGCCGCGCTATGCTTGCGGGTATGGGGCCACTCTTAGATTCTTTCTGGCGCGCCGTGGGCTATTGCCTGATGCCGCGCATCATTGCGCTATCGTTGTTGCCACTGATCCTGATCACCCTGGTGGCCGCAGGCGGGGCGCATTTCTATTGGGCAGCGGCCGTGGCCTGGACACAGGCCCAGCTGGAGGGTGCCAACTGGCTCCAGCTATTGTGGGGCTGGCTGCACCACTTTGGCGTGGACAACCTGCCCGTGATGCTGGCGCCGCTGCTGGTGCTCATGCTGGCCATACCCATCATCGTCATTGTCTGTGTGCTGGTCGTGGCCGTGCTGATGGCGCCTTCCATCGTGTCATTGGTTGCGCAGCGGCGCTTCGAACAACTGGAGCGCAAGCGCGGCGGCACCTTGTTCATCAGCGTGCTGTGGTCGCTTGGCTCCACCCTGGCGGCGATCCTGGCCTTGGTGCTTTCCATGCCGCTGTGGTTGGTTCCGCCCCTGGTGCTAGTGCTGCCGCCGCTGATCTGGGGCTGGCTGACCTATCGGGTGATGGCCTTTGATGCGTTGGCCGAGCATGCCAGCAAGCCAGAGCGGCAGGAGATCTTCAAGCGCCACCGCCTCAGCCTGCTGGCCATAGGCATTCTGACCGGGCTGTTGGGCGCCGCGCCAGGCATCGTCTGGGCCTCGGGGGTGGTGTTCGCGGCGGCTTTCTTTGTGCTGGTGCCGGTGGCGATCTGGATCTACACGCTGGTATTTGCCTTTTCCTCGCTGTGGTTCACGCACTATTGCTTGGCGGCGTTGCAGCGGCTGCGCGAGCAGGGCGGTGATGCGGGTGCCAGGGCCGTGCCTGCCCCACCGGTCATCGCCACCAGCGCACCGTCTGCACTGGCCGCTCCCCCGTCTTCAGACCCACAGCTCCCATGACTCCCACCTTCGGCCTCATCATCGTCGGCGACGAGATCCTCTCTGGCAAGCGCGTGGACAAGCATTTGGCCAAGGTCATCGAACTGCTGGCCGCGCGCGGGCTGGTGCTGGGCTATGCCGACTATGTGGGCGACGACCGCCCGCGCATCACCGCGACGCTGCAGCGGGCCTTTGCTTCGTCCGATATGGTCTTCAGCTGCGGCGGTATTGGAGCCACGCCCGACGACCACACGCGCCAGTGCGCGGCGGTGGCGCTTGGCCAGTCCCTCGCGCTGCACCCCGAGGCAGCGGCGCTGATCCGCGAGCGCATGCAGGACGTTGCGCGCGAACAGGGCCAGCCGTATGAACCCGGGCGCGCCGACAACCTGCACCGCCTGAACATGGGGGTGTTTCCGCAAGGCGCACGCATCATTCCCAACCCTTACAACAAGATCCCGGGGTTTAGCTGCGACGGGCCAGGCGGTGGCATGGTGCATTTCGTCCCGGGCTTTCCGGTCATGGCCTGGCCCATGGTGGAGTGGGCGCTGGAGCATTACTGCGCTCAGTGGTTCAACCGCCAGCCGCAGACCGAGCACTCCGTCGTGCTATATGGCGCCATGGAGGCGACGCTCACCCCGCTCATGGAGGGCATCCAGGCGGCTCACCCCGGCATCAAGGTGTTCAGCCTGCCCAGCGTCGATCACCCGGTGCATGGCAGGCATGTCGAGTTGGGCGTGAAAGGCGCCGCAGCCCTGGTGCCTGCCGCGTGGCAGGAGATGCACCAGGCATTGCACCAGTTTGGTGCAGTGATGGGCCCCGAAACGGTGCATCATTTGTAATCTTAGAATCACGCGCCTTGCTTGCCTGGGCGCTGCAGCGCTGGCACGCAAGCTGCTTACCAATGTTCATCTTTGTGGATGAGTCCTTTATTTTTGGAGAAACCTGATGGCCAAGACCGTTGCAGACGTGATGAAGATGGTGGAGGAGAACGAAGTCAAGTTCGTGGACTTGCGCTTCACCGATACGCGCGGCAAGGAGCAGCACGTGACGGTGCCTGTTTCTCACTTCGATGAAGACAAGTTCAGTTCCGGCCATGCCTTTGATGGTTCGTCGGTCGCCGGCTGGAAGGGTATCGAGGCCTCGGACATGCAGCTCATGCCCGATCCGAGCACGGCCAACATCGACCCGTTTTTCGAGGAGACCACGCTGTTTCTGCAGTGCGACGTGGTGGAGCCCGGCGACGGCAAGGCCTACGACCGCGACCCGCGCTCCATCGCCAAGCGCGCCGAGGCCTACCTGAAGGCCTCCGGTCTGGGCGACACGGCCTACTTCGGCCCCGAGCCCGAGTTCTTCATCTTCGACGGCGTGCGCTGGAGCAACGAACCGGGCAAGGTGTTCTTCGAGATCGAGGAATACGAAGCCCCCTGGAACAGCGGCACCAAGTTCGAAAGCGGCAACCGCGGCCACCGCCCCACCACCAAGGGCGGGTACTTCCCCGTGCCGCCGGTGGACAGCACACAGGACATGCGCGCCGAGATGGTGCTGATCCTCGAGCAACTGGGCATTCCGGTTGAAGTCTTCCACCACGAGGTGGCCGGCGCTGGTCAGAACGAGATCGGCACGCGCTTCTCCACCCTGGTCGAGCGCGCCGACTGGACCCAGGTGCTGAAGTATGTGGTGTGGAACGTGGCCAACGCCTACGGCAAGACGGCTACCTTCATGCCCAAGCCCTATGCCGGCGACAACGGATCGGGCATGCATGTGCACCAGTCCATCTGGAAGGACGGTAAAAACCTGTTCGCGGGTGACGGCTACGCCGGCCTGTCGGATTTTGCGCTGTACTACATCGGCGGCATCATCCACCACGCCCGCGCGCTGAACGCCATCACCAACCCCGGCACCAACAGCTACAAGCGCCTGGTGCCCGGCTACGAGGCACCGGTGAAGCTGGCCTACAGCTCGCGCAACCGCTCGGCCTCGATCCGCATCCCCTATGTGGCCAACCCCAAGGGCCGCCGCATCGAGGCGCGCTTCCCCGATCCCCTGGCCAACCCCTATCTGTGCTTCTCGGCACTGATGATGGCCGGCCTGGACGGCGTGGAGAACAAGATCCATCCGGGCGAGGCCGCCACCAAGGATCTGTACCACCTGCCGCCCGAAGAGGACAAACTGGTGCCCACCGTGTGCCATAGCCTGGATCAGGCGCTGGAGGCGCTGGACAAGGATCGCGGCTTCCTGACCAAGGGCGGCGTGTTCTCCGACAACATGCTGGACGCCTACATCGAGCTGAAGATGGGCGAGGTGCAGCGCTTCCGCATGGCGCCGCACCCGGTTGAGTACGACATGTACTACTCGCTGTAAGTCGCAGCGGGGCTTGCGCCCATAGGCACCAAGGCGGCTGCGGCCGCCTTGGTCGTTTCTGGATGATGGCTGGCAACAGCCGGAACATTTGGCGCCATCTCGGGTCTTTTGAGCTGATCGCATGGCGGCACAATGGGTGCCATGCGGTGATTGCTGGATACTCGCCGCCATCGTGCATGCTTGGCGCATGCCCTGTAAGGATCTCGATGAAACACTGCCTGTTCGCCTTGACCGTCATTGCCGCCATGCTGCAGCCTGCCTGGGCGCAGGATCGCATCTACCGTTGCGGCAACGAGTACACCAACAACGCCGCCCAGGCCAAGGAGCGCGGCTGCAAGCTGGTCGAGGGCGGCAACGTCACGGTGGTCGAGGGCACGCGCCCCGCAGCCGCTCCCGCGGGTGGTGCAGCCGCACCATCGGCCAGCAAGGCCGCAGCCTCGCCCCCGAATGCGCCCCGCGTCGCGGCGACCGAACAGCGCGCTCGCGACGCCGATGCGCGCGCCATTCTGCAGGATGAGCTGCGCAAGGCCGAAAGCCGCCTGGCCGATCTGCGCAAGGAGTACAACGACGGCGCGCCGCAGCGCTCGGCCCTGGAACTGCGCAACCCGCAGGGCTATATCGAACGCACTGCCGAGCTCAAGGCCGCCGTCACCCGCGCCGAGGCCGATGTGGCCGGCATCAAGCGCGAACTGGGGCGTCTGGGAAATTAAGCGCCCAGGGGCACCGTCATTCCAGCGCCACCCGCACCACCGCGCTACCAGGCGCTGGATCTGCTGTCCACGCTCGTAGCCGTGCTGGATGCGCAGGGCAGGGTGCTGTATGTGAATGCCGCCCTGGAAAACGCCCTGGGCCTGTCGCGCCGGATGCTGCTGGGTGCTGACTTTGCTGCGCTGTTTGGCGACCCGGCCACCGTGCAGACCGCCCTGGCCGCGGTGCGCGCCCAGGACTATGCCCAGATGCGCTGCGAGGCCGCGTTGCGTCGCCCGCAGCAAGAACCCTTGCCGGTGCATGCGCATATCGCCCCGGCCGAACACGCTGGAGAACAGGTGGTCGAGCTGTGGCCGCTTCTGGCCCAGGCGCACCAGGACAGGGAAGAGCGCCTGCTGGAGCAGGCCCAGGCCAACAAAGAGCTGATACGCAACCTGGCGCATGAGATCAAGAACCCGCTGGGCGGCATACGCGGCGCGGCCCAGTTACTGCAGCTGGAGCTGGCCAGCCCGGAGCTTGCCGAATACACCCAGGTCATCATCCACGAGGCCGATCGGCTGCAGCATCTGGTGGACAGGCTGCTGGCACCGCACCGCCAGCCGCGCCTGGTGGGCGATGTGAATATCCACGAGGTCTGCGAGCATGTCTGCCGCCTGGTGCTGGCCGAGCACCCGCGCGGCCTGGTGATCCAGCGCGACTACGACACCTCCATCCCCGAGTTCCGCGGCGACCGCGCGCAGCTCGTCCAGGCGCTGCTGAACATCGTGCAGAACGCCGCCCAGGCGCTGGGCGAGCGCATCGCCGCCGGTGACGCGCAAATCACCCTGCGCAGCCGCGTCGCGCGCCAGGTCACGCTGGGGCGCCAGCGCCACAGGCTGGCATTGGAATTGCATGTCATCGACAACGGCCCGGGCGTGCCCGAGGCCATCAAGGAGCGCATCTTTTATCCCCTGGTGACCGGCCGGGGTGGCGGTTCGGGCCTGGGCCTGCCGCTGGCGCAGGCCTTTGTGCAGCACCACCAGGGCATGATCGACTGCGAGAGCCGGCCGGGTTGCACAGACTTTCGCATCCTCATTCCATTGCCATGACTAGTCATAGAAACCCACACGTATGAAGCCGATCTGGATCGTGGACGACGACGCCTCCATCCGCTTCGTGTTGGAAAAGGCGCTGGCGCGCGAACACCTGCCCACGCGCAGCTTCACCCAGCCGCGCGAGGTGCTGGACGCTCTGGCCGAGGCCGGCGAGCCGGGCCCGGCGGCGCTGGTCAGCGACATACGCATGCCCGGCGGCTCGGGTCTGCAGCTCTTGGAGCAGCTGCGCGCGCGCCTGCCCGGCCTGCCGGTGATCATCATCACCGCCTATTCCGACCTGGACAGCGCCGTCTCGGCCTACCAGGGCGGCGCCTTTGAATACCTGCCCAAGCCGTTTGACGTGCCCAAGGCGGTGGAGCTGATCCGCCGCGCCGTGCAGGAAAGCCAGCGCGAGGAGGTGGCCGAGCAGCAGCTGGCCGCCACCCCCGAGATGCTGGGCCAGGCCGGCGCCATGCAGGACGTGTTCCGCGCCATCGGCCGGCTGAGCCAGAGCGCGGTCACGGTGCTCATCACCGGCGAATCGGGCACCGGCAAGGAGCTGGTGGCGCGTGCGCTGCACAAGCATTCGCCGGTGGCGGGCGGGCCTTTCGTGGCCATCAACACCGCAGCGATTCCGAAGGACCTGCTGGAAAGCGAACTCTTCGGCCACGAGCGCGGCGCCTTCACCGGCGCGCAGGCGCAGCGGCGCGGGCGCTTCGAACAGGCCGAGGGCGGCACCTTGTTCCTCGACGAAATTGGCGACATGCCGTTTGACCTGCAGACGCGGCTGCTGCGCGTGCTCTCGGATGGCCAGTTCTACCGCGTGGGCGGCCATGCCCCGGTCAAGGCCCATGTGCGCGTGATTGCCGCCACGCACCAGAACCTGGAGCAGCGCGTCAAGGACGGCAGCTTTCGCGAGGATTTGCTGCACCGCCTGAACGTGATCCGCCTGCGCCTGCCTGCGCTGCGCGAGCGCAGCGAGGACGTGCCCATGCTCACGCGTCACTTCTTGCAGCGCAGCGCGGCGCAGCTGGCGGTGGCGCCCAAGCGCATCTCGGACGCGGCGCTGGCGCGCCTGACGCGCTTTGCCTTTCCCGGCAACGTGCGCCAGCTGGAGAACATCTGCCACTGGCTCACCGTGATGGCGCCGGCGCAGGTCATCTCCGAGCAGGATCTGCCGCCCGAGGTGCTGCCGGCCGGCGAAGCGCCGCCGGACGCGCGCGCAGCCCCGGAAACGCAAGCCGGCAACAGCCAGGGCTGGGAGAGCGCGTTGGAGCGCGAGGCCGGCCAGCTGCTGGCCAGCGGCCGCAGCGATGTGTGGGATCTGCTCACCCGCCGCTTCGAGTCGCGCCTGATCACCACCGCCCTGCAGGCCACGCAGGGCCGGCGCATGGAGGCCGCGCAGCGCCTGGGCATAGGCCGCAACACCATCACGCGCAAGATCCAGGAGCTTGGTCTGGATGCCCCAAGTGAGGAGTAAAAATGGTTGTAGCGCCCTATTGGTGGGCGTCAACAGCTATATAAAATGTAGTGATTGGTGCCCTGTTCTGCTTCAGCCCAGCGTGGCTACCACGGGCGCATGGTCGCTCGGTTGGGGGTTCTTGCGCGGCGCGCGGTCCACATGGCAGGCGGTCACACCGGCGCGCAGGGCCTGGCTGACCAGGATATGGTCGATGCGCAGGCCGCGGTTCTTCTGAAAGCCCAGCATGCGGTAGTCCCACCATGAGTAGCTCTTCTCGGGCTGCTCGAACAGGCGGAAGGCATCCGTCAGGCCCAGGTCCAGCAGCCGCTGGAAATGCGCGCGTTCCTCCACCGTGTGGTGAATCGTGTCCTTCAGGCCCACCGGGTCGTAGGAGTCGCGATCCTCGGGCGCGATGTTGAAGTCGCCCACCAGCGCCAGGCGCGGGTGCGCTGCCAGCTCGTCGCGCAGCCAGTCCTGCAGCGCGGCCAGCCACTCAAGCTTGTAGGCAAACTTGTCCGTGCCCGGCGCCTGTCCGTTGACAAAGTAACAGTTGACCAGGCGCAGCGGGCCATCTGCGGTATCCAGCGTGGCGGCGATGACACGCGCCTGCTCGTCGCCAAACCCGGGGATGTTGCGCACCACGCCGCGCGCCGGCGTGCGGCTGACGATGGCCACGCCGTTGTAGGTCTTCTGGCCAAAGCAGACGGCGTGGTAGCCGGCGGCCTCGAAGGCGTCGTGCGGAAACTTATCGTCCACCAGCTTGAGCTCCTGCAGGCCCAGGGCATCGACGGGGTTGGCGGCCAGCCAGGCCAGCACCTGGGGCAGGCGCACGGATAGGGAGTTGACGTTCCAGGTGGCGATTTGCATGGTTCTTGAGAGCAGTGGCTGTGGGGCCGGGGCTTCAGAACCATCTGGCGGCATGCGTGGTGCATGCCGGGCCCCTGGCGCGGGGCCCGATTATGGGCGATGCACGACGCTCAGGTGATTTGCAACGATCCCTTGGCGTTCATCAGCAGGTCGATGACTTCGGGCGCGGTGATGATGGCAAAGCGCGGATCCATTTGCTCGGCGGTAAAACCGTTGTGGATCATGCACGAGCTACAGATGGCCACGCGCCCGCCCAGCGCTAGGTATTTGTGCAGCAGCTGCTGCACGGGCTCGAAGGGCTTGCCCACGTCCATGCCCTGGGTGGCGTCGGGAACGCCCAACTCCACGGCCTCGACCATCAGGATGACGGTGGCGCTGTGGCCCTTGAGGGCGGCGTTCAGCGCCATGGTGAAGGTCACGGTGACCTTGGCGGGGTTGCTCTTGCCATCAAAAACGGTGGCCACGTAGTCGGTTGTCTGCACCATGGGTAGTTCCTTGATGTGGAGGAAAGTGGGGGTATTTCAGCCCGCTTGCTTGCGGCTGCGCCTGCACCAGCCGAGGGTGGTGTAGGTGACGATGGTCGCACCAATGGCGCCCAGCGCAAACACCAGGGTGATCAGTATCCAGTCGGCCGGCCCTGCGGCGTCGGTAAAGCCCGAGGACGACACCTTGGCCATCAGCACCAGGGCCAGGGCGCCGCCTGCCAGGCCCAGCAGCTGCGCGAACACCAGCCGCCGCGGCGCAATGCCGCGCTGGCGCAGCAGCAGCCAGATGAAGGCCGCCGTGGTCAACGCGGCCAGGCCCAGCAGCACCCACAGCCAGGGGCCGAGCATCTCCTGGAACACGGCCAGGAACACCAGGGGATCGAGTTCTTTCATGGTGACGCTCCTTTCAGGCGCGGCCGCGCAGCATGCTGATATAGGTGGGCTTGAGGGCCATGGTCTTCATCACCCAGCTCACCCACAGCTCTTCCAGCGGCGCAATGGCGCCGGGGAATGACGGCACCAGGTTGTTCTGGTAGTCAAACTCGACCAGCATGGCCCGACCCAGCCGCGTGATCAGCGGGCAGGAGGTGTAGCCGGTGTACAGGGCATTCGAGGTCTTGCCGGCAATCTCGGCCACCAGATGATCCAGCGCCACCGGCACCTGCCACTTCACGCTGGCGGCGGTCTTGCCCTTGGGTACACCGGCAATGTCGCCCACGCCGAACACGTTGGCGTAACGCAGATGGCGCAGCGTGCCCTTGTCCACCTCCAGCCAGCCCTCTGCCGCCCAGGCCTTGTTCTTGTCGGCCGTCCAGGGCAGGGGGCTGCTACGCACGGCCTCGGGCGCGCGCATGGGCGGGATGACGTGGATGAAGTCATAGGGCTGCTCCTCGCTGCCCTCGGCCGTCTTGAAGGTGGCCAGGCGCCGGCCCGGGTCTATGGACTGGAGCACGCGCCCGTAGTTCACCTGTATGCCGCGCTCCTGGTAGAGCATGCGCACCTTCTCGGAGACGATGGGCACGCTGAAGAGTGCGTTGTTGTTCGAGTTATAGACCAGCTCGGCCTTGCCGCGGTTGCCGCGTCGCGTCAGGTGATCCTCGGTGATGAAGGTGTATTTGAGCGGTGCTCCCGCGCATTTCATCTCGGTGGCCGGGCGCAGGAACACGCCGCGCCCGCCCTGGTCGGCAAAGGCCGACATCGCCTGCCAGGTGGCCTCGGCCGCTGCCGGGCTGTGGTAGATGCTGCCAATGCCGTGCTTGCCGATCAGCGCCGGGCTCATGCCCTCGATCAGGCCGTACTCTAGCGTCAGGCCCACGGCGACGATCAGAAAGTCGTAGGCGATGGCCTGCCCGCTCTCGGTCACCACGCGGTTGCCATCGGGGTCGAACTCGGCTACGCGCTCGGTCAGCAGCTCCACGCCTGGTGGCAGATAGTCCGCGGTGCTGGAGGTGACATAGGTGGCCGGCTTGATGCCCCCACCCACCAGGGTGAAGCCCGGTTGGTAGAAATGCTCGCGACGCGCGTCGATCAGGGTGATGCGCGCGCCCTGTAGCAGCGCCGCCAGGCGCGATGCAGCGGCCAGTCCCGCCGCGCCCGCACCCGCGATCACGATGCGTGCCTGGGTTTTGTGTGGCTGCTGGGCCTGGGCGGCGGGGCTGGCCAGCGTGGCGGCGGCGCTGGCGGCACCCAGTGCCAGCAGCTGGCGGCGTTGCAGGGATGGCAGTGGCATGGCAGTACCTCCGATGATTCTAAATTTAGAACAATCTAATATTTTTCATGGTAGTGCATTCAGGGATAAATGGAAACAGGATGTTGGTGATCCGACATCCCCTCGCCGGGCAGGCCTTTGGCGGGCGCACGAAGTGCCGCCCATGGGCCCTGGATCAAGGCGTGAATTGCCCCAAGCCCGATAATGCTGCCCTTGCCCCGGCCGGCATGGCCTGGCCCGGGTGCCGTTATCATCACGATCGCCGCCGCGACCGGCGCTATCCACGGTGCAAGGACCGTCAGACCATGAGTGAGCCCACCATTCCCCTGCGCCCCGTACCGGGCGCCAAGTTTGTCAGCCCGCAGGGCACGCGCGCCATCAAGGATGGCGTGAAGGTCAGCCCCATCACCCTGGTGCCCGACAAGCATGCCAAGCCCGAATGGCTGCGCATGAAGCTGCCCTCGGGCGCCAAGTACCAGGAGGTGATGGAGATCGTGAAGAGCCGCCAGCTGTCCACCGTCTGCGCCGAGTCCAAATGCCCCAACATCTCCGAATGCTGGGGCCGCGGCACGGCCACGCTGATGCTGATGGGCTCGGTGTGCACGCGCGCCTGCAAGTTCTGCTCGGTCAGCACCGGCAACCCGCAGGGCTGGCTGGACCATGACGAACCCGCCAAGGTGGCCCAGGCCGTTGCGCTGATGGGCCTGAAATACGTGGTGTTGACCTCGGTGGACCGCGATGACCTGGCTGACGGCGGCGCCGCGCACTACGCGGCCTGCGTGCGTGCCATCCACGAGCGCATGCCCGACACCGCGGTGGAGGCGCTGACGCCCGACTTCCAGGGCCGCCACGACCTCGTGGCCCAGGTGCTGGACGCGGGCCTGGCCACCTACGCGCAGAACCTGGAGACCGTGGAGCGCCTGACGCACCCGGTACGCGACGCGCGCGCGGGCTACGCGCAGACGCTCGCCATCCTGAAGTTTGCCAAGGGCCACGCGCCGCAGACCATCACCAAGACCAGCCTGATGCTGGGCCTGGGCGAGAGCGACGAGGAGATCGAGCGCGCGCTGAACGACATCCGCGCCGCCAACGTGGACGTGGTGACCATGGGCCAGTACATGCGCCCGACCAAGAACCACCTGCCGGTGCAGCGTTACGTGACGCCCGACGAGTTCCAGAAGTACCGCGAGTACGCCCTGGGCCTGGGCTTCGTCGAGGCCGTGGCCGGCCCCTTCGTGCGCTCCAGCTACCGCGCCGAACGCGTGCTGGAGGGCAACAACCTGGGGCTGGATGCGGTCAACCCCGAGGTGCTGGAAGGCATACGCGACTCGGCCGGCGCGTCGCTGCGCTGCTAAGGCGCTAACCCCCGGGCTGCCAGGGCGCGGCCTGGGTCAGCAGGGCGGCCAGCCCGGCATCGTCCAGCGCCGCCAGCTGTTCGGTGGCCTCGGCCAGGTGTTCGGCCGGCATGCTGTGCTGGCGCAGATCGCCCGCAGCGTCGGTGCTGAAGATCAGCAGCACCTGGCCGTAGGAGGCCTCCAGCAGCGCGGCCTGCCAGTGCTGGCCGTCGGGGGTTTCAAAGCTGCGCATCGCTCCCCCGTATTCAGCCCTGCCGGCGCAGGGTGACGAAATGGTATGGCAGGCCGCTGGCCGCCACATGGCTGCTGCGCGCCGACTCCACCCATTCGGGGCCGGGTGTGGGTGCGTGGGCGTCGCCGGCAAAGTCCTGTGCGATTTCAGTCATCTCGATGCGCGTGGCCAGCGGCAGGGCCTGGGCGTAGATCTGGGCGCCACCCATGACCCATGCCGTTGGCGTATCAGTTTGCTCTGCAAATAATAGTGCTTCACGCAGGTTGGACGCGTGCTGTACGCCATTTTGATGCCAATCTGGTTGGTGTGTGATGACGATGTTGGTGCGCCCCGGCAACGGGCGAAAGCGCGCCGGCAGCGAATCCCAGGTCTTGCGCCCCATGATCACCGGGTGGCCCTGGGTGAGCGCCTTGAAATGCGCCAGATCCTCCGGCAGGTGCCAGGGCATGGTGCCGTTGTGGCCGATCACGCCATTGGCGGCGCGGGCATAGATGAGAGCGATTTCCATGGTGCGGCGAGCATAACGCCGGCGGCACAGCCGTCATTCCTCCTGCACCTTGTACTGCCCCACCAGCTGTTGCTGCACCGCGGGCGGCACCGCCTCGTAGTGCGACAGGGCGAGCGTGTAGCTGCCCTGGCCGGCGGTCATGGCGTTCAGCCGGTTCTGGTAGTCGGCCAGCTCGGCCAGGGGCGCTTCGCCAAGGATGGTCAGCTGGCCCTGCCGGTCGCTGTCGGTGCCGCTGACGATGCCGCGGCGCGCCGACAGGTCGCCGGTGATGGCGCCCATGGCGCTCTCCGGGGCGCTGACCGAAAGGCGCGCAATCGGCTCCAGCACCACCGCGGCGGCCTCGCGTATCGCCGCCTGGAAGGCGCGCTTGCCGGCGGTAACGAAGGCCACCTCCTTGCTGTCCACCGCGTGGTGCTTGCCGTCGTAGACGATGACGCGCAAGTCCTGTACCGGAAAGCCGGCGATCACACCCTCGGCCAGCGCCTCGCGCACGCCTTTCTCGACCGCAGGCATGAACTGGCCCGGAATCGTGCCGCCCTTGACCTGGTCCACGAACTCGAAGCCCGCGCCGCGTGCCAAAGGCTCGACGCGCAGATGCACCTCGCCAAACTGGCCGGCGCCGCCGCTTTGCTTCTTGTGGCGGTATTGCGCCGCCGCGCCGTGGGTGATGGTCTCGCGGTAGGCGATGCGCGGGGCGCGCGTGTCCACGTCGAACTTGTAGACCTCGCGCAGGCGATCCAGCAGCACGCGCAGGTGCAGCTCACCCAGTCCGCGGGCTATGGTTTCGTTGGTGGCCGGCACATGCTCGATCAGCAGGCAGGGGTCTTCGGCCACCAGCTTGTTCATGATCTCCCACATGCGCTGCTCGTCGCCACGGCGCTTGGGAAGCAGGGCGATGCCGTGGACTGGCACGGGGAAGGGGAGGGGTTTCAAATGGATATGGTCGTCCTCTGCGGCGTCGTGCAGCACGGCGTCGAACTGCAGCTCGTCCACCTTGCCGATGACGCAGATGTCACCCGGCCCGGCGCTGGCCACCTCGGTCTGGTTCTTGCCCTGGCGCCGGTACAGGTGGCCCACCTTGAACGGTTTGCGCCCGTCGCCCACGTACAGCTGCGTGGCCGGCCCTATCGTGCCCTGGTGCACGCGCACAAAGCCCAGCTTGCCGACATAAGGGTCAATGCTGACCTTGAACACATGGGCCAGCACATGGGCCGCCGGGTCGGGCCTGGCGTGCATCAGCCTGGCGGCGTCGCCCTCGCCGTTCAGAAAGTCGGGCGGATTGCCCTCGCCGGGGTTGGGCAGCAGCCGGGCGATCACGTCCAGCAGCTCGGCCACGCCCGCGCCCGTGCGCGCCGAGACAAAGCACACCGGGATCAGATGTCCCTCGCGCAGCGCCTGCTCCAGCGGCGCGTGCAGCTCGCTGGCATCCACGTCGCCGTCGTTCAGGTAGCGATCGACGAAGGCGCCGTCCACCTCCACCACCTGCTCGACCAGCGCGCGGTGGGCGTCCGCCACAGCGCCAAAGTCGCTGTGGCCGGCGCGGTTGTAGAAGCAGTCCACCACCCGCGTCGCGCCCGCGTCGGGCAGGTTCAAAGGCAGGCATTCCTTGCCAAACGTGGCCTGAATGTCGGCCAGCAGGGCACTCAGGTCGGCGCCCTCGGCGTCGATCTTGTTGACGATGATCAGGCGGTCGAGCTGCCGCTGCCCGGCGTACTCCATCATGCGCCGCGCCATGGGCTCTATGCCCGCGGCGGCGCTGATGACGATGGCCGCGGTCTCCACCGCCTCCAGCGCCGCCAGGCTCTGGCCTATGAAGTCGGGCAGGCCGGGGGTGTCGATCAAATGGATGCGGCAGCCGCCATGCGCGGCATGCATGAGCGAGGCCTGCAGCGAATGCTGGGTCTTGATCTCCAGCGGGTCATGGTCGCTGACCGTGCTGCCGCGCTCCACGCTGCCGGCCGCCGTGATGGCGCCGCTGTGCAGCAGCAGGGCCTCGGCCAGGGTGGTCTTGCCGGCCGCCGTGGGGCCGACCAGGGCCAGGTTGCGGATGGTTTCGATGGATGTGGCGTCGGATGTGGTCATCGTTGATTGCTCCTCGAAGGGGGGCAGCTTCGCAGGTAGTTTCAAGGATGTCTACTGGGGGCGGGGCACCCAAGCCCCTGAAGACGGTCTATGGAGCACGGCCCGCAACCGAAGAGAGATTTCTGTTGCGGTTTCGGGCTTCTGTTATCTTGCTTTGACTGGCTTGTTGCACCCGCTGAATTGCCAGCGTTGATGGACGGAAGTGAAAATGCTTCCAGGCTTGACGCAGAAACGAAAGGATGCCCATGCGCCCCTCTGATGCGCTCACTCTCAAGCGTGCCCTGGTGCGGGAAGCGACGGCCCGCTACCGCACTGCGAACCCGCGTGTCTTCGGATCGGTGCTGCACGGCAACGACCAGGAGGGCAGCGACCTCGATTTGCTGGTGGACGCCCTGCCCGGTGCAACCCTGTTCGATCTGGGCGGCCTGCAGGACGAACTGCAAACCTTGCTTGGTGTGCAGGTCGATGTGTTGACCCCGGCGGATTTGCCGGCCAAGTTTCGTGCCCAGGTGCTGGCGCAGGCGCAGCCGGTATGAACGAAAACCGCTTGTCGGACTATCTCGATCACATGCAGCAGGCGGCCATGGATGCGTGCGCCTTTGTCGAAGGGCTGACACAGGAAGATTTCCGCGACGACAAGCGTACCCAGCAGGCCGTCATCATGAGCCTCATCATCCTCGGCGAAGCCGCCACCAAGGTGATGGACGGCTACCCCGATTTTGTGCAGGCACAAGCACAGGTGCCGTGGCGCAATATGCGCGGCATGCGCAACCGCATCGCCCACGGCTATTTCGACATCAACCTGGATGTTGTGTGGGACACCGTGCAAACGGCGCTGCCAGAATTGCTGAAGCTTTGGCCTGCCGTGCGCCAGCAGGCTGATAAGGCCAATCAGCCCTGACCGGTGGCATCCACGGTCGGGCCAAAGCGGTCGCGGCGATAGCGTCGAATAACTCAGGCCGCTGCAATCGACGCGTTGATGGAGATTGTGGCGGCGACAGGCAGTACGATCTTTTTTCGCCTGTGCCCTTCGTTGGTAACCACCTCCACCTCGACCAAGCCCAGTTGGCTCAGCTTGGCAACGTCGCGCGAGACGGCACTTTGGTCACGGTGGGCCGCAGTCGCCAACTCTGCAATGGATAGCCGCCCATTCCTGGCCAGTCGCAGCAGCTCAAACCGCTTGGGCGTGAGCTGGCTCAGGAAGTCCTCGAACTCGAAGCTGGTGAAGGTCTTGGCATACGGCAAGCCTGTCCGCTTTTTCGTCCAATGCGCACGCAATGGCCTTGCTTTTGCGGGAATGCTCCTGCAGCACGGGGCTTTTGGCGCAATTTGCCAGGCTGATCTTTGGCTTCGTCATATCTCTTCTCCATTGACGAATTTGACGGCAATCATCTGCCCTTCCCCTCCATCTCTTAGTTGATTCATTTGCTCTGATTCTCAGATGTGTAACCCTTGTATTTTTCGCAGCGAATATTGGTTGACCCAGAATACTTACGTTTTAGTAAATCGCTAATTCTTATCATCGGTTTGCTGCAGAGTTCCATAGTTTGAATACCCCTCTGCAAGATGGCAATTTCAGCGCTTGTGCCCTTGTGTTTGTCAGCTTCTTTCGTCATTGTTTCGTCTGCGATTTTGTGTCCAACTTTATAGCTGCAATAGAGTGCTTCAAGATCTTCCTGGGAGTAAGTGTTTAGTTCATCGAATTCGATACGGTCGCACATAATTCCGCGTGCGTTTAATTCTTTGTTGTTGGCATGCGAATTTGCGGTTACTGAAATAATAATAGCGCACGCTAATAGGTTAAATTTTTTCATAATTCATCTCTTTTGCTAGATATAAATAGTCGGCCCTGCAAAATTCACCGCAACATCCAACCCAGCAATCCACAGCGGGTTCTGCGCGCCTGCGTGGCCATAGCCAGCGCCGCAGCCCAGATCCACAGTCGTGCGAGCAGGGGCGCAAAAAGCCCCTTGAGGCCCAAACGCACGATCGCCCGCAGCAGCCAGCG
>Ga0209794_1001315_pt1 | contig 20240 bp, 25 predicted proteins | sample EBPBio232013_DNA_FD_185869 | JGI IMG/M metagenome (GOLD analysis project Ga0209794, IMG submission 185869) | Wastewater treatment Type I Accumulibacter community from EBPR Bioreactor in Madison, WI, USA - Reactor 1_5/23/2013_ DNA (SPAdes)... | ecosystem: Engineered > Bioreactor > EBPR >... | reverse complement strand
AGTTTCCGGCGCCCTGAACGCTGCGATCTCGCGCTTCCGCCTCTGATGCTCAGGCCTTGGGCAGGGCGCACCGGACCAGGTGCGCCCAGTAGCCGACACCCAGTCGCAGCAACTCGTCGTTGAAGTCGTAGTGCGGGTTGTGCAGCGTGCAGCCGCCGGTACCGGGACCATTGCCCAGCCACACGTAGCAACCCGGCTTTTCCTTGAGCATGTAGGCAAAATCCTCCGCCCCCATCGACGGCAGGATGTCCCGCAGCACCTTCTCCTCACCGAACACCTCGGTCGCCACTAGCTGGCAGAAGCGAGCTTCGGCCGGACTGTTCACCGTCGGTGGATAACGACGCTCGAAACGGACGCTGATCTGCGCACCATTGGCCGAAGCAATGCCACTGCACAGACGTTCGATGCTGCGCTCGACCGCATCCTGCACTTCCGGCTTGAAGCTGCGGATGGTGCCACGCATCACCACTTCTTCGGGAATGATGTTCCAGGCCTCGCCGGCATGGAACTGGGTGACGCTGACCACTGCCGCATCGCAAGGATGCAGCGTGCGGCTGACCACCGTCTGTAACGCTTGCACCAGTTGCGAGGCAGTGACGATGGCGTCTATACCCTGGTGCGGCATCGCCGCATGGCAGCCGTGGCCGCGCACATGAACCTCGAAGCCGCAGGTGCCGGCCATGACCGGACCCGGCATCACCATCATTTCGCCGACAGGAATTCCCGGCCAGTTGTGCAGGCCGAACACCGATTCGACAGGAAAACGCTCGAACAGGCCATCTTCGATCATCACCGCGGCGCCACCCTCGGATTCCTCGGCGGGCTGGAAGATGAAAGCCACCTGACCATCGAAATCCGGATTCGCGGCCAGGTAACGCGCCGCGCCCAGAAGGATGGCGGTGTGCCCATCGTGACCACAGGCGTGCATCTTGCCCTGGTGCCGTGAATGGTGCGGAAACTCGTTCAACTCGGCCAGTGGCAGCGCGTCCATGTCGGCACGCAGGCCGATCATCCGTGTCGAAGTGCCGGACTTGAGCAAGCCGACCACGCCGGTACGGGCGAGGCCACGATGGACTTCCAGCCCGTAGCGTTCGAGTTCGCGGGCAACGATGTCGGAGGTTCGATATTCGTCGAACGCCAGTTCCGGATGCGCATGAATGTCCCGGCGCAGGGCAGTCAGTTCCGCCAGGAAGGGCAACTCGGGAAGGGGAATGGTCGGGGTGGTCATGCCTGTCTCCTTTTTCCCGTATTATGCCGCGGCTTGCGGCCGATTAACCCCTTCATTATCCTGTGCCACCATGGAACTCATACTTATCAGTGGCATGTCCGGTTCGGGCAAGTCAGTCGCTCTCAACCTGCTCGAAGACGCCGGTTACTACTGTGTGGACAACCTGCCGGTGGTAATGCTCACCGTGCTCGCCAACATGCTCAAGGAAGAAAAGGTGCGCAAGGTGGCAGTGGCCATCGACGCCCGTTCTGGCGGCGGTATCGAGTTGTTGCCGGAAAAGCTCGCGCGCCTGAATGAAGCCGGTGTTCGCTACAACTTCCTGTTCCTCCACGCCAGTGAGGAAACCCTGCTCAAGCGTTACTCCGAATCCCGGCGCCGCCACCCGCTGGGCAACGAAAACCGCAGTCTGGCCGAAGCCATTCGCCTGGAAAAGGAGATGCTGGCACCGATTTCCAACCTCGGCCATCGCATCGACACCAGCGACCTCAAGGCCAACGCCCTGCGCGAGTGGGTACGGCAGTTCATTGACGCCCAACCCGGCCAGGGACTGACGCTGATGTTCGAATCCTTCGGTTTCAAGCACGGCCTGCCGCTCGACGCCGATCTGGTTTTCGATGTCCGCTGCCTGCCCAATCCGCATTACGACCCGGCCCTGCGTCCGCAGACCGGGCGTGATCAAGCGGTGATCGACTTTCTCGAAGGCGAGCCGGAAGTCTTGCGCATGCGCGAGGACATCAGTCGCTTCGTCGCCAACTGGTTGCCGTGCTACGTGCGCGACAACCGCAACTATCTGACCGTAGCCATCGGCTGCACCGGTGGTCAGCACCGTTCGGTCTACCTGGCCGAGACGCTGGCCCGGCAATTCGCCGGACAGGCGCGCGTACTGGTCCGGCACCGCACGCTGGCCGGCTGATGCGCTGGCTGGCCCTGCTGCGGCCGGGCGACTGGCTGACCATGCTCATCTCGGCGGCGCTGGTCGGCCTCAGCATTCCGATCTTCTGGCAGGGCGGCATGGCCGACCGGGCCATCGTCCGCCAGGAGGGCCGGGTATTTGCCGAGATCGACCTCAAGGCCAGAAAGCAGATTGAAGTTCCAGGACCGCTCGGCACCACCCTGATTGCGGTAGAGCCCGGCCGCGCCCGCGTCGTTTCCGACCCCGGGCCGCGCCAGTATTGCGTCAAACAAGGCTGGCTGATGCGTCCCGGCGAGATTGCCATCTGTGCGCCGAACCGAGTCAGCCTGCAGATCACCGGACGTACCCGTGTCTATGACTCGATCAGTTACTGAACTCAGGGTTACTGCCGAAGACCGGCGCGTCGCCTGGCTGGCAACGGCTGCGGTCGGACTGTCGCTGGTCGATGCGGCCATCCCCTCGCCCCTGCCCGGCGTCAAGCCCGGCCTGGCCAACATCGTCACCCTGGTCGTCCTGCTGCGCTACGGCTGGGGAACAGCCGTCTGGGTCAGCGTCCTGCGCGTGCTCGCCGGCAGCCTGCTGCTTGGCTATTTTCTGGCCCCCGGTTTCTTCCTCTCGCTGACCGGCACCACACTCAGCCTGCTCACCCTGGGCCTGGCTCGCCATCTGCCGGGGCGCTGGTTCGGCCCGGTCAGCCTGTCCATCTTCGCTGCCTTCGCCCACATCGGTGGGCAGTTGCTGCTCGCCCGTCTGTGGTTGATCCCGCACGACGGGGTTTTCCTGCTGACCCCGGTATTTGCCGGTGCGGCGCTGGTGTTCGGCACCATCAACGGGCTGATCGCGGCTAAACTGCTGGCTGACTCGCCCGCCACGGATCCACCTCGATGAGCCCAACCGTCTGCCTTGCCCTCACCGGCGCTTCCGGCATGCCTTACGGCCTGCGCCTGCTCGAATGCCTGCTGGCCGCCGATTGCCGCGTGCAACTGCTGTACTCGCAGGCAGCGCAGATCGTCGCCCGTCAGGAAATGGATTTCGACCTTCCCTCACGGCCGACGGAGGCCCGTAAGCTCCTGCTCGATCGCTTCCCCACCGCTCGCCCGGACAATCTGCAGGTCTACGGGCGCGAGGAGTGGTTTGCACCGGTCGCCTCCGGCTCCAACCCGCCGACTGCGATGGTGGTCTGCCCCTGTTCGATGGGCACCCTGGCCGGTATCGCCCAGGGCCTGTCCGACAATCTGATCGAGCGCGCAGCCGACGTCGTGCTCAAGGAAGGCCGCAAACTGGTCCTGGTTCCGCGTGAAACGCCGTTTTCGCTCATCCACTTGGAAAACATGCTGCGTCTGGCCCGCGCCGGTGCCGTCATCCTGCCGCCCAGCCCGGGTTTTTACCACCACCCGCAAAGCGTTCAGGACATCGTCGATTTCGTGGTCGCGCGCGTGCTCGACCAGATCGGCGTGAATCACAACCTGATGCGGCGCTGGGGCGAGGAAGCCTGATGGGGTGGTTCGACTTCATCCGCTCGCCAGGCGGCAACGCGGTCGAAACCCTGCACATCCCGCTGTTTCCACTCAATACCGTGCTCTTCCCCGGCGGCATCCAGCCGCTGAAGATATTCGAACAACGTTACCTGGACATGGCTGCCGTCTGCCTCAAGGAGGACAGTCCCTTCGGCATCTGCCTGATCGACGCTGGCAGCGAAGTCGGCGAGGCCGCCGTGCCACACCCGATCGGCACCCTGGCCAGCATCGCCAACTGGGAGATGGAGCAACTCGGCATTCTGATGATCGACGCCGTCGGTAGCCGTCGTTTCCGCATCCTCGATCACGAAGTCGGCGCCAACCGACTGCTGATGGCCACCGTTGAATTGCTCACCGAGCCGACGGTGGGGCTGCCGCAGAACCGGGAACGCCTGTTGCCGCTACTCCAGCGCGTGGTCAACGACCTAGGCCCGGCGCGCATGCCTGAACCGCACCGCTACGACGACGCGGCCTGGGTTGGCTACCGCCTGACCGAGGTACTTCCCGTACAGAACCTGGCCAAGCAGAAACTGCTCGAACTGGACGACCCGCTGGCGCGCCTGGAAATCCTCGAAAAATTCCTCGACCAGCGCAAGTTGCTCGACTAGAACTTCTCCGCGCGCAACACCTGCACATCCGACAGGAAGGCCACCAACTGGTAGGTAGTGAAGTAACGTGCTTCCAGATGGCGAATCACCGCCTCCGCAACCGTCTCGTCGCACAGTACCTCGACCCGGATATTGGCACTGGCCGGCCAGGCTGCATCGCGACGACCATGGGCGCCGCTGCCGCGGGCATCGGAAATCGTGTAGCCGTGCGCACCGAGCTGCGGCAACTCCGTTTCCAGGCGTTTTTCCAGCGCAGCCTCACAGACGATGGTCAGCAGCTTGCGGGTTTGCAGCGGGCGGTTCATGCGAATACTCCATGCAGGGTGGTGGCCAGCCAATGATAGGCCGGAATGCCGACCAGCAGGTTGAACGGGAAGGTAATGCCGAGCGCGGCGCCGATCGACAGACCGGGATTGGCTTCCGGCACGGCAATACGCATTGCCGCCGGCGCTGCGATGTAGGAGGCACTGGCGTAAAGCGTCGCCAGCAAGGTCGTGCCACCGATCGACAGGCCGAGCAGCAAACCGGTGGTGATGCCGATGCTGGCCGAAACCAGCGGCATGATGATGGCGAACCCCGCCAGGAACCAGCCTGCACGGCGCAGGTCGCCAATCCGGCTGGCGGCCACCAGCCCCATTTCGAGCAGGAAGATCGCCAGCATGCCCTTGAACAGGTCGAAGAACAGCTTGTCGAGTGGCTTCAGCCCCTCGCCGCCGGCGACCCAGCCGATCACCAGGCCCCCCAGCAGTAAAACGATGCTCTTGCCGGCGAAGACCTCATGCAACACCTTGCCCCAGTCACCGCCACCCTCACCCCGGCGGGCCAGCCAGATACCGATCATCAGCGCCGGGAATTCAAGCAGAACCAGGAATACCGTCAGGTAGCCCTCGGCCTCGACGCCCTGCCCGGCCAGGAAGGTACTGCCGACGGCAAAGGTGACGACACTCACGGAACCGTAGTGGGCAGCAATCGATGCCGCATCGGCACGCGCCATCTTGCCGGCACGCAACAGCACCGGGAAGGCAATCAATGGAATCAGGGCGCCCGCCAGGACCACGCAAAGCGCAGCAAAAATCAGATCGCCCAGCGGATAGCGGGCCAGTTCGACCCCACCTTTGAGGCCGATCGCCAGCAACAGGAAGATGCTCAGCGACTCATAAAGGACGGCAGGAATGCGCAGGTCAGAACGGATCAGACCAGCCAGGGCACCAAGCAGGAAGAAGAGGATGACAGGTTCGAAAGGCATGAAGTAGCAATCCGGCAGGCGGAAGATTCCGCGACGGCGTGACTATCTCTTCTGTTACCAATTAAATCCAATTAAACTTTATAGAAAATTCATTTGTTTTTACTTATATGAATCGCCGCCAGATCACCCAGCGCCAGCTTGAAACTTTCGCCACGGTTGCCCGCCTGGGCAGCTTCTCGCGGGCGGCGGAAACCCTGCATCTCACCCAGCCGGCAGTTTCCATCCAGATCAAGCAGTTGAGTGCGAGCATCGGCCTGCCGCTGTTCGAGCAAATCGGTCGCGATGTTCGGCTGACCGCCGCTGGCGAGGAGCTGCAAGCCACCGTGCGTGCCCTGGACGACGAATGGGCGCGCTTCGATTCGGCCATTGGCGCCCTCTGGGGCATGCACAGCGGTCGTCTGCGGGTGGCGCTGGTGACCACCGCAAAATACTTCCTGCCGCGCATGCTCGGCGCCTTCTGCCGCCGTCATCCACACATCGATGTGCAACTGGAGATCACCAACCGCGCCGGGGTCCTCGCCCGCATGCGCGGCAACGAGGACGACATCTACATCATGTCCCTGCCACCGAACGACCTCGACATCGTGGTTCGTCCCTTCCTCGACAATCCGCTGGTCGTCATCGCCCCGCTCGGTCATCCAGCGGCAGGACGATCCTGCACGCTGGAGGAATTGAGCGGAGAATCCTTCCTGCTGCGTGAACCCGGCTCCGGTTCACGCGCTGCAATCGATCGACAGCTGCAGAAGCTCGACCGTTCGCTGCAGGTCCGCCTTACCGTCGCCAGCAACGAAGCCATCCGCGATCTGGTCGCCAGTGGACTTGGCCTGTCCATCCTGTCCCGCCATTCATTTGCCGCCAATCCTGCCGACGACGGCATCTGCATCCTCAACGTCGAGCATTTCCCGATCCAGCAACCGTGGTCCATCGTGCATCTGAAGAACAAGGTGTTGTCGCTGGCGGCCCAGGCTTTCATCGCCGAGCTGGAGCAGGCCGCGAAAAACGGCGGTTTGGCGCCAAGTTCGCAAAGCCGCTGAAGAACAGAAGAATCAGGCTCTCGGCTGGACCAGGCAGTTGATCGCCTGCAGCTGTAGCTCGACCAATTCCTCAGGCATCTTGAATTCACCAGAATCGTCGGCCTCCCAACCTTCAAGCGCCATGACCTCGACGAGGGCGCTCTCGAGTATGCCGGCCACTGTTTCAGTAACCCGTTCGATGGTGCGATGGACTCTGCGGTCAGTCGGGCTGTTTTCGAGACAGGACCTCTGGTACTCGTTCAGGAAACGCGCGTCTGAAAGCAGGCGCGTGAGCAGGGTCGGGCATGCACACTGGCGGACCATGCCCTGTTCCATGATGTTGTTCAATTGATTTTGCGTGAAGAACAGGCTCGCCATGATGAGTCACCCCTATTGATTGCGGGATCGATCCAAGCGTTGGATCGAAGTAAGCTCATCATATTGCCTGGCCAAGCGCCCTTGTATCCGCACGACTTCGGGCATTGCTAGGGGTTTCCCCCTAACGACCGGCATCGGCAATTTCGCCAGGGATGGGGTGGAGCGGGCGATGGGAATCGAACCCACGGCTCTAGCTTGGGAAGCTAGGGTATTACCATTATACGACGCCCGCTCGGGCAGCAGCGGTGGGCATTCTATGCCGAGAAGGCGGGCAATTCAATCTTGGGCGGCTGACCTGCAGCCCGGACCGGGCTGCAGGAGCACTGCAAGCAAAGATACTTGGGGTAGTCAGAGGACTTCAGACAATTGCTCGCGGCGCTTCAGTTCGTCGGCGAACCTGAATATTTCGAGCCCGAGAGCGTCGCGCGAAGAGACCAGCCCGAGGGGGCGGCCCATTTCATCCACCACCGGCATGTGCCGGAAACCACCCTCGAACATCAGGTGCAGGACATTGCCGAACAACATGTCAGGCGGTACAGCCTGGGGATCGGAGGTCATCACCGCGCTGACCGGCGTACTCGGCGGCAGCGCATCGGCCAGCACCTTGTAACAAAGATCACGCTCGGTACAGATACCGACCAGTTCGCCCGTTGGGGTGACGACCAACACAGCACCTTGCTCGTAGGTCTTCATGTGCGCCGCGATCGAACCAACTTCGTCTTCCGGAGTGCATACCAGGAAGGGGCGGTTTTCAACAACATTGATGACTGCTCTGTATGGCATTTTTGATCTCCTCGTTGGTGGGTTGCTACTTGCGGTTCAGACTTGCAGAGCACCAGAAAGTTGCCAGGGAATCGATTGCTTTGGTAGCAATCTGTAACAGTGGTGAACTGCTGAGTATCAGATGGGCTCGGGCGGGAACCTTTGCCAGAAGGGCGAGGACAAAGCTTTCGAATGTCATGGACAGGGATGCAAATTGCCATTGCCCATGAACTTTTCGCAACCACGATGAGAGGAGTCCCTGATGCGCCCCTACCCGACCAACAGCCCCAAGGCAGTTGCCCGTATCCTTGCCCTTGGCATGCTGATCGACGGCGTTGCCGACGAAACCGAATATCGCTTGATCGAACAGGACTCCAGCCTGCAGGCACTCGGCATCGACAACACCCTGATTGATGCGGTGATCCGCGAGTTTTACGAGGATCTCGAACTCGGTGGCTCGATGACACGAACCCTGGATCAGCGCCTGACTGCTGGCGAACTCTCCAGGATTCTCGGCGAGGTCACTTTCCCCTTCCTGCAGCAGAGCCTGCTCCGCGCGATGATGCGGGTGGCCGTGGCCAACGACGAACTGAGCGCCGGTGAAGCCCGCCTGATCCGCGAAGCCTTGCTGCAATGGACCAACGACGATGGCGTGGGCAGCCTTGCCCAGTCGGCGGAAAAACCCAGCCGGCGCCGTACGGATCGACATCCGTCAGCCAACCGCCAGGCACACTGATACAACCAGGGGGAGGAAGGTCATGGACCGCGATCACAATCACCTTGACGAGAACGTAGACGACAAGCTGATCGCTGCCCTGCATCGGATGATCCGCCTGGCCATCCGCTTTCTGGCTGTGCTGATGACCTTGGTCATCTTCTGGAGCGTCGCCGACGTCCTGCTGGTTCTTTACGAGAAACTGAAGAGTCCGCCCATGTTCCTGCTGGACATGACGGACATCTTTCAGGTTTTCGCAGCCTTCCTCGCCGTACTGATCGCGATCGAGATCTTCGCCAACATCACCCTGTACCTGCGCGACGACGTTATTCACGTCAAGCTGGTGATTGCGACGGCATTGATGGCAATCGCCCGCAAGGTGATCGTCCTCGACATCAATCTGATCGAAGCGCATTACCTGTACGGCATCGCTGCCATAGTCATGGCTCTGGGGGTGACCTACTGGCTGTTGAGCTGGCGTCCGGAAAAGGCTGCGGAGGCCCAGGCGGACTGATCCCTCAGGATTCGGCCAGCTTGCGGTACTGGCCGGCGTGAAACAGCAGCGGAGCAAGCTCGGCAGCTTCGCTGTACTTCTCGACCCGACCGACGAAAATCGTATGGTCGCCGCCCGCGTGGGCGGTTTCGTTGGCAACTTCGAAGCTGGCGCAACAATCCGGGAACACCGGCGCGCCGCCGGCGCCCGCCTGCCAGGGCAGACCGACAAAACGGTCGGCGGGCCAGGTGGCGAAGCGGTTGGACAGGTCCTGCTGCGTCGCGGAGAGGATGTTGATCGCGTGATGGCTGGCCTTGCGGAAGGCTTCCAGGTTGTGCGAGCCGTTGTCGAGGCACCACAGCACCAGCGCCGGCTGCAGCGAAACGGCGGAAAAGGAATTCACCGTCAGCCCGATCGGATGGCCGTCCGGGTCGATCGCCGTGACGATGGCGATGCCGGTGGCAAAGCGGCCCAGGGCATTGCGCAGGGCGCGGGTATCGGTTTGCGGCTGGTTCATGGCATTCACGGCGGGAAAAACGCCGTATTATCCCGGCTCCCGCTTTCCGCGTCGAGACGAAATTTGCCGAAAGAACAAAGCTTTGCCCAGCGCCTGATCGCCTGGCAAAAGACCGCCGGCCGCCATGACCTGCCCTGGCAGGGCAGTCGCGACCCCTACCGGGTCTGGCTGTCCGAGATCATGCTGCAGCAAACCCAGGTGGCGACGGTCATCCCCTACTACCAGCGTTTTCTCGCCAGTTTCCCCGATGTCGCGACCCTGGCGGCGGCGCCCATCGAAAGCGTCATCGAACACTGGGCCGGGCTCGGCTACTACGCCCGGGCGCGCAACCTGCACCGCTGCGCGCAGCAGATTGTCAGCACGCATGGCGGCAACTTCCCCAGCAGCGCCGCCGAACTGGCCGAGCTCCCCGGCATCGGCCGCTCAACTGCCGCCGCCATCGCCGCCTTCAGCTTTGGCGAGCGGGCTGCGATCCTCGACGGCAACGTCAAACGCGTTCTCTGCCGGGTCTTCGGCATCGGCGGCTTTCCCGGTTCGACGGCCGTCGAACGCAAGCTCTGGCAACTCGCCGAAACGCTGCTTCCAGAACAGGACATGGAAGCCTATACGCAAGGCCTGATGGATCTCGGCGCCACCTTGTGCACCCGCGGCAGCCCGCACTGCCCCGCCTGCCCATTCGCCGACACTTGCGTGGCTCGCCGCGAGGGACGCCAGAAAAGCCTGCCCGAAGCACGCCCGCGCCCGCCCGTACCCGAACGCACGGCGAGCTTCGCGCTGATCACCGACGGCACCCGACTGCTGCTCGAACGGCGCCCGCCCAGCGGCCTGTGGGGTGGTCTGCTGGTGCCGCCCGAGGGCGATCCGGCCGACATCCTGGCCGCCCGCGGCCTGCAGGCGACGGAGCTGCGCGAGCTGGAGGAACTGAAACACGCCTTCACCCACTTCCGCCTCACCCTGCGGCCGGTGCTGTGCCGGGTTGCCGCGCCACCCATGCTCGGCGAAAGCGGTCGGGAATGGGTGCCACTGGCACAGGCGGCGACGGCCGGGGTGCCGACGCCGATCGCCAAGCTGATCCGGCGCCTGCCCAAGGAACAGCTCTAAGCTGCTTACTCCCCGGCCGCGCGACGTTCCGCGCGGGCCTTGCGTTCGGCGACCCGGGCTTCGTGTTCGGCGACCTTGCGCTGATGCGCCTCCGCCTGCTGCGCCCGTTTGAGCGCCCGCGCCTCGGCCTTTTCCTGCTTGTCGGCCAGCGTCTGCTGACGGTCGCGCTCGGCCTGCTCGCGTTCGGCCGCCACTGCCCGTTCGCGCTCCGGCAAACTGGCGGCGCGTTGACGTTCTTCCTCGGCCAAGCTGGCGGCACGAGCCGCCGACTGTTCGCGTCTGACTTCGCGCTCGATGGTGCTGGCCTCGACCCGCTGCTGACGGCTGGCACGGGTTACGGCAATGTGCTGCTCGCGCGCCTCGTTGACGCAGGAATTGACCAGGAACTTTTCCTGGCAGGCGAGATTGCGCCGGGCAAATTCCTCGTCGGCCGCCTTCTGGCTGGCATCGGCAGCCGACTTCATGGCCCCGGCACGCGCCAGGCGCGCCTGCCAGTCGGCCTCGTCGGCCTGCGCACCGGCACAGGAAAGGGCCAGCAGCAATCCGGCCAGCAAGAGGGGCGTACGAGTTTGCATTTTTCCGACGGCAAAAAACCGGCCACGCGGCCGGATTGGCGATTGATTCTGTTCGGGATTCTAGCAGCCCGCCGCTATAATCCGCCCCCTGATGATCGCCCTGCGCCAACTCACCTTCGCCCGCGCCGCCCGCCCCCTGGTGGTCGACGCCAACCTGCAGATCCACCCCGGCTGGAAAGTCGGCGTGGTCGGCGCCAACGGCTGCGGCAAATCCAGCCTGTTCGCGCTGCTTGCCGGCGAACTGCACGCCGAAGCCGGCGACTGCGAGATTCCGGCCAGCTGGCAGATCGCCCGCGTCACCCAGGAAACCCCGGCCCTGCCCGACGCCGCGCTCGATTTCGTGCTCGACGGCGACCTCGAACTGCGCCGGGTCGAACGCGAACTGGCCGAGGCCGAGGCGCGCGGCGACGGCGAAGCCATCGGCCACCTGCACACCCGCTACGCCGACATCGACGGCTATTCGGCCAAGGCGCGCGCCGCCGAGGTCCTGCACGGACTCGGTTTCACCGACGCCGACTTCGCCCGGCCGGTCGCCGATTTCTCCGGCGGCTGGCGGGTCCGCCTCAACCTAGCCCGCGCCCTCTCCTGCCGCGCCGACCTCCTGCTGCTCGACGAGCCGACCAACCACCTCGACCTCGACGCCGTGCTCTGGCTCGAACAGTGGCTGAAGACAACGCCGGCGACGCTGCTGCTGATCTCGCACGACCGCGATTTCCTCGACGCCGTGGTCGGCCAGATCATCGCCATCGACCAGCAGAAGCTGACGCTGACCACGGGCGGCTACTCCGACTACGAACGCGCCAAGGCCGCCCGCCTGGCCGCCCAGCAGTCGGCTTTCGCCGCGCAGCAGCGCGAGATCGCCAAGCTGACCCGCTTCGTCGAGCGCTTCAAGGCCAAGGCGACCAAGGCGCGCCAGGCGCAGAGCCGGGTCAAAATGCTCGAACGCATGGAAATCGTCGCTGCCGCGCACGTCGACTCGCCCTTCCATTTCAGCTTCCGCGAGCCGGAAAGCCTGCCCGATCCCCTGCTGGTCATCGAGAATGCCGGCGCCGGCTACGTCGAGCGCAGGATTCTCGACAACATCACGCTGACGCTGCGCCCGGGCTGCCGCATCGGCCTGCTCGGCCGCAACGGCGCCGGCAAGTCGACACTGATCAAATTGCTGGCTGGTGCCGTCGCGCAACAAGGCGGCGAACGCAAGGAAGCCAAGGCGCTCAACATCGGCTACTTCGCCCAGCACCAGCTCGAACAATTGCGCCCCGACGAGTCGCCGCTGCAGCACCTGCAACGCCTCGAACCGCTGACGCCGGAACAGGAACTGCGCGATTACCTGGGCGGTTTCGACTTCCGCGGCGAGATGGCGACACGCGCCGTCGAACCCTTCTCCGGCGGCGAAAAATCGCGCCTGGCGCTGGCCCTGCTGATCCGCACCAGGCCCAACCTGCTGCTTCTGGATGAGCCGACCAACCACCTCGACCTGGAAATGCGCGAAGCGCTGACCTTCGCCATGCAGGAATTCGAAGGCGGCATGGTCGTCGTCTCGCACGACCGCCACCTGCTGCGCACCTGCGCCGACGAACTGCTGCTCGTCGACAACGGCCGGGCAACGCCCTTCGACGGCGACCTCGACGACTACGCCGCCTGGCTGGCAGCGCAGCGCAACGCCGAAAAGACGGCGGCCCCCGACGTCGCTGCCGAGAAGAGCGAGCGCCTGCAGCAACGCGCCGACGCCAAGGCCAGCCGGCAGGCCTTGCTTGCCCAGCGGCGCACGCTGAGCAAGGAAATCGAGCAGCTCGACCGCAAGCTGGCCAAGTGGCAGGCGGAAAAGGCCGCGCTCGACGCGCAGTTCGCCGATCCCGATTTCTACGCCACGGTCGACCGCGCCAGAAGCGAGGAAATGCATCGCCAGGCTGCCGCCCTTGGCGAGCAGATCGACGAAGCCGAACTGCGCTGGCTGGAACTGCACGAGGCACTCGACGCATTACCGACCGCCGACTAGGCAAAAATGCCTTATCCCCGATGGCTATCGGGTAAAATCGCGCTTTTTCGCCGTCTCAGGGAGTTTCGCCGTGCAAATCGTCTGTCTTGACCTCGAAGGGGTACTCGTCCCCGAAATCTGGATCGAATTCGCCGAGCGCACCGGCATTCCCGAACTCAAGCGCACGACGCGCGACGAACCCGATTACGACAAGCTCATGACCTACCGCCTGAACATCCTGCGCGAGAAGAAGCTCGGCCTGCCGGACATCCAGAAGGTGATCGCCGAAATGGGCCCGATGCAGGGCGCCCGCGCCTTCCTCGACCAGCTGCGCGAGGATTACCAGGTCATCATCCTGTCCGACACCTTCTACGAATTCGCCCATCCGCTGATGCGCCAGCTCGGCTGGCCGACGCTGTTCTGCCATTCGCTCGAAGCCGACGCCGACGGCATGCTGGTCAACTACCACCTGCGCATGCCGAACCAGAAGCAGGAAGCGGTCAAGCGCTTCAAGGAACTGAACTTCAAGATCGTCGCCGCCGGCGATTCCTACAACGACACGGCAATGCTCGGCGAAGCCCACGGCGGCATCCTCTTCCACCCGCCGGAAAACGTCATCCGCGAATTCCCGCAGTTCCCGGTAGTGCGCGACTACGACGCGCTGCGCGCCGAAATCGACAAAGCTTTCGCCAAGGCCGCCTGACCACCATGCACCGCGACCGGTTCTACACCCTCTCCGCCTCCTGCCCCGACCGGGTCGGGATCATCGCCCGCGTTTCCGGCTTCATCGCCGAACACGGCGGCTGGATCCTCGAATCGAGTTTCCACGCGGACGATGTCACCGGTCGCTATTTCATGCGCATCGAGATCAAGGCCGATTCGCTGCCCTTCCTGCTGGCCGAGTTCCGCGAGCGCTTCCGCCGCGAAATCGGCGAGCCGCTGGCGATGGACTGGCGGATCAGCGACAGCGCAGTGAAGAAACGCGTCGTGGTCATGGTTTCCAAGCAGGAACACTGCCTCTACGACCTGCTGGCGCGCTGGCAGTCGAAGGAACTGGACATCGAGATTCCCTGCGTCATCTCCAACCACGACACCTTCAAGGGTTTCGTCGAGTGGCACGGCATTCCCTTCATCCAGGTACCGGTCAATGCCGACAACAAGGCCGCCGCCTACGCCGAAATCCAGCGCATCTTCGACGACGTTCGCGGCGACACCATGGTGCTGGCGCGCTACATGCAAATCCTGTCGCCGGAGCTGTGCAACGCGCTGTCCGGCAGGATCATCAACATCCACCACAGCTTCCTGCCCAGCTTCGTCGGCGCCAAGCCCTATCACCAGGCTTTCCAGCGCGGCGTCAAACTGATCGGCGCCACCTGCCACTACGTGACCAGCGAACTCGACGCCGGCCCGATCATCGAACAGGACGTGATCCGCATCGACCACTCGGACGCGCCGGAAGACATGGTCCGCTACGGAAAAGACATCGAGAAGACAGTTCTCGCCCGCGGCCTGCGCTACCATCTTGAAGACCGTGTACTGGTGCACGGCAACAAGACGGTGGTGTTCCGCTAATGCTGATTTCCCGAAAAGACTCCCTCCTCCTCGTCGTCGACATCCAGGAAAAGCTCGCTCCGGCGATCTTCGAAGCCGACGAAATCACCCGCAACAGCGTCAAGCTGCTTGAAGGCGCCCGCCACCTCGGCATCCCGGCCTTCGTTTCCGAGCACTACGTCAAGGGGCTCGGCCACAGCGTCGCCGCCATTCGCGACGCAGCCAGCGCCGCCCGCATCTTCGAGAAAATCCATTTCTCCTGCGCCAGCGAGCCCGGTGTACTCGACCTGCTGCGCGCGAGCGGCCGCCGGCAAGTCATCCTGACCGGCTCGGAAGCCCATGTCTGCGTCCTGCAAACTGCCCTCGGCCTGCTTGCCGCCGGCTTCCAGGTCTTCATGGTCGCCGACGCCGCCTCCTCGCGCACCCCGGCCAACCGCCAACTCGCCCTGGAACGCCTGCGCCATGCCGGCGGCCACGTCGTCAGCACCGAAATGGTCCTGTTCGAATGGCTGGAACAAGGCGGCACCGACGACTTCCGCACCCTGCTGCCACTGATCAAATAAGCGCAATCAGTTGCCCAGTCAAAACCGCCTAACCGGCGGTTTTTGTTTGCCAAAAAAAATGGGCACCCGCAGGTGCCCAAAGGGAGAGAGACTACGAAACTTTTTAGTGGTGGTAGGCGCTTTCGCCGTGCGAGGTGAGGTCCAGGCCTTCGCGCTCGTCTTCTTCCGGGACCCGCAGACCGATGAAGATATCGACCAGCTTGTAGGCAATCACGGACACCACGCCGGACCAGATGATGCAGGTCACGACACCCTTGGTCTGGGCGATCACCTGGGCGGTCATGTCGTACGGGGCAACGGCGTTGGCCACGTAGTCGTAGACACCCGTGCCGCCCAGCGCCGGGTCAGCGAAGACGCCGGTCAGGATGGCACCGAGGATGCCGCCGACGCCATGGACGCCGAAGACGTCGAGCGAGTCGTCGGCACCGAGCATGCGCTTCAGGCCATTGACGCCCCACAGGCAGATCACGCCAGCCAGCAGGCCGAGGATGATCGCACCCATGACACCGACGAAGCCGGCAGCCGGGGTGATGGCAACCAGGCCGGCGACAGCACCGGAGGCGGCACCCAGCATCGAGGGCTTACCCTTGAAGATCCACTCGGCGAACATCCAGGAGAGTGCGGCAGAGGCCGTGGCAACCCAGGTGTTGACCATCGCCAGGGCGGAACCGCCGGAGGCTTCGAGCGCCGAGCCGGCGTTGAAACCGAACCAGCCGAACCACAGCAGGGAGGCACCGATCATGGTGAAGGTCAGCGAGTGCGGGGCCATGGCGACGCTGCCCAGGCCGGTACGCTTGCCGATCATGTAGGCACCGACCAGGCCGGCGATGGCGGCGTTGATGTGGACCACGGTACCGCCGGCAAAGTCGAGCGCGCCGTGCTGGAACAGGAAGCCGGCGGTGGCACCGGCAGCTTCGGCCGCCGCTGCATCCGTGTAAGCGTCCGGACCGGCCCAGTACCAGACCATGTGCGCCATCGGGATGTAGGAGAAGGTGAACCAGATGACCATGAAGACCAGGATCGCCGCGAACTTGGCACGTTCGGCGAAGGCACCGACGATCAGGCCGCAGGTGATGGCCGCGAAGGCTCCCTGGAAGATCACGAAGATCAGTTCGGAGATGACCACGCCCTTGGAGAAGGTCGCACCGACCGACTCTATCGTCACGCCGTTGAGGAACAACTTGTCGAGCGTGCCGAAGAAGGCGTTACCCTCGGTGAAGGCCAGCGAGTAGCCGTAGACCACCCAGAGCACGGTGATCAGCGAGAACACGGTGAACACCTGCATGAGCACCGACAGCATGTTCTTGGAGCGCACCAGGCCACCGTAGAACAGGGCCAGACCGGGGATCGACATCAGGATGACGAGTGCCGCACAGATCATGATCCAGGCGTTGTCACCCTTGTTCGGCACCAGCGCGGGTGCGGCAGCGGGTTCGGCGGCAGCCACGGCAACTTCGGCAACCGCAGCGACCGCTTCGACAACGGCCGGGGCAGCAGCAGCCGTTTCCTGGGCCCAGGCGGGTGCCCCGAAGGTCACCGCGCCCAGCAGGGCGAGTACGGAGAGTAGGTGTTTCATTTCAGCGCTCCTTACAGGGCATCGCCACCGGTTTCACCGGTGCGGATACGGACGACTTGTTCGAGATCGAAGACGAAGATCTTGCCGTCACCGATCTTGCCGGTGCTGGCAGACTTCTCGATGGCCTCGATGACCTGATCGATCTGCTCGGACTTGACCGCAGCTTCGAGCTTGACCTTGGGCAGGAAATCGACGACGTATTCGGCACCACGATACAGCTCGGTATGCCCTTTCTGACGCCCGAAACCCTTGACCTCGGTCACCGTGATGCCCTGCACGCCGATGGCGGACAGCGCCTCACGCACTTCGTCAAGCTTGAACGGCTTGATGATGGCAGTAACGAATTTCATGAGTGTTCCCCTAACTGATTGAAACCTGGATTTCCTCCCTGCACACGCAGGGAGGAATCGATTTTTTGCTTAGAAGGACTTGCTGACCGACAGGACGGCGATACCGCGACCGGCATCCTTGGTCTTGCTGGGGTTGGTCACCAGCGCGCCAGCCACATCCGAGTTGCTGCTGCTGAAGCAGTACGGCTGGAAAGCCTTCTTGCAGTTGCCGTCGGCGTTGGTGTCGACGTAGGACAGGCCGACCAGCCAGCCGCTGACATCCTTGGTCACGCCGATCTTCCAGTCGGTGTAATCGCCGTTCTTGATGTTCTTGGTGTACAAACGGCCGAGGTGGCCATTGACGCCCCAGCCGTTGCCCAGGTCGTAGCTCAGGTTGGTTTCGAGGTAGCTGGTGCCCGAGGTGCTCTTGCCAGCGTTGTTGGCGGTGCCGCGCAGGGAGAAGTAGTCGTCGAGCGAGTAGGAATACTTGACCGACAGGAACTTCCAGGAAGCGCCAACGTAGATTTCCTTGTTGCTGACCGGACCGCTGTCGGCACGGGCGTCGAGGACGCCGCCGTCGGAACCCGGGTAGTAGTAGTAGATGGCGCCGACGTCGAGGCCGATATCGCCGAAGGAGGTGCGATAACCGCCGTAGAAGTCCATTTCCAGGTTGCCGTCAGGGAAACCGGCACCGGAAGAAACGTTCGAGTTCCAGTTGCCCAGATAGAGACCGCTGGCGTGCGAGTAATCGATACCGCCCTGCAGGGTCGGCTTGCCGTAGGTCTGGTCGATGCCGCGGAAACGGTAGCTGGTGGCCAGGGTCATGTTGCCGGTGATGGTGTGCGGGCTGGCGGCATCGGCAGCGGCAGCAACCTGGACAGCACCGGGGGCGGCAAAGGCACCGGCCAGTGCGAGGGCAAGCAAGGATTTCTTCATGGTTTCTCTCCTGTAAGGAAAATAAAAAAGCGAAAACAGTATTTTGTGCAGCACAGCAATGCAGGACCTGTGCCAGCATGGTTTTTCTCTTTTAATTCATTGCCTTGAAGAATTCCGCGCGACTCCCGCACCGATTCGGGGCACCATTCCGGTGCAGTCACAGATCGTTACGCACCAGCCGCGAGCGAAGTGGAAAATCGCCGGAAATACCGCTGTGCTAAACTGCCCCGCCTACGGAGGAAAATCATGCTTGACCCCAAAATCCTTGAAGAACTCGGCAACAAGATCAGCGCCCTGCTCGCCAATTCGCCAGCCAAGGACATCGAAAAGAATGCCAAGGCCGTGATCAGTGGCGTGCTCGGCAAACTCGACCTGGTCACCCGCGAGGAATTCGACATCCAGGCACAGCTCCTGGCCCGCACCCGCGAGCGCCTGCAGGCGCTGGAAGCGCGCGTCGAGGCGCTGGAACAGGCCCGCGACGGAAAGCAATAAGCCGCGATGGCACTGGCCGTTGCGCTGAGCCGGGGACTGGACGGGCTCAACGCGCCGCCGGTCACCGTCGAAGTGCACCTGGCCAACGGCCTGCCCGGGTTGACCCTGGTCGGCCTGCCCGATGCCGAAGTCCGCGAGGCCCGCGACCGGGTACGCGCCGCCATCGTCAATTCCGGGTTCGAATATCCGGCCCGGCGGATCACCGTCAATCTCGCCCCGGCCGACCTGCCCAAGGAGTCGGGCCGTTTCGACCTGCCCATCGCGCTCGGCATCCTCGCCGCCAGCGGCCAGATCCCCGCCGGGAAACTGGCGGCGCACGAATTTGCCGGTGAGTTGTCGCTCTCCGGCGAGTTGCGCCCGGTGCGCGGCGCCCTGGCGATGGCACTCAACGCCGCCGATGCCGGCAAGACCTTCATCCTGCCCGACGACAGCGCCCGCGAAGCGGTGCTGACCGGCCAGGACAACATCCTCGCCGCCAGTTCGCTGCTCGCCGTCTGTGCCCACCTGGCCGGCGACACGCCGCTGGCGGCGCCAGCGCTGCCAGCGCCCGCCGATCCGCGCAGTTTTCCCGATCTGGCGGAAGTCCGCGGTCAGGCGCAGGCACGGCGGGCGCTGGAAGTCGCAGCTGCCGGCAAGCATTCACTGTTGATGCTGGGGCCGCCCGGCGCCGGCAAATCGATGCTGGCGGCGCGCCTGCCCGGCCTGATGCCGCCGCTCGACGATGCCGCCGCACGTGCCTCGGCCGCCGTCCTGTCGCTGGTCGGCCAGTTCGACCCGGCCAGTTACGGCCAGCGTGTCTTTCGCAGTCCGCACCACACGGCTTCGGCGGCAGCCCTGGTCGGCGGCGGCAATCCGCCGCGGCCGGGCGAGATCAGCCTGGCCCATGAAGGCATCCTGTTTCTCGATGAACTGCCGGAATTCGACCGCAAGGTCCTGGAGACCCTGCGCGAACCGCTGGAAACCGGCCGCGTGCACATTTCCCGCGCCGCCCGCCATGCCGATTACCCGGCCGAGTTTCAGTTGATCGCGGCGATGAACCCCTGTCCCTGTGGCTACCATGGCGAAAAACGCTGCTTGTGTACAGCGGAGCAAGTTACCCGCTACCGCGGCAAACTCTCGGGTCCCTTCGTCGACCGTATCGACCTGATCATCGAAGTACCGGCGCTGCCGCCCGAATCCCTGGTCGGACGGGCGGATGGCGAATCCTCAGCCAGCGTGCGCGAACGCGTCGCGCGGGCCTGGGCACGCCAGCGCGAGCGCCAGGGCAAGGCCAACGCCCGCCTCAACACCCGCGAAATCGATGCCCTGTGCCAGACCGACGCCGCCGGCAGCGCCCTGCTGCAACAGGCCGCGCAACGCCTCGGTCTGTCGGCCCGCGCCTGGCACCGCGTGCTCAAGGTCGCACGCACCATCGCCGACCTCGGCGATTGCGCTATCATCGGCGCACCCCACATTGCCGAAGCCATCCAGTATCGACGCTTCGCCCGCGACTGATTCCATGCCCCAAACTTCCCGCAGCACCCGCGGCATAGCCCTGCTGCTTGCCTGCCTGTCCGCTCTCGGCCCGTTCTCGATCGACACTTACCTGCCCTCGTTCCCGGACATCGGCGCGAAACTGGGGGCGACGCCAATCGAGGTCCAGCAGACCCTGTCTGCCTACCTCTTCTCTTTCGCCGCGATGACCCTGTGGCACGGTGCGATTGCCGACCGTTTCGGCCGCCGCCGGGTGATTCTCGGCGCGCTGGCGCT
>Ga0209794_1001314_pt1 | contig 20246 bp, 18 predicted proteins | sample EBPBio232013_DNA_FD_185869 | JGI IMG/M metagenome (GOLD analysis project Ga0209794, IMG submission 185869) | Wastewater treatment Type I Accumulibacter community from EBPR Bioreactor in Madison, WI, USA - Reactor 1_5/23/2013_ DNA (SPAdes)... | ecosystem: Engineered > Bioreactor > EBPR >... | reverse complement strand
TTCGATCACGTTTTGAATTAGACATAGCTTTCTCCTTTTCTTATGGTTTTATTTTATATGACCTTAAGAAATCTGTCTAACTTAGTGTAGCCCATCCAAGTGTTAGTTTGATATCATCACGAGAAGTCACTTTCGAGTTAAGCCAGTAATAATCAATAAGCATTTTTAATAGGTGAAACTGTGATATATGCTTAAAATCACCATTATCATTCATATGGCTAGTATCGATTAATCCAAATGAGTTTACATCGTTGATGTCATTGATCCATAGCCGTTTTACACTTGAAATTTTGCCCTTATTGCTTAGCTGTGATAGCATCATATCGAAGTCAAATTGCGATTCTGCGTTAGGCGTAGTTGCATTTACAATACAAACTTGGTCGTATTTATTAAGTTCTGAATCGATATTTTTTACACTACATCCGTTACATTCTGACAAACATATATTGTGTGTTGTGTTATCAATAGTCAGCGATTTTATAACAATGCCTGGAGCATCAAGTTTAACCTTGTATGAGCTCTTAAGTAAATAGCAATTAAGATTCCTTTCGACAAATAGGCCATAAATTGAAGGCTGATTAGTAATATAAAGTATAGTCATCTCATTATCACCTCGATTTCAATATTTAGGTTATTCCTTCTCATCTCATTTCTGATTAGTAAAAGGATGTAGTCTATGACGATTGATTTTGAGTTTGAATGAATACAAATTTCTAGTGTGTTTCTATCAAATTTGCTTACAAGGACATTATACTTATCCATTAATTTCGACTTGTGTGCATTAAAAAGAACCGTTTCAAGAATATCTGATTGACCCTCGATTTTGAAGACTACATTCGATTTTTCGGAAACATTAATTCTACTGATAATTTTTAAAATATTGGCTCTTTTGAATGATTCTAGCTGATCAACAGTGAAGTTTTTAATTTCGTTATTATAAAAATCAATGATGTTGGTACCTTTTGAAATAATGCTAATGTCCAAAGTCGAATTAAAAGTTTGAACAGAAATGAAGTTCTTCAGATTACATAGGTCATCAATTACTTTAATTACATTCTTGTTCATGAAAAGGTGTTTTATAAAGTCTTTAGTATCATGCTGCTCATAATCAAGACGAAATGATGATATTGATCCGTTGTTTCCTTGAATTGATAGCTTTAGTTCATCTATAGTCGTAATAAACACAGTTCCAGCAACGATGCTTAGGGTACTTATTTCATCAATACTTAAATAGGAACTTGAAGTTATGGCTAAAGAATCAGATGTTATTCTATCTGAGATTGTAGTCTGGTTAACTTCAAGCGGATTATTTTCAGTAGATTCAGGTGAACTTGATTTATCAATGCAGTATTGAGGTAAAGTTTCTGAATCTGATTTTTCTAGTGTAAATAGGCTTAGTTGTCCAGGAAACTTTTGAGATTGACTTGGATCAACCATCGACTTTTTTTCAGGTTTTTTTTCTGCTTTGGGAGTTTGTGTCCTTTTATTCTTTAGCTCTTTTCTCTGATCAACTAAGTTCTGGTTAGAAATGAGTAATGATAATACATCAGTATGTTTTGCTTTACTCCTCTTAAGTGCATTTTTATTAAGGTGCTCAATTGATTTTTCAACGTTGAAAATCGAATCATCGGTTATCTTCTCGATCATAGGTGATGTCAATTTATAGACGCGTTCATTGTCTTTACACCATTCAAGTAAGATTTCTGTAAGATCATTCCCAGCATCAAAGTTTTCAACTATAAGGTCAAATAGTAATCTTGTTATTGGTACAGAATTGAAGTTCTGATCAAGGTAGTAATACTTAAAATGTTCTATTGAGATTCTCTCATCAAACCCATGATGAAACGTGTAGTTTAGTAACACAAGTTCATCTGTTAACCGGCCAAGTACATTTGATTCGGAAAACTTACATATTCCACAGTACTTTTTGATTGAGGTAAATTTAGTTTGCATATCTGAGCAGCTGTTAGTGTCAATATCTGCTTGAGATATCTTACCTGCATCAAATTCTGCGATTCTTTCGCATGACGCACGAGATAATTCAACAACTAACTCAAGGTCCCTTAGAGCCTTATAAGGGGCTGTAAGGGACATTTCCACAGGAATATTGGTATTGTTGATGCAATATGGGATGTTTAACATCTATGACCTCGTTTTCAAATCTAGAAGTTCGGGTAGAATCGCTGATTTTGTATTTTTTTCACGTGTTTCGCCTTTCAATATCCCTAAAGGAGCCTTGGTCTTATTTGGCTTAGAAAGTAAATCTGAAAGGGATACGTCAGCTTTCTTCTTAAACTTAGGTTCTTCTTTAGACAGCGTTAGTTCATCGAGCTTGTTTACAGATTTTGACAATATTGATTCTGTTTCACTCCTTTTAAGAAGTGCACTCTTTGTCATATCAATTATTCTTTCAGGTGGATTTTTCATGACGCTCAATGTGTAAGTAACAACGCGGTCTTTCTCTGCTGAATCGTGTCTACCAATATTCTTAATTGCGGTTTCATAGTCCTGAGTAGTAAAAGCGTCATATACACCATAGTGTATATACCTGGTATTTGACATTAAATTTGAAATCGCCTTTTTAAGTAGAAGTTCTTCTCTATCCGAAATAAGCCTTGTATTATTCTTTTTTACCAGTACAAAGGATGAAACCAATGCATCACTTAAATCATATCCATCAGCAAATATTTGACTTTTTACACTCTGTTTAGCGATATTTTCTATGTTATTATCATGTCTATTATCAAATGAATATTTAGAAAAGCATAAGAATCCTGGCTCACTGAAAATATCTAGAAGTTCGGATTTGTCAAAACTCTCTTGAGAGGGGATAGAGGATGTTACAGTGATTTCCGTAATCATGGAAACTACGGCAGCATTACCTTTTTCATGCCATTTTAGAGTTGATTCATTATCTTTAATTGCGTCCGATATCAATTTCTCGTTATCGATCACAAGGATATTGCCGAGAACTCCTTCTTCTTGTAGTTCGGTTAATTCTTTAAGTGCCTCTGCAGCGTTTAGCTTTACTCTATGGCCAGATGAATCATCAGGAAGCATCGCAATCACCCCAACTGTTGGCTTTCCTTCATTTAAGATATACTCGTCACTTTCTTCATATCCTATTCGCTTATCTCCGTTTCTCACCAAACTTGAAACTATTTTAACTACATCAGTTACAGAACCTGAACCAGTTCCACCACCAAATGCTGCTAAAACCCAAACGAAATCAACTGATCTCAAGTGTTCATCATCAACTAAATTTTCTTGAATTATTTCAAGGTTTTCATGTACTGCTTTAAGACCGATTGTACGGTCCTTTTTAGCACCATCAAATCCTGAAAACTTTGTAATTTTATAGTTGTTACTCCCGATTTCTTTTAGTGATTGTTCAGCATTTAGAAGGTCTTCGCTTGCGGTATTAAATAAAGATACATAATGGCCAACTCTATTAAACTCCACAGCAAGTTTTCCACCACCTTGTCCCAGTGCAACTATTCCGTATTTCACTTTATCAATATTTGTTTCCGGATTTATAATGTGACCTTCAAGCTTGATATTCTTTAGCTGGTTAACTGAAAATATTCTGCTCTTCATCATTTTCACCTCGTCGTATAGATTTAATTATTGCGTTTGATTTAAAACTCATGTTGTTGATGCTTTTCATTGATGATATCCAGTACTGATATAGAAATTCTGGCCATTATCTGTTGACAGGAACTTTTCAAGGTATCTCATTCCGCAGGTGGTTATCTTATAAATGTTCTCTTTACCTCTTTTTTGAATCTTTATAAAACCCAAGCCATCCATAAATCTTAGCATTGAAGATACGGTATGCTTGCTTTCATGAAACTCATTCAAAATACGATTCTTCGTCACTAACTGTTGTTTTCTTTCGTCCTCGATGATGATGAATAATAGCATGCGGTTCAATATGTCGTCGTTTTCTAAACGTTTGAAATTACACCCTATTATCTCTTCGATAGTTTGTTCGCTGTAGTCCATGATTGCCTCCAAATTTTTTTCAAGGGTACTATGAGAACCCAAGTCCCGTTTATAATTTACTGCTTAGGGGTACTCGGAGTACCCATATGAAGCGAAAAAAACTTCTTCAAGGGTACTCCGAGTACCCTTGTGTAAAGTATAAATGAGTATTGAATAACTACGTGACAAGTTTAGGTAATGTTTTTTTATTAAATTTAATCTGATTTTCAAAAAATAGTAATTGATAGAATTAAATTTAAAGTACCGTGAAAGTCGTATGAAATACAAATGAAAGTTAATTAAAAATACAATACGAAAATCATATGTAAAATTTACAGAATCATTTTTAATGTTTGACATCAAATTACACGTAAGTTATTCTATTTTTGATGTTGCAATAGCTTAATTTGAAGTGGGTAGTACATTTTTAGTCAGAATCAAAAATTGCATAGAAATGATTCAAACTACTATAAAATTTGGAGTAATAAAACATGTATCATTTAAATGAAAAAATGGAATCTATTTTGAAAAACGTCTATAACACGAGTAAGATACATGGTTTAGAATTAATGGCTGCGCAATATGAGTACTTGCTTTATCAGATTTATATTGCTAATGCGACTACTGCTGATCAGTTGAGCGAGATTATTTATCTTGAAAAAACGAAGCTGATGACAGCACTAAGCCATATGGTAGCTAAAGGTTTAATCGAATCCAATAAGACTCTTTATAACGGTGAAACAATCAGTGTTTATAGCATCACCCCATTAGGGATTGATTTTGTAAGAGGCTTTTTTGATTTTTGTGATTATGAGATTAAGCAGCGTTCATTCATCAAACAGATTAATCATTTTATTGAAGCTGGCAGTTTATACTTTTCTGCTTTCAACAATGCAAAGCGTATTAAATTGACTAGAGAAGAGAATCACCTTATTGGTGATAAAAGTATTTTAAGACCGGATTCAGAACTGCTAATTGAATATGATGAGTTCACTGAGCATTTTTTTATTGAGAACGATAGAGGAACTGAGCTTGAAGGTAAACTTATAGAAAAGTTAAACGAGAAATATGCTATCTATATGCTTAATGATAATCCAGTGAATCTAGTATTTACTATTTCTCGCGAAAGTTTACTGAAAAATAAAAAGGCAAAGGATCTCTCGAAAACGATGTCAGTTAGATTAGCGACTGAATTCGTGAAGATTCTTAGAGCAACTTCTGTAGTGATGAGTAAGCTTAAACTTGATAGGATTGATGATCTATACACTTGTATTGAAAATTACTATTCTGTTGAGCCTGACTACAAAACATATGCAATAATCAACGAGCACATCGGGAGTCTAATTGCTTTTAAACGTTTGAACGAATCGCTTATGCTTGAGACCAAGGATGACGTTTATTCGCGAATGTATCTCGAGGATGACGTACGTAAAAAAACCCTCGATCAAGAGAAAGAACTTTTTTTAAAAAGAAATACTGACTATAGGGTTGAAACGATTAGAAACATTGTAGTGAAAATGGATGAACAACATGAGGTGTCTGAAAATCTGTTTAAAACATATAGTGAGATACTGAAAAATCATCTCACAAATGATTTAGATAAAATGAAAATACCAAGCTATAAAGCGCTACTTCTAACAAATGAACTGATTGTAGGACCGTTATGGGATGTTAAGCGGTATTTTTCTAAAAGGACCAAAAACCTACAGTCTAGTAAAGTCTATTTTGAAGATGTGTTCAAGATCAGGTTTGATAAGTTCGAGTACAGTACAATTGAGTTTGCTGTCGGCGATATTAAGATCAAGAAAAATCTCAATTCTTGCATTGCAAATGTAGATGGTAAAAGAATCGCATTATCAATCTTAGAGCCCAGCTTAAACTTGTCAGATAAAATAAAACTTGATTTGATTAAATTTAATAACGTCAAGCATAGTTATGACGCGCTCAGATTTGTTATACTCGGAAAAGAACGGTCGAAGGATGATGTTTTTATTGATTATGATGATGTTGTTTTAGACGTGCTTGAATTTTGAAGTCACAATTGAATTTGCCCAAATAATGTGTTACCATCAAACTAATCAATGTTGTTTTTTTATTAATTCAAAGCCCACCAAATAAGTGGCACTACCATCAGGCGTGAAGTCTATCCATTAGGATAGGCTTTTTTTTATGCCCAAAAAGAGGAGGATTGGTTTTATGTACTGGACACTAAGCAGTCATGATTTACTTAAAGTAGTTAGGCGAGAGTTTGAACTCAGATTTAAAGGTATCGAAATTCCAGCGCTTGAAATTGCATTTTCACCAAAGAACAATCGGATATCGATCTATGTACGCAGAGACGAATTAACAGACTCTTTTGCAGAAAGATTAGAAATGCATAAGCTCCTTTTAAAGGCAGATCAGCTTTATGTCTTTATTAATTCGGACTTACTCATGAAACTATTTTTTAGTAGTTATAGGGTGAATCATGACAGCGTGGATTTTTTTGATGTATCTGAATTTGGTCTATTGGAGTATGTCATCTCCATTTCACATGATGGAAAACCGCTAAATATAAGCATAACTGCAGGCAACGCGATGCATGCATATTTAAAGGCGCTGTCGATGCCTATTTTGGGCCATTTTGTGTCAGATACGGATTTAAGTATAATTATGCCCATTTAACAAAGAGGCGAGTATGTTTTGGTGGTGTCGCTTTGATGCCCTTAAAACCATTCCAGTTCTACAAGTTAGAACAGATTAATTAGCAAGTCTATGAAATCGGAGGGAAAGATGAGAGATTATATCATTATGCTCTTTATTGGCCTTTATAGGCTTAGAGAGCATAAAAAATACAACATCGACAAATCAGTTATCAAAGCTTACAGACAGGCTATTAAATGCGAGATTGCGCGTCCATGGCTCAAGAAATACGTGATTGGTGATGTTGATAGTTTCACTGAGATTTACTTAGTGGATTCTAAGGACCTAGAAGAAGCTAACCAGTTTGTTGCCAAAAATCTAACAAGCTGCATCGGTGAGCCAGTTATAACCAAAGTATGTGATGATAGGTTTAAGATTAAATATACCTTTTATCATGAATGGTAGGTGGGTCTATGAAAAGTAAAGTTCAAAAGTATGTTGACGATTTTATCGAGGAGACAACACTTGCATTATATTTGGACGGAAAGTATGAGCTGAGAAAATATGCGCCATACTGGATACAGGACATTTATCATTTTTCATCAGCTTTAGTAAAGCAGCTCGGTAACGATAAGTGCAATCAGAATCTTTGTCATGAGCTAAATCAGAATGGAAGTGTATTAGCAGAGGATGTGGCTGACCAAATTTATGAAAGCCTGAAGCATTATAAACTCTTTGCCTATTATTTTGATATCAAGTTCAATCATTTACGCGAGCTTGTCTTAAGCATGAAGAATTATGTCGAAACTTACCTTAGTGATAGGCCGACCAGTTACAGTGAATGTAAACATATAAACGAAAGTCTTTATGGAATAACTGATGCAAGGCCGCTGCCACTTAGTGCGTCCCCTGTGTTCTCATATATCGGCGATGATTTCACCCCTGATGTAATCGAGTACGAGGGTTTAAGAAGAAGCCTAGATTCTTTAAAGAATGTGTTCACATTAAGTTATGCTGCGACAAATCGACAAAACTACAAGGAAAACGTTAAAGAAATTCTTTCAGGTTTTAAGATTCCTATTGATAAGAGTGTTGAAATATCAGTGTCGGATGATTCCATTTTGATGAACTATTATTTAAACGGAATAAAACGTCGTTACCATAGCCGAATGCTAGTTTACTCAGGTATCTATAAACCAAGCTATACCGGACTTGGATTACTTGGCACACTGAAGGACTTCTTGTCAGAAACAACTGAACATGTTATTGGTAAACCAAAAGAAAAATACAGTGATGGTGAAGCTGCATACGGGATCATGCCAATGAAAGATTTAGCGAACCATGGACTAAAAATTGATTTTGAGAGAATCGATGAATCAAAGCGGCTTGTAGCAAAAGAGGCACAATCGGTTAATCTGATCAAAGAAACACTATTTTTAGGTGACCACCCCGTTACATCAACTTCTTATGGTGCAGACTCAGTACTGGTCCAACATCTACTCAGCAAGGTCTATCCTAGCATAGATGTTTACCATGGTAAGACTGGTCTTGATTTTCCAGAAATTTATGAAGTCGAAAAGAGACTAATTGAAAATGGGATCATCAATCCTAGTCGACTTTTCTACGGGAAGAACAAAACGTCATACTGGAGTTTAGTTGATGAATATGGGTTTAACTTCGAGAGAAAAGGGAAACGTCAAAACAATGTGAATCGATCGGAAAAGTGCTGTATGGAGCTTAAGCACTTACCATTTTTGAACGCTATTAAAGAAAAGCACTGGAACATTAATTTTGCTGGACTAAGAGCTGACGAATCAAGAGCAAGAGAGCTTGCTGCAAAACGTGATGGTCCGATTTATTTTGCAAAGTCCTGGAACCTTTTTAGAGTTAATCCGATTATCTTTTGGACAGATGAAGATGTTTGGCAGTATACGAAGGCTAATGACATTCCTTATGCAAGCATATACGATATGATCCTTTTAAACGATAAAGGAGAAGAGGTATTTAAACCTCGAATTGGTTGCTGGGCATGTATGCTTTCTGCAAAGTATGGCTATTTGAAATGGTTAAAAGAGTTCAAACCAAAGCTATATCGTCATATTATGCTTGATAAAGGACTCCTAGAGCTCCTGTACGCGAAAAAACTCGGATACGGACTCAGTACTAGCAAGACTGGTAAAGCGCAAACAGAGGGCAAAATTGAAGGTTTTGACCCTGATTATCAATTAGGGTTTCTTGAACAAAGACCATGTTTTTTCGATGATACACTTGTAAACTTCTAGCAGCCTTTAAGACAGCTTAGTTTTGTTTTAATGCCTACACTTAAATGTAGGCTATTTTTTTGAATGTATTTACCATATATGCCCAACTATTGATTAAGAAATGTCAAAAACAAGAAGTTAGAGATTTAATTATTATTCTTTTGATATGTGTTGTTATATGATAATTCAGGAAAAGTGAAATGTTTTAACCTCCAGGTTGTTATTATACTGTTTTACCGACCAAATGGACTCACAAATGACTATTAATAATCAGATAAAACTCTCGTAAAATTAACTTGTATGGGTGCTATAACAAGCTGAGAACTATATAGAAAGGGCGGTTGAATCGGCCAATTCAGTTTAGAATGTTTATCCATACGCAATATAGTTTGATCTAATACTGGCGAAAAGGTATATCAAAGGCATCTATGTCAATGTGGCATATTAATAACCATACAACTTGACTCTGGGATTGTACTTCTTAATATGAGGCATGTCATGAAGAAATCGTAATGTTAATAACGGATGAAGATCAATGTCTGTGAGTATTGCAAATTTTTTTCATGTTTGTGAAGTAATTTTGTTCAGTTAAATTAAATTGGAATAAAATGTCCCTAATGTTGACATGTGTGTCCCAAAGTGTTACAATAAAAATACCAAGAATTATTACGAAGGTGGAAGCTATGAAAAAGAAAAATGTAATCAATCTAATAAAATATTACGCGGAGAAAAATGATGCCGCTTTTAGAAACGAAGCTTATGAAATAGCACGATACTTTGATGAGATTAATAACTATCAACTTTCGGAGTATATTATGGCACTATTATCAGATGCCAATACCTTCACACCACAAATGGAATCATCTACACATGCTTTTTTTAAACGTGTCGATATAAATTCCGAATCACTTCCTTTACCTGAAAGTATTAAAGATAGCGTATTAGGAATTGTAAACGCCGTTGGACATAATGCAGGCATTAATAAATTTCTATTTGAAGGCCCACCAGGAACTGGAAAGACAGAGACAGCTAAGCAAATAGCCCGAATACTTGAACGTGAACTCTATATGGTAGATTTCGATATGGTAATTGACAGTAAGTTGGGTCAAACATCAAAAAATATTTCAAGTCTTTTTGATGAGATTCGCAGTTTATCGCATCCAGATAGAGTTGTTGTCCTGTTTGATGAAATTGATGCAATTGCAATTGATAGAATAAATTCTAATGACTTACGTGAAATGGGTAGGGCAACCTCGTCTGTATTAAAAGGCCTGGATCATCTTAATGATAAAGTCGTGCTAATAGCAACAACAAATCTCTTTAGAGCATTTGATAAAGCTTTAATAAGAAGATTTGACTCAGTTATTGATTTCAGTACTTATACACAGGAAGACTTACTGGATGTTGGGGAAATAATTTTGAATGAGCTATTGGTTAAATTCAAATCTGCTGGTAGGAATATGAGGCTCTTTCGAAAAATTCTTGGTACAATGAACCAAATCCCATATCCGGGAGAACTAAAGAACTTGATTAAAACATCACTTGCCTTTAGTATCCCCAATAGCGAATACGATTATTTGAAACGTCTATATATGGCTATTAATAAAGGTGAATTAGAAAACAACATCAAGAATTTACAAAGTAAAGGATTTTCAGTTAGAGAAATTGAGATATTAACGGGTATTTCTAAAAGCCAGGTATCTCGTGAGTTGAAGGAGTAATAGTGTATGAATAATCTTTTACAATTAAAAGGGCCATTTGAGCAAGCGGCAAGGGGACGGACTATTGTAATGACGAACTTACCTGCTGGAAAATCCGTTAAAGTTACACAACTTGAAAAATTGATAGATGATCTAAGAGAATCTAGAAGTTTTTGGTCAAAACAAAACATTTTTAATGGTGCTTTAATCAGTGTTTATTACAATAAAGTTGCCGCAAAAAGTAATAGGATACAAGGCCTTCTTTCAAAGGGGACTGCAAAAGCAAACAGTTCAATTGTTGGGGCACGTTTTACAGAAGAGGGTTCACCAAAGCACATAATTACGCATTTCGTTTCATTCGATATAATTAGTGAGTCAATTGAACGATTGAGCCGAAGTATCGACCTATTGAACGATAAATTCGACGGTGAGATCAACCATGACACAATAAAGAAAATTAACGCAAAAGAAATACCATTTATATCACCTGATATTTCAAAGCAAAATTTTCTAAATGTTATTGTGGATGCTTACTATGTTGAGAAGTTCGGCGTGTTGGTTGATAATGCTGAATTAAAGGATGATTCAATAATCACAATATATAAAACGAATGTTAAAGCTACGACGCTTTTAGAAAAAATTGGTATCAATTTGCAGTTTACTAGAGTACTAGACGAGACAACAATTCTGCTAAGACCTGATGAGTTGGCGTTGTTGAAGCAAAAAGCACCATATCTAATATCCATGGCAGTTAGTGATATTGCTAAACTAACAAAGATTGATTTTGATTTTTGTGATAAGCATGTAATTTCAATACCTTCACCAAAAAATGAGCCTATAATTGGAGTCATTGATACTATGTTTGATGACAATGTCTACTTTTTAGAATGGGTTGAGTTTCAAAAGATGCTTCCTGATGAAATACCGTTATCTGAAAATGACTATGAGCATGGAACTGCAGTTACATCACTTATCGTGGACGGTCCCTCAATTAATCCTCAAATGGATGATGGGTGTGGGCGGTTTAGAGTTCGCCATTTTGGGGTTGCCAAAAGTGATAGATTTAGTTCGTTTTCAATTTTGCGAAATATCAATGAAATCGTAACTTCAAATAAAGATATTAAGGTATGGAACCTCTCGCTTGGTTCAAAGTTTGAAATAAGTCAGAATTTCATTTCACCAGAAGCAGCCATATTAGATAAAATTCAATATGAAAATGACGTCGTATTCGTCATTGCTGGTACGAACAAAGACTCTGACGAGATCCCACAAAAATACATTGGATCTCCTGCGGACTCGATTAATTCTATAGTTGTCAATTCTGTGGATTTTAACAATAAGCCAGCAGTATATTCTCGCAAAGGACCAGTGTTATCATTTTTCACAAAACCAGATGTATGTTATTACGGAGGAGACGGAAAAAACCTCATAAGGGTTATTACATCAACAGGTGAAGCTCTTGTAAAGGGTACTTCGTTTGCAGCACCTTGGATAGCAAGAAAGATGTCGTATCTGATTGATATTCTTGGGCTAAGCAGAGAAGTAGCAAAAGCTTTGATTATTAACGCTGCATCCGGATGGGACAAGCAAATGATAGATTCAACTGTGATTGGGCATGGAGTAGTGCCAATGAGAATCGATGATATCGTACGCTGCCCCGAAGATGAGATACAATTCGTATTATCGGGTGTTTCTGAAGAATACAACACTTACAATTACAATATTCCAGTTCCCGTTCACAAAGAAAAACACCCTTTCATTACGAAAGCTACTCTTTGCTATTTTCCAAATTGCTCTAGAAATCAAGGCGTAGATTACACCAATACAGAGCTTGATTTACAATTCGGAAGACTTACTGAAAAGGGTATAATGCCTATCGATAATAATTACCAGAGCTCTGAGGGAGAACATTATACTTGGGAAGAAGATGCAAGAAAGTACTTCAGAAAATGGGATAACGTAAAGCATATTCGAGAAACTATCAATAACAGAAACCGCCCAAAAAAATGCTATGACAAGGGTATTTGGGGAGTGAGCCTAAAAACAAAAGAACGACTAGATGAAAAGCATGGAGTAGGTATAAAGTTTGGTATCGTTGTAACCTTGAAAGAAATCGACGGAGTAAATAGAATCGATGATTTTATTAAAAACTGTTCTCTCAGAGGATGGCTTGTTAATAAGGTAGATATTCAAAACCGAATTGATATCTATAATATTGCAGAAGAAGAAATTGAGTTTGAGTAACTACTCCTAAGATTATTGTCCAAGTAATTTCTATTGGAATTACTGGCTTTCTGGAAAGAGGGCAAAAAAAATAATGCAAATTAAATTTGCATCAATTCTATTTGATTGCATTGGGAACATTAATGCTCCCTATACAATATATATCATTCGAACTTGAAGAGCATTACATTGGAGGTTTACACAGAAGGTTCCTGTCAATTAGTGCTTTACCAGTTCAGAAAGGAGGATAAACCCCAACTAACCAAAGGACGCCAATCCTTTTAGTCATCGTATGTAATTATAAGTTATCACTTCAAGTGATAAAAAACAAGAAAAACCTTCTAAAAATAAGAAAAGGAAGGTTCATAATCTATGAACAGTAAAGTTAACATCAAAATTGATGGTCAGAAGTACCATGTCTCTGAATCAATGATAGGCTCGGAGTTAAAAGATCTAGCAAACATTCCACTTGAGGTTAGACTTGTTATTAAAATTGACAATGAACCTGACTTGGATGTTGAAAACAGCCAGGTATATGAACTGACAGACGGAATGAGGCTCGTATCAGATACTTTTGACGACATCATAAAAATCATGATCGATAATAAGCATTACATTGTTTATGAAATCATGACCGGTGCAGAGTTACTCGCGGTGGTCAATGCTTCTCCAGAAGAATATAAATTAGTAAAGGAAGAGAAGGTAGAAGCAGACAAAGAATATCTTCCAGATGTGAAATATGAGATTTGCAAGAATGACGTCTTCTTCACGACTTTAAGAAAAGTTACAAACGGAGGACGTTGATATGCCAATGCTTAAACACGATGAAGAATACCTTAATTCTAGGGACTTTATTTACACAGTCACCGAGGATAGCAGTGGACTTTTTCTGGTGCTGAAGGATTACAAACTTTCGGCAGAATACGATCAGCAGCAAACGGATGTATTGATTAAAATCCCCGTCGGTTATCCGATGGTTGGAATCGATATGTTCTTTGTACGACCATATATTAAGGTCGCTGCAACAAACACAAATCCTCCTGCAACAGATGGCATCGTCAACTTTATAGGTATGGATTGGCAACAATTTTCTAGACATTATCCGTGGAACCCCACTTACAATGTAGAGACTCATATTAAGATGATCGATGATGTTCTTGCTAGAGGAAGGTGGAAATGAATTTGAATAGAGAAATTACCTTCCTCCAAAAGGAATATGATCTCTTACAAAATCATCTTTTTAAAGATGGGAAGGAACAGGCAGCCTGCATTTTATGTGGGTTGTCTGAAACTCCTACTAAGATAGCTTTTCTTGTAAGGGAAGTACTACCAATATCGCCGGAGCACATAATTTTTAACAGTGATAAACGCATCGAGTACAGTTGCGAAGCATATGAATCAGCTATTAAACGAGCAGCAGTAACTGGACAGTGCTTCTTTATTGTACATTCTCATTTCAATGGATATGTTGGATTCAGTGAACTTGATGACGAGCAGGAATCAAAATTACTAACCTGTGCTTGGAACCGAAGTAATCAGGGATATCAAGGAAGTCTGGTATTCAATGATGCATCTACTTTTGAAGGACGGGTATTTGATCCTATCTCAAAAGAATTTCAAGAGATTCATCGATTAAAAGTTGTTGGAAATCAGTTCCGAATTATTAATGCCATTAATCAACCTAAAACAAAGGCTATAAATTTGGAAAAGTTAGATAGAAACATTCGTGCTTTTGGTAAGGACATGCAATATCGAATGGCGGAGCTTCATATAGGTGTAATTGGCTGTGGCGGCACAGGATCAGCTCTCATTGAAATGATTGGAAGAATGGGAGTTGGCAAAATTACGATTGTGGATCACGATCAGTTTGAGGTTTCAAATATTACACGAATGCATGGAACTAAAGCAACAGATGAAAAACGTTTGAAAACTGAAATTATGGTTGAGATAATTACCGATTTAGACCTATCAACCTCAGTTATACCAATCTCGGAAAAGCTGAACAATCCTGTTACTGGTGCCAAATTGAAAGATTGCGACATGATTTTTTCATGTCTTGATGACACCAACTTCACAAGACTAATACTAAATCAACTTTCTATTTATTACTACGTTCCTCTCATTGATATGGGGATTGCATTTGATTCAAGAAATGGAGTTTTGCAGGATGTATTAGGCAGGATCGACATTATTACGCCTGATCGAGCGTGCTTGTTGTGTCGCGATGTAATAGACATGAAGTCCAGCGCATCGGAAATGATGCCCCCTGAAGAGTATAACAGACAGTTAAAAATTGGATATGCAAAAGAACTAAAGGATGACAATGTTCAATCGGTCACTTATAACACTATGATTGCTTCCCAAGCAATTAATGAAATGCTCTATATGCTACTTGGGATGAGAGATAACCATAGAAACAGTCATAAGGTATACAAATACTACAGTGACCGTATTACCAATGATGGTGTGAATGATTTGGTGAAAAAGTCAGACTGCATCTGTGGTTTGAGCGAAAAACTAGGAAGAGGAGACAGCGATACATTCCTTGATTTGTATTGGCCTAACAAAAATCATGTTTAAGAGATTTTTTGATTTTATTTTTCAGAAGGACAGATTTAAGTCGGTAGTTATTGTTGAGCCTGGGCGGCTTATTGAAATTCCTTCAAAAACGCTTGTGCTAACAAAGAAAGGAAATGAGTTTACATGGGTTCGTTACGTGTGCCCTTGTGGCTGTGGTGAGTTAATCAACCTTTCTTTAAACTCGGCTATTTCACCATATTGGTCACTCGTGATGACGCAAGTGAATATAAAAAAATCAAAAGTTACGATAACTCCTTCTGTCTATATGCGCAATACAAAGTGTGGCTCTCACTATTTTATTACCGAGAACAAGGTGATCTGGTGCAAGTAATTAATAAGATATAATTTATGAAGTGGTAATTTAAGAGTGGCTTATGGAACTAAAACCTAAACAGAATCAATTGGAATTGCAAGTGAGATTAACCAACAGTCTGTGGGGTTCATTCATCACCACAATATACAAGTAAAGAAAAGACTTTTATGGAAATGACACACACCCATAAAGTTTAAGTATTAGGATCATAAAGGCCAGACAGCATGAATTTATGCTAGTCAGGCCTTTATGTTTCTGATACTTGATCAAAGTATGGTATCCATATTTCCGTGAGTGACTAAGTAATTAACTAGCCAATGAAATCATAGAGAACAAAGAGGGGAAAATTATGAAATTTAAATGTAAGAAGTGTGGAAATGAAAATGAGCTAATTATCAGACATTTTCTTACCAAAGTTAGTAGTTTGAGATTCTTATTTCTGTGTCAGGAGTGCACTGAAATAGAGGAATGGAAAATTGAAAACAGAGACCAGATTTCTTTTGATGGTGCTATTCACTATAATCAATATAATGTAAGGGGTAATTCTTTTGGCCTAATGGAATGGATCGAGCGAGTGACGAAAGATAAAGAAAAGCTACTAAAGATACAAATGGTTGACGGCACTGAAGCCAATTTCTTTCCGATAGAATTTGAAAATGATTATTTAACGTGTGCTAATGAGGAGTATGATCCAGCAGTTGACTTTGGGATGCATAAAAAGGGTCAGATTCAGATTCGAATACCAATAAACAAGATTCGTAAATTAACAATCCTTTATGTATATGACGATTACGATGCTCCAGAAGTACCTGAACCGGTATACGGATATAAAGGAGTTGGTTTGTGTAACGGTATTTTGGGGAATAAGCGATATATATACGAATTAGGGATACCTTATCAAGAAGAAAAAAGGAATCCGTATAAAACTGATTACCAAGATGTATATTCTCATTTTTGCTTGAACATGGAGGATGTCTTATTTAGATGGGGCCGAGACTATATTTCATCGACAATGATGTCAAGCGCAGGTTTACAAGGTTTTGATATGCGATTGTTTAAAGTAAAAGGAGAGGGACATTGTTTCAATACCAAACAACAGGATTGGGTATCAAATAAATTGACACTTATTGAAGAAGTATCGCAAACAGAGATTATAGAATACTTTTCGTCTAAGCCGGAGCTAATAGAACGTTTGATTCGTGAGAATAGAGACTAGAGGACGGTGAGAATATATGGACGCGATACTTGAATACAAAAATCAAACCATATGCCAAAATTATCAATCAGCAAGAAATTCAGCGTATGTTAATAGAGAATTGCCCATACAGAAAAATGGGAAATTGTGAATATCAACTTGAAGAAATCGACTTGGATCTTTGCAAAAGATGTACTAAGGGCACTCGCTTTACTACAGATAATGAGAACCATTATAACTACTTAGTTTTGAGGAGTCATGTTTTCAGTAGTAAATTTGATGAAGGGTGTGAAAATTTCCAATCGCTTTTATCAAAAAAAGCTACAAGAGAACTTAGCGCAATAAGACGGCTGATAGATGGGAATAATGAGTAGCTTTGATGACCGCAACATATAAAGAGTTGCGGTTTATCTGAGTAAATGTGTAATTTTTAAAATTTGAGTTAGCAATATTTTATTGAGCCATCTAGCTGGTAAATGCACATTGACGAACGCACCCTGGAGGTACATGGAAACATCGCAAAGCTTGAGGGGAAAAAAAGATCTCCAAATTTCAATGCTATTTCGAGTGAGACTTCATCAATGGTCTTACATATTATTTGTCCTAGAGAGAAAAATCTCTTTTTATAACGAAAAAAAGCCCGCATTTTTGTGCAGACTTTTCTTTCAAAGTGAGATTAGCTTAATTAATAGATACGTAAAATTGTTAATGGCTTCTACAAATACACATTTATCTTCGAGTTTATTACAATTTACCAATTGATATTATTTGGAATGGTTAATCCATTCTTCAATAAACCAAGAGGAATCTTTAGATTTTTTAACTAAGATAAATTCACATTCGCTTGGTCCATTTCCAAAAGGAACTTTCGTATGATCATATTCTACATAGTAATCCATGCGCACCACGATAACATCATCATTATTCCATCCCATCTCTTTAGAGTAGTCAGAATTCAAAAAAGTATCCTTAGCGTAAGAATCGTTCAAAAATGAAATTCTATTTATTTCCATTGCAATGATGCCAAAATCACTATTCGCTTCTTTTGAAAACCCTAACTTCTTCTTGTCTGTCAAAGTCTCTTGCCAACTATCAAAATCATTATTTAATTGAGAAGAAACGTGTTTTATTATTACTTCAAGACATTTCAATTGGTCCATGACATCGATTGTCATTCTAGTATCATTGATTGCTTCCTCAATTACTGGTAAGTTATCATCATCCTTCACTTTTATTCTGTATGCATTTGTTTCTTTATCACTTCTGGTACAATAGACTAGAACTAAAATCAAGATTACTAAACCTAAAAAAATGTTTCCGCATTTTTTCATCTTGCCTCTTTTCAAATCATTGAGAAATAGAAATCAAAAGCTGAATTTTAATATGGATCAGCAGGATAATAACCACCATATATCCTGGCGGTTGCAAAATGAGTTTCAGAGTACAATGTATAGTCATCTAGCGCTTGAAAGGCCGAACTAGTTTGGCCATTATGAGCAGCGATAAATATATCGCTTGGATTTCTGCTTCCAGAGGTTCCCGTTACACTTGTGACAACCATTGCGTGATCTAAATTCCCTAGTGCCGGGGTCTCAGATCCTGTATTATAAGCTATAACATCTCCGGTGCTTGCATAATTTAAGTTGTAATACAATCTGCCATAAGGCCCCATATTTGTGCTTGAACTCGAATTAATTAGATGGAAGAATCCATTTACATTATCCCAGTGCCATCCATAGCCCTTTGTGGCATCTAAGTATTCAGTTGAAGTGTAATTATTGTGTTGCCATAATCTTGGAAGCGTACTACCATATGTTGATGAATAGATTGTAGGATACGTCGTTAAATGAGGCGCCCCAGTTCCAACTTCGCCACCAAGTCCTGCCCAAACAACTTGTGAGGCAAAATTTTGACAGTCTTGAGTAGCTGCGCCAAATTGCTGATTCACACCATCATACCAGTCTTCAGCATAAGCTATAGCAAGTGAAGATGAATATGTCCAATAGTTATTAGCTAGAGTTGTTACTATCGAAGGATTGATCTCAATTACCTCAGGAGGTAAGTTTGTTTTTTGCTCTCTCTCCTTAATTTTGATTTTTATTGCCTCATTAACGTCAAAATCATAATACTCAAATCCTTCTGAGTCTTCTAGTGGAGTATTAGAAGTTACTTCAGTTATTTTCCACTCATCGTTGTTCTTTTTTAAATGAATGTAGTATTCTTGTATTCTTCTGCTGATCTTATTAAACTTATCATTAACAAAATATGTGTAATCTTCAACGATTCGGACGTATGCTGTTTCATTGATTATGATTGTATCCTCGACTCTATATTTAATCTTATCCCAAATAATAACTCGGTTATCCAGTTCAAGCATTCTACTGTAATATTCATTGAGCTTCGACCTAAATTTTAATTTTGGCGAATCTATATATCTTGAATCTAATAATACATCCGGATTATAATTTTCCCTATCTCGAATAAAAGCTTTTGTAAGTAATAAATAACTCTTTGATATCTCTTCAACTATCCTGCTATTATTTGAAGTTTTACTTTTTTGCAAATGACTTAAATCATTTACAATGTCTGATTGTTTGCTTGATAGTGAATCGGAGTCATTCATTATTATTTCATTATTACTGCTCAATGAAAAAGATAACGATGTAAACACGACTAAAAATGCCAAACACATAATACTCATTTTTTTTATCATAGCTTCCCTCCAAATAGTTTTTATAAAGCTGACATTGGACTTTACAGCATATTTCAAGTAAAGCCAATTTTTATTTGGTGTATTAGTTTTTCTGTTGAATGTTCAAGTTCTAATGATATTGACGTAAAATCACCACCTTTAGAAGCCCTTCGATAATAATATGATATTCAGTTTTACTCTTAGACTCAATATAAACATTTCTTAGAACTAACCAATGTCTTTTGATTTAGTATTAAAAGGGACTTTCGTCCCTTTTTTTAAGTACAATCGGTTCTTATTAAACTGATCAAATTCTGATTAAATAACTATGTGTAACTAAAAAAACGGAGGTAAACATTGAAGAGAGTTCTTAGTAGTAAATTAGTTTCATTGTTATTGTGTATTACATTAGTAATTAGCGGTGTACCAATATCCTATGCAAACAGTTTAACGTCAACCCTTACGAGCAAAAACGATGCATTTGGAATGTCAACACTTTGTTAGACAACTTTCTTAAGGTGGAAATATTTGTAATCTGCTGGAGTCATATAGCCCAGCGATGAATGTAATCGATGATTGTTGTACCAGTTAACATAGTCGAATAATTCAATTTTCAAATGATCAATTGAATCAAAAGCTTCTTGATAAATAAATTCTTTTTTGAAAGTTTTGAAAG
>Ga0209794_1001313_pt1 | contig 20259 bp, 18 predicted proteins | sample EBPBio232013_DNA_FD_185869 | JGI IMG/M metagenome (GOLD analysis project Ga0209794, IMG submission 185869) | Wastewater treatment Type I Accumulibacter community from EBPR Bioreactor in Madison, WI, USA - Reactor 1_5/23/2013_ DNA (SPAdes)... | ecosystem: Engineered > Bioreactor > EBPR >... | reverse complement strand
GCTGGCCCGCTTTGCCCGGGAGCAGGTGACCGTTGCCCTCTCGGGCGACGGCGGCGACGAACTGTTTGGCGGCTATCCCCGCTATTTCTGGGCCGAGCGCATCCAGCGCACGCGGCGGCGCCTGGGCGCTCCCGGTAGCCGAATGGCGGCGGGCCTGCTGCGCTCCCTGCCGGCCGCATGGCTCGACGGCCTGGATTCGCTGGTTCTCGGAAAACGCTTCGGCGGTGCCAACGGGCTTTCCGACCGGGTTTACCGCTTTGCCGATTACCTGCGCTGCTCGCCGGGCGACGTTTACCGGGAGATCATCTCGGCCTGGAAGAATCCCGCCGAGGTGATGGCCGCCGGCAGTTCGGACGCCTTGCTGGCCGATCCGGCGCGCCACGCGCCGCTCGGTTGGGCGGAAAGCATGATGGCCATCGACCAGGAAAGATTTCTGCCCGACGATGTGCTGACCAAGATGGACCGGGCCACCATGGCGGTCGCGCTTGAAGGCCGGGCGCCCCTGCTTGACCACCGTCTGGTCGAGTGGGCATGGCGGGTGCCGCCGGAATTGAAGTTGAGTCCGCAGGGCGATCTGGGCAAGCTGGTCATGCGCAAGGTGCTTTACCGGCATGTGCCGCAAGCCCTGATGGAGCGTCCGAAAATGGGTTTCGGCATGCCGATCGGCGTCTGGCTGCGCGGACCCCTGAAGCCCTGGGCCGAGGACATGCTGCAAGCCCGGCGTCTGGCCGAACTGGGCCTGCAGGCCGAGCGCGTGCAGCGCGCCTGGCAGGCGCATCTGGCCGGTGAAAACCGCCTGGCGGAAATCTGGACGGTATTGATGTGGGTGCAATGGCAGGAAAAATGGCAGGCGACACTGTGAATCCCGGTCGATCCGTTACCCGCTTCGGGAAGGGGGCGAGATGAAGGTGGCGATTACCGGCGGCTCGGGCTTTCTCGGGCGACGCCTGGCCGCGGCGCACCTGCAGCGCGGCGACGAAGTCCGGCTGCTTTCCCGCAGCAGGAAGGACGAGCCGGGCGACGGCGGACGCTGGTTCCAGGGCGATCTCAGCGCGGACGGCGATTTGCGCGCCTTTGTTGACGGCGTCGATGTCCTCTATCACTGCGCCGGCGAGCTGCGCGACGAGTCGCGCATGCAAGCGCTGCATGTCGATGGCACCCGGCGGTTGATCGAGGCGGCAAGCGGCCGCATCGGGCGCTGGGTCCAGCTGAGCAGCGTCGGCGTCTATGGCGCCCGCGGCGCGGTGAGCGTGACCGAGGAGACGCCGCTGCATCCGGCCAATCATTACGAAAGGACCAAGGCCGATTCGGATCGCCTGGTCCTGGCTGCGGCCGCGAGCCAGGCCTTGCCGCTGGTCATTCTCCGGCCCTCCATCGTCTTCGGACCCGGCATGCCGAATCGTTCGCTGCACCAGCTGGCCGGCATGATCCGGCGCCAGCTGTTCTTCTTCATCGGGCCGCCCGGGGCGTCCGCCAACTACGTTCCGGTCGACAACGTGATCGACGCCCTGCTGGCCTGCGGCGAGCATCCCGCTGCGCCCGGGAAGGTCTTCAACCTCTCGGCGTGGACGACGATGGAGAACTTCGTGGCGGCCTTGGCCGACGCCATGAAGGTTCCCGTTCCCGCCCTCCGTCTGCCCTTGCTGCCGATGAAGCTGCTGGCGGCCGTCGCCGAGCGTGTGCCCGGCAGTCCGCTGTCCCGGGCCCGGGTCGAGGCCTTGAGTTCGCGAACCCGTTTCCCCGATGACAAGATCCGCCGCGAGCTCGGCTTCCAGCACCGCCTGGGTCTGGAGGAAGCCCTCGGGCAGATGTTCGCTGCAGGAAAAACCCCGTGATCCATTCTCTGACCATGTCGCAGCCCCGGCGCTCAAGTATCTGCTATGTTGTTTCCAGCGAAATGACGGTTCGCGCATTCCTGCCCGGGCACATCGCCGCGGCTTCGGAGCGCTACGAGGTCGCCGTCGTGGCCAACTCGGCGAGCCGCGATTTTCTCGATCAACTAGGTTTGCAGGCGGCCTTCCATTCGGTGGCAATCGCCCGTCAGATTGCGCCCTGGGCCGATCTGAAGGCCCTCCTCAAACTTGTCCGGCTGTTCCGGGCGCAGCACTTCGACATGATCCATTCGGTTTCGCCCAAAGCCGGTCTGCTGGCCATGCTGGCCGGCTGGCTGGCCGGGACGGGATGCCGGATCCACATCTTTACCGGCCAGGTCTGGGCCAACAAAAAGGGCTGGAAGCGCTGGTTGTTGAAACAGCTCGACCGTTTGCTGGCCGGGCTGGCCACGCATGTGCTGGTCGACAGCCCCTCGCAGCGCGATTTCCTGGTCGCCGAAGGCGTGGTTTCGTCGGCCAAGGCGAGCGTGATCGGCGTCGGCTCGATTTGCGGCGTGGATGCCGAAAAGTTCAAACCCGATGCCGAGGCGCGCCGATGCATCCGCGAGGACTTCGGTATTCCCGAGAGCGCCCCGGTGCTGCTGTTTCTCGGGCGTTTGCATCGCGACAAGGGAATTGCCGACCTGATCGCCGCTTTCGCCAGCCTGTCGCAGCAGTTTTCCGATGCCCACCTGCTTCTGGTCGGGCCGGACGAGGGCGGCCTGCTGGCCCTTGCGTCAGCTCAGGATGCCTGGGGCAAGCGCTTGCACCACGCGCCCTATACCGATCAACCGGCACGTTTCATGGCCGCCGCCGACGTGTTTTGCCTGCCCAGCTACCGTGAGGGTTTCGGGATGGTGGTCATCGAGGCCGCGGCCGCCGGCGTGCCTGCGGTGGCTTCGCGCATCTACGGGGTGACCGACGCCATCGAGGCGGGTGAGACCGGTCTCTTGCACGAGCCCGGCGATGCGGCGGGGATTGCCGCTGCCGTCGCCCAGTTGATTGAAAACCCCGATTTGCGCCACGCCATGGGGGAAAAGGCCAGAAAGCGGGCGCTTTCCCTGTTTTCCCGCGAGGCGTCGATCAGCGGTCTGATGGCCTACTATGAGAAAATCCGCCCGGGTCGATCTACCGGGGGAACGCCTTGAAGCGCCTGTTTGACGTCGTTGTTGCCTTGTCGCTGCTGTTGCTGCTGTCACCGGTGATGCTGGTGGTCGGCCTGCTGGTGTGGGTGTTTCTCGGGCGCCCGCTGCTGCTGCGCCAGGTGCGACCGGGTCTGCATGGCCAAGCTTTCCGCTTCCTGAAATTCCGGACCATGTCCGATGAACGCGACGAGCACGGCCAGTTGCTGCCCGACGAACTGCGCCTGTCGGCGTTCGGCAAGCGCCTGCGCGCATCGAGTCTCGACGAGTTGCCGCAGTTGATCAACGTGCTCAAGGGCGAAATGAGCCTGGTCGGCCCGCGGCCGTTGCTGATGGAGTACCTGCCGCTGTATTCGCCGGAGCAATCCAGGCGGCATCTGGTGCGCCCGGGGATTACCGGCTGGGCTCAGGTGAATGGGCGCAATGCCATTTCCTGGGAGGAGAAGTTTGCGCTTGACGTCTGGTACGTGGAAAATCAGAGCTTTTTCCTCGATCTACGCATTCTTTTCATGACTGTCATGCGCGTGCTCAAACGCAGCGGCATCTCCCAGCAAGGCGAGGTTACCGCGAAAAAATTTACCGGCAATGCCGGTGAAGGAAATCCATGACCGGTGGACAGGTGGTCGTATTCGGTGCCGGCGGGCACGCCAAGGTGGTTGTCGATTGCCTTCGGGACGAAGGGAAATACGCGGTCTCCGCGCTGGCCGATGCCGACCCGGCCAAGGCCGGGCGCAGCATCCACGGTTGTGTGGTGGTCGACGAACAGCAAGGGATGGCGACTGCCCGGGCGCAGGCCGGCGCCATCGTGGCCATCGGCAACAACGAAGCCCGGGCCAGGATCGCCCAGGCCCTGCTCGATGCCGGCGTGGCGCTGGTGAGTGCGGTACACCGCTCGGCGGTGATTGCCACCACCGCCCGCATCGGCCGCGGAACGGTGGTCATGCCCGGGGCCGTGATCAATGCCGACACTGCGGTCGGTGACAACGTCATCGTCAATACCCGGGCCAGCATCGATCACGACTGCGTGATCGGCAATGGCGTGCATGTGGCGCCGGGATCGACGATCTGCGGCGGCGTGCAGGTCGGCGACCGGGTTCTGCTCGGGGCCGGCTGCGTCGTCCTGCCGGGAATCTCGATCGGGGATGGGGCAAGAATTGCAGCGGGGGCGATCGTCACCAGCGACGTGCCCGCACATGAAACTTATGCCGGTAATCCGGCGCGGAAACTGGAGCGAAGGAATGAGTAATCTCGCATCCCTCGGGGGTGAGCCCTTGCGCAAGAAGGCCTGGCCGACCTGGCCATGCTTCGAGCAGGATGAAATCGACGCCGCGTCGTCGGTGCTGGCTTCGGGGAAGGTCAATTACTGGACCGGTAACGAATGTCGGCGTTTCGAGCAGGAATTTGCCGAATTCGTCGGGCGCAAGCATGCGATTGCCCTGGCCAACGGCACGCTGGCCCTGGAGCTGGCCCTGATGGCCTACGACATCGGCGCCGGGGATGAGGTCATCGTTCCGGCCAGAACCTTCATCGCTTCGGCGAGCTGCGCGGTGATGCGCGGTGCCGTGCCGGTGGTCGCCGATATCGATCCGCTGACTCAGGGGCTTTCGGCTGAGACCATTGCCGCGGTCCTGAGCGAACGGACGAAGGCGATCGTGGTGGTGCATCTGGCCGGCATTCCGTGCGACATGGATCCGATCATGGCGCTCGCCGAGGCCCACGGTCTCATCGTCATCGAGGACTGCGCGCAGGCTCATGGAGGCAGCTACAAGGGGCGCCCGCTGGGCTCCATCGGCCATTGTTCGGCATTTTCCTTCTGCCAGGACAAGATCATGACCACCGGCGGCGAAGGCGGCATCTTCCTGCTCGACGACGAGGCCCGCTGGAAGAAAGCCTGGTCGTACAAGGATCACGGCAAATCCTGGTCGGCGGTGCACGACACGGTGCATCCTCCGGGTTTCCGTTGGCTGCACGAGAGCTTTGGCACGAACTGGCGGATGACCGAAATGCAGGCGGCGATCGGACGCCGGCAACTGGACAAGCTTCCCGCATGGAACGCGCAACGGCAGCGGAATGCCGAGCGACTGGCCGCCGGCCTCGCCGCCATCCCGGGGATACGCGTGGCGTCTTTTCCGGCATGGGGAAAATCGGCCTGCTACAAGTACTACGCCTTCATCGACCTCGCCAGCCTGGCGCCTGACTGGAGCCGCACCCGGGTCGTCGACGCGATTGCGGCGGAAGGCATTCCCTGCATGGTCGGAACCTGCAGCGAGATCTACCGCGAGAAGGCCTTCGTCAATGCCGGTCTCGGGCCGCGCACGCCGCATCCGGTGGCGGTCGAATTGGGCGAGACCAGCGTGATGTTCCAGGTGCACCACACGCTGACCGATGCCGAGATCGACGACAGTTGTGCGGCGGTGGCCAAGGTCATGGCAGTGGCAACGGCGGGGAGCTTTTGATGCGTTCAATGCTGGTCATCCTGCATGACATCTGTTCTGCGATGGCGGCCTGGATGCTGGCTTACTGGTTGCGCTTCAATTTCGACGTGCCGCCAGCCTACTGGGCGGGGATGCTGGCGACCCTGCCTTTCGTCGTCGTGGTTCAGGCGGCCTCCTTCCACCTGTTCGGCCTGTACCGCGGCATCTGGCGTTTTGCCAGTTTGCCCGATCTGAAGCGGATCATTTTCGCCATTGCCCTGGCTGCCGTGCTGGTGCCTGTGGTGATCGCGCTGGCCAATCGCATGGCCAGCGTTCCCCGTTCCATCCTGGTCCTGCAGCCCCTGATCCTGCTTCTGATGATGGGAGCGGGGCGCTTCTTCTATCGCGCCTGGCGCGACGGTCTGCTGTCGATCTGGAACAACACGGAGCGGACCAACGTCCTGGTCATCGGCGCCGGGCAGGAAGGGGCGAGCCTGGCCCGGGAGCTGGCATCGCGTCCGGAGTGGCGGGTGGTCGGTTTTGTCGATGAGGACGTATCGAGAAAAGGCAAGCGCCTCGCCGGTTTGCCCATCCTGGGGAGCGTCGAGGAATTGCCCGAGTTGGCGGAGAGCCTGAGTTTCAGCCACGCCATCGTGGCCATGCCTTCTTCCTCCATCGCCCAGCGCCGCCGGGCCACCGAGGCGGCGATCAATGCCGGGCTGCAGGTGCTGACGGTGCCGGTGCTGGACGATGTGCTGAGCGGACGGATTTCGATTTCCCATGTGCGTCCGGTCGAACTGGAGGACATTCTCGGCCGCGAACCGGTCCAGCTGGACGGCAGCGGATTGCGCGGCTGGTTGGGGGAGCACGTGGTGCTGGTGACCGGGGCCGGTGGTTCGATCGGTTCCGAGCTGGCCCGTCAGGTGGCGAATTTCAAGCCGCGTCTGCTGGTTCTGTTCGAACTTTCCGAGTTCGCCCTTTATCTGCTTGACCAGGAATTCCAGGAAAAGTACCCCGGGGTGGCGACGGCGTGCATCGTCGGCGACATCAAGGACAAGGCGCTGCTCGATCGTGTCTTTTCGAAGTACGCGCCGTCCGTCGTCTTCCATGCGGCAGCCTACAAGCATGTGCCCTTGATGGAAGGGGAGAATGCCTGGCAGGCGATCCGCAACAACGTGATCGGTTCCCGCTGCGTGGCTGAGGCAGCGATACGCCACGGGATCGAAAAACTGGTCCTGATTTCTACCGACAAGGCAGTCAATCCCACCAATGTGATGGGTGCCAGCAAGCGTCTGGCCGAACGTCTGATCGGCAGTATCCGGGACAAGGGCCGAACGCGCTTCATCACCGTTCGTTTCGGCAATGTCCTGGGCAGCAACGGTTCGGTGATCCCCAAGTTCCGCGAGCAGATTGCGCGCGGCGGTCCGGTGACCGTGACCCACCCCGACATCATCCGTTATTTCATGTTGATACCCGAAGCCGCCCAGTTGGTGCTGCAAGCAGGACTGATGGGCAACGGCGGCGAGATTTTCGTCCTCGAAATGGGCGAGCCGATCAAGATCGCCGATCTGGCCCGCGACATGATTCGACTGTCCGGCTTTTCCGACGAGGAGGTGAAAATCGTCTTCACCGGTTTGCGTCCCGGGGAGAAGCTCTACGAGGAACTGCTGACCGACAACGAACAGACCCTGGCGACGCCGCATCCGAAACTGCGCGTGGCCCGGGCCGAGGCCGCGCCGGACAGCGCCTGGGAAGAGGGCGTGAATGCCTGGCTGGCAACGGAAGCGGTGATGGACTCGGCGCAGGTCAAGGAAAATCTGCGGCGCTTCGTTCCCGAATATGCCCCCTTTCCCTGATCAGCCGTTTGATTGACAAACCTGCAGGCTTCACCTAGCTTGCGCCCCCTCCTCATTGCCGCCTACGCCCCATGGAATTCCTCGATCTCCCCCAGTTGTTGTCTGCCGCCGGCACTGTCCGCCTGCCTGGCTCAAAGAGCATTTCCAACCGCGTCCTGCTGCTGGCGGCGCTTGCCGAGGGCGAGACCGAGGTGCGCGACCTGCTCGCTTCCGACGACACCGAGCGCATGCTGGAAGCCCTGCAGACGCTCGGCGTCGGCGTCACGCACCTGGGCGGCGAAGCCTGGAAGATCGCCGGTTGCGGCGGTCGTTTCCCGGTCCGCCAGGCGGAACTCTTTCTTGGTAACGCCGGCACTGCTTTCCGCCCACTCACCGCGGCGCTGGCGCTGGCCGGCGGCGATTACGTGCTGAAGGGCGTCGCCCGCATGCATGAGCGGCCGATCGGCGACCTGGTCGACGGCCTGCGCCAGCTCGGCGCCGACGTCACTTACCTCGGCAACGACGGCTACCCGCCGCTGCAACTGAAGCCGGCGACGATCCGTCCGGGCGGCGCGGTCAAGGTGCGCGGCGACGTCTCCAGCCAGTTCCTGACCGGCCTCTTGATGGCCTTGCCGCTGACCGGCGAGACGGTCACGGTCGAGGTCGTCGGCGAGCTGATTTCCAAACCCTACATCGAGATCACGCTGGCCACCATGGCCCGCTTCGGCGTTGTCGTCGAGCGCGACGGCTGGCAGCGCTTCACCGTCAAGGCCGGCAGCCGCTACCTGTCGCCGGGTACGGTGTATGTCGAGGGCGATGCCTCGTCGGCGTCCTATTTCCTGGCCCTCGGCGCCATCGGCGGCGGGCCGCTACGCGTCGAGGGCGTGGGTGCCGACTCGATTCAGGGCGATGTCAAATTCGCCGAAGCACTGGCGCAGATGGGCGCCATCATCGACACCGGGCCGAACTGGATGTCCGCCCGCGCGCCGCAGGGCGGCCTGGTCGCGGTCGACCTCGACTGCAACCACATCCCCGACGCGGCGATGACGCTGGCCACCGCCGCGCTGTTTGCCCGGGGAACAACGACGCTGCGCAATATCGCCAGCTGGCGGGTCAAGGAAACCGACCGCATTGCGGCAATGGCGACCGAGTTGAGGAAGCTCGGCGCCGAGGTCGAGGAGGGCGCCGATTACATCAAGGTCACTCCGTCGGCCGTCAGGCCCGCGGCAATCGATACCTACGACGATCACCGCATGGCGATGTGCTTCTCGCTCGCCGCTTTTGCGACGCCGCTGCGGATCAACGATCCGAAGTGCGTGGCCAAGACCTTTCCCGATTATTTCGAGCGTTTCGCCGCAGTCACCCGGGCCGCACCGGTGATCGCCATCGATGGCCCGTCGGCCTCCGGCAAGGGTACGGTGGCGGCGCGAGTTGCCGCCGCCTTGGGTTTTGCCTACCTCGACTCCGGTGCGCTCTACCGGCTGACCGCGCTCGCCGCTCAACGGGCGAATGTCGCCTGGGACGACGAAGCCGGTGTGGCGGCGATTGCCGCCGGGCTCGACGTGGTGTTCACCGGTGAGGATATTCGCCTGGCCGGCGTGCTGGTTGGCGACGCCATCCGCACCGAAGACATTTCGGCCGGCGCCTCGAAAGTCGCGGCCCTGCCGGCGGTGCGCGCGGCGCTGCTGTTCCGCCAGCGTGCCTTCAACACGGCGCCCGGCCTAGTCGGTGACGGCCGCGACATGGGTTCGGTGGTCTTCCCGCAGGCGCCGCTCAAGGTCTTCCTGACAGCGACTGCCGAAGCGCGTGCCGAGCGCCGCCATAAGCAGTTGATCGAAAAAGGTTTCTCTGCTAATCTCCCGGACCTTCTGGCTGACCTGCAGCAACGTGACGCGCGTGATTCTCAGCGGAGCGTGGCGCCGCTCAGACAGGAAGCGGATGCCCGGCTGCTGGAAACCACGCATCTCACCATCGAACAGGCGGTGAAACAGGTGCTGGACTGGTATGCGGAAGCGTCAATTCATTAACCTTCAACCCGCTGCGGGTCTTCTGATTCGTGGCAAGGAACTCACTCCGTAATGGAATCTTTTGCTCAACTTTTTGAAGAATCCCTGGCTCGCCAGGAAATGCGTCAAGGCGAAGTCATCACTGCTGAAGTGGTGGGCATCGACCACAATTTCGTCGTGGTCAACGCTGGCCTGAAATCCGAATCCTACGTTCCCGTAGAAGAATTCCTCAACGACCAGGGTGAAGTTGAAGTCGCCATCGGCGATTTCGTCCAGGTCGCCATTGAAATGCTGGAAGACGGCTACGGTTCGACCCGTCTTTCCCGCGATCGCGCCAAGCGCATCGCCTCCTGGAACTTCCTCGAGCAAGCCCTCAACGACGGTGCCCTGGTTTCCGGCACCATCACCGGCAAGGTCAAGGGTGGTCTCACCGTCATGTCCAACGGCGTCCGTGCCTTCCTCCCGGGCTCGCTGGTCGACATGCGTCCGGTCAAGGACACCACGCCGTACGAAGGCAAGACCATGGAGTTCAAGGTCATCAAGCTTGACCGCAAGCGCAACAACGTCGTCCTGTCCCGTCGTGCCGTCCTCGAAGCGACCGCCGACAAGGATCGCGAAAAGCTGATGGAAAACCTCAAGGAAGGTGCTACCGTCAAGGGTATCGTCAAGAACATCACCGACTACGGCGCATTCGTCGACCTGGGCGGCATCGATGGCCTGCTGCACATCACCGACCTGGCCTGGCGCCGTGTCCGTCACCCGAGCGAAGTGCTCAACGTCGGTGACGAAGTTACCGCCAAGATCCTCAAGTTCGACGCCGAGAAGAACCGCGTCTCGCTGGGCATGAAGCAGCTGGGCGACGATCCGTGGGTTGGTATTGCCCGCCGTTACCCGGCCGGCACCCGCCTGTTCGGCAAGGTCACCAACCTGACCGATTACGGCGGCTTCGTCGAAATCGAACAGGGTATCGAAGGCCTGGTGCACGTCTCCGAAATGGACTGGACCAACAAGAACGTCCACCCGTCCAAGGTTGTCTCGCTCGGCGACGAAGTCGAAGTCATGATCCTGGAAATCGACGAAGAGCGTCGCCGCATCTCGCTGGGCATGAAGCAGTGCCAGGCGAATCCGTGGGACGAGTTCGCCATGAACCAGAAGAAGGGCGACAAGGTCAAGGGTGCCATCAAGTCGATCACCGACTTCGGTATCTTCATCGGCCTGCCCGGCGGCATCGATGGTCTGGTGCACCTGTCCGACCTGTCCTGGTCGGCGACCGGCGAAGAAGCCATCCGCAACTTCAAGAAGGGTGACGAAGTCGAAGCCGTGGTTCTCGGCATCGACGTCGAGAAGGAACGCATCTCCCTGGGCATCAAGCAGCTCGACGGTGATCCGTACGCCAACTTCATCGCCACGCACGAGAAGAACAGCATCGTCCGCGGCACCGTCAAGTCGGTCGACGCCCGTGGCGCCGTGGTTACCCTGGACGGCGACAACGAAGCCTACCTGCGTGCCTCCGAGTTCTCCCGCGAGCGTACCGAAGACCTGTCGCAACACCTGAAGGTGGGTGACGAGATCGAAGCGATGATCATCAACGTGGATCGCAAGACCCGCGGCATCAACCTGTCGATCAAGGCCAAGGACCAAGCCGAACAGCACGAAGCGATGCAGAAGTTCTCTGCCGACACTTCCGCCGCCACCGGTACGACCAACCTTGGTGCCCTGCTCAAGGCCAAGCTGAACCAGCAAGGCTGATAGGCAGGCGACATGACCAAATCCGAGCTCATCGCCCGGCTGGCGGAACGCTTTCCCCAACTGGTGGCGAAGGATGCCGATTTCGCAGTCAAGATGATTCTCGATGCGATGTCCGAAGCGCTGGTGCGCGGGGACCGCATCGAGATCCGCGGATTTGGCAGCTTTGCGCTCAATTACCGGCCGCCGCGCGTTGGACGTAACCCGAAATCCGGGGACAAGGTCAGCGTCCCGGCGAAGTGGGTTCCCCATTTCAAGGCTGGCAAGGAACTGCGCGAGCGGGTCGATCAGTCGATCTGAAGCCGGGCTTGGCCCAATGTGGTAGATTCGGGGCAGTGAGTTTCACTGCCCCTTTTCATTGAATGTCATGACAGCGCTTACCTGGTTTCTGCGGTTCATCATCTTTGCCTTTCTGGTCGTCTTTGCCATCCAGAACACGGCGCCGGTCACCCTGAATCTGGTGCTCGAATACCAATGGCAGGCGCCGCTGGTCATCCTGCTGCTGGTCTTCTTCGCCGCCGGAGCGGTCCTGGGCGTGCTGTCGCTGGTCGGCGTCGTTTTCCGCCAGCGGCGCGAGTTGTCCCGTCTGCGCCGTGCCGCGGACAAGGCTGAACACGCCGTTCTGCCCGTGCCCGACGCACCGCCGCCGCATCCATGAACGATATTTTCGAATACTGGCAGTTGCTGCTGGTCCCGGTGTTTTTCGCCGTCGGCTGGCTGGCTGCGCGCGTCGACATGCGCCAGGTGGTGCACGAATCGCGCGCCCTGCCGCGCTCTTATTTCAAGGGCCTCAATTTCCTGCTCAACGAGCAGCCGGACAAGGCCATCGACTCCTTCCTCGAAGTCGCCAAGGTCGATTCGCAGACCGTTGAACTGCATTTCGCCCTCGGTAACCTGTTCCGTCGCCGCGGCGAGACCGAGCGGGCGATCCGCATGCACCAGAACCTGCTGGGGCTCACCGACATCGAGGAAAAGCACCGTCTGCAGGCGATGGTCGAACTCGGTCAGGACTTTCTCAAGGCCGGCCTGCTCGACCGTGCCGAGGAGATTTTCAACAAACTGCTCGGCAGCGCCCGTGAGGCCGACGCCAAGCGTTCGCTGCTGGAAATCTACCAGCTGGGCAAGGAGTGGCAGAAGGCGATCGAGATCGCCCGCGAATTGCCCGATGTCGCCACCCACAAGGAAATTGCCGAGTACTACTGCGAACTCGCTGCTGGCGAAATCATGCGTTCGCGTACCGACTCGGCGCGGGCCTACCTCGATGTGGCGATGCAGGAGAACCGCAAGTGCGTGCGCGCCAGCATGCTGCTCGGCGACCTGCTCGCCCAGGAAGGCAAGACCGAAGAAGCGATTGCCGTCTGGCAGGGCATCGAGCAGCAGGATCCCGCCTACCTGTCGCTGGTCGCCCAGCGTCTGCTGGAAGCCTATCGCAAGCTGTCGCGCCGCGACGAAGGTATTGCACTGCTCAGTGGCTACCTCGAACACTATCCTTCGCTCGATCTGCTCGATGTGGTCTATCAACTGGTGCTCGAAAGCCAGGGCAACGAGGCGGCCTACCGCCTTGTGCGGGCCGAGCTGCAGCGCAATCCGACCCTGCTCGGCCTGGAAAAGCTGATGAGCGCCCGGCTGCCGCTGGCCTCGCCCGAAGTGCGCGGCGATGTCGAGTTGGCCAAGACCATCGTCCAGGCCTATACCCGCCGCCTGTCGCGTTATCGGTGCAATAATTGCGGCTTCAAGGCGCGCCAGTTCTACTGGCGTTGTCCGGCCTGCGGCGGCTGGGAAACCAACCCGCCGCGCCGCGGCGAAGAATTCGATCAATCCCTGTAGGACTTCGATGCTCGAAAAACTCTCGCAGGTGCGCCTGCTTGTCGTCGGCGACGTGATGCTGGACCGCTACTGGTTCGGCGAGGTCAGCCGGATTTCGCCGGAAGCGCCGGTGCCGGTGGTCAAGGTCGAGCGCATGGAAGAGCGCCTCGGCGGTGCCGCCAACGTCGCCCGCAATGCCGCTTCGCTGGGCGCGCAGACCACCTTGCTGTCAGTGGTCGGCGACGACGATGCCGGCAGTTCGCTGCGTCGCCTGCTGGCCGCCGAGGGAATCGCCGCCGACCTGCAGGTCGACCGCCAGATCGACACCACGGTCAAGCTGCGTGTCATCGGTCGCCAGCAGCAGTTGCTGCGCATCGATTTCGAAACCACGCCCTCGCATGAAATCCTGCAGGCCAAGCTGGCCGAGTTCGAGCGCCGGCTGGCCGACTGCGACATCGTCATCCTGTCCGATTACGGCAAGGGCGGTCTCACCCACATCGCCGAGATGATCCAGCTCGCCCGGGCTGCCGCCAAGCCGGTGCTGGTCGACCCGAAGGGCGACGAATGGGGCAAGTACGCCGGGGCGACGGTGATCACGCCGAACCGCTCGGAGTTGCGCGACGTCGTCGGTCGCTGGGCCTCGGAAGAGGTGCTGTTCGCCAAGGCCGACAAGCTGCGCGGCGAACTCGGCCTGGAAGCCCTGCTGGTCACCCGCAGCGAGGAGGGGATGACCCTTTTTGCCGACGGCCAGACTTTCCACCAGGCGGCGCAGGCGCGCGAAGTCTTCGACGTTTCCGGTGCCGGCGATACCGTCATCGCCACCCTGGCCGTCATGCTCGCCGCCGGTGCCGACTGGGCCGAAGCCATCCGCATCGCCAACATCGCTGCCGGCATCGTCGTCGGCAAGCTGGGTACCGCTGTCGTCACCCGCGACGAAATCGCGGGCGCCTTCTAAGGAGTAGAGATGAAGACCATCGTCACCGGCGCCGCCGGGTTTATCGGTTCCAACATCGTCAAGGCTTTGAACGAGCGCGGCGTGACCAAGATCATCGCCGTCGACAACCTGAGCAAGGCCGAGAAGTTCAAGAACCTGATCGACTGCGAGATCGTCGATTACATCGACAAGCAGGACTTCATCGACCGCATCCAGGCCGGCCATTTCGACGGCGACGTCGAAGCCATCTTTCACGAGGGCGCCTGCTCGGACACCATGGAGACCGACGGCCGCTACATGATGGAGAACAACTTCCGTTACTCCAGCATCCTGCTCCACTGGTGCCTCGACCAGGACGTCCAGTTCCTCTACGCCTCGTCGGCGGCGACCTATGGCGCCTCCAGCGTCTTCCGCGAGGAACGCGAATTCGAGGGGCCGCTCAACGTCTATGGCTACTCCAAGTTCCTGTTCGACCAGATCGTCCGCCAGCGTCTCGCCAAGGATCCGTCGTCGCAGATCGTCGGCTTCCGCTACTTCAATGTCTACGGCCCGCGCGAAAGCCACAAGGGGCGGATGGCCTCGGTCGCCTTCCACAACTTCAACCAGTTCCGTGCCGACGGCAAGGTCAAGCTGTTCGAGGGCTCGCACGGCTACGAGAACGGCGGCCAGATGCGCGATTTCGTCTTCGTCGGCGACGTCGCCAAGGTCAATCTGTTCTTCCTCGACCACCCGGAAAAGTCCGGCATCTTCAACCTCGGCTCCGGCCGCGCGCAGAGCTTCAACGATGTCGCCGTGGCCGCGGTCAACGGCTGCCGCAAGGCCAAGGGCGAAGAATCTCTCGGTCTGGCGGAACTGCGGGCACAAGGCTTGCTCGAATACATCGCCTTCCCCGAAGCCTTGAAGGGCAAGTACCAGGCATTCACGCAAGCCGATCTGACCAAGCTGCGCGACGCCGGCTACGAGGCGCCGATGGCGACGGTCGAGGAGGGCGTTTCCCAATACATCGACTGGTTGCATGCCCATGTATAAAACCCTGCAGGATTTTGTCGGAAACACGCCGCTGGTTCGCCTGCAGCGCATTCCCGGCGCCACCAACGACGCGCGCGGCAACGTCATCCTGGCCAAGCTCGAAGGCAACAACCCGGCCGGTTCGGTCAAGGACCGGCCGGCGCTGTCGATGATCCAGCGCGCCGAGGCGCGCGGCGACATCAAGCCGGGCGACACGTTGATCGAGGCGACTTCCGGCAACACCGGCATCGCGCTGGCGATGGCGGCGGCGATCAAGGGCTACAAGATGATCCTGGTGATGCCCGAGAACCAGAGCATCGAGCGTCGCCAGAGCATGCGCGCCTACGGCGCCGAACTGGTGCTGACGCCCAAGGACGGCGGCATGGAACTGTGCCGCGACGTCGCCGAGCGCATGCGCGACGAAGGCAAGGGCATCATCCTCGACCAGTTCGCCAACCCGGACAACCCGGTTGCCCACTACGAAGGCACCGGCCCGGAAATCTGGCGCGACACCGGCGGGCGCATCACCCATTTCGTTTCCAGCATGGGCACCACCGGCACCATCATGGGTACCAGCCGCTACCTCAAGGAAATGAATCCGGCGATCAACATCGTCGGCTGCCAGCCGGAAGAGGGCAGCCAGATTCCCGGCATCCGCAAGTGGCCGGAAGCCTATTTGCCGAAGATCTACGCGCCGACCAACGTCGACCGCATCGAATACGTCAGCCAGGCCGACGCCGAGGCGATGACCCGGCGGCTCGCCGTCGAGGAAGGCATCTTCGCCGGCATCTCGTCCGGCGGCGCGCTCGCCGTCGCGCTGCGCATCGCCGCCCAGGTCGAGAACGCGACCATCGTCTCGATCGTCTGCGATCGCGGCGACCGCTACCTGTCGACTGGCGTCTTTCCTGCATGAAGCCGGTCCTCGTCTTCGACATCGAGACCATTCCCGACGTTGCCGGCCTGCGCCGGATCAACGAGCTGCCGGCCGAATTGTCCGACGCCGAAGTCGCCGAACTCGCCTTCCAGCAGCGTCGGGCGAAGAACGGCAGCGATTTCCTGCCGCTGCACCTGCAGCGCATCGTCGCCATCTCCTGCGTACTGCGCACGCTCGACGGTTTCCGCGTGTGGTCGCTGGCCGAGCCCGATCTCGACGAAGGCGCGATCATCCAGCGCTTCTTTGACGGCATCGAGAAATTCACGCCGCAGATTGTCTCCTGGAACGGCGGCGGCTTCGACCTGCCGGTGCTGCACTACCGCGGCATGCTGCACGGCGTCACGGCGCCGCGCTACTGGGACATGGGCGACGGCGACTACGCCGATTCGCGCGACTTCAAGTGGAACAACTACATCAGCCGCTACCACACCCGTCACCTCGACCTGATGGACCTGCTGGCGATGTACAACGGCCGCGCCAACGCGCCGCTCGACGAACTGGCCAAGTTGTTCGGCTTTCCCGGCAAGCTCGGCATGGACGGGAGCAAGGTCTGGGATGCCTGGCAGGCCGGCCAGGCGGCTGACATCCGCGATTACTGCGAGACCGACGTGGTCAATACCTACCTCGTCTACAATCGTTTCCGGCGCATGCGCGGTGAGTTGGACGCCGATGAGGAGCTTGCCGAACAGGCTTTCATCAAGGCCCAGCTGGCGAAAATCGATGCGCCGCACTGGCGCGAGTTTCTTGCTGCCTGGCAATGATCCCGTAGTCTGGCAAGTTATAATCTGAAGGCTTCTTTTTCAAACCTAATCGCAGAGATAATAATGGCTCTTAACAACGTTCCTTCCGGCAAGTCCCTCCCCGACGATTTCAACGTGATCATCGAGATCACCGCCCATTCCGACCCGGTCAAGTACGAAGTCGACAAGGATAGCGGCGCCATCTTCGTCGACCGCTTCATGTCTACCGCCATGCACTATCCGTGCAACTACGGCTACATTCCGCACACCATCGCCGGCGACGGCGATCCGGTCGACGTGCTGGTGATGAGCCCGTTCCCGCTGCCGCCGGGCGTTGTCGTCCGTTGCCGTCCGCTCGGCCAGCTGTCGATGACCGACGAAGGCGGCGAAGATGCCAAGCTGCTCGCCGTGCCGGTGTCCAAGCTGACCCCGCTGTACAACGACGTCAAGACCTTCGAAGACACGCCGGAACTGCTGCGTCAGCAGATCGCGCACTTCTTCGAACACTACAAGGACCTGGAACCGGGTAAGTGGGTCAAGGTCAATGGTTGGCAGGGCATTGACGCCGCCCGCGAAGAAGTCATGGCCGGTGTTCAGCGTTACAACGACGCGAAAGACAAGCCGAACTACTAAGATGCTGCGTGTCGCCGTTGCCCAGTTCAATGCCGTTGTCGGTGACCTGACCGGCAACGTCGACCGTATCGTCGCCTGTGCTGCCGCGGCCAAGGCCCGCGGCGCTCAGGTGCTGCTGACGCCGGAGCTGGCGTTGAGCGGCTATCCCCCGGAAGACCTGCTGCTGCGCCCGGATTTCTACCGTGCCTGCCAGCGGGCGCTTGACGACCTGGCCGCCCGTGTCGACGGGATTGCCCTCGTGGTCGGTCATCCGGAAGAATTCAACGGTGCTTGCCACAACGCTGCCACGGTTGTCGAAAACGGCCGCAAGACGGCGGTGTACCGCAAGATGCGCCTGCCCAATTACGACGTTTTCGACGAGAAACGCTATTTCGAGCCGGGGCAGGAAGCCTGCGTCGTCACCCTGGGCGGCGTCAATGTCGGCATCAACATCTGCGCCGACATCTGGGAAGAGGGCGCCTATGAACAGGCCTGCGCGGCCGGTGCCGAACTGGTGCTGGTGCTCAACGCCTCGCCCTGTCATCTCGAGAAACACCACGAGCGCGCCCGCGTGCTCGGCGAGCGGGTCGAAGCCACCGGCATTCCCGCCATCTACTGCAACCTGGTCGGTGGCCAGGATGAACTGGTCTTCGATGGCGCCTCTTTCGCCATCGACGAGCGTGAGCAGATCTGCATGCGCCTGCCGCAGTTCGAGGAAGCGCTCGGCATCGTCGATTTCGACCGCGGTCGCCTGCAGTCCGACGATCACGCCGAACCGCTGTCGCTCGAAGCCGAGGCTTATACGGCGCTGGTCATGGGGGTGCGTGACTACATCGGCAAGAGCGGTTTCAAGGGCGCGATCATCGGCCTCTCCGGCGGCATCGACTCGGCGCTGACGCTCTGTGTTGCCGTCGACGCGCTCGGCGCCGACAAGGTGCACGCGGTCATGATGCCATCGCCCTACACCGCGCAGATGAGCCTCGACGATTCGCGCGAGCTGATCCGCCAGCTCGGCTGCGCTTACGACGAAATCGCCATCGCCCCGGCCATGGCGACCTATGAATCCATGCTGGCGCCGCTGTTCGCCGGCCTGCCCAGCGACACCACCGAAGAGAACATCCAGGCGCGCATCCGCGGCAACATCCTGATGGCGCTCTCGAACAAGACCGGCAAGCTGGTCCTGACTACCGGCAACAAGTCGGAAATGGCTGTCGGCTACTGCACCCTGTACGGCGACATGGCCGGTGGTTTCGCGGTGATCAAGGACGTCTACAAGACCCTGGTCTATCGCCTGGCGCGCTACCGCAACACGCTGTGCAGCGGCGCACCGGTGATCCCCGAGAACATCATCGTCCGCCCGCCCTCGGCTGAACTGAAGCCAGATCAGAAGGACCAGGATTCGCTGCCAGAGTACGAGGTGCTCGACGCCATTGTCCGCGCCTACATGGAAGAGGACCGTAGCCCGCGCGAGATCATCGCCGCCGGCCTGCCCGAAGCCGATGTCCGCCGCGTCGTCCGCCTGTTGCGCATCGCCGAGTACAAGCGCCGTCAGGCGCCGGTCGGCATCCGCATCACGCCACGCGGATTCGGCAAGGACTGGCGCTATCCGATCACCAATCGATACGCCGACGAATATTGAGATTACACAGAGAGAAGGGGTATTCAACATGAAAAAAATCGAAGCCATCATCAAGCCGTTCAAGCTCGACGAAGTCCGTGAAGCCCTGTCCGAAGTCGGGATCACCGGCCTGACGGTTACCGAAGTCAAGGGTTTCGGCCGCCAGAAAGGCCATACCGAGCTCTATCGCGGTGCCGAGTACGTTGTCGATTTTCTGCCCAAGATCAAGATCGAAATCGTCGTCACCACCGAGCAGGTCGATCCGGCCATCGATGCCATCGTCAAGGCGGCGCGCACCGGCAAGATCGGTGACGGCAAGATCTTCGTCACTGCAGTCGAGCAGGTCGTTCGCATCCGTACCGGCGAAACCAACGAAGCGGCGATCTGAGCGCCTGCGCCCATCCCGAAAATTCCCGCTTGGCATTTATTTGCGCAAAACCTGAGCAAACCGTTTGACCGTCCCGGTAAAACCGGGTAATTTCCTCAGCCAGAGGGGGTTTCCCCCTCGTCCGTCGGTCAGGTATCTCCAATGATTCAGTGGCAAGCGGGATTTCATGAGCACCATTCAGGTAGAGAGAAGATTTGACGGCAACTGCCGGCAATCATCCCCAGTCTTCACCGCACACTTCAGGGTGTGCGACGACGGCAGGGTCGGCATGTCCGGCCGTGTCGTCTCCCTGATGAATTAAGGGGCAGCACATGACGACGCGTTCAGCCTTCCAGCAGCAAACAGGAAGTGCGGGCGCGGCCGGTGCGGTTTTCCAGACAGGCCCCCGTTCGGCAAAGACCGAAAAACACCCGTTTTCCTGCGCTTCCGCCAACGCCCCGCTTCTTTCCCGGGCGTTTTTTGCTGTCCGGAAGCATTTTCGGAGAAGTCGCCTGCCCACTTGTTTGTCAGTCCATGAGAGGGAGAAATGATGTCTGCTGCATTGTGGTTGGCGTTGTTATGTGCGGGGTTGGCAGTAATCTATGGTTGGCTGTCCAGTCGATCGATTCTCGCGTTGTCGGCGGGGAACGAGCGCATGCAGGAGATCGCCAAGGCGATCCAGGAAGGTGCGGCGGCGTATCTGAGCCGCCAGTACAAGACCATTGCGATGGTCGGGGTGGTGATGGCAGTACTGATTGCCATGTTTCTGGGGGTGGCGACGGCGATCGGTTTCGTGATCGGCGCCACGCTCTCCGGTGCCGCCGGCTTCATCGGCATGAACGTTTCCGTCCGCGCCAATGTGCGTACCGCCGAAGCGGCACGCGGGGGCATTGCGCCGGCGCTTGACGTGGCCTTCAAGGGCGGTGCCATTACCGGCATGCTGGTGGTCGGCCTCGGCCTGCTCGGCGTTGCCGGTTATTACGGGGGCTTGCTGGCCTTCGGGATGGCGCAGGACACGGCGCTGCACGCGCTGATCGGCCTGGCTTTCGGCTCCTCGCTGATTTCCATCTTCGCCCGTCTCGGTGGCGGCATCTTCACCAAGGGCGCTGACGTCGGCGCTGACCTGGTCGGCAAGGTCGAGGCCGGCATTCCCGAGGACGACCCGCGCAACCCGGCGGTGATCGCCGACAACGTCGGCGACAACGTCGGCGACTGCGCCGGCATGG
>Ga0209794_1001312_pt1 | contig 20279 bp, 12 predicted proteins | sample EBPBio232013_DNA_FD_185869 | JGI IMG/M metagenome (GOLD analysis project Ga0209794, IMG submission 185869) | Wastewater treatment Type I Accumulibacter community from EBPR Bioreactor in Madison, WI, USA - Reactor 1_5/23/2013_ DNA (SPAdes)... | ecosystem: Engineered > Bioreactor > EBPR >... | reverse complement strand
GAAGCGAGGATGATCCAAGGCATTACATTTTTGCCTGACGACCTGGGCAATCAGACCAATTTCATCCCGAGCCCGAATCGGGACAGGCAAGCCCCGAACAGTCATTCACACTCTCCCTTTTTGAGCATCACATCCAACAAATCATTCAGAGCCTTCGCATCCATCGAACCAACCTCCCTAGCAAAAACAGCAACAGTTTTGCGTTTCAAATCATCAGTCCCAACAGGGATCGAAAGTCTGTATTCCGGCCTTGATTCATTGGCAAGCTCGCGAAGATGTGCAACATCAGGCAGCCCGTATTGCTCCAACAACTGCGGAAGCCATGCCTCTGGAACTGCCTTCTTGCCCATCTCAACTGCGCTCAAATAGGAGGCGGTAACCCCCAACTTGTCGGCCATGTCCTTCATCAGCTCGCCTTGATCAATCCGTAGCTTTCTCAGGAACCTGCCAAATGGCGTAAGCATGATTTTTCCTCTCTCCTTGTATTAATGAGCACAACTTTCTACTCATTGCGAGCCGATTCTACCAGAAAAATGCCTAGCATTCAACCGAAAATGGATGAATAGAGTTTCTAATTTTTTTAAACTACTCAACCAGATTTTTTACAGCCAATGAGCTGATCCAGGTTTCGTTGTTGCGGGCAACTCTGCTTAGTCCCACAGATCTGCTGTCCAAACTGGTTCGTTCAGCAACCTGCCACTGATGCGGTGGCACTGCTAACGACCGCTTAGAGTCGGGAGTTCGCATTCGCTGGATGGGAAAGCTGCCGTCCATCGCCTCCCAAGGCTGAACGGCAGGTAAGCAACAGGTTGCAGCCCGATTCCGCGTATTAGGCCAACGGCCGGATTGGCCGAGCAGTTCGCGTTCAGCCACAGCTCTGAGCAACTGCTCCAATCAGTAAGCTGTCGGGCTTCTACGGCTGGTGCCTTGACCCCCGCTTGCGTGACCAATATAATTAGATAAACAATCTAAAATCAGATAGTTACAGAAACCACTAGAATTCACGGACAGAGCCCACCAAAGTGCCTAGACGTCGAAATTCTGAGCTATCCGTATGATCTGTATATGTTTTCGCTACTATATTTGTGCATCACAAATTTCAGGATAAAAACTCGTAAAACGAGTTTTAGAAAAAGGGAGCATTCAGCTCCCTTTTTTTCATTGCACAATCGCGTGATACTTCAGGGTCCTTCGCCAGTGCTTTTTCTACCTAGCCGATCGCCCAGATTACCTCGGGGAGGCTGCCCAGACCCCTTGCAAGTTATCGAAGCAGACATGACTTGGCTTCGAGGGGCCGACGCAAGTCCCGTATTAGAATCCGGAAATGATTAGCACTTTTCCGCTGCGCACGGCAGTGATCGAGATATCTCCGATAACCAGGGTGATCGGCGAATCATGAGAGCGTACGAACACGAAAATTTTGTAAACAGCAGCCTTTTGAGCAGCTTGCTTGAAAGCTCACCCGACGTCATCATTTTCGCGCTCGATCGTCACTACCGTTACCTCGTCTTCAATTCCAAGCATCGCGAAACGATGCGCGCCATTTGGGGAAAGGAGATTGCTGTCGGAACGAGCATGCTCGACGTCATCGGTAATGATGCCGACCGAGAAGCCGCCAAACGCTCTTTCGATCGCACCCTGATGGGAGAGCATTTCTCCACAGAGGAAGCCTACGGCGACGAGAAACTGGCGCGACTTTATTGGCGGATATTCTGGGCACCGATACGCAACGATGACGGAGATGTAATCGGGCTGACCTGTTTCAACATGGACATCACCGAGCATAAGCTGGCCGAAGCCGAACTCGACAACTACCGACACCACCTCGAACAACTGGTCGATACGCGCACCGCTGAACTTGTCATCGCAAAGGACGCCGCTGAAGCGGCCAACCGCGCCAAGAGCAGTTTCCTCGCCAACATGAGCCACGAACTCAGGACGCCGATGAACGGGATCATGGGCATGATAGACATGGCCAAGCGGCGCATGGCCGACGCCAAAGGGCTGGATCAGCTCGATAAAGCCAAACTCTCCGCCGAACGCCTTCTGGGCGTGCTCAACGACATTCTCGACATTTCCACGATCGAAGCCCAACGTCTGGTGCTCGAGAATATCCCCATGCAACTGGTATCCATCACAGAAAATCTCGTCGGAACCCTTGGTCACAAAGCGACAGACAAAGGGCTGCGCGTGAGAGTTGAAATACCGTCCGGGCTCGATAACCAGCAGTTTCAGGGCGATCCTCTGCGCCTCGGACAGATCCTCACGAACCTGGTGGGCAACGCCATCAAATTCACCGAGCACGGCGAAATCGTCTTGCGTGCCCGCCCGGTCGGGGAAACGGCCGAAGCCCTGCAAGTCCGCTTCGAAGTTTCCGACACCGGCGTTGGCATCGATGCGGAAGCGCAGACACGGCTGTTCCGCTCTTTTGAGCAGGCAGACAACAGCATGACCCGCAAATACGGTGGCGCCGGACTCGGGTTGGTGATCAGCAAGCATCTCGTTCAACTCATGGGCGGCGATATCGGTGTCGAGAGTACGCCGGGACAAGGCAGCACCTTCTGGTTTGTCGTTCCTTTGAAGAAACGCGCACCCAGCTCCACCTCGCTGACGCCCTCGTCGAGCAGGCCATCGGCTGAGTAGCAGGAGATGACGTCGGCGTTGCACAAAACATCGAGTCTCCCCAAATTTCCCCCACCCCCGCCTGCCCTTCCCCGCCCTGAGGTATGCTTTCAGCCTTGATGGCGCGTGGCGTACGGGGGATCGGGGTGAATCAGGATTCGATGATCGGGCTGCTGAGCGAACTGGTCTCGCATCCCAGCCAGGGTGGGGTGGATTCGCCCTTGCCGGTGCTGAACGTCATTTCCGCCTGGCTGGACGCGCATGGCGTTGATCATCAATGGCTGCGCGGTGACGATGGGTCGCCGCTGGGCATCCACGGCGAGATTGCGGGGCGCGACAGCGGGCCGACCTACGTGCTCAATGCCTGCGCCGATACCGCCCCGTTCGGCGAGCTGGCTGCCTGGCGCCATCCGCCGGATCGGCCGAGCATCGAGGATGGCTGGTTGTACGGGCGCGGCAGCGCCGACAGCAAGGCCGGCATCGCGGTGTTCTGCCACATCCTCGCCGATCTGGCCGCCGGCCGCGAGTTCGCCGGCAGGCTCGGTTTCGTCTTCGACGCCGAGGAACATACCGGCACCTTTGCGGGGATTCTCCGCTACATGGAGACGCGCGCCGGCACGCCGATTGCCGGCGTGATGATCGGCTATCCGGGCAACGAGCGCCTGGTCACCGGCGGCCGCGGTTTCCTGCGCGCCCGCCTGAATGTGCATGGGATCGGCGCCCACTCCGGCACCTCCGGCCGGGCCGGGATCAACGCCATCGAGCGGGCCGCGGCGCTGCTGCGGCTGCTCGCCGACGCCCCCCTGCCGGCCGGCGACGCGGACTTTCCCCTGCCGCCCAAGATCACCGTCACCGGCCTGCGCGGCGGCGGCAGCTACGCGCTGGTGCCGGCGCTTTGCGAACTGGAACTGGACATCCGCCTGACACCGGCTTTCGCTGCGCCACAGGCGCGCCGCCTGGTCGAGGAAGTGGTCGCCCGCGAGGCGGCCGGCAGCCCGGCGGCGCCGACCGAAATTGCCTGGCAGCCCGGCTGGCCGGCCTACCGGCTGGACCCGGCGCAGCCCATGGTGCGCGCCCTGGCCGACGCCGCCGGTCAGGCCTTCGGCCGCGCCATTCCGACGGCGGTGGTCGGCCCTTCGAATATCGGCAACTACCTGAGCACCCTGGGCATTCCGGCGACTGCCGGTCTTGGCGTAAGCTACCGCAACATCCATGCGCCCAACGAGTGCGTGCAGCTCGCCACCTTGTACCCGACTTACATCACCTACCGCGAGGCCTTGCGGCAACTGTTACGCTGAGGGCCCTGCGCCCGGGGAGACACCAATGAGTGCACACCAGACCACAGCAAACGGCGATTTCCACGAGCAGGAACTGCGCATCGCCCTCGTCATGAACGGCGGGGTCAGCCTGGCGGTATGGATCGGTGGCGTGACCCAGGAAATCAACCGGCTGATCCGGGGCGAAGGCATCTACGGCCGCCTGTGCCGGGATCTGGCGCTACGCCCGCGGGTGGACGTGATCACCGGCACCAGTGCCGGCGGCATCAACGGCGCCCTGCTGGCGCTGGCCATTTCCCAGGGCAAGCCGCTCGACCCGGTGCGCGACATCTGGCGCGATACCGGCGACATTCTCGCCCTGCTCCGCCAGCCGAGCCAGGACGACCCGCCCTCGCTGCTCGACGGCGGTTATTTCTACCGGGAACTGTTCAAGGGCTTCGACAAGATCAGCCAGCAGCCCGGGCAGATGCGCTCGGCCGCCGACGCGCCGATCGACCTGACCCTGACCACCACCGTCCTGCGCGGTGAAGTCCGCGATTTTCCGGACGACGTCGGCACCCTGATCCGCGACGTCACCCACCGCGGCCTGATCAAGTTCCGCCGCGGGCCGGACATCGCCGGCGATCCCTTCGCCGACCGCGCCGCCATCGTCGCCAAGCTGGCCACCGCGGCCCGCGCCACCGCCTCCTTCCCCGGCGCCTTCGAACCCTTCTACCTGCCGCACGACAAGGAAGAAGCCAGCTCGGGCGACACCAAGGTCGCCCACCTCGACGGCCACGCCAACTTCAAGCTCGGCTGTTTCGTCGTCGATGGCGCCGTGCTCGACAACACTCCGCTGGAGTCGGCAATCGACGCCGTCTTCCAGCAACGGGCCGAGGGCGAGGTGCGGCGGGTGCTCGCCTACGTCGTCCCCGATCCGGGCCATATCCCGGACCCGCCGTCCGAAGCCGCCGACCGGATTCCGACCATGGCCAGCACGGTACTCGCCTCGCTGGTCAGCATTCCGCGCGTCGAAAGCGTTTCCGACCAGTTACGGGCCATTGCCCAGCACAACCGGAAGGTCGGCCAGCAGCGCGACACCCGCCTGCTGGTCGCCCAATCCCTGCCCCGCGACCGGGCCGGCGAGATTGCCCGCGCCTTCTTCGCGGGTTACCGCCAGCGCCGCATCCAGAGCGCCGCCGATTACATCGCCTGCGCCCTCGCCGAAGGCGCCGCCGGCCGCGGTATCGCCCTGGGACGCCGAGCCCGGCAACAGATCGCCCAGACCCTGATCGAGACCCGGACGACACCCTGGGTGCCGGACGATTTCGACGCGCCTTCACTCGGCGAATGGCGCTGGGGCATGTTCACCCTGGGCAACATCATGTCGGTGGTGCTCGACATGCTGCGCCGCGGCGTCGGGCTGATGCCGGCCCGGCAAAGGGAAGACACCGGCGCCCTGTGGGCCCGGCTGATGGAATTCCGGCGCCAGGCCTACGACCTGATCGCCGAGATCACCGCGCTGCGCAGCAACGACCTGGGCTACTGGCGCGGCCGCGGCCAGGCGTTGGCGCCACAACTGACCGACCTGGAGCGCGGCGCCGGCCAAGAGCGGCTGAGCACCCTGGTCGACAGCGAGTTCCGGCAATGGGCCCGCCTCTACGACGAGACCCCCAGCGCCTCCCTGGCGCCGCAAGCCTTCGCCAGCATCGCCGGCAAGGTCAGCCAACTGCTCGTCGCCAGCCTGCCCACCCTGCGCGCGGTACTGGCGCTCGGCGTGCCGGCCCGGGCCGGAAAACCCCACGACGAACTGAAAACCCTGGTCGATTTCTTCTCGCCGCCGCCGGGAAGCCCGGCGCTGGACGCGGACGCCGCCTGCCGGCAGCTACTGACGCTGGAAGTGGTGCACTACGCCTTTGGCACCGATACCACCCGCGACCAGTATCTCGAACTGGTCCAGTTCAGCGCCAACGTGCCCACCGCCTTCGGTGGCCCCGCCCGCGTCGAAGACAAGCTGTCCGGCATCCAGCTCGCCCATTTCGGCGCCTTCTACAAGCGCTCGTGGCGGATCAACGACTGGATGTTCGGGCGGCTCGACGGCGCCGAACGCCTGCTCCGCATCCTCCTCAACCCGGCCCGCCTGGCCCGCCTGTACGGCGGCGAAGCGGCTGCCGTCGACACCGTGCTTGAGCAACTGCGCGCCACGGTCATGGACGGCATCCAGCTCGAAACCGACCGCAAGCTGCTCCAGGCGCATTGGGAAACCCGCCTGCCGGCGATGCGCGCCGAACTCGCTTTCCTCGGCGGCAGCGGCAGTCTGCCGGAATACCTGGGCGACTGCTCGGCCATGGTCCTGGAGCGCCTGCACCTCGACATCCTGCGCGAGGAGATCCCGGCACTGGCCGACGCCGTCGGCGACGACGAACTCGATGGTGGCGACCTCAGCGGCAATGGGCCGAAGTTCCTCAAGCGCCTGCGCCACGCCCTGAGCCAGGATTGCGACCCGCAGGACAGCGGCCGAACCCTGCCGGCAGAGGCGATCGTCCGGCTGTTCAAGGACGCCAGCGTGGGCAAGGAAAAACTGCTCGACGAAGCCGGCACCGACCGTTTCACCATCGCCGCCACGCGCAGCGCCGCCGTCGCGGTCTCCGCCCTGGCCGGCAAATCCTCCGGCCTGAAACGCCTGAGCAGCGTGTTCTCGGTCGTCCGCGCGCCGCTGGTCGCGCTCGATTTCCTGGTCCGCGCCCTCAGCAAACGCAGCAAGACCCACGTCTTCGCCGCCCTCTACGGCATGGCCATGGCAGCCAGCGCCGCAATCCTGATCGCCCAGCCGGCCGCCGGCGCCCAGTGGCCGACCTGGGTCACCACCCCGGCCGCCGGCATCCTCGCCGCCGGCCTGATCGTCGGCCTGCGCCGCCGGCCACGGCTGCTGCTCAGCATCCTGCTACTCGCCGCCGGCCTCTGGCTGCTGCTGCCACTCATCCAGAAATGCCTGGCTTGAGGCCGGAGAAGCAACAACTTTGAATTCAGCGACCGCCGAAGGCTGTCCACTGGAATGTTTTTTTGGCATCTATTGTTCTCCATTCTCGGGAACTAGATGCACATCTATAAAACCACTTGTCATGAACTCAGCGACGAGTTCACCGCATTTTGGACAGTAACCCTGCTCTTTTTCCTGGCCGCCCGGGACACCCATTGAACGCTCTACGATCCTCAGTTTCGTCCCGCAGCGCTCGCACTTTGTATCGTAGTTCCATCCCATAGCCACCTCCAATCGATTATTGATGTTAGAAACTACGCATCAAAGGTAATCCCGCATTTTTTGCAGAACGCCGTTACCGAGACCCCGTTTGTCACCGTTGCAGAAAAATCGCCTTCTATTCGATCAACCCTGCGATCTGGATTGCTCATGTAAGGGTGATCATCCTCCGATACGAAAAATTTCCCCGTTTGTCCGCATGCAGGACAAGTTACCTCATATGAGTATCTATCGCGTGCTGCCATAGCGCCCCGAACTCAGTTATAGGATGCCCAACTCACTTTCTGGATCGGCCGCAAGGCCGACTTACGGCAATTGGCTGGCCCGCAGTTGCCTGCGCAAGCGAACGTTGTCTGCCGTCAGGGCAACCAGCGCCACAATCATGATGACGTTGAAGCCATCATTCCCCGATACGTACCAAAACCCCCACGCGAGCGCCGCCACGACGAGCGCCAGCAACACAAGAACGATGCCGTCTTTCATACAATCACCGCATGGTGGCGATAGCTGTTCCGAGCGAGCATCTCGGGTTTGTAAAGCCCCGGCCAGCGTTGAAGGCTCGATAGCAGCCAGGGCCTGTTGAGGCCACGGCTGTCGGCAGCGAAGATCACGTCGGCAATCGACGTTCCTCCGGACAAGGAGCGCCCGGTCGCCACAGCCAAGCTGCCAATGACCGCGCCAACATAAAAGGCGGCGGAACATGCGGCGACGACACCCAGGCCTTCCAGTCGGGTCCCCGCGCCGATCAGTTCGCCGACTGTTACCGACTTACCGAACTTGTCGATCTGGCTAAGAATCACCGTCGCGTTGGCAACCGTCATTTCAATGGAACCAAACAGGGACTCAGGCGCGGGCAAACCCAAACCGTCCATATTTTCCTTGAAGTACTTGTAGAACTCAGACATTTTTTCACCCGGCGATTTCTCGCGGGCCCTTGGTTAATGACAAACGGATTCTGCCTGCAGTGCCGAAGTTTGTCATGCTCAAGCCTTGCGCTTGCTGACCGCGCCGCTCAGTTCACCAGCGAATCGATGTCCTGGTTGGCCATCTGCCGTTCGCCGGCGATGATGCGGCCGCTGATTTCGCCGATCAGTTTCTTTTGTTCGTCCGGGTCGCTGACCATCTCCTTGACGTCTTCCCAGTGCCCGGAGCCGGGGGCGGCGACGGCGTTCATGGCGGCGACGTCGCGGTTCAGGTCGGCCTTGATTTCCTGGATCACCAGGCTGCGCTGCTGCGCCTCCGGCTTGTTGGCGACCAGGGGCTTGACCCGCCTGATGAAGGATTCCTTGGTCGCCTTGCCCTTGCTGCCGTAGGTGCTGCCGGCGGTGTGCCGCTTGTGGTGCAGGTTGATCGCGTAACCGGCACGGGCGCGGCCGGCGGCGCGTTTGGCGAGTTGGCCGTCCTTGTCGAAATAATCGAACTCGGCGGCGGCTTCGAGTACCGCCGCCTGCGGCTGGTGATCGGCGGTGAAGCCGTCGCCCTTGGGTTTGGGCATGGAACCGTAAGTGCCGGTGAGGCCTTCGAGCAGGTATTTCTCGCGCGCCTTGCCGACGTTGGGATCGCTGTCGATCAGGCTGCCCAGGGCGCCGGAAACCTGGACGTTGGCGGTGAGTAGTTGGCGCTCCAGCGGCGCCGGGTCCTGGCCGGCGGTCTGAGCGGCGGCGATCTGATCGATGACGCGCTGGGCGGCGGCAATGGCGGTACGGACGGCGCCGATCTTGGCCGCGTTGTCCTTGCGGAAATTGTCGTCCTGCTGCGCGAGATAGTGGTTGAGGAACTGCTCGGCCGGCATCGGCGTGCTCGCCACCTTGAGCTGGGGCCGCCCGGCCGGATCGACGAAAACGCTGTGCGACTTGCCGTCGCGGCCGCGGAAACCGGCGCGGGCGCGCGCCCACTGGAAGACCCGCCCGGCCGCCCCGCGCACGCTGCCGAGGAAACGCCGGCCCTGGCGCACCAGCCAGTCGACCACCCGGTCGAGGGCGCGATCCACCGGCGCGCGGATGCGGGCGATGACGTTGTTGATCGCTTCGCTGACCCGCCCCAGCCCGGCCAGGCGGGCCAGGAAGCTGATCACCAGGGTGAGCAGGCCGGCCATCGTGCGCTCGACCCGGCCGGCCGCGGCGGCGATTGAGCCCGCCGCGATGGCGGCAATCGAATCGATGAAGGCGGCGGCCACCTGGGCGATCTGGCGCAACCTCTCGACGAAGAACATGATCGTGTTGTAGATGGCGATGATCGCCTGGACGAAAGCGCCGGCCGGGTTGAGCATCGACACCAGGCGGGTCACCGCGGCCACCACGATGCGGTTGCGGACGAAGGCCAGAACCTGCTCGATGACCATCTCGCGCAGGTTGGCCAGGCTTTCGGCGATCTGCTGCCAGACCGCGGCCGGCCCGTCGCGGACCAGGCGGACGACCAGGTCGAAACCGGTTTCCATGGCCGCCACGGCGCGCTCGCCAATGCTGCGCACCAGCCGCTGGCGCAGGTTCTGCCAGGTCAGGCCGAGCACGCTGAGGACGAAGCGGACGATCTCCTGCAGCGTGAACGCCTGCGGGATGTACACCCCGGCGCCGGCCAGGGTGCCGGTAAGCCAGCCGATCAGGGCGGCGCGCAGGTGGCTGACGATGTTGGCGGCAAAGTTGCGGAAACCGAGCACCCCGGCGCGCACCAGGTTGCCGACGAAGCCTATCGGGTTGGCGAGTATGCTGCGGAAAGCGCCGGCAGCGCGGCGCAGGTAGGGCATCACGCCGGGGGCGACGACATCGACGATGATTTCCAGCAGGCGCCACACCTGCACGCCGGCCCACTGGATGAAGTTGGCGGCGAAGCTGCCGAACACCCGGCCGACCTTGGCAAAGGTCTGCGGCAGCATGACCAGGTCGGCAATGCCCAGGCCGCGCAGGGTGTCGATGAACAGTTGCGGCAGCGCCGCCACGGTGGCGCGGACGCCGGCCACCGCCCCCTGGAACCAGGCGAAGGCCCGGTCGATGGCGTTGGCGCGCTGGATGTTGCGCCACACCTCCTCCTGGCCGATCAGGCGCATGAAACCGCCGATCAGCGTATCGGCACTGCGCGGCACCGCCTCGCCGCTGACCGGGTCGCGGCCGAGCACCGCGCACAGCAGGTCCCAGCCCGGCAGGCGGCGGGCCAGCCCGGCCAGCGGCAGCAGGATGGCGTCGCGGATGAGGCCCAGGATGTCGCTGGCCAGGCCGCTGATGAAGGCGCTCAGGCGGGCAATCGGCTCGCTGACGATGCGCTGGGCGCGCGACCAGACGCCGCCGAGATCGAAGATGTCGCTCCAGCGCAGCCCGGCCAGGAAGGTATCGATGGCCTGGCGGATGCTGCCGGCGACCATGCCGAGGGCGTCGATCCGCCCCTGGACCCAGGTGGCGGCGCGGTCGATGATGCCGTGGTTGTCGAGGGCACGGGTGATCAGGATGCCGCCGGGCATCAGTTCGACCGCCGCGCGCAGCAGGTTGGCCGGCGTGCGCGCCACCGCCTGCATGTTCACCGGGTTGCGCCCGAGCACCAGGGTGAACAGCCGGAAGCCGGGAATGGCCTCGGCGTGGCGTGCGAAGTAATCGAGCGCGTCGCCGATGCCCAAACGGTGCACTGCCGCCCCCCCAGCCACCGTCACCGGCGCCGCCGCGGCCGGCGCCCGTTGGGGCGCTGCCCCCTGCTGGATGGTATGGGTCAGTTCGTGGGCGATCAGTTCGCGGCCTTCGGCACTGTCCGGCCGCCAGTGGCCGGCGCCGAAGAAGATGCGGTTGCCGACGGTGAAGGCGGCGGCAGCCAGTTGCTGGCTGCTGCGCGCCGCCTGCGCGTCGCGGTGGATGCGCACCGCCGAGAAATCGGCAGCAAAACGCCGCTCCATGTCGCTGCGCAAGGCTTCGGGCAGGGCTTCGCCCCCGCCGCCGGCCGGCTGCGGCGCCCGCTGCAGGGCGGCCGGCGCACGCAGCGCAGCGGCCCGCCCGGCCGGCTGGGCCGGCATGCTCACCACCTGACGGGCCACCCGCGCCGCTTCGGCCTCGGCCGGATCACCACGGGCGGAAACGCGCAGCCCCTGGCGCTGCACCCCCACCGGCACCGCCTGCGCGACCACCGCCACCGGCAGCGGCGGCGGCGGACGATTGACCAGGCGGGCGGCGGCTTCCATGCCTGCCCGGGGTCAGAACCCCCGGCCCTCCTTCAGCAGCTCGCGGCGCAGGCCGGCGTCGACGTCCTCGGTGCTCAGTTTGCCGTCGCCGCGCACCAGGCTGCGCAGCACCGCGTAGCGGACGACATTGACGATGGTGCCGCCGGCAATCTCATAACGCTCGGCGAGACGGTCGAGGCGCAGGCGGTCGTCGCGCTGCAGTTGCGCCGGCAGGCACTCCTGCCACAGGCGCAGGCGTTCCGCCGCCTGCGGCATGGGAAAGGCGATCACCGACTGGAAGCGGCGGATGAAGGCATCGTCGATGTTGCCGCGCAGGTTGGAGGAAAGGATGACAACGCCAGGGAAATCCTCGATCCGCTGCAGCAGGTAGCTGACTTCCTGGTTGGCGTAGCGGTCGTGCGCGCTGTCCACGCGGGTGCGCTGGCCGAACAGCGCGTCGGCCTCGTCGAAGAACAGGATCCAGTCGCGCTGGGCGGCCAGGTCGAAGAGCCGGGCGAGGTTCTTCTCGGTCTCGCCGATGTACTTGGAAACCACCATCGACAGGTCGACACGATGCACTTCGCGGGCGCACAGCTTGCCCAGCAGGCTGGCCGAAAGCGTCTTGCCGGTGCCCGGCGGGCCGTGGAACAGGCAGGTGTAGCCAGGCCGCAGGCGGGCGCCGAGGCCCAGTTCGCCGAGCAGACGGTGGCCGTATTGCAGCCAGTCGCGCACTTCTTCGAGCTGGCTCAGGGTGGCTGCCGGCAACACCAGGTCGGACCACTCAAGGCCGCTGTCGATGCGCTGCGCCGGCAAGGCATCGGCCTCGGCCAGCGGACCGTCGAGGCCGAAACGCGCGAGCAGCGCCAGCGCCGGTTGCAGGGGCGCCGCCAGCGGTGGCTCGCCGGGCGGCGCCAGCAGGGGGCGCAGCAAATCGCGGGCAAACAGGACACTGTCGCCGTTGAACAGGCCGACCGCCGTCAGGCGCTGATCGAGGGCATCGCCGGCAAGGAGGAAGACGGCGGTTTCGGCGGTGGGCATGAAATAACCGCTGGCGCTGCCGACCACCCCGCCAAACTCGCTGTAACCGCGCTGGGTATTGACATTGCGCACCCACAGCACGTCGAGCAGTTGCGGGCGCAGCACCGGCGCCAGCGCCAGCGCCAGCAGCGCCCGCTCGGCGGCGCTCAGGGCGCACACCCGCAGCAGTTCGGCATAGGCGGAATCGCTGTCGCCCGGATCGGGCGGCGCCAGCGCTCCGGGCAAGGGCGGGCTGGCCGGCTGCTCGGCGAAATAGGTGTCGAGCCGCTGTTGCAGCAGGCTGGCCAGCCATGCCAGTTCGGCGTCGAGGTCGGCAGCCAGGCGACTCATGGCCGCCCCCAATCGACGTGCAGCAGGCGCCGGCTCCAGGGCAGACGGATCAGGGCGATGCCCCAGGGCAGGCGGTCAAGCAGCAGGTCGGGTGCCGCCAGTTGCATGCGCAGCAACCAGTCCTCGCCTTGCCGGTAGAGCAAGCCGCCGCGTTGCAGGAAGGTGGTGCGCAGCCCGTCGCTGCTGGTCCTGCCGAGCGCCGGCCAGTGCTCGATTGCGGCCCGCAGCAGGGCGTCGCCCTCGTCCATGGCGGCGGCGTCGAGCAGGCCGCTGCCGACCGGAAAAGGGCTGTCCGGATTGAGGCCGAGCAGGAGCTTGGCGCCGCCCAGGGCGTATTCGGGCGCTTCCTCCCGGCCTTCGGCCAGCCAGTGCAGCAAGGCCAGCGCCGACGCCAGGCGGGCGGCAGGAAAAGGCTCGCCGACCGGCGGCGGCGAGGCGACCCAGCCGAGTTCGGCGAACAAGCGGGGCAGCCAGGGATGGAGCAGGAGCAAGCCGGCGTTGCGCAGCGGCAGGCCGGGTGCCGGCAATTCGGCGGCGGCAGCCGACGCCGCCACCGCCGCCACGCCGGGCGCCGGGACAGCAGGCGGCGCTGCCGCCGGCTCGACGACCGGCGCGCTCGGGGAAGCCGGTGCCGGCGCCAAGGGCTCGCCCACCAGCGCCCAGGCCGGGTGGGCAGCCACCCCGGCGAGCGCCCGTTGCCAGTGCGCGGGCGTCGCTGCCAGCGCCAGTGCCAGGCGCAGGGCCAGCCGCCGGCGCCGGTGGTCGGCATTGGCCGGCGGCGTCGCGGCGCCTGCCTCATCGTCGGCCAGGCGTTCGGCGACGACGGCGAGCTCGGGCAAGACGCGCGCGGCGGCGGCAAGCAGCGCCACGGCGGCGGGCGCATCGAGCAACTGCAGCAGGCGGAACAGGGCATCCGGCCAGTGCGCCGCGTCCGCCGGCAGGACCGCCTGCAAGGCCGGCCAGGCACCGCCGGCAGCCGGCGCGGCGAGCGCTTCGGCGAGGACGATGGCGGCTTCATCGCTCAGTTGGCGCTGCAAGGCTTCGTCGTCGAGGCGGGCCAGCCACCAGTCCACCTCGCCGCTGGCCAGGTAGCGCCGCAGGCCGGCCCGGGCCGAGGGCGGCGTGGCGGTGGTGGCCGACTGCCCCGGCAAGCGGGCCAGCGCCGCCTGCACGGCGGCGAACAGCGCTGGCGCCAGTTCTTCGTCGAGCCGCTCCGGCGCCGAGACTGTCAGGCGGATTTCCAGGCGCGCCAGGTGCCGTTCGCGGCCGTCGTCGACGGCGTCGAAGGCAGCGGCCAGCGCCGGGTCGAGGCGCTGCTCGCCATGCTCGCGCAGGTAGGCGCGCAGAGCCAGGGCGCCGGCCTGGTCGGCGGCCCGGCCCAGCCACTGCTGGCGGCGGATGCGATGAACGGAGGACATGGCCGGTCTCAGCGGAAGCCCATGGCCTTGCTCATCTGCCCGGCGACCACCGCTGCACTGCCGCTGCCGACCTTGGCCGCGGCGGCCGCGGTCGCTTCGACGCCCTGCTTGAGCTTGCTGCTGGCACCGACATCGCGGATCTCGGCGGCGGCGCCGCCCAGGGTGTTGTACACCGCCGTCTTGTCGGCAGCGAAGCGCACGCCCTCGTCGGCATCGACGGCAAAGTAGCGGGCCGTTTCGTCGATGCTGCCGGCCAGCCGGTTCTCGATTTCCTTCGCCTGGCCGGCGGCACGTTCGCGCACCTCAGCCGGCAGCGACTGGTTGGCCTCGATGGCTTTCATACCCGCCAGGTGCTGCTTCTCGGCTTCGATCTGGGCCAGCATCGCGGCCAGGTAGCCGTCCTCGGTCGGCGCCTTGAAGCCGCTGGCGCGTTCGTCGAGCGCCTTGCCGCTGGTGTTCTTGATGACCTCGGTGAGGCTGCCGAGCGAACTCTGGAAGAAGCTGGCGTAACTTTCCTGGATGCGGATTTCGGGCAGGATGCGGGTCACCCGGAAGTCTTCCAGCGTCTTTTCCAGCGGCTTGATGAGCTTGATCGGCAACAGGTCGCGCGGCAGGCGCAGGCTGATCTCGGGCAGCTTGAGTTCCGGCTCTTCGAGGTCGGCTTCGTCGTTGTCGTCGATCCAGTAAGGCAGCATCAGGTCGCCGACGACCGCGCCGCTGTCGTCATAGACCAGCACGAAAGTGCCGCCGGGGACGCAGCCGCCGGCGTGTTCCAGCCCCGGATGCTGGTTGAGCAGGGTCGGCAGCAGCAGCCGCTCGGCCGCTTCGCTTTCCCGCTGTTTCAGGATTTCGCCCAGCCAGCCGGCCCACAGGTGGCTCTTGCCGCCGACGAAGGCGTCGATTGGCGAAACCACGTCGTTGCGCGCGACTTCGCCGATTTCGGCGCGCGCCCGGGCAGTGCCGGCGACGACTTCGCCGATCCGCGCGTAGGGCGCAGTGTTCACCGCGTTGAAGCTGCGATAGCTGCGCGCGGCCAGCGGCCCCGGGGTCTTGTCGTCGCCGACCAGCTCGCGGGTGGCGGCGTTGAGGCCGTCGCGGGCGGCTTCCAGCGGGCGGGCAAAATCCTTGTTCAGGCTGGTGCTGCTGCCCGGGTTCAGCGCGCTGCCGGCGTTCTTGACGTCGTCGATCAGCCAGTTGCTGAAGGTGGTGGTATCGCGCAGGTGGCTGACCAGGTCCTGGCGCAGCAGGTACTGCAGGCTGTGCAGGTCGGTGCGCCGGAACTTGGGCGGGGCGACGATCCAGCGCCGCTCGTTGTGGGCGAGGACGGCGAGCACGCCGATCGGCAGGTTGCGCTGGCGGACCAGGCGGCTGACCGCCTTCTCGGCGACATCGGCCTTGAGGCCGAGCAGGCCCTCGATGCGGTAGAAATCGACCGCCCCCTGATCGTCGGCGAAGGGGTCGTCGGCCGCGCCCTGGGTCGGCGTCGGCATCCAGTGGTAGCCGGCGACCGGCACGTCGTCGGCATCGTCGCGCCACAACTGGCGCAGGCCGGCGTCGTTGCGGTAGTAGATGGGAATGGCACGGGCGCCGAGCGGCTCGCTGGCGCGCCGGCTGGGGGTGATCTTGGCCACCTGGGCGACCGGTAGCTGGAAGTTGCGCAACAGGGCATCGAACAGGCGCAGCAGGCGCACCGCCCGGCGCCGGGCGGCACCGCAGTCGACCAGCCAGGGCGCCGGATGGCAGCCGCTGCGCAACTGCGTCGGATCGGCCAGGGCGCCGAGCAGCAGGTGCTTGGCGAAAACGCCGGGCGGCGGTGCGAGCAGGCTGCTATCGGCGCGTAGGGCGCTGCGCACTTCGTTCCAGACATCGACCAGATCCCTGGCGTGGGCGTGCAGGTACTGAACGCCGGCCACCGTGCCGGCCAGGGCTTCCAGCCGCCGTTCCAGCAGCGCCGCCCAGCCGGCCGGATTGGGCAGGCCGGCGAGGCCGAGCGCCGCCACCTGCCCGGCCAGCGGCTGCACGGCCTGGCGCAGCGCCTGCAGGGTGGCCTGGGCGGCGCTGCGGTAGCGGGCGGCGAAACGCTCGGCCGAGGTGACGTCGACCCGGCTGTCGTCGCCGCTGCCGAGGTCGACGCGGGCGGTGCGCAGACGCGGCAGTTGCGCGGCCAGCGCGGCGCCGTTGGCCGGCGCGTCGGCAAGCAGGCCGGCGGCAAACTTGCGCTCGACCAGCAACAGGCGCTGCTGGTTGATGGCGGTCCGCCCGCGGTTGTCGCAAGCGCCACCGGTGCACAGGTCGGGGTCGTTCTCGTAGCTCTCCATGAAGGCGAGCGCCACCATGTCGGACAGGCGGTTGGCCAGTTCGCCAAGCTCCTGGCCGGCGCGCCGGTCGTCGCTGGCGAGCAGTTCGATCAGCGGCAGGCGCTGGCCGTCGACGTGGAAGGGCGGATAGGCCGGCGCATTCTCGTCGTAGGGCAGCCAGCGGTCGTAGCGCTGACTGCCGGCGAGAACGATCAGGTCGCCGTCGCTGGTCACGCCGACCCCGGCCGAGACGACCACGCCGCGCCGGTCGACGGCCGGTTGCAGGCCGCCGACGATGCCGACGCCGAGCAACTGGGTGCGACTCAGGCGGGCCTGGTCGTCGAGGTATTCGGTGACGCTGTTGAGTTGTCCGGCAGTCAGCACCTGGTCGCGCTCGAAAACCGCGTGGTCGGTGGTGATCTGCTGCAGACGCTGAACGATCTTGAGGGGCTCGGCCATGCTCGGACTCCCGGTCTAGGCTTGGGGAAGCTCGGGCGCGCTGCCCAGGGCGGCGCGACCGAGGATGAAGGGGGGCGGCTCGACCTGGCCGCAGGGATGCAGGGCGCTGGCCGGGTAGACGTTCTTGGCCCGGGTCAGCACCTCGATCAGCCGGCCCAGCTTCTGCTCGCGGTCGGCCCGCTCGGCGCCGGCGCGGATCGCCAGCCAATCGCGCCAGGCGCTTTCGATCGCCGCCATGTCGTCGCTGTTGACCCAGCAGATGCGCGGCAGCAGGTGCGCCGGCGCTTCCTGGCGCAGGCTGCGCTCGACGAAGCGGCGGAAATCGATGTCCTGGAAACGCCCGGCGTAGGCCGGCAGGATGATGCTCAGGCGGTGGCTGTAGGGGTCGTTGCCGGCGGCACAGTCGGGGTCGGTGCAGATGTCGAGCAGCGGCCCCTCGTCGTCGAGCAGCAGGAGGTGCTCGATCAGGTACATGCCCTCGCCGCTGTAGTGCGTGCGCAGGTGTTCGATCAGCTCGGCGATGGCCGCCTCAATCCGCGCCAGGTCGCCGAAGTACTCGATGCGACGGGCGACCACTTCGCCGTGGCCGTCGACCACGTTGAAGTAATGCCGGCCGTCGCTGGTTTCGCGCAACTCGTAGCCTTCGGCCTGCTGGGCGCAGCGGATGGCAGTCTCCATCTCGGCGCGGGCCGCTTCCGGGGTCGGGTAATTGCAGCTGCTGGAGAGCAGGATCTTGCCGCTGACCGGGTGGCGCAGGCGGAAACGGAATTCGTCGCCGGGCGTGCGGTCGAGCTGGGCGTACATGTCGTAGGGCACCGCCGACAGGTTGCGCCGCGCCGGATTGACGATGCCGAGCAGGCGGGCGACCCGCCTTTCGTAGCCGGAAATGTTGGTGGCGGTGTTCCACAACGCCGCCGGTTCGCGCCGGCTGACGTCGTGGCCGCAGCCACGCCGCCCGCCTTCCTCGGGACTGGCGTCGAGGAAGGCGCATTTGGCGGCGACCGCCTCGCCGGCGCTGCTGCCGAAACGCGAATGGACGATGGCGACGTAATCGGAGAAATCCTCGCCGTAGCGGGCCAGCAGGTGGTCGAGGAAACGGTTGCGGCGGGCGACGGCGACACCGGCGTCGGCAACGATGGCCGGCAGTTCCTCAGCCTTGAAATCCGCGGCATAGATCGCCTGCCATTCGGGGAAGCTGTCGATCACCCGGGCGCCGTAGGTAGCGAGGGCGCCCGGATCGCTACCGAACAACTCGCGCAGATGCGCCAACTGGTCGACGAAACCGGCCAGCACGTGGTCGAAGAAGCTCAGCCAGGCCTTGAACTGCAGCGCCTGCGCCCGCCGCGCCGGGCTCGCCCGGCTGTCCAGACCGCTGGCCGAAATCCCGTAGCATTCGGGAAACTCGCCCTGCACGCTGCGGTAGTGGCCGGGATCGCGGTAGCGACCGAGCGGGATCGGCCAGTCTTCGGCGACCCCGCTTTCGAGCTTGCGCCTTTCCGCCTCGGCCAGCGCGTTCCAATGGACCGCGACGCTGGCCGGATCGGGTTGCAGCGGCAGGCTCTTCTTGTACAGCACCAGCCGGCCGCCGCTTTCCGCCAGGCGCGGCAGGTGGCCGGCAAGCACCGGCAGGCGCCACGGATCGGCCGGCGCCTGCGCCTGACCGCCGGCATCGACCGGGTTGAGCAGGATGTCGCGGATGGCGAGCACGCCGGGAATGTCCATGACCACCCCGATCAGGTCGGAGAGGCGGATTTCGCTGCGCAACTCGCTGGCGGCGAGTTCATCGTCGGCGATGAAACCGTTGTTCAGGCGCGGGCCGGCGAAGATTTCCGGCAAGGTCCAGGCACTGCCGTCGGGATGGCGGCGGGCGAGCATTTCGGCCAGTGTGTGGTTGGGCACCGGCGGCGCCAGGAAGCGGTCGACGGCAAAGCGGATGGCGGCGGCGAGCTGGTCGGGATCGGCATCGACGGCGACTTCGATTTCGGCGCACAGGTTGAAGCGCTGCGTCGGCACGGCGCGGACCGGTTCGACGAAATCCATGCCCAGCGCCCGGTTGGCGTGGAGAACGGCAAGCGCCTGGCGAGCGACGGCCTGGCGCTGCTCGGCGCTGTGCACCTCGTCGGCGAGGTCGAGCAGCACCCGGTAACGGCCGCTGACGGTGACTGTCTGCTCGCCGGGCACGCCGGCCGGTGCACGGCGCAGGCGGCCGCTGGCCGGATCGGCGTGCAGGGTGAGCGGCGCCGGCAACAGCCAGGCGTTGCGGACCTGGGGCAGGTCGATCAGCAGTTTCCGGTAATCGGCCAGGGTCACCGGCGCCGACGGCAGGATACGCCCGGCGCTGGCGAACTGCGCCGCCATCGCCGCGGCATTGCCGTCTTTGGCGGCAAGCAGGTCCTCGATCGGGAAACCGACGCGGTAGGCCAGGTCGGTGAGGACGTAGGCCAGCACTTCGAGCTGGGTGATCCCCGGATCGTGCGTGTTGTGGTCGGTCCATTGCTGGTGCGACAGGCGGCGAACGGCCACCAGACCGAGCTCGAACAACTGCCGCGGATCGACTGCCGGGTCGCTTTCGCGGGCGGCGGGAATGGAGGTTTTCAGCAGCATATCGGGCCTCGCTTCATTCGACGGCCTCCTCGATTACATGCAGCGCGGCCGGAATCAGGATCGCATCGGGCCGGTCGGCGACAATTTCGGCGGCATCGTTGATCAGCAGCTCGCCGCTGCCGGCCAGGCCGCAACGGAAGTCGCGGAGGTAGTCGACATAGGGCAAGGACTCGATGAAGTCGATCAGCGCCGAGCGATGCACCCGCCCGCCGAAATCCGGCCGGCCGTCGCCGCCGACTGCCCACGGCGACAGCCGGGCGATGATCGCGGCGTGCAGTTGCTGGCGGGTATAGGCAAAGGGATGGCCGGCGCGGAACCGCACCCGGCAGGCGACCCGCACCGCCTGGTGGAGCGGATTGCGCACCTGCACGCTGAGACCGGGCGCGGCGTGCGCCTGGGCCAGCTCGCGCATGCGCGTGAGCAGGTCGAGCGACAGCCGCGGCGGTTGCGCCGCGTCGCCCGCCGGCGCCGCCGGGATGGCCACCAGCAACAGGTGCCCCGGCGCCTGCCAGTTGCCGTCGGCGGCATGGGCGATGCACTTGATCCGGTGCACCTCGGGAAAGGCTTCGAGCAGCAAGCGCTCGTAATCCCAGGCGCTGACGCAGCGCTGGCGGTGACGCAGGCGCTCGGCGGCACGGCTGCGCAACTGCGGCTCGCTCTCGGCGGCGCGACCGCCGAAGCCGGCGTAATGCTGACGCACCTGCTTGAGTCCCGGCGGCGGCGGCAGCGCCTTGGCGATGCTGCCCGGCGCCAGCAACTCGACGCTGGCCGGCGTGGCGTCGGCGGACACCCGGACCACCTCGACGGCATTGACGTGAACCGCCAGCAGGCGGCAGGCGGCGGCGCTGTTGCTGGCCAGCG
>Ga0209794_1001311_pt1 | contig 20282 bp, 19 predicted proteins | sample EBPBio232013_DNA_FD_185869 | JGI IMG/M metagenome (GOLD analysis project Ga0209794, IMG submission 185869) | Wastewater treatment Type I Accumulibacter community from EBPR Bioreactor in Madison, WI, USA - Reactor 1_5/23/2013_ DNA (SPAdes)... | ecosystem: Engineered > Bioreactor > EBPR >... | reverse complement strand
GGAAACCTGTCGATCGCCGACCTTTTCACGGCCGGCATCGTGCCCGGCCTGATGCTGGCTGGCTCGCTGATGGTGGCCGCCTATTTCGTGGCGCGCACGCGCGGCTATCCGGCCGAGGCCTTTCCCGGCTGGCGCATGGTCGCGCAGACGCTGGTGGTCGCCCTGCCGGGCATCCTGCTGATCGGCATCATCTTCGGCGGCGTGCGCTCCGGCGTCTTCACGGCGACGGAAAGCTCCTGCGTCGCCGTGGTCTATGCGTTGCTCGTGACGATCTTCGTGTACCGGCAGCTGTCGTGGGAGGCCTTCCTCGAGGCGACCTCGGGCGCGGTGCGCACCACGGCCATGGTGCTGCTCGTCATCGGCACGGCGGCTGCCTTCGGCTGGCTGATGGCCTTCCTGCAGGTGCCGGCCCAGACCGTCGCCTTCATGAAGTCGATCACCAACGATCCGATCGCCATGCTGCTGCTGATCAACGTGATCCTGCTGTTCCTCGGCACCTTCATGGACATGGCGCCGATGATCATCATCCTGACGCCCATCCTGCTGCCGGTGGTGAAGGCCTTCGGCATCGATCCCATCCATTTCGGCGTGATCCTGATCCTCAACGCCGGCATCGGCCTCAACACGCCACCGGTCGGCTCGGTGCAGTTCGTCGCCTGCGCCATCGGCAAGATCAGCATTGGCGAGAGCATGAAGACGATCTGGCCCTTCTACGGCGCCTCGGTCGCCGTGCTGCTGCTCGTCACCTACGTGCCGGCCTTCTCGCTCTGGCTGCCGAAACTGTTCCACTGACCTGCCGCATCGACCGGGGTTCGCCATGACCATCGCCGTCCGACATCCCTCGCATCCCGAGGCCGTCAAGCACTACGACACGGCCGCCCTGCGCGCGCATTTCCTGGTCGAGAGCCTGTTCCGACCGGATGTCGTCGAGCTGACCTACAGCCATGTCGACCGCATCGTGATCGGCGGCGCCATGCCGGTCGCCAAGGCCCTTCGGCTGGAGACCGACAAGGCGACCATCGGCCAGCCGACCTTCCTCACCCGCCGCGAGCTCGGCGTCTGCAATATCGGCGGCTCCGGCCGCGTCGTCTGCGACGGCGAGAGCTTCGAGGTGAAGCTGCGCGACATGCTCTATGTCGCCATGGGCACGAGCGAGGTGACCTTCCACGCCGACGATCCCCGGAACCCGCCGAAATTCTACCTGTTCTCGACGCCCGCCCATGCCCGCCACAGGACCGTGCTGGTCGGCGAGGCCGATGCGAAGGCGATGGAGCCCGGCAGCCAGGAACAGGCAAACCTGCGCACGGTGCGCCAGTACATCCTTCCCGGACTGGTCGAGACCTGCCAGCTGGTCATGGGCCTCACCACGCTGAAGCCCGGCAATATCTGGAACACCATGCCGGCCCACGTCCACGACCGGCGCTGCGAGGCCTATCTCTATTTCGACCTGCCGGCGGCGGCGCGCATCGTCCACCTGATGGGCGAGCCGCAGGAAACGCGCCACCTGATCGTCGCCAACGAACAGGCGATCATCTCGCCGCCATGGTCGATCCATTCCGGCTGCGGCACCTCGGCCTATTCGTTCATCTGGGCCATGGGCGGCGACAACCAGGACTATACGGACATGGACATGGTCAATGTCGGGGACCTGAAGTGACCGGCGCCAGTGGGACCGACATCTTCCTGCACGACCGCGACGTGCCGTGGATCGAGCTCGGCGGCGGGGTGAAGCGCAAGGTGCTGACCTGGGACGAGAGCCTGATGCTGGTCCGCGTCGCCTTCGACAAGGGCGGCATCGGAGCGCCCCACAGCCATCCGCACATCCAGTCGACCATGGTCCTGTCCGGCAGTTTCGAGATGACCATCGGCGACCGCACCTCGATCATCCGGGCGGGCGACTGCTACATCGTGCCGACCGGTGTGGTTCACAGCGTCGTCTGCCTCGAGGCTGGCGAACTGCTCGACGCGTTCACGCCCATGCGCGCCGATTTCGTCTGACCGACCAGCCCCGCGCCTCGCGAAACCCTGCCGGCCGGGAACCCGGCCGCGGGTGGACACCCCGGGCCCGCTCCCCCACTCTACCGGGATGGAAGCGCTCTTCATCGGCCAGACCTATATCGACGTCACGCTGCTGGCGGACGAGATTCCGACCGGCGACGACAAGGCCGTCGCCAGGGATTATGCGGTTTCCTTCGGCGGCAATGCGGTGACGGCCGCCTTCGCCTGCGCCAAGCTCGGCGTGGCGCCGGACCTGCTCACCTCGCTGGCCGGCGACTGGCTCGGCCGCATGTTCACCGACATGGCCGCCCGCTACGGCGTGTTCATCCACCCGCGGCCGGTCAAGCGGTCGTCGCTGTCCTTCGTCATCCCGAACAACGGCAAGCGCGCCATCCTGCGCGCCCGCGACGACAATTACCTGCACCCCTACCCGACGCTGAACCTCGACGGCTGCCGTCTCCTGCACCTCGACGGCCACCAGTCCGACGCGGCCATCGCCTATGCCCGGGCCTGCCGCGAGAAGGGCATCATCACCTCTCTCGACGGCGGCGGCCTGCGCTCCAACACCCACGAACTGCTCGAATTCGTCGATGTCGCGGTGGTCGCCGAGCGCCTCTGCGAGCAGATGGAGCTCACCCCCAACGAAATGCTGACCTATCTCCATGCCCGCGGCTGCAGCGTCGGCGCGGTGACGCTCGGCGAGCGCGGCATCGTCTGGATCGAGAAGAGCGGCGAGAAACGCGAGATGGCGGCGCTGAAGGTGCCGCGCGCCCGCGTGGTCGACACCAACGGCGCGGGCGACATCTTCCATGGCGCCTATTGCTACTCGTACCTGTCGCAGCCGGATGCGCCCTGGGAGGAGCATTTCCGCTTCGCGCGGGCGGCTTCCGCCCATTCGATCCAGCATCTCGGCAACGAGGCGAGCCTGCCATCGCTCGCCGACATCACCGCAATCCGTGCCGCTCTGGAAGCCTGATGCGCGGCGGCTCGCCGCATCCCGTTACGTTTTGTCACGTCGGCGCGGCGGAAATTCGTTGTTGATCTGATCCGCCCCGCTGTTCAGAACGAAGAACCCACCTCCGAACTGCACGAGGCCTCATGCCGGCGAGCCGACACCCGACCGCGTTCATCACACCCGTCGTCGCGCTGGGCGTCGCAATAGCGGCCACCGTCTTCCCCGACTTGATCAAGGCCATTCCCGGCTCGGCAACTGTCTGGCCGATCGTCGAGTTCGCGATTCTCGGCGCTGCGGTCTTCGCCGCCGTCCATCATGCCGATGTCGTCGCCCACCGCACCGGCGAGCCCTATGGCACGCTGGTCCTGACCATCGCCGTCATGGTCATCGAAGTCTCGCTGATCATCTCGATCATGCTGGCAGGCGACGGCTCGCCGACGCTCGCGCGCGACACGATCTTCGGCGTCATCATGGTCGTCTGCAACGGGCTCGTCGGCCTCTGCATCATCATGGGCGGCCTCAAATACGGCGAGCAGGGCTTCCACATTTCAGGCGCGCGGGCCTATCTCGTGGTGCTCATGCCGCTGGCGACCATGACGCTGATCCTGCCGAACTACACGATCAGCGCGCCGGGCGCCGCCTTCAACGTCACCCAGCTGGTCTTCGTCGCGGTGGCTACCATCGTGCTCTACGGCATATTCCTCTACGTGCAGACGGTGCGCCATCGCGACTACTTCCTGTCCGACGACGGCACGACCACGGCTGATGAGCATGCCCATGTGCCGAGCGACCGGGAGGTGGCCATCAGCGTGGTCCTGCTCGTCGCGGCGCTGGTCGGCGTCGTGCTGCTGGCCAAGCATTTCGCCGAGACGGTCAAGCTCGGCGTCGCGGCCGCCGGCGCGCCGATCGGCATCATCGGCCTGCTGGTCGCCATGATGGTGCTGCTGCCGGAGAGCCTTGCGGCGCTGCGGGCCGCCAAGCGCAACGAGCTGCAGAAGAGCATCAATCTGGCGCTCGGCTCCTCGCTCGCCACCATCGGCCTGACGATCCCGGCCGTCTGCGCCGTTGCCATCGTGCTCAACCAACCGCTCAGCCTCGGCCTGGAGACGCGCGACATCGTGCTGATGGTGCTGACCTTCGGTGTCAGCCTCGTCACCTTCGGTGGTGGTCGCACCAACATCCTGCCGGGTGTCGTCCACCTCGTCCTGTTCGCGACCTACGTGTTCCTGATCTTCGCGCCCTGAACGGAAATGCCCGGCGCGAGGCCGGGCATCGTCCCTGGTTCCAACGTTCTTGGACCCGACTGTAGCCTTTACTCGGCCGCCATGCGCAGCGCGGGCGCCGGTTCCGCGGTATCGCCGGGCTCCTGCTTCGGCTGCTTGTGTGACGGCTTGACGCGGAACCACACCGCGTAGAGCGCCGGCAGGAACAGCAGCGTCAGCAGCGTCGCGCCGGCGAGACCGCCGCCGATGGTGATCGCCATCGGCCCCCAGAACAGCGAGCGGGCCAGCGGGATCATCGCGAGGATGGCGGCGAGCGCGGTGAGCACCACCGGCCGCGACCGGCGCACCGTCGCCTCGATGATGGCATCGTGCAGCGAGTAGCCGGCGGCCACTTCCTCGTCGATCTGCTGCACCAGGATCACCGTGTTGCGCATGATCATGCCGGCAAGCGCGATGAGGCCCAGCAGTGCCACGAACCCGAAGGGCGCGTTCAGCAGGTTCAGCGCGAAGGCGGCGCCGACAATGCCGAGCGGGGCGGTGAGGAAGACCAGCGCCAGCCGCGAGAAGGACTGGAGCTGGATCATCAGCACGGTCAGCATGCCGAGCAGCATGATCGGGAACAGCACGAAGATGGAGGCATTGGCCTTGGCGGATTCCTCCACCGCGCCGCCCTGCTCGATGCGCATGGTCGGCGGCAGGCTGGCGATGAGCCCCTTCAGCGCTTCCTGAACCTGCGCGCTGACCACCGGCGGCTGGACGCCGTCGGCAACGTCGGCGCGAACCGTCATGGTCAGGTCGCGGTTGCGCCGCCAGAGGATCGGGTCCTCCTGCCGGAACTCGATGCGCGCGACCTGCGCCAGCGGCACCGGCACGCCACCGCGGGCGATGATGGTGAGGTCGCCGATCCGGCCGAGATCGACGCGCTCCGACGGCACCGCGCGGGCGACGATGTCGACCTTCTCGGTGCGGTCGCGCACCGTGGTGACGGTCGCGCCGGAGAGCAGCGTCTGCAGCGTCTGCGCGACATCCTGCACGTTGAGGCCGAGCGAGCGGGCGCGGTCCTGATCCACCACAAGCCGGACCGAGGGCGACTGCTCGTTCCAGTCGAGGTGCGGATCGCGGGCGCTCGGATTGGCGCGCATGATCTCGCGCACCTTCACCGCCGTCTCGCGGACCAGCTGCGGCTCGGGCCCGATCACCCGGAACTGCACGGGGAAGCCGACCGGCGGCCCGAAATTGAAGCGGTCGACGCGCACGCGGGCTTCCGACAGCGCGCCGGCCGCGACCTCGCGCTCGAGCCGCGCCTTGACGCGCTCGCGGCCTTCCAGGGTCTTCGCCTGGATGACGATCTCGGCGAAGGACTCGTCCGGCAGCTGCGGATTGAGGCCAAGCCAGAAGCGCGGCGACCCCTGGCCGACATAGGTCGTGTAGGTGGCGATGTCCTGGTCGCCCTTCAGCATGGTCTCGGCGCGCTTGGCGGTTTCCAGCGAAGCGGTGATGGCGGTGCCCTGCGGCAGGCGCATCTGGAAGAACAGTTCCGTGCGCTCGGAAACCGGGAAGAACTGCTGCTGCACCCGGCCGAAGGCGACGATGGACAGGCCGAAGATCACGACGGTCGAAGTCACGACGAGGAACTTGTGATCGACCGACCAGCCGATGACGCGGCGCAGGGCGTTGTAGGTCGGCGTCTCGTAGAGGGCGTGGGGATTGGAATGATCGACCCGCTGGGGCGCCGGCTTGCCGCGCTTCACGGCGCGCGCGAGACGGCGCTGGTACTTGCGCTCCTCGATGGCGTGGAAGTCGGGCAGCAGCTTCGCGCCGAGATAGGGCGTGAAGATCACCGCGACGAACCACGACACGATCAGCGCGATGCCCACCACCCAGAAGATCGAGCCGGTATATTCGCCGACCCCTGAATTGGCGAGGCCGACGGGCAGGAAGCCGATGGCGGTGACGAGCGTGCCGGTGAGCATCGGAAAGGCGGTCGAGGTCCAGGCATAGGCCGCGGCCGACAGGCGGTCCCAGCCCTGCTCCATCTTCACCACCATCATCTCCACGGCGATGATCGCGTCGTCGACCAGCAGGCCGAGCGCGATGATCAACGCGCCGAGCGAGATGCGGTGCAGGTCGATGCCGAGCGCGAACATGGCGATGAAGATCACCGCCAGCACCAGCGGCACCGACAGCGCCACGATGATGCCGGTGCGCCAGCCGAGCGAGACGAAGGAGACGAACAGCACGATCGCCAGCGCCTCCAGGAACACCTTGATGAACTCGGAGATCGCCGTCTCGACGACGTGCGGCTGATCGGCGATCTGGCCGAGCTCGATGCCGGCGGGGAGTTCGCGGCGGAACTCCTCGCGCGCGGCCGCAAGGTCGTGGCCGAGCTGCGAGATATTGCCGCCCTTCTGCATGACGACGCCGACCAGCAGGGCCTGCTCGCCCTCCTGCCGGATGAGATAGGTCGGCGGATCGACGAAACCGCGCGTCACCGTCGCGATGTCGCCGAGACGGAAGATGCGGCCGTTGACGTCGACCGGCGTCGCGGCGACGGCAGCGACGCCGTCGAGCGCGCCCGTCACGCGCAGCGGCACGCGGTTGGCGCCGGTGTCGATCGTGCCTGCGGGCACGACCGCGTTCTGGCGCTGGAGGCTGTCAAAAATGGCCGAGGCAGGCACGCCGAGCGTCGCAAGCTTGGCGTGGCTGAACTCGACGAAGATGCGCTCGTCCTGCGCGCCGTAGATGTTGACCTTGGTGACGCTCGGCACCCGCAGCATGCGGCTCTTGAGCGCCTCGGCATAGCGCTTGAGGTCGGCATAGGAGGCGCCATCCCCGGTCAGCGTGAACAGCACGGAATCGACGTCGCCATATTCATCGTTGACGTTCGGGCCGATCAGTCCGGCCGGCAGGTCCGCGCGGATGTCGTCCAGCTTCTTGCGCAGCTGGTAGAACAGCTGCGGCACGTCGCGCGCCGGCGTCTGGTCGCGGAAGGACACCTGCATGGCCGTGAAGCCGGGCTTGGTATAGGTCTGCACCCGCTCGAACCAGGGCAGTTCCTGCAGCTTCTTCTCGATCCGCTCGGCCACCTGGTCCTGCATCTCGCGGGCGGTGGCGCCGGGCCAGATCGCGGTGACGATCGCCACCTTGATGGTGAAGGCCGGGTCTTCCGCACGCCCGAGCCGCATGAACGAATAGGCGCCGCCCGCGACCAGCGCGAGGATCATGAACAGCACGAGCGCGGGGTGCGTCACCGCCCAGTGCGACCAGTTGTTGCGCACCAGATTCGGATCGTGGCTGTCGTGTGCGGCGGACATGGGGGCTCGCTCCGCGAGGAAGGATGGCGGTTGGTGCGGATGAATGGCGGGCGCGCCCGGCGGCGCGCCCGAAATGCGGATCAGCGGCTGGCGACGACGCGCACGCGCTGGCTCTCGTCGAGCTTGTGGACGCCGAGAGCGACCACCTTGTCGCCCTCGGCGACGCCCTCGGCGATGAGCACTTCGCGGCCGTCATAGCCGGCGACCGTCACCGGCTTCAGCGTCAGCCTGCCGGTGGCCGCGTCGACCACGAAGACCGAGGGGCCGCGCCCTTCCGAATAGAGCGCGGAGATGGGGAGGCGAGCCACGCGGGCGGACGCGGGCTCGCCGACCGCGACGGTCGCCGTCATACCTATGACGACACCGTCATCGGCGTCCTGAATGGTGAAGCGGGCCTGGAAGGTCCGGGTCGCCGGATCGGCCGAGGCGGCGAATTCGCGCAGGGTGGCGCGATAGGTCTTGCCGGCATTCGACCAAAGCGAGACGGTCGGCTGGCCGGTGCGCACATGCTCGATCAGCGCCTCCGGGATGGCGACCACGGCCTCGCGCTCGCCCGACCGGGCAAGGCGGATCACCGGCGTGCCGGCCGCGACCACCTGACCGGGCTCGGCCAGGGTCGCCGTCACGACGCCGTCTGCATCGGCAACGAGCGCGGCATAGGCAAGCTGGTTGTCGGCGAGGTCCAGGGCGCGACGGGCACGGTCGAGACGGCCACGGGCGTCGGCGCTGCGGGCGAGCTGGGTATCCAGCGTCGCCTGCGTCGCCCAGCCGGCGACGCGCAGGTCCTGCGTGCGCTTGTCCTGCGCCAGCGAGGAATTGAGGTTCACCTGCGCTGCGGTCAGTTCGGCCTCGGCCTGCTCGCGCTGGAGCGTGAGGTCGGCCGCGTCGAGCCGGGCCAGCGGCTGGCCGCGGGTGACGCGCTCGCCCTGCTGCACCAGCCGCTCGGCGATCTTGCCGGCGACGCGGAACCCGAGATCGCTCTCGATGCGCGGGCGCACGGTGCCGACGAAGCTGCGTTCGCGGTTGCGCGGTCCATAGGTGACCGTTTCGGTCACCACGGCGCGGGCTGCCGCCTCCGGTTTGGCCTCGGTGCTTGCATTGCCGTCGGTGCAGGCGGCAAGGCCGAGGGCCAGAAGCGAGACGAGCGCCATGGAGCGGATGGCGGCGGGGGAGGTAGAACCGAAGACGCTGGACGACATGAGGGCTGTCCTCAGACTTTCAGAGCGCGAATTGCGAATTGGGTCAGGCGGCGGGTCTGCTCGTCGAGGTCGAACAGCGTCGCGCACTGCTCGATCAGCGAGGGGTGGAAAACGGTGACGTGGCACTGCTTGAACGACCAGGCGGCCTCGACCGGGTCGCGCACGACGAACTCTCCGGCCGCCATGCCGTCCTGAATGACCTCGGCGAACAGCGCCACGAGGGTCTCCAGATGGGCCTTGATGACGTGCCAGTTCTCCTTGATGGCCGCTTCGACCATGTCGTGCAGCCGCTTCTCGTCGAACATCTGCGACTTGTTGAACTGGTGGATGGTCATGGTCATCCGCGCGAGACGCTCGGAGGCCGGCGCCTGCTTCTCCGCGACGATCTCGCGCAGATGCTCATGGCAATTGTCGAGAAGGCGGCTGGCGATCTCCTCGCAGATCGAGGATTTCGACGGGAAGAACCGATAGACATTGGCGGGGCTCATGCCGAGCGTCCCGGCAATGTCCGCGACCGCCGTCTTGCCATAGCCAACCCGGCGGAAGTGCTCCTCGGCGGTTTCGAGGATGCGCTCGCGGGTCTCGTCTGCGGTGAGGCGGGTCTTGAGGGTCATGGCTGTCGGTTGGTGAGGCCTGAAAATTGATGACTGATGATTTTGGAAATTTATCACTTATCAGAAAAACGTCAAGCCCGACCTTCCCCGGGAGCAGCTCGAAGCGTTAACGAATCCGTGTGGGAGCGCCGGGAAGGCGCACCGAATGCTCCATAACCAATTGAAATACTGTAATAATATCGGACGGCAACAAAATTGGCCCGCCCGGCGAACCGGGCGGGCCTGTGGGGCGACGGCACGAGAGCCGGGAAGTCCCGCTTCGGCAATGATCGGCGATTGCGCCGCTACGACAGCCAGTTCCGGCTGTTGTACCAGATGTCGATCTCGGTCTTCGCCTTGTCCCTGGCGTAGCCGTAGCGCTCCTGGAGCTTGCCCTCGATCTGGTCGCGGCAGCCGGCAATGACGTCGAGATTATCGTCCGTCAGCTTGGCCCCACTGCTCCTTGACGTTGCCCTGGAGCTGCTTCCAGTTGCCTTCGGCACGGTCCCGGTTCATCGGAAATCCTCCCTCGGATTGACTGCCCGGATAACCGGCCAGCCCCTTTGGAAGTTTCGCCGGTAGAGCGAAAACACATGACGCGATAACGGGTTACCGCTTTTCGCCGCGCAGCCGTCCCACGATACCTGTGGGGAAGAAATAGACGCTGAGCACGAACAGGACACCGAGCAGCAGGAGCCAGCGGTCGGGGTGCAGGAGCTTCGGCAGCAGCGGGATGCCCTCGGTCGCGGCCGAGGCGGTGCCCATCAGCTTCTGCAGGTAGTTCTGCGCCACGATGAACAGCGTCGCGCCGACCACCGCGCCATACATCGTGCCCATGCCGCCGATCACCACCATCAGGAGGATGTCGAGCATGATGGCGAAGGACAGCGTCGTGTCGGGGCCGGTATAGCGCAGCCAGATGGCGCTCATCGCGCCGGCCAGCACCGCCATCGCGGCGGCGAGGCAGTTGGCGACCGTACGGTAGTAGACGACGCGGTAGCCGAGGGCCTCGGCGCGCATGTCGTTCTCGCGGATCGCCTGCAGCACGCGCCCGAACGGCGAATTGACCACGCGCAGCGCCAGCAGGAACAGGACGACCGCCGAGATGAAGACGAGATAATAGGCGAGGATGCGCCCGTTGATCGTCACGCCGAAGACCGGCGCCTCGAACAGCCGGAAGCCCGGTCGCAGCACTGGCGGCACCGAGAAGGAGCGGCCGTCCTCGCCGCCGGTATATTCGGAGAACTGCGTCGCGAGGATCAGGAAGGCCGAAGCAACCGCCAGCGTGATCATCGCGTAGAAGATCGCCCGCACGCGCAGCGACAGGAGCCCGATCAGGAAAGCCAGGACGACCGCCACCATGAGCGCGATCAGGATGCCGATCGCCAGAACGCCCCAGCTCGCTCCGAAGGCGTAGAGCCCGAGGCCGACGCCATAGCCGCCGATGCCGAAGAACATGGTGTGGGCGAAGGAGACGATGCCGGTATAGCCGAGCAGCAGGTCGTAGCTCGCCACCAGCACGATGAAGATGCAGATCTTGGCGGCCGTGTTGATCGCGGCCGCCCCCGAGAACAGGAACGGCGCGAAGGCGAGGCCGACGAGGATGGCCACGAGCACGCCCGAGAGGACGCGGCTCTTCGGGTAGTCGCCGGAAAGGAGGCTGTTCAGCATCGTTGCGCCCTCACCGCTTGGCGACGGGATAGAGGCCCTGCGGCCGCCACATCAGGATCGCGACCATCAGCAGGATGTTGGAGGCGAGCGCGATCTTGGGCGCGAGGAAGGCCGTGTAGTTCGCCATCATCGCCACGAGGATCGCGCCGAGGAAACAGCCGCCGACCGAGCCGAGGCCCCCGATGATGATGACGATGAAGACGAGAACCATGATGTCGCCGCCGATCGCCGCGGTCAGCGTCTCGCGGTAGAGCGCCCACATCACGCCGCCGAGCCCCGCAAGGGCCGAACCGGCGACGAACACGCCGACGAACAGCCGGCGGATGCGGTAGCCGAGCGCCTCGACCATCTCGGAATTCTCGACGCCCGCGCGGATCAGGAGGCCGATCTTTGTGCGGTTCAGCACCAGCATCATCGCGACGAACACGACGAGGCCGACGATCACGGCGAGGATGCGGAACTTCTCGACCGCGAAGTCGCCGACCACGATGGCGCCGCGCAGCGCCGTCGGCAGGGCCATGGCCTTCTGGTCGCCGCCCCAGAGGACGTGGATGAGTTGCTCGGCGACGATCAGGCCACCCATGGTGATGAGGATCTGCTTGAGGTGTTGGCCGTAGACCGGCTTGACGATGACCCGCTCGAAGGCCCAGCCGATCAGGCCCGTGCCGGCCATGGCGACCACGACCGCGAGGCCCAGCGCCATCAGGTTCCAGGCGAGCGAATCCACCTGCACCCAGCCGGACAGCAGGCCCAGCACCGACAACGCGATATAGGCGCCGACGGCGATGAAGGCGCCGTGGCCGAAATTGAGCACGTCCATCAGGCCGAAGACGAGGGTCAGGCCCGAGGCGATGACGAAGATCATCATGCCCATGGCGAGCGCGGCGACCGTCAGCGTCACCCAGGTCACGGGATTGCCGATGAAGGGCAGCGCCGCGGCCGCGAGCACGATGGGCAGCAGGATCGGCAGATAATCCGACTTCACCGAAGGGAGGGTCTCGGCCGGGGTCGAGGTCGTTGCCATGGTCATCGCGTCGCCCTCACTGATGCGCGTCGAGCGACAGGCCGAGCAGGCGCTGCTGCAGGGTCTCGTCGCGGGCAAGATCGGCCATCGCGCCGCGATGGACGATGCGGCCGTCATCCATCACCGCGACATGGTCGCCGAGGCTCGCGGCGAAGCGGAAGTTCTGCTCGACCAGCAGGATCGTCGTCTCGCGCTTCAGCTCCGCGAAAGCCGTGATCATCGCCTCGATGATGGCCGGGGCGATGCCCTTGGTCGGTTCGTCGATGAGGATCAGCCGCCGCGGCTCGGCGATGGCGCGGGCGATGGCCAACATCTGCTTCTGCCCGCCCGAAAGGACGCCAGCCGGCAATTGCCAGAACTTCTTCAGCGCCGGGAACAGCCCGAAGATCCAGTCGAGCCGCGCGGCGTCGACCGGCCCGGAGCGCGCCGCCAGCGTCATGTTCTCGGCAACCGTCAGGTCGGCGAAGACCGCCATGGTCTCGGGAACGTAGGCGATGCCGCCCTGGGCGATATCCGGTGTCGGCATGCCGCCGATGGAGCGCCCGTCGAAGGTGATCGTGCCCTGCGAGGGCTGCCACAGCCCCATGATGGTGCGCAGCGTGGTGGTCTTGCCCGCGCCGTTGCGGCCGAGCAGCACGGTCATGCCGTCCTTCGGCAGGACCAGGTCCACCCCCTGAAGGATGTGATACTGGCCGATATGGGTGTGGACGCCCTGAAGGCTCAGCAGCGGCTCAGACATGTGCGGCCTCCGCCTTGGGCGCCTGTCCCAGATAGGCCTCCTGCACGACCGGCGAGGCGATCACCGCCGCCGGCTCGCCATCGGCCACGAGACGGCCGTTGTGCAGCACCACGATGCGGTCGGCGAGCGAGCGCACCACGTCCATCTTGTGCTCGACCAGCAGGATCGTCTTGGTCCCCTCGTCCTTGAGCTTCTGGATCAGGTCGAGAATGACGGGCACTTCGTCCACCGACATTCCCGCCGTCGGCTCGTCGAACATGAAGACGCGGGGTTCCAGCGCCATCATGATCGCGACCTCCAGCTTGCGCTTGTCGCCGTGCGGCAGGGCGGCGGCGACGGTGTCGCGCACGCCGGCGAGATTCACCTGTTCGAGATAGTGGTCGGCCTTGTCGATCCAGTCGCGGTGCCGCGACCAGAGCGAGAACAGGCTCGCCGCCGCCTTGCCGCGCGCCTGCACCGCCAGGCGGACATTCTCCGCCACGGTCAGGTTCGGAAAGAGGTTGGTGATCTGGAAAGCGCGGCCGATGCCGCGCTGCGCCCGTCCGGCCGCGCCGAGCGTGGAAATGTCCTCGCCGTCGAGCATCGTCGTGCCGGACGTCGCCGTGAGCTGGCCGGACATCAGATTGAAATAGGTGGTCTTGCCCGCGCCGTTCGGCCCGACAATGGCCGTCAGCGTACCGGCATGGAAGGCGCAGGAGACGCTGTCCACGGCGACATGGCCGCCGAACCGGATCGTCAGGTCTCGCGTTTCAAGGACGGGGGGCATGGCGCGATGAATGTCTCGGCTGCGGAGGTCATCGGTTGGCCGGGCCAGCGCCACCCGTCACCCCCGGCGAGACCGAAGGCCGAGGGAAGGAGGTCCGGCACCGAGGGCAGTGGATGCGCGAAGAAGGGCCTGGATCCCCTTCCCCTCCCTCGCTTGCGCTCGGTCGGCCGGGGATGACGAAACGGTGCGGTCGCGGCCGGAGCTTTCACCCCGGCCGCAATCGCTTCGTCCGGTCAGTTCGTGCGGCGGTTGGTGATCGGCAGCGGCATTTCCGACGCCGGGATGGTGCGCACGAGATCGAGGAGGTCGTTGTCGCGGGCGTTCGGGCGGATGCGGAAGTGATACATTTCCTGCATCGCCTGATGGTCCTCGCGGCGGAAGGTCATCGGCCCCTTCGGCGTCTGGAAGGTCATGCCCTCCATGGCGGCGATCAGCTTCTCGGTGTCCGGAGCGCCGGCCTTCTCGAGGCCCGCCACCACCGCGGCGGCCGCTGCGAAACCGCCTGCAACGAAGAAGTCGGGCGGCGCGCCGTGGCGCTTCTGGTACTCGGCCTTCAGCCAGTCGTTCATCGGGTTACGCGGGAAGTCGTAGTAGTAGTAGATGCCGCCCTCGGTGCCGGCGAAAGCCTTCCAGGCGTTCATCGCGGGCAGGATGTTGCCGCCCGGCGCCAGCGCGATGTTGAACCGCTCCGGCCGCATGTCCACGAACTTCGCCATCGGATGCGCGCCGGCCCAGATGAAGCCGATGATGCGCTTGCCGGGACGGTCGCGCAGCGCCGCGAACAGGCGCTCGGCGAAGGGCGCGAAGTCGGCGGTGTTACCGGCGGCATATTCCTCCGCGACGATGCGGGCGCGCGGACGGAGCGCGGCAAGGGCTGCCTTGTAAGCGGCGACGCCGTCGCGGCCGAAGGCGGTGTCGAGGCCCATCATGCCGATGGACACATCCTCGTTCTCCGGCACGGAGGCGGCCGCGGCCAGCGCGTCCTGATAGGACGAGCGTCCCGTGCGGAAGATATAGCGGTTCCAGCGCGCGCCGGTGATCGAATCCGCCACCGCCGGCTCGACGATGAGGATTTTCTTGGCCTCCTCGGCCACCGGCAGCATGGCGAGCGCCACCGGCGAGCCGGTCGTGCCCACCGCGATGTCGGCGCGGTCGTCGTTATAGCATTCCTCGAGCAGCGCCTTGCCGCGATCGGGGCGCAGCTGGTCGTCCTTCACGATGACCTGCAGGCGCATGTTGCCGACCTGATTGGTGCCGCGCGTCAGGAACTCGAGGCCCATCATGAAGCCGACCTCGGTCTGCTTGGCATAGGCCTCCAGCGCGCCGGTGCGGCCGGCGATGAGGCAGATCTTCACGTCACGGGTCTGCGCGGCGGCCGGACCGGCGAACGCCGTCACGGCCAGTGCGAGCGAGGCCGAAGCCAGCGCCAGCGTCTTCCTCAGCATGGGATCCTCCCTGATCCAGAAATTCAAAACTGACACTTGAGTCATGTTTCATGTGACGCTAGCCTCGTCACCGAAACGCGTCAAGCGGGAAGGCGGTTCTGAGCCCATCCGGCGAAGAACCGATGACGGAAACGCCATGGCCCACATCGATCCGGCTGGCCCCCTGCCGGTGCCGAAGACCAAGCGCGGGGAACGCACCCGCCAGAAGATTCTCGACGCGGCCGAACGCGAGATCGGTGTGCGCGGCTTCTCGGACGCCTCCATCGCCACGATCACGGCGGAGGCCGAGGTCGCGCAAGGCACATTCTACCTCTATTTCCGCTCCAAGGAGGACGTTCTGCGCGAACTGGTCCTGCTGATGGGCCGGCGGCTGCGTCACCATCTGAGCCGTGCGATCGTCGGCGCGCCGGACCGGCTGGCTGCGGAGCGCAAGGGCATTCTCGCCTTCCTGCAGTTCATCCGGGACAATCCCAATCTCTACCGGGTGGTCGCCGAATCGCAGTTCGTGGATGCCGCGGTGCATCGCGCCTATTACGAGGAATTCGCCGAGGGCTACCGGGGTGGTCTCGAGGAGGCCGCGCGGCGGGGCGAAATCTCTCCCGGCGACGCCGAGGTTCGCGCCTGGGCCCTGATGGGTGTCCACGACATGATCGGCCGGCGCTACTCGCTCTACGACGAGAGCGTGCCGCTCGAAGCGGTCGCCGAAGCAGCCTTCGACTTCGTCGCCAACGGCATCGGGCCCAAAAGCCATGCCTGAGATTGCCATGCCTGAGGCCCTCGCCCCGGTCGATGTCGCGGATGGCGTCGCGACGCTGACGCTCAATCGCCCGGCGCGTCACAATGCGCTGGTGCCGGAGCTGATGGACGCCCTCAACGCGGCGCTCGACAGCCTCGCCGCAACGCCGCCCGCCATTCTGGTGCTGCGCGGCGCGGGCCGCTCCTTCTCGACCGGCGGCGATGTCGCCGCCTTCGCCAGCCTGCCGCGCGGCGCCCGGCGCGCCTATGCCGCCGGCCTCGTCGGCGCGCTCAATCAGGCCATCCTGAAACTGCTCGTCCTGCCCTGCCCGGTCATCGCGGCGGTGCATGGCCCGGTCACCGGTGGCTCCTGCGGCCTCGTCTTCGCCAGCGACCTCGTCGCCATGGGGCCGCGCGCCTTCCTTCAGTCCTATTATGTCGATGTCGGCTTCTCCCCCGATGGCGGCTGGACGGCTTTGCTGCCCGAGCGGATCGGCCCCGCGCGCGCCGGCGCCATCCAGATGCTCAACCGCCGCATCGGCGCGGGCGAAGCCGTGGCGCTCGGCATCGCGCAGGCGGCTCCGGCCGAGGACGAGTTCGAGGCGGTCATTGCCGGCTGGCACGCCACGCTGCGCGACAAGGTCGGCCCGAGCCTCGCGGCCACGCGCGCCCTCCTGATGCCGCCCGAGCGGCTGCGCATCGTCGCTGATGGGCTCGAACGCGAGCGCAGCCGCTTCCTCGACCTGATCGAAACCGACGAGACCGAGGCCGGCATGGCGCGCTTCCTCGCGAGGGCCGCATGAGATCGATTCCCGACATCTGCCGCCGCCGCGCGGACCTCTCGCCCGATGCCGTCGCATTCGAGGAAATCGCGACCGGCCGCTCCCTCACCTTCGCCGAGATGGAGGCCAATGCCTCCGGCGGCGCGGCCCTGCTCCTGTCCAGGGGTCTCGCCGAGGGCGACCGCGTCGCCGTGCTCTGCCACAACGGCGCGACCTTCTTCGAGCTGCTGTTCGCCTGCGCCAAGGCGAAGCTGATCCTCGTGCCGCTCAACTGGCGGCAGACGCCCGCCGAGCTCGCGCCAATCCTTGCCGACTGCGCCGCCAAGCTTCTGCTCGCCGACGAGGCCAATGCCGCGCTCGCCGGCTCCCTGTCCGGCGTGCCGGTCCTGTCCTTCGCGGATTACGAGGCCGAACGCGCCGGGGCACTCCGCCCCTCCGGCCCCGCCGAAGCGTGGGAGACCGACAGGGTCTGGTACCTGCTCTACACGTCCGGCACGACCGGCAAGCCCAAGGCGGTGATCCAGACGCCGGGCATGGCGCTCGCCAACTATGTCAATATCCAGCAGGCGACCGGGCTCGGTGCAGGCGACGACACGCTGAACTTCCTGCCGCTGTTCCACACGGCCGGCATCAACCTGCACGCCCTGCCCGTGTTCATCGCCGGTGGCACCTCGCGGATCATCCCGAAATTCGAGCCCGACGTGGTGATCGACCTGATCGCGCGCGGCCGGCTGTCGCTGTTCTTCGGCGTGCCCGCCATCTATCAGGCGATCAGCCTGCATCCGGCCTTCGCCACCACCGATTTCTCGCGCGTGCGCCACTGGGGCTGCGGCGGCGCGCCGATGCCCGAGGCGATGCTGCGCGCCTTCCTCGACCGCGGCGTCACCGTCTGCAACGGCATGGGCATGACCGAGACGGGACCGACCGTCTTCCTGATGGACCCGGCCCATGCGGTGGAGAAGATCGGCTCGGTCGGCAAGCCGCAGGTACTCGCCGAGGTGCGCCTCGTCGACGTCGACGGAGAGGACGTCGCCGAGGGCGAGCGCGGCGAATTGCTATTCCGCGGCCCCGGCATCACGCCCGGCTATTTCAACAATCCCGAGGCCACCGGAAAGGCCTTCGCGCCGGGCGGCTGGCTGCGCTCCGGCGATGTCGGGCGGCGGGATGCGGACGGCTGCTATTTCATCGTCGACCGCATCAAGGACATGTTCATCTCCGGCGGCGAGAACGTCTATCCGGCCGAGGTGGAGATCGTCCTGCACGCCCATCCGGCCGTGCTGGAGGCGGCGGTCCTCGGCGTTCCCGATACGACCTGGGGCGAGGTCGGCCATGCCGTGATCCTGCTCCGGCCGGGCGCCGCGACAAGCGTCGAGGACATCAGAAAGCACGCTCGCGCCAATCTCGCCGGCTACAAGGTGCCGAAGCACATCACGCTGGTGGAGGACTTCCCGCGCACCGCCGCGGGCAAGATCCAGAAGCACGTGCTGCGCAACATCGTCGCGGAGGGTTCGCGATGATCGCGGCCGGTCCCCTGTTCTCCGAGACGCGAGCGCTGACGCAGGCCGAATTCGACCTGTTCGCCAGGGTCAGCGGCGACGACAATCCGATTCACGTCGATGCCGATTTCTCCGCCCGCACGCGGTTCGGCCGCACCGTCTCGCATGGCATGCTGCTCTACACCGTCCTCTGGGGCCTGATGCGCCGGCACATGCCCGGCACGCGCCAGACGGCCCAGACCCTGATGTTCCCAGCACCCGCCTTCGCGGACGAGGCGCTGGTCTTTTCCGGCATCGTGGAAAGCACCACCGCCGATGGCGCGCGGCTGGCCCTGCGCATCGTCCGCGAGAGCGACGGCGAGACCGTCTGCGAGGCGTCCGCCGACATCACCACTGGAGGCGGCGATGAAGGTCGGTGACAGCGCCAGCCTGACCCGCCGCTACACGTCGGAGGACATCGCCGCCTTCGCCTCGCTGGCCGGCGTCGCCCCGGAGACGATCCGTGACGTCCCAGAACCGCTGATCGGCGCGCTGTTCTCCTACCTGCTGGGCGTCGAGCTGCCCGGCAGCGGCACGAACTACCTGAAGCAGGAACTGACCTTCGCCGTTCCCGTGCCGCTCGACGCCAGTGTGACGGCAAATGTCGCGATCACGCGGCTGCGGCCCGACAAGCATCTCTGCGACCTCGCGACCACGCTCACCGATGCCGATGGCCGGACGCTCGCCACCGGCCGCGCGCTCGTGCTGGTGAAGGATGTCGATGCAGCGATCGAGGCCTGACGTGACCGGCCGCGCGCTCACCGACATCGGCACCGGCCGGCCCGTCGTCTTCCTGCACGGCTGGTCGGTCGACCGTTCGTTCTTCGCCGGCCAGCACCGGCTTGCGGGCGAGGGCTTCCGGGTGATCGCGCCCGATCAGGCCGGCCATCGCACCGGCGAAGCGGCGGGCGTCCTGTCCATCGCCGATCTGGCCGCGGACCTCGCCGCGCTGCTGGCCGGCCTCGACAGCCCGGCCCTCCTCGTCGGCTGGTCGATGGGCGCCACAGTCGCGCTCGACCATCTGGCGCGGCATGGTTCGACCGGCATCGCGGGGCTGGTCATGGTCGACATGACGCCGAAGGTGGCCAACGATCCCGGCTGGTGCCTCGGGCTCGCCGATGGACAGTCGCTCGGCGAGGCCGTTGCGGCCGCCGAACGGATGCAGGCGGGATGGCCGCGCTACGCGCCGAAAATCGCCGATGCCCTGTTCGCAGAAGGCCGCGAGGCGGAGGCAGACCTCGTCACGCATGCCCGGCAGGTGATCGCCGCGCGCGACCCGGCCGTCATGGCGCATCTGTGGCGCTCTCTCGTCGGGGCCGATCACCGCGAGACGATCCGAAAGCTCGATACTCCCGTCCTCGCGCTCGCGGGCGCGCGCAGCCGGCTCTACCGGCCCGAGGTCGCCGCCTGGATCGCCACCCACGCGCCGCGCGGAGCGGCCGTCAGCATCGCCGATGCCGGCCACATGCCCCACGCCGAGCAGTCCGAGGCTTTCAACGCCGCGCTGAAGGCCTTTGCCGCGCGCCTCTGAGGGAATGCGGCGGCAAGGTGCTGTCATGCCGACTGTCCCCTTCCCGTCGGCCGCCAAACAATCCTAGTCTGCCGGCCCGACGTTCCGTGCCGGACAGGACATGCCGCGACCGCGCCCCTCCACAGCACTCGACCACATCAGGGTTCTCGACCTCACGCGCGTGCGCGCGGGTCCGACCTGCTGCCGCGTCCTGGCCGATTTCGGCGCCGACGTGATCAAGATCGACGCTCCCGCCGGCTTCGATTCGAACGCGGCGATCCTCGGCGACCGCCACGGCTCCGACATGCAGAACCTGCACCGCAACAAGCGCTCGCTCACCCTCAACCTGAAGACCGACGAGGGCCGCAGGGTCTTCCTGAAACTGGTCGAGACGGCCGACGTGGTCGTCGAGAACTACCGTCCCGACGTCAAGGAGCGCCTCGGCATCGGCTACGAGGCGCTGCGGGCAGTCAATCCGCGCATCATCCTCGCCTCGGTGTCCGGCTTCGGTCAGACCGGCCCCTATCGCACGCGCGCCGGCTTCGACCAGATCGCGCAGGGCATGGGCGGGCTGATGGGCGTCACCGGCTTCCCCGGCGAGGCGCCCCTGCGCGCCGGCATCGCCGTGGCCGATTCCGCCGCCGGCATCTATGCGGCGACGGGCATTCTGGTGGCGCTGGCGGAGCGCGAGAAATCCGGCGAGGGCCAGTGGGTGCAGACCTCGCTGCTGCAGGCCCAGATCGCCATGTGCGACTTCCAGGCCGCCGCCTATACGGTCGACGGCCGGGTGCCG
>Ga0209794_1001305_pt1 | contig 20414 bp, 18 predicted proteins | sample EBPBio232013_DNA_FD_185869 | JGI IMG/M metagenome (GOLD analysis project Ga0209794, IMG submission 185869) | Wastewater treatment Type I Accumulibacter community from EBPR Bioreactor in Madison, WI, USA - Reactor 1_5/23/2013_ DNA (SPAdes)... | ecosystem: Engineered > Bioreactor > EBPR >... | reverse complement strand
GCCCCTTGCCGGTGACCATCGGGACCGTCGAGACATCCGCCCGTTCCACCAGCCCGAAGCTGACCCCGCTGCCCGATCAGCCCGAGCCGGCCGATGCGCGCGAGCTCATCTTCACGCCGGGTGCCGAAGAAAAGCAGCCGATCGTGCTGCGGCGACCGCCGCCGCCGACGCCGCCGCCCACCGCCGACATCCTCGCCCAGCTTGCCCAGCACCGGGCCTCGGTCGCTGCGAGCCCGCCGGAACCGGCGGCGCCGGCCATGCCGGAAGCCGAGCGTTCGGCGCTGATCGACGCTGTTCTGCGCGACATTCTTGTCGACCCCGATGCCGGGTTCCGTAGCGTGGCGGTGCTCTATCAGGACTTTCTCGTGCGCTGCCGCATCCGCCGGGTGCCGGGCGAGCCGCCGACGCTCGCGACGTTCCGCCGGCGCCTCGCGGTCGCGCGGGCCGGTGTCGATACGGCAGCCGAGGGCGGCGAGGTGTGGGCTCAGGCGCTCGACCTGTCGGCGAGCCTGCCGGACGAGTTGCAGGGCGTGTTCCTCGTCATCGCGCGCGCGGCCCTCGCGGGCGAACCCTGCCCGTCGGATGCCACCATCGCCCGCATCTACGGCAGCCACTCGCCGAGCCGGGCGCGCCGGCTGATCGACTATTTCGAGGAACGCGGTCTGTTCGTCGTCCGGCCGGACATCCGGGGACAGCGCATCATCGCCCTGCCCGACCTCGGCTGCGAGACGGGACCGGGCGACCCCAAGGGGCCCGAAGCCGTCGCGGCAGCGCCCATGCTGGCTGCGGGAGCCTCCTGACCCTCATCGCCGCTGAACAATTGCCGGGCAGCACGGTTCGCCTTGCATAACCGGACGCGATGGCAAGAAGGCAGCCGGTTCCGCGAGCAGGCCTCCCGAGGGCCCGCACGGCAAGCCGTCGCTGACCGGTCCCGCGAAAACGCCTTGTTCGGGCGTGATGCCCAAGCCGGAAACCAGGAAAAGCAAAGCCCCGACCGGGTGATCCCGACCGGGGCGTCGATCGTCGATGAAATGCCGCGAGGTCGCGGCGGCCGCTCAGCCGTCGTTGGCGGCCTGCGGCCAGGTCGCGGGCGGCTGCTCCGGGCCGCGCCAGCTCAACATCAATCCGTTGCCGACCGCCCAGGCGCGGAGCGCCGCGAGCATCGCATCGTTGCGCGAGACAGCCGGGCTGTCCTCCTCGATGAAGCGGTCGACGGCCGCGAGGAGATCCGGCGGCAGTTGAAGGCTGATCGTGGTCATGCGTCTTCCCCGCAATGGGCCCCGTTGCGGCAACTATCGACCAGCGCTGATGGACGCATGGTAAACGACAGGAGGGCTTTGCGCGGATGCGGTTGACCGCGCCTTAAAGGTATCCCGCAGATTCGAAGCGTCCGCGCGGGCGCCTGTCCTCGAATGGCGCCCGCAACGGCTGTCCGGCGGCGGATCACAGCTTGTAGGCCATCCTCAGGCCACCCCAGTGCTTGCCGGCTATGCGGATCGGCGCGTCGATCTCCTTCATCATCACCATGGTGCCGTTGCCCATGTCGCGGGCATAGGACTGGATGAGGAAGGGGCGGATCGAGCGCGCCGCCGAAAGCCCCGCCCGATCGTCGAAAATGCGCCTGTTGCGGCAGTTCGCCATGTTCCAGGCGGGATCGTTCGGCTTCTGCGGGTGCGAGTAGATGCGATTGTGCACCGGCAGATAGGCATTGCGGTCAACCGCCGCGCAGAAGGCCATGCGCTTGTCGGTTGCGAGCCACCGCTCCTGGATCGCGGGGAGGATATCCTCCAGCACTTTCAGATAGCGCGTCGTGTACTGGACGGGATTGGTGCCGGGCACCGGTTCGTATTCGTTGTCGAAGAAGTCGTCGACCGGGATGCGGCCGCTGGCAATGGCGGCTTCGCAGGCGGCGGCGATCTCGGCGGCGACACTCTGGGCGGTCTCGACCTTGCCGGCATCGGCGGCCCGCAGCGCATCGAGCCTCGCATCGACGGCCGCGCGCGCCTTATCGTCGAGGCGCTCGAACTGGCAGTGAAGGCCGAACCCCGAGGCGCCGACCAGTTTCACCCGGACCGGGCCGATGCCGTCGATGGCGCAGTCATAGCCATTGCCGACCAAGAACAAGCCTGAATCCGGCACGGCCAGCAGCATGCCGCCGGCCGAAAGATCGACCGTCCGCGCCTGAACCGCTCCCTTGCGGCCGACGATGCGCACGGGGATGTCGACCGGCAGGCGGTCGTCGCCGCGGCGGTCGCCAATCTCCGACTGACGGAGGAAAATGGTGAAGCGCGAGCGCAGCTTGCCGGCCAGCGCCTGCGCCTCGCGGCCCGCCGCATCCGCCTCGGCCGAGGTGCTGGCGGCATCGTTGGCAGCGCGGTCGATGCCCGCAGCCTCCGCCGAGACCGTCTCGATGAAGCGCGACGTGTCGGAAGCGGAGCGGGAAATCTCGCTGATCGTGGCGACCTGCTGGTCAACGGCGCTCGCGACCGAGGCGAAGACCGGCCGGATCGCCTCGACCGCCTCGGCGATCTCGCGCACGGCGCCGATGGAGGCCTGGCTGTCGGACTGGAGCTGCGCGATGCGTCGCGCGATCTCGTCGGTCGCCCGCTGCGTCTCCTGGCTGAGGTTCTTCACCTCGTTGGCAACCACCGCGAAGCCCTTGCCGGCCTCCCCGGCGCGAGCCGCCTCGATGGTGGCGTTGAGGGCGAGTAGGTTGGTCTGCCGCGCGATCTTGGCGATCAGCCCGACGACCTGATCGATCTCGGTGGAGGAGGCGCGCAGGCTGTCGACGCTCCTCGATGCCGCGCCGGCCGCAGCAATGGCGCCCTGCGTCAGCTGCGTCGCCTGATGGACCTGGCTGCCGATCTCGCCGGCGCTCTGGGCGAATTCCTCGGTCGCCGCCGCGAGCTGTCGCGAGTTTTCGGTGGCGCTGGCAGTCATCTGGTCGAGGGCGCGGGAGCGCTCGCGGATGCCGGTCAGTGCCTGCATGGCCGCAGCGGTGCCGTCGTGGACGCGGTCGGCGGAGGCCGAGACGTCGCGGATCACCTTCATCAGGTCGGACTCTACGAGGTCGAGCGTGTGGCGGACCTGCGCGATCCGGTGACGCAGCAATCCGGCTTCAGCTTCGGCCTCAGGCGCCTCGGATCCATGCACGACATCGACGGGCGGCGCGGGCCGCCCCTTCAGCAATTGGCCAAAACCCATCGGTCGTCCCCCGGCCGCCCTTCGTGGGGCAGGCACATTGCCGACAGGCTAGTCGAACATGGTAAATGGCCGCTTAAGTGCCGTCTTTTCCGGTGTTCATCAGGCGAAAGTATTACGCAGCGGAAACCGGCGCCAGAAGGCGCGCCACGGCGGCCGGAAGCTCGTCGTAATGGCCGATGATCGCATCGGGGCCAAGCTGTTCCAGCGGGATCGCGGTATAGCCGCCGGCAAAGCCGACGACCGGCACGCCAGCCGCCTGTCCGGCCCGGATGTCGGGCTCGGCATCGCCGACCATCACCGCGCGGGCGGCATCGCCGCCAGCATCGCGGATGGTCATCAGCAGATGGCCGGGGTCGGGCTTGCGGACCGGATAGGTGTCCGAACCCGAGATGAAGGCAAAGCGGCGGGTCATGTCGAGTTCGTCCAGCAGCATCCGCGCGAGGCGCTGGATCTTGTTGGTGCAGACGGCCAGCACCATGCCCTCGCCGGCCAGCCTGTCCAGCGCCGCGAGAATGCCCGGGAACGGCCGGCTGTCGCGCGCGATGCGCTTCTCGTAGGCCTCGACATAGCGTCCGTAGACGCGCTCGACCTCGGCCGCCTCCTTGCCGCGCCCCTGAAGCCTGAGCGCCTTCTCGATCATCGGCCTCATGCCGTGGCCGATCAGCTGCTTCGCCTCGTTCAGGTCGACCGGGTGCAGGCCTTCCTCCTCCAGCAGCCAGGACAGCGTGCCGATCAGGTCCGGATGGGTGTCGACGAGCGTGCCGTCGAGGTCGAAGACGATGGTGGGGGCGGTCATTGGCTCGGTCGAACTTCCTGTCTCGCCCCCTCATGCCGGAACCGGCCGCCGCTGTCACCCGGCGTCGCGCCCGCGCCCCCCTGCCCTGCGCGAAACGGGATGCGGCGGACCGGGGCGGATGATAGAAAGCGCGCCTCTCATTCCAGCCGCGGAGGCCATGATGAACGCGCCCCTGAAGACCACGCCCCTGCCGCTCAAGGATCCGAGCCTGCTCAAGTCGCAGTGCTACGTGAACGGCGAGTGGATCGGCACACCCGTCGATCCGGTCATCAACCCCGCCACCGGCCAGACCATCGGCCATGTGCCGCGCCTCGGCGCGAAGGAAGCCGCGGAAGCCGTCGAGCATGCCGACAAGGCGTTCAAGCTCTGGTCGAAGAAGACCGCCAAGGAGCGCTCGAACATCCTGCGCAAGTGGTTCGACCTGATGATCGCCAACACGGACGATCTCGGCCTGATCATGACCTCCGAGCAGGGCAAGCCGCTGGCCGAGGCCAAGGGCGAGGTCGCCTATGCCGCCTCCTTCGTCGAGTTCTTCGCCGAGGAAGCCCGCCGCGTCTATGGCGACATCGTGCCGACGCACCGCAACGACCACCGCGTGCTGGTCGCCAAGCAGCCGATCGGCGTCTGCGCCGCCATCACGCCGTGGAACTTCCCGGCGGCGATGATCACCCGCAAATGCTCGCCGGCGATCTCGGTCGGCTGCACCATGGTGGTGAAGCCCGCTCCGGAGACGCCGCTGACCGCGCTGGCGCTGGCCGAGCTCGCCCACCGCGCCGGCCTGCCTGCCGGCGTCCTCAACATCATCACGGGTGACGCCGCCCCCATCGGCAAGACCTGGTGCGAGCACCCGACCGTCCGCTTCATCGGCTTCACCGGCTCGACGCCGGTCGGCAAGCTGCTGATGGCGCAGGCCGCCGCCACCGTGAAGCGCGTCGGGCTCGAACTCGGCGGCAACGCGCCCTTCATCGTCTTCGACGACGCCGACATCGATGCGGCGGTCGAGGGCGCGATGATCTCCAAGTACCGCAACATGGGTCAGACCTGCGTTTGTGCGAACCGCATCTACGTGCAGGACAAGGTCCACGACGAGTTCGTCGCCAAGTTCACCGCCAAGGTGCGCGAGCTCAAGGTCGGCAACGGCGTCGAGGCCGGCGTCATGCAGGGTCCGCTGATCAAGGCCGCCGCCATCGAGAAGGTCGAGGCCCATGTGAAGGACGCCGTCGCCAAGGGCGGCAAGATCGAGACCGGCGGCAAGCGCTCGGACCTCGGCTTCACCTTCTTCGAGCCGACCGTCATCTCCGGCGTGACCTCCGAGATGCAGGTGACCCGCGAGGAGACTTTCGGTCCCGTCGCGCCGATCTATCGCTTCAAGACCGAGGATGAGGCCGTGGCGCTCGCCAATGCCACGCAGTTCGGCCTTGCCAGCTACTTCTATGGCCGCGATGTCGGCCGCATCTTCCGGGTCGCCGAGGCGCTCGAATACGGCATGGTCGGCATCAATACCGGCCTCGTCGGCGTCGATATCGCGCCCTTCGGCGGCGTGAAAGAATCCGGCATCGGCCGCGAGGGCTCGCATTACGGCCTCGACGAGTTCATCGAGATCAAGCTGATGATGCTCGGCGGCATCCAGTAACAGGCAAGGCCCGGTGAATTTGGGGGCGGCGTCGCGAGGCGCCGCCCTTTTTTTTGCGTTCCGAGCCTGCCGTCAGCGCAGGTCCGCGACGCTGACCGGCGCGCGCGATCTCAGGCCCTTCGCCGGCACGATGACGAGGTCGAGTTCCGGCCGGCCGCCCCGGCCGATGGAGACGCGCTCCGGCTCGCCGATCACCACGAACTGGCTTTGCAGCGCCTGCTGCTGCCGCGCCCACGTGCCGGCCAGCGCCACGATGAGAATGTCGGCGCCCAGATAGGCCCGCTGGACCTGCCTGAAGGCGAAGCCGCGCGGGTCGGGGCCGATGACCATGACATCGGCGCGGTCGCCCACGGCAAGGTCGATCTTGCCGCCCTCGTTCCAGGTCAGCGCAACGACGACCGGGCCCGACCGCGCGCCGACGCCGCGCGCGGCCAGCAGCGGCCTGAGTTCGGTCCAGTTGAAGGCGTCGATGGTCGGATCAGCCCGTACCGGCACGCCAAAGCGGGTGAGAACGCCGCTGGCGCCGATCGCGCCGATGACGAGCGGCAGAGCCACGGCGAGGCCGAGGCACCATTTTGCCCAGGCGCGCGGCGACGAGCTCGCATCGGGGTTCGCGACCATCCACGCGCCGAGCAGCGGGAAGACGAAGAACCAGCCCGGCATCGGCCAATGCGGCAGCGCCCAGCCCGACCAGAGCGACTGCACCGTGAAATAGAGGATCGTCGGCGCGGCGAGCGCGAGGCAGAACAGGACCCGCGGCTCACGGATGCGGGCGAAACTCGCGCCGAAAATGGTCGCGAGCGGCACGGCGATCCACGGCGCCAGCCAGACGAACTGGCCGGCCAGCATCTGCGCGAAGGCGGCGAGTGTCAGCCCCCTGCCCCCGCCGCGCCCGGCCTGGAATTTCAACGAGGCCCAGTCGTTGGCAAGATTCCAGATGATGATGGGCGAGACGCAGAGCGCGGCCACGAATGCGCCGATGTAGGGAGCTGGGTGGACCAGCCAGCGCCGATGCTCCGTGGCGATCAGGAAAGCCGCCAATCCGGCAATGACGAAGACCGCAGAATATTTGGACAGGCCGGCAAGGCCGAAGCAGAGCCCAGCCAGCAGCCAGCACCGCCACGGCGACGGGTTCTCTCCTTCAGCAGGGAAGAAGAGTTTCGCCAGCGCCAGCATGCCGCCCGCGAGGAAGAACAGCAGCGGCCCGTCCGGCACGATCCACGTGCCGGGGGATGCCAGAAAGAACAGCGAGCAGTTCAGCGCCAGAACGGACCAGACGGCCGGCCAGCCGCCGAACAGGCGCTCGGTCAGCCGGAACATCAGCCAGGACGTGCCGGCGAACAGAAGGATGAACGGCAGGCGCACGGCCCATGTCGTGCCGAAGACCAGCATCGAGGCATGGGCCAGCCACAGGTGCAGCGGCGGGTGGTCGAAATAGGACAGCGCGAGGTGCCGCGCCTGCCCGAGCGTGTAGCTCTCGTCGACGCCGAAGCCGAGCATGGCGGCGAAGGCAATGCGCAGCGCCATGAAGCCGGCGATCAGCGCCAGTGCGGCGCGCGCTGGATTTGCCGGCAGGCGGTCGAACGGGGTGGCGGTCGCGGCGGCGCTCATGCGGCGCGGCTTAGCGGATCAGGCGCGCCCGCGATAGCTCTGCACTGCATCCGTCACCGACTTGGCGCCGAACAGGACGAAGGTGAGGCCGACGAGCCGGGTGACGATCAGGCCGCGCGTCATGAAGAAGCGCCTGACCGCCGGCAGGCCGGCGACCGCGACGAGGATGACGTCTGCGAGGATGAAGCCGAGGAAGGCGACCAGCATGACCAGCGGCGCCATGTCCCAGGTCAGCAGGCCCGAATAGTGGCCGACCAGAACCGTGAACATGGCGACCGACACCGGATAGGCCTTCGGATTGGTGATGCCGAAGACGAGGCCCGCCAGCAGCGGATGCCGGCCGCCGATGACCGTCGTGCCCGATGCCTCCTTCGCCAGCATGGCCTTGATGCCGAGGAAGATCAGATAGGCGCCGCAGACAAGGCCCAGCGTCTCGAACAGCAGGGGACCGAGCTGATTGACGCCGACGATGGCGGCAAGCGCCAGCGTGCCCCAGAGCACGTCGCCGACGAGATGGCCGGTGACGAACCAGGTGCCGGACATGCGCCCCTCCTTCGCGGCAAGCGCGAAGAGCGCGAGGAAGGCCGGCCCCGGCGTCAGGACATAGATCATGGCCGCGGCGAGGGTCGCGAAGAAAAGGCCGAAGGTCATGGGAAGGCGCGGCTCCGAAAGGTTCGGCCGCCACCGGAACATGCATGGCCGTGCCCTGTCAAAAGCCGCTTGCAGGGTCACTCCGGCGGGAGGACTTTGCTATAGGGATGAGACAAGCAGCAGCGGCCACTGTGCCGCGGAGGACACGCCCATGATCGCGATCATCTTCGAGGTGCGGCCGGCCGACGGGCGCAAGGAGGCCTATCTCGACATCGCCGCCAAGCTGCGCGTCGAACTGGAGAAGATCGACGGCTTCATCGCGGTCGAGCGGTTTCAGAGCATCACCGATCCCGGCAAGATGCTGTCGCTCTCGACCTTCCGCGACGAAGCGGCCGTGACGGCCTGGCGCAACCATCCGATGCACCGTTCGGCACAGGCCGCCGGCCGCTCCGGCGTCTTCGCGGGATACCGGCTGCGCGTCGCCTCGATCATCCGCGACTACGGCATGGAGGAAAACCGCGATGAAGCGCCGGGCGACAGCCGGGCGCTCCATCACGCGTGAGTCGCATCAGTTCTGCAGCTTGATCTGCGCGGTATCGATGATCTGCTTGAACTTGGCCATCTCGCTCACCGACTTCTGCCGCATCTGATCGGGCGTCGAGGGGGTCGATTCCGCGCCCATTTCCTCGAAGCGCTTCACCACGGCGGGCTCGGCGAGAACCTCCTGCAGCGCCTTCGACAGCCGCTCGCAGATTTCCTTCGGCGTGCCCTTGGGCGCTACGAAACCGTTCCACGAGGTGATGTCGAAGCCCGGAAGCGTATCTGCGAGGGCTGGAATTTCCGGCGCGATGGCGGCGCGCTTCAGCGAGGTGACCGCGAAGCCGCGGAGCGCGCCGGACTTGTAGTGCGGATAGGGCGAGGTGAAATTGTCGAAGGAAAGCTTGACCTCGCCCGTGATCAGGCCCTGCACGAGGCCGGCCGAGGAGCGGAACGGCACATGCGTCATGCGCGTGCCGGTCAACTGCATGAACAGTTCGCCGGACAGGTGGATCGACGTGCCGATGCCGGACGAGCCGAAATTCTCCTTGCCCGGATTGGCCTTCAGATAGGCGATGAACTCGGGCAGCGTCTGGGCGGGCACCGAGGGATGCACGCACATGAAATTCGGCTGCGACGAGGACAGCGACAGGAACTCGAAATCGTCGAGCGGCTTGAAGGGCAGCCGGTCGCCATAGAGATTCGGGTTGATGCCGTGGTTGGCGATCGTGGTCATGCCGATCGTGTAGCCGTCATTGGTCGCGCGGGCCGTCGCCGCGACGCCGACATTGCCGCCGGCGCCGGCCTTGTTCTCGATCACGAAGCTCTGGCCGAGCTTGACCGACAGGCGCTCGCAGACGATGCGGCCGATCACGTCGGTCGACCCGCCCGCGCCGAAGGGCACGATGCAGGTCACCGGACGCGCCGGGTAGCTCTGGGCAAATCCTTCCGACGCCACGAAGGGCGCGGCACCGGCGCCTGCGGCAATTTTGAGCGCAGTACGCCTGGAGATCGAAGTGGTCATGTTTCCCCCTATGGAACTGATACGGTCGCGGCCTGGATGCCGTCGTTGGGGGAAAACTAGCACGCAAGCCCGCGACTTCAACCGCCCGGCCGCCACAGCAGCGGCGCCCGGGCAGCCGAAGCGCATCAGTCGAGCGGGCGCAGCTGCCGTGGCAGGGCAGCAAGATCGGCTTCCAGCTCGCCAATCCGGGCACGCAGGGCCGATTCGGCCTCGGTGCGATTGCTGAACTCGGCGGTGTCGACGACGAACTTCTCGCCGCGCAGGAAACCGGACTTCTTCACCGTCACGCCATTGGTGCGCAGGTCGTCGAGGACCTTCTGCGCCGCCGTGATCTTGGCGTTGATGCCCTTGTTGTGCTCCAGCGAGGTCTCGCGGTCGCGGGCGCGCTGCTCGCCGGCCAGCTTGTCGTTGCGCACCTTGATGCGCGCCTTGTAGTCGGCCTGGTCGAGCCATTCGGTGCGCTGGCAGACGAGCAGGAGCGAGGCCGTCGTGCCGGCAGCCCAGCCCAGGCCGAAAGCGCCGAGCACGGCTTCCGCCTCGCGGCGGTTGCCCTGGCGGACGACCTTCTGGTGCTCGTGATAGGTCAGGCTCTTGTCGAGCGGGACGACCATCTTGATCTCCCACTGATCCTGATTGAGCTCGGCGATCACCTGGTCGAAGCGACGGGATATGTCGCCGACATCGACGGTCACGGCGCCGAGGCTCCATTCCTTGTCGCCCTCGGTCTTGGCCCAGGAGGGGAACAGGTCGACGGTAAACTGCTTGGTCTCGATCCACGGGATCATCGGGGCGTTCTCGGCATTCGCGGAAACTGGAGCGTGTTGGGCGGGCACGGGCGGCGACGGCGCAGGTTCCGTCTCGGCCGGGTGCTGGAGCGTGAAACCATCGACGATGGCCTCGGTCTCGTCGTCGGCCGCGGCGCGTTGCAGGGAAAAGCCGTCGAGCGCGGCGGCCAGTTCGTCGAGCTTGGCGCGATCTTCGGGCGGCAGGTCCGCCGGCGCAGCACCCGAGGGCTTCGCCTCAGCGGCCCGGGCGGGCTCTTGAGCCTCCGGCGGCCGCGAGCCCGTCGAGGTAGCGCTTCCAGAGGGCGTCGCGGTCACGTCCGAGCTCATAGAGATAATCCCATGAATAGATGCCGGTGGAGTGCATGTCGTCGAAGCTGAGGCGCACCGCGTAGTGACCCACGCGGTCGATGCCGATCAGTTGGACGTCCTGCTTGCCACCGATATATTTGCGTTCGGCCGGCGAATGGCCCTGAACCTCCGCCGACGGGCTCTCGACGCGCAGATATTCTGCATCGAGGGCGAAAATATGCCCGTCATCGAAGCTGACAGTCAGGCGACGGCGGTCAGCAGAGAGGCGCAATTCGACCGGCCATGCATGATGGCTGCCCGTCGCGCTCTCGACCGCGCTGATCTCCGCCATGGGGGCCTCTCCGTGCCGGATCGATGCAACCGATCAGGACTGGTAGCTGGTTCTCCCGGCATCTTCAACGCTGGCGGACGTGACGAACGCGGTAAGGTCACCTAAATAGAACAATGACAGGGCGCGCCCGGCCCGCTGGTCCGGCCGCCCCTTGGAAGCCTGCCATGTTCGACGATGTGTCCACGACGAAGCCCGCGCCGATGATCGACCCCTTTGGCCGGTCGATCGACTACCTGCGCGTCTCGGTCACCGACCGCTGCGATTTCCGCTGCGTCTATTGCATGGCCGAGAACATGGCCTTCCTGCCGAAAAAGGACCTCCTGTCGCTGGAGGAGCTGGATCGGCTGTGCTCGGCCTTCGTCGACAAGGGCGTCAGGAAGCTCCGGCTCACCGGCGGCGAGCCGCTGGTCCGCAAGGACGTCATGACGCTGTTCCGCTCGCTGTCGAGGCATCTTTCCTCCGGCGCGCTCGACGAACTGACCGTGACCACCAACGGCTCGCAGCTCGCGCGCTACGCGGCCGATCTCGCGGCTCTCGGCGTGAAGCGCATCAACGTGTCGATGGACACGCTGGACCCGGCCAAATTCCGCGCCATCACGCGCTGGGGCGATCTCGCCGACGTCCTGCGCGGCATCGACGCGGCGCTTGCGGCCGGCATCCACGTCAAGATCAACGCCGTGGCGCTGAAGGGCGTCAACGAGGACGAGATCGAGGACCTCATCGCCTGGGCGCACGGCAAGGGCATGGACATCTCGTTCATCGAGGTCATGCCGCTCGGCGACATCGAGCCGTCGCGGCTCGACCAGTATCTGCCCCTGTCGGTGGTGCGCGCCCGGCTGATGGACCGCTGGACCCTGGCCGAGAGCGATCATCGAACCGGCGGTCCCGCCCGCTACGTCACCGTGAGGGAGACCGGCGGCCTCGTCGGCTTCATCACGCCGATGACCCACAATTTCTGCGAGAGCTGCAACCGCGTCAGGGTCACCTGCACCGGAACCCTCTACATGTGCCTCGGGCAGGAGGATGCCGCGGACCTGCGCGCGCCGCTGCGTGCCTCGGAGGGCAACGACCTGCTCTACGCCGCGATCGACCGGGCCATCGCCCGCAAGCCCAAGGGCCACGACTTCATCATCGACCGCCGCACGCGCCGTCCATCGGTAGGCCGCCACATGAGCATGACGGGCGGGTGAGCGTTATCGCGCCCGCGCAATTATCTTTCATTCACAGGCGAACAATTGGAACGGCGCCCGTGACGCGGGAATTCAATCCGCTACAGGTCTTTCGTTCGTCAGTATTGCCAATATTCCACCACAATTGATCACCAAATGCCCACTCAACGAAAGATCGGAACCGTTAGCGCAACACGTTAGTTCTGCGCGCTCCTTCCCGGTCGACGCATTCCAGTCACAATCGATCCGGGCAACGTCGCTCTGGATCTCATAGGCGACCAAGGCGACCGCGATGACCCGCTCATCCCCGTCGCAGCCTGATCCCGTTCTTGTCAGGGACGAGCTGCGGCGCCTGCTCGAATCGAGCTTCATTCCCGACGATTCGCTTCTGGCGAAGATGCTGACCTACGTCGTCGAGCAGACGCTTGCCGGCGACGGCCGGTCGATCAAGGCCTATACGGTCGCGGTCGAGGCACTGGGCCGTCCCACCGATTTCGATCCGGACCGCGATTCGACCGTGCGCGTGGCGGCCATGCGGCTGCGTTCGGCGCTCGATCACTACTATGCCGGCCCGGGTGCCCAGAGCGCGCTGCGCATCTGCATGCTGCCGGGCTCCTACCGGCCGATTTTCGAGCCCGTGACGGATGTCGCATCCGAGCCCGCGCTTGTGGCGGACCAGATCGACGAACCAGCCCTGCCGCCGCCGGCCTTCCTGTCGCGATTCCGGCTGGCCATGCCTTCGACCCGGGTCTGGCTGGCGACGATCAGCGCGATCCTCGCCATCGACCTCCTGGCGACCGTATCGCTGATGGCGGTTCAGCTGCGTGCCCCCCAGGCCCAGGCGGCGCAGCGATGGACGCCGGCGGACAATGAAGTGCAGACGCTCGTCGCGGAAAAGCCGAACAAGGCCATTGGCATTCTGGTCTACGACTATATCCAGAACCACGTGCAGGCCACCTACGGCCAGCCCATGCCCTGACGCGAGCGCCCGGCGCCGGTAGCGGGGCTGGTCCCCTGCCTTCGCGCTCGACGCGCCCCCACCCCCGCGCTACCTCACAATGCGGGGAAGAAACGACCGGAGCATCGGCGCGTGCCGAGCCATGACGTCATCGTCGCCGGAATCGGCGCCATGGGTTCCGCCGCGGCCTGGCACCTCGCCCGCCGCGGCCAGAGGGTGCTTGGGCTCGAGCGGTTCGACATTCCGCATGCGATGGGCTCGTCGCACGGCATCAACCGCATCATCCGCCTCGCCTATTTCGAGCATCCGCTCTACGTGCCCTTGCTGCGCCGCGCCTACGAGCTATGGCGCGAGACGGAACGGGCCTTCGGCGAGCAGCTGCTGCACATTACCGGCGGCATCGACGCGGGTCCGGAGGATGGACGCGTTGTTTCCGGCTCGCTCCGGGCCTGTCGCGAGCACGGCCTCCCGCACGAACTGATCGACGCGAAGGAGCTTTCCCGCCGGCACCCTGCCTATCGTCTGCCCGCCGGCCATGTCGCGAACTGGCAGGCGGATGCCGGCTTCGTCATGAGCGAGCGCGCCATCGTCGCCCATGCCGCGATGGCCATGGCGGCGGGAGCCGAGATTCGCGGCCGCGAGGCGATCACGGGCTGGCAGCCGACGCCGGGCGGCGGCGTGCGGGTCACGACCACGCGCGGCACCTACGAAGCCGGCCGGCTGATCCTGTCGACGGGTGCGTGGATCGGCGATCACGTCCCCGCCCTCACCCGCTTCGCGGTCCCCGAGCGACAGGTTCTCGGCTGGTTTCAGCCGAAGAACCCGGCTCATTTCGCGCCGGACCGGTTCCCCGTCTCCATCGTCGAGACAGCGCGCGGCACCTGCTACCAGTTCCCCATCTTCGGCGTGCCGGGATTCAAGATCGGCCTCTACAACCACCTCAGGCAGTCCGGCCATGCCGACGCGCTGTCGCGCGAGCCGACGGACGAGGACGAGGATGCGCTGCGCGCGGTGATGCGCGAGGCCTTCCCGGATGCCGACGGACCGACGCTGGCGCTCCGGACCTGCATGTTCACCAACACGCCCGACGAGCATTTCGTCGTGGACACCCTGCCCGATCACCCCCAGGTCATCGTCGCGTCGCCCTGTTCCGGTCATGGCTTCAAGTTCGCCTCGGTCATGGGCGAGGTTCTGGCGGACCTCGCCGCCAGCGGATCGACGCGCCACGACCTTTCGCTTTTCCGCCTCGCCCGCTTCGCCTCCTGATCCGATCCGAGACCGTCCGTGACCCCGCTTGTCCTCCCCGCCGTCGATGCCTCCGCCAACCGGCGCGGCATCATCGCCATGTGCACGGCGATGGCCTGTTTCATGACGAACGACACGCTGGTGAAGATCGTCTCGACCCAGCTGCCGGCCGGCGAGATCATCGCGATACGCGGCCTGTTCGCCACCATCCTGGTGCTCGGCTGGGTCTTCGCGATGGGGCATGCCCGCGACCTTCCCCGCATCGTCTCGCCGCTGGTGATGACCCGCGCCGGCATGGAGGCGCTGGTCGCCTTCCTGTTCATCTCGGCGCTGGCCTCGATCCCCATCGCGGACATCACCGCGATCTTCCTGATCACGCCGCTGCTGATCACCGCCCTGTCGGGCCCGCTTCTCAAGGAACAGGTCGGCTGGCGGCGCTGGTCGGCGGTTGCCGCCGGCTTTGTCGGCATGCTGCTGGTGGTGAAGCCCGGCGGCGCCGGCTTCGTCGCAGGTTCGGCGACGGCCATGGCGCTTGTCAGCGTGGTGTTCTGCGCACTGCGCGACATCGTCACGCGCTTCATCGACCACCGCATACCGACCATCGTCGTGACGCTGTCGACCTGCGCGACGGTCGGCCTGTTCGGACTGGCGATGATCCCGTTCCAGACCTGGGTGCCGCCGGAGCCGAAGCACATCCTGATCCTGCTCGCCGCCTCGGTGGTGCTGGTCATCGGCAATCACGCGATGATCCTCGCCTTTCGCGGCGTCGAAGTGTCGCTGGTCTCGCCGTTCCGCTACTCGGTCATGGTCTGGGCCATCGTCTCGGGCATCACCGTGTTCGGCGAATGGCCGGACTGGATGAGCTGGACCGGCATAGGACTGATCGTCGCAGCCGGCCTCTACACGCTCCATCGCGAGCGCGTGCGCCTGCGCGTGCGCGACGCCAAGACGGAGGCGGCGGCGACGATTCCCTGACGTTGCCCTGCCCGTTCCGGATCATCCGGCCACCAAAGCCGTGCAAGGCATAACGCCCGCACCTGATACCGCAGCGGGTAACCTGTCGTAGAACATCCGCGCGGCCAGTGGCTTTTCGGTCCTAGACGCCCTTCCGCCTGCCACCTAAAGAAGCTGGTGGAGTTGCTCATGGGTCTGTCCGCCTTCGCATTCGCCCGGTCCATCGCGGCCGTCGGGTCCAGGTCCATGGCCCGGTCCCTGGCGCTCGTCCTGGCTGTTACGCTTGCCGGCTGCGCCACGCAGCCGCGCCAACCGGCCGTTCCCGCACGCGAAACGGCGGAAGCGACCTTCCTCGACATTCCCGATGCGCGCTTTTCCCTGACCGGCAACCCGAGCGAGCTCACCCGGATTTTCGTGGCCGCGGAGCGGCGCGCGCAGATGTCGGGGATGCGCGGCACCGAGCATATGCTGGCGATCTCGGGGGGCGGCGAGGACGGTGCCTTCGGCGCGGGCCTGCTTTATGGCTGGACCGAGCGCGGCGACCGACCGCAGTTCCGCCTCGTAACCGGTGTGTCGACGGGCTCGCTCACCGCACCGTTCGCCTTCCTCGGCAGCCGCTACGACGCGCAGCTCCAGGCGGTCTACACGACCGTCCAGCGGACCGACATTGTCCAGATTCTGCCCGTTCTGACCATTCTGCGCAGCGATTCCGTCGGCGATAGCGGCCCACTCGCCCGCCTGATCGCGACCCATGTAACCGACGAAATGGTCGCCGAGATCGGGCAAGAGTACCAGAAGGGGCGGATGCTGCTGATCGGCACCACCAATCTCGACCTCGGCCAGCCCATCGCCTGGAATATCGGCGCCATCGCCGTCAGCAACCATCCTCGCAAGGTGCAGGCGATCCGCGATATCCTGCTTGCCTCCGCCTCCATTCCCGGCGCGTTCCCGCCGGTCATGATGGACGTGATGGTCGGCGGGACCAGGCGCCAGGAGATGCATGTCGACGGCGGCGCGACGACACAGGTCTTCCTCTATCCCGGCAACATCCCGTTGCGCCAAGCGCCGCCCGCCGTCAGGCGCGTGCCGCGCGTCGCCTGGATCATCCGCAACGGCCGCACACAGCCGCTGCCCGAGGATGTCAAGCGCGGCCTGCTGCAGATCGCGGCGCGGTCGATTTCGACCATGATCACGTCGAATGCGATCGGCGACATCTACCGCATGTATCTGATCACGCGGCGCGACGGCGTTGACTTCAACCTCGCCTACATTTCCAGCCGCTTCACCGTGCCCTACGAAAAGCCGTTCGACCCACCCTACATGAACGCGCTGTTCGAGTTCGGCCGCTCGGAGAGCCGGTCCGGCTCGCCCTGGCTGAAGCGACCGCCCGGCTACGTGCCCTGAGCGGCAATTCCGTCAACGCGCCGCAATCAGGCCGTCGACCCGTCGGATCGCGTCGGCCCGCGCCGCCGGGTCGGTGCCGACCCGCGCCCGCCCCGACCCGTCCGGCGTGAAGGCAAGCCCGGTTCGCTCCCGCATTCGCGAGGCGGGATCGTCAAATCCATGGAAGGCTCCGGGATAGACGACGATCTCGGCGGGCGCGCCCATGGAACGGGCCCGCGACACCAGCGCCTCGCAGGGAGCAGCCGGCGTCCAGTCGTCGGCGCCGCCGATGAGAATGGTCAGCGGCAGGCGGTTGACGAGACCGCGCTCGAGCGGCGTGCGGCAGCCCGGATAGAAGGCGATGACCTGCATGAAGTCCGGCCGCCCATCGGCCGGACGTGCGTTGCGGCTCGCCGCATGGAGGGCAGTGGAGCCGCCGTTCGACCACCCCACCAGGCTGATGCGATCCTGCCGGATGTCGGACCGCGCCTGCAGATAGGCGCGCGCCCCCGCGACATCGGCAAGACGTTCACGGGTCGGGCGCACGGTCCGCTCCCGGACGCCGCATTGCGAGCCAAGCCCGCGCGAGGCGAAACTGTCGGGCATCAGGACAGCGAACCCCTGGGACGTCCAGCGGCTCGCCCAGTCGGCATGCCGGCGCGCCAATTCGCCGCGCGCGTTGTCGCGCCCGCCGCAACCGTGGAGCGCCACCACCGCGGGAAAGGGACCGGTTCCGGCGGGGCGCATGAGGACCGCCTGAACGGATGTGCCGTCGGCACCTGTGAAACGGACCGTTTCCGACGTCTGTGCCGGCGCAGCGGAAGCGCTCGCTGCCGCAAGGCCCATCGCCAGCAACACCGTCCGCCCTGCCCGCATGCGCTTCTCGTCCTGCCGTGAACGGCATCGCCGAGCGGCCCTGGTGGCCGCCCGCCGACGCGCCATCGCTTCGCCGCCCGTCAGTTCGAGCGGGCCCTCATGCGGATCATGAAGCTGTCAAAGGAATATTCCGCGACCTGGAACCAGAGATATTCCTCGTTGCGGAAGGCGACCGTGTGGTCCAGCACCCGCTTGAACCAGGCGTTCTGGGCGCTGACCTCGGCATAAACCTCGTTGGCCGCCTTGAAGCAGGCTTCGAGGATCTCCACCGAGAACGGCCGAAGCTGCGTGCCGGCGGCAACGAGGCGGCGGAGCGCCGCGGGGTTGGCCGCGTCATACTTCGCCTGCATCCAGGTACCGGCCTGATAGGCGGCGGCGTCGAAGGCGGCCTTGTAGTGCTTCGGCAGCGCGTCCCACTTGGCGATGTTGGTCATGGTCTGGAGCTGGGCACCGCCCTCCCACCAGCCGGGATAGTAGTAGAACGGCGCCACCTTGGCGAAGCCGAGCTTCTCGTCGTCGTAGGGACCGACCCATTCCGCCGCGTCGATCGTCCCCTTCTCGAGCGCCGGATAGATGTCGCCGCCGGCGATCTGCTGCGGCACGACGCCGAGCTTGGTGAGGATGCGCCCCGCAAAGCCGCCGACTCGGAACTTCAGCCCGTTCAGATCGCCGACCGTCCGCATTTCCTTGCGGAACCAGCCGCCCATCTGGGTGCCGGTATTGCCGCAGGCGACGGCCCGGACGTTGTGGCCCTTGTAAAACTCGTTGAGCAGGTCCGTGCCGCCGCCCTCGATGAACCAGGCGTTCTGCATGCGCGGATTGAGACCGAAGGGCAGCGCCGTGCCGAAGGTGAAGGTCGGATCCTTGCCGACATAGTAGTACGAGGCCGTATGGCAGGCCTCGACCGTGCCGTTCGACACGGCATCCATCGCCTGAAGGCCCGGAACGATCTCGCCGGCGGCAAAGGGCTGGATGATGAAGCGGTTGTCGGTGATTTCGGCAACGCGTTTCGCGAAGACTTCGGAGACGCCGTAGAGCGTGTCCAGCGACTTCGGGAAGCTCGACGTCAGGCGCCAGCGCACTTCCGGCATCGACTGTGCGACAGCCGGCGAAGCAACGGCCGTTGCGGCGAGTCCGAGACCCGCTCCCTTGACGAACTGGCGGCGTTTCATGGGTTCTCCCTTTTCTGTCGTTCCCCGCGCCGCGACAGGTCGTTCTGGTGCCTGTCGTCCGATGGTGCCGGCGCACCGGCCAGACTGCCGCCGGCGTGGAAACGCGCATCAGGGAAAGCACGAACCGGGGTGGAGAAATTTGGCTCTTCGCAATCCGACTACTACCGGAAATGCGTAAGACCCCGGCGGCCGAAGCCGCCAGGGCCGTATTCATTGCACTGAATTCAGATCAGCCGCGCGCGCGCGAGCGGATCATGAAGGTGTCGAAAGTGTATTCGGCCACCTGCCACCACAGGTATTCCTCGCCGCGGAATGCCAGGGTGTTGTCGAGCACCTTCTTGAAGTCGGCATTCTGGGCGGCCGTCTCGGCATTCACCTCGTTGGCTGCCTTGAGGCAGGCTTCCAGCACTTCCAGCGTGAAGGGGCGAAGCTGGGTGCCCGCAGCGACGAGCTGGCGCAGCGCCGCCGGGTTCTGCGCGTCGTAGCGCGCCTGCATCCAGGTGTTGGCGTGGTGCGAGGCGTTGAGCGCGATGGCCTTGTAGGCCGCCGGCAGCGCTTCCCACTTGGCCTTGTTGAAGAAGTTGTGGAGCATGGCCCCACCCTCCCACCAGCCGGGATAGTAGTAGAACGGCGCGACCTTGTTGAAGCCGAGCTTCTGGTCGTCATAGGGGCCGACCCACTCCGCCGCGTCGATCGTGCCCTTCTCGAGCGCTGGGTAGATGTCGCCACCAGCGACCTGCTGCGGCACGACGCCGAGCTTCTGCATGGCGCGGCCGGCGAAGCCGCCGATGCGCATCTTCAGCCCGTTCATGTCGGCGACGGTCTTGATCTCCTTGCGGAACCAGCCGCCCATCTGGCAGCCGGTATTGCCGGCCGGGATCGCGTGGAGGTTATGCTTGGCGTAGAACTCGTTCATCAGTTCCATGCCGCCGTTCTGGAACTGCCACGCATTCTGCATGCGCGAATTGAGGCCGAAGGGCACGGCGGTGCCGAAGGCGAAGGTCGGATCGATGCCGACATAGTAGTAGGAAGCGGTGTGGCAGGCTTCGACCGTGCCGTCACGCACCGCCTGCATCGCCTGCAGGCCGGGGACGATTTCACCGGCCGCGAAGACCTGCACCTGGAATTTGTTGTCGCTCATCTCGGCGACCGCCTTCGAGAACACCTCGGCGGCGCCGTAGATCGTGTCGAGCGACTTCGGGAACGAGGAGGTCAGCCGCCACCTCACTTCCGGGGCAGTCTGCGCGATCGCCGGCGCGGCGACTGCGGTAGCGGCGGCGGCAACCGATGCCGTCGTGATGAATGTGCGGCGCTCCATGAGCATCCTCTCCCTAGTTCCCAAAGCTGTTGGTTTCCTGGTCCGGTTCGGACTCATTGGCGGGAGACAATCACAATTTATCGCTGCATGCCAGCATTGCAGAATGGCTCGGTCGCGTTTTCCGCATATATCGGCCGTTGGCTGCAAAGCGGCCCGGGCGCACTTGCCCCGCGCGGCCGAGGCTTGACCTCTCCCGCGTCACGGGGATGGTAGGCGTCCCTCACGAACCAGCCATCCCAGCGGAGCTCCCCATGGCGAAAGTCGCTTTCCTCGGTCTCGGCGTCATGGGCTACCCCATGGCCGGCCATCTCAAGGCCAAGGGCGGCCACGACCTGACGGTGTACAACCGCACATTCGCCAAGGCCGAAGCCTGGGCGAAGCAGCACGGCGGCACCGCCGCAAGGACACCGAAGGAGGCCGCCGCCGGCCAGGACTTCGTCTTCTGCTGCGTCGGCAACGACGATGACCTGCGTTCCGTCACGATCGGCCCGGACGGCGCCTTCCAGGCCATGGCCAGG
>Ga0209794_1001304_pt1 | contig 20443 bp, 17 predicted proteins | sample EBPBio232013_DNA_FD_185869 | JGI IMG/M metagenome (GOLD analysis project Ga0209794, IMG submission 185869) | Wastewater treatment Type I Accumulibacter community from EBPR Bioreactor in Madison, WI, USA - Reactor 1_5/23/2013_ DNA (SPAdes)... | ecosystem: Engineered > Bioreactor > EBPR >... | reverse complement strand
ACTGGATTAACGGTCTCAGACAAGCGGGCCTCGATGCCAGTGTTCAGGTTTGGGACTTATACACCTACGTCTACTCGCAATCGGCATCCACAACCATCAACACGGGTGGGGGATACCCGGCGGCTACAACTTCGTATTCTTCGGGTGGCTATTCAGGAACACTTTCACGCTATAACGTAGTGAACAACCAGTATCAAGTGGACAACGGGTACTACAAAACCGTAACTGAATCGCGGACTGAATCAGACACACGCGACCAGTCGGGAACCGTGTTAAAACCCGCTACCACAGATTCTGACCGAACCCCATCAAGTATTGGGTATTCGTCTGGTGGTTTTTCTGGAACGCTTTACAAAACTGGATCGTGGCTTGGCTATAGTGCGTCTTCATTATTTGACTCAAAAGGCGTTCATATCGGGTACACCTATTCCTTTTATGCGGCATATTCTGGAACTGTCTCTAAGCAGACGCAGGTATGGCAATCTAACTGGCAGTGGTACGATGACTACACGGGGTATTATTCAGGAACGATCTATAAAAACGTTAAGCAATCCTTTACCCCAACCTTCAGGGTAAGTAGTGATAAGTACCTCGTGTACTTTGCTGACTCGAACATCAATAATCTCACTGACATTCAGGCTATTAAAAATAAAGGTACTGTAAAAGTAATTCTAGTAGGAAAACAAGCGACTAAATCCCAGCTCACATATGATTATTACATTGATTCAACTAAACCCCTTAATGAGATCATGACTGAAATCAATGAACTGATCGCATCGGTAAATCCAGTGAACAACACGCAGCTAGTACAAGTAGGCGAAACGTTCAATCTTCAAAAGGCCGATTATGACCTAGAGGGCGATCCTATCACCGACTTAGGCTATCAGTACGTTCATAACGCAAACTACTATGATAATTCCACTGGACTTGAACCGGGAGCAATTAGCACTTATACGGAGGAAAATAGCACCTTTTCTCAAGCCCTAAAAACCAACTTCACCAAACCAGGTAAATACTCGATCTATCGAAAAATTAAAGATGTACCGGTGGCAAATGCAAGCTACACTAAAGAATCAAATATCCCGAAGCTGGATATCTATGTTCATAGAAAGCCAATCGCTGATTTTACGCTAGATTGGGATTACAGCACAGCATCGGCCACGTATAAAACCACATGGGTTGATAAGTCCTACGACCTGGACCATCAGTATTCTGATCCACAAAAGGGAATCGTGGACCGGAAAATCATGTACCGTAAAACCAGTGGCGATAATATTTGGGTTTATGCGATTCCTGATAACCTGACCCCAGGAACATACGAGCTGAGATACATCGTTAAGGACATTGAAGGTGCATGGTCTGATGAAAAGGTTTATAACTTTACCCTTTCTACCGCACCTGCAATACAAATGGCTTCAGAACTTAGATCATTAGATTCGAAATTTAGTCTAGCTGCATTACCAGCTTCTGAATCCGTTGAATTTTTTAATACCTGGACGAGATATCCTTACGGAGTTCGTCTAGAAACGGCGCTTTACAATTTGTCTGGAACACGAGTAGACGTTTTAAGAAATACAGCATATGTAAGCGGAACGACAGGAACTAAATCGGGCAACGATATTACATGGCACAATATCACCTATCCAGTCTCATCAGCAGTGCCTGATGGTTTATATAACATGAGGATTACTGCTTTTGATACATCAAATGCAAGTGTTTTCAATATTATCGACTTTCCAATTACGATTAAGACGCCAATCAATCTAGTGTCCAGCTTCACAACTTTGGTCGGAAGTGAAAGCAATATAATCTATGCAACAACATCAATTTACGCAAATCAAGTCACGTGTGAAGTGTTCAGAGGAACCGCGCAGTCGCAAACATTAGCGATGACACTAGAATCAAGCGACGGTACTACAAAGACATGGAGAGCATCCTACACAGGGCCGAATGCACTAACATTACCTGAAGGCATTTACTTAGCAAGATTCATCGCGCGAACGCCAAATGGAAATGTTGAGACATTAGACAAAAATTTTAATCTACAGCATTTAAAAATATCCTCAATTAACATTTGGGGTGATTGGAATCATTGGGATGGTAGTGTTGATAAGATTACTGGACAAGTGCTTCTAAGCAATCCCCATAGATTTATGAGTCATGAGAATATCCATATTGAAGCTACTGTTGTGGGAAGTCCTGATCGCGTGGAAGTGACAATGAGCCCGAGCTTAACAAATTATGTATATACAAACTCAAAAGGGACGGTATACAGACATGATATTGACTTTGGATATCCTGTAAGAACATTTCCTCTTGTGATGGGAACAACAAACGGTACTAATTACTCAGTCCAGTATGTATTACCACTGGCGGACTGGACCTTGGATTATTCGAATGTTAGAAGGAAAGCAGCATACACCATAACCATAACTGCATATAAAGGCGCAATGTCTACATCGAGCACAACTTCAATTGAGTTAACCGGAAACATTCATGACCTAACATATTATCAATTTGAAAAATAAATTAAGCCTAGATTGAAAAATCTAGGCATACATACCAAAAAAATAAAACAAGCATCATTGTTAAAAGAAACAAGATCCTTGTCGGTAATGCGCAGTGCTGAAAAAATAATAATTTAAGTTAGTTAAATTATACTATTGGAAATAACGACTGTCAATGTCGTGTATTTAAGGGAGAATGAAAGTGAATCATGTAAGCAACTATTTTAATGAGAGTTTGCTCGTCAATAAAATGAAAAGTGATCTAGAGCATATGTACTTGAAATACGATGACATAATTGCTCGATTAATCGAAATGGAAACTAAGAAACATTTAGATCGAGTAACACAACTCCCTAATATAGAGCATTTTAATCAGATGATTAATAAAAGACTAAAAAAGCATGAGTACGGAACGATTTTCATATTTGATATCTGTGATTTTGGAAGAGTGAATGTAGAATTCGGATACGAAATTGGTGATAAAGTATTGTCGGCTATGGGATCTGCCATCAAATCTGAAGCTGATGGTGATGTCTACACTGGATATTTTGGCTGCAATCGTTTTGGGATATACAAAAAAGATTCACTAAACTACGATGATGCTTATTCTTTCTTTTCTCAAGTAAAGCAGAGAGTATTAAATGTACTAAGAGGCCATTTTGAACTAAATCTACGCGCTGTGGCCACGCCGATAAATAAAGACTTTAGCAAACTGAACGATATTTACATCAAGTCTGAGGTCATGTTAAAGAGATTGAAATCAAGAAGAAGTGAGTTTCTGTATTTTGACAAAACTCAACAGCAAGTAGAGAATTCAAAAGATGAGCTGGCTAAGTATGTCAAAGAATCAGTTAGTTTAGGTAATTATTATGTAGTTTATCAAGAGAAAGTAGACTCAATGACTAATAAGGTCGTTGGTCTTGAAGCACTTGCAAGACTTAAGAGAAATGACCGTATTATTTCACCTAATGTCTTTATTCCAATTCTTGAAGGATCTAATAACATTGTAGGGTTTGGCAACGTAATAATTGAGTCAGTCCTAAAAAACATGGACTTCATAGAAGAAAAATACGGAAATGACATTGTGGTTTCTATTAATATCTCACCGAAACAGTTCGGTAGTGCGAAGTTGAAAGATTGGCTTGGAGAAGTAGCAGAGAAGTATTCTGTTGATCTAAGTAAAATTGAGTTTGAGATAACTGAAAATGTATTCGTAAATGATATAGACCATTGTATCAATCAGCTACTAGATTTAAAAGAAAAAGGGGTAAGGTTCGCACTCGATGATTTTGGGACCGGTTATTCATCGCTTCAATATCTAACAAAGCTTCCAGTTAATACTTTAAAAATTGATAAATCGTTCATTGATCAGATTTACCATGAGCAAACTAAATTAGTTGTTAAGGCCATAATTGATGTAGGGAAAGCCTCTAATCTGAATATCGTTGCTGAAGGTGTCGAGGATAAAAGGCAGGTGGAAATTTTAAATAGCATAGGCTGCAATATTATTCAGGGTTACTACTATTCCAAACCAAAGTTGCTTAAGTGAGCCGTTTAACGTTAAAAAAATTAATGACATAAAAAAAGGGGTAGAAAATGGAAATCAGAGTATCAGGATCTAGAAATGCAAAACAAGCTTTAATAGAAGCTGCTGTAAACTTAGGTAAATTAAAGGAAGTAAGACATGCCAATAACTTTTTAACAGACGATGCTAGGCAGATATTTCCGAGAACAATATTTGTATTTGAAAAGGATGAAGTTATCGTTTTTGATAGTTTCACAAACGGATACGTAGGTGCTGTATAATGACCCCATAGGGTGAGACACAAAAAAGAAAAAAATAAGTTATAATGAAATCATGAGAAAACGAAATCATTACTCGGCAGAATTTAAAACAAAGGTAGTACTAGAGTTACTATCGGAATCTTCAACTGTAAGTGAATTAGCAGCTAAATACGATGTTAGTCCAGTTATGATCACTCGCTGGAAACAGGAATTCCTGGATCGAGCTTCAGATGTATTTAAGAAGGGAACATCTGATGCCGAAAAGGAGCTTGAAGAAAAAGAAGCGCATATAGCTGATTTAGAGCGAAAAGTTGGCCAGTTGACCTATGAAGTCGACTGGTTGAAAAAAAAATCTACAGAACTCCTCGGACCCGACTTCAAGAAAAAGTCTCGTTGATTTTGAGGATAAAAGATTATCAATTACACGTCAGGCTGAACTTCTAGAGATTAATAGAACCAGCTTATATCGTGATGCGACAAAAGTGAAATCCTATTCAGAGCAAGATCTATTCATCATGAGAAGAATCGATGAGCTGCATACTGCGCATCCAACATGGGGTTACAGAACAATCACAAAAGTCATCAGACGTGATGACAAGCTTGAGATCAATCGAAAACGCATTCAAAGACTTATGAAGATCATGGGCGTCTATACCATCTATCCAAAGCCAAATCTCAGTAAACGTTATCACGCTCAGTACATTAGACCTTACTTACTCAGAAGGCTTGCAATAACAAGACCTAATCAGGTTTGGGGAATCGATATCACGTATATTCGAATGGACAAAGGTTTCTTGTATCTATTCATCATCATTGACTGGTACAGCAGAATGATTGTTGATTACGAGTTGTCCACGACCATCGACAAACCTTTTGTAATGAACACGTTGAAACGTGCGCTGGAAAATCATAAACCTGAAATAATTAATAGCGATCAAGGAAGCCATTTCACTAACCCTGATTATATCAATCTCTTAGAGTCATCAGACGTCAAAATTTCAATGGATGGAAAAGGTCAAGCGTTAGATAACGTACGCACAGAACGCTTTTTCAGGACACTTAAATATGATTTGATTTACATCAACGAATATTCTTCTCCACGTCAATTGAGACGTGATATTGATCTATATATGATCGAGTACAATACCTACAGACCGCACAGTTCGATTGAAGATCGATGCCCAGCAGAAGCTTTTGAAGAAAGGTTCTTTCTTGAGGCTGCTTAAAATAAAAACACGAAGGGAGATTAACTTAAAAATTTCAGATTCGTGTCTTGACTTTGGGGTGCATTATACTGGACCAAACTGTCTGTATGAAAGTCTAGTCCATTTTGGAGTCGAAGATGATAAGGCCAAAGATTTAGCTTACGAACCTGTTACTGAGTTCGTTGCTAGCTTCGAAGCATAAAAGAGACCGAATGTAACACAATCACATTGTGTTACATTCGGTTTCTCTATTTTGCAGGCCTTACAGCCATTTAGAAGTATAAGCATTCTATGAATGTTACATAGATGATATAATGTTGTTGATTTCATCCGCACCCCCTCGTGGACAGAGAGAGAAATCAACAACATTACCGTTTACTCAAACGTGTCGAGTAATTCATTCAATTCCTGAATAATATTTGAAAGTTCATAAAAACTATTCTCATTAAACTTTAGTTCAAATGTTAAGATATGAAAATTATCGTAATAATTAGACGATAAGGTTACTAAATGACTTGAAATCTCAAATAATAGCGACGCAATTTTATTATAAGATTCGTAATAATTTTCACCTAATCTTCTATCATCTTTATAGAGTCTTTTGTGTATATCTAAATATTTATCAATCCATTCATTTAGAGATGTGATAATGTTACCGAAATCCTCAACACTTATATTTTTCAATGTAAAATTATTATTAATGGTTTCTAGATAGTAAGTCACATTATATAAGTCTCTAATTTCCATTACAAGTGCATCAATTTCATCAATAGAATCAATGTTATGTATGTACTTATTAAAAGCTAGTAGAGAGTCATCAAAGCGATTTATCATATAATAAGTATTTCTATTCAGAAAACCTTGATATTTTGCAAACCCAGAATAAACAAAACAGTTGCTTACAATAGTTATTATAAGCAAAATATTTATGTACAACCTATTATTTTTATGTGTTGACCAAAGTACCGTTGATAGAACTATGATCAAAATAATCACAAGAATTAGATATCCATAAATCATGTTTTTCTCCCTTAATATAACATAGGTTGATTGAAAAAGTAAGTTCCGTTTCCGCGAACCCGTTACCGTTGCAAGAGTAAACGCCGTTTTATTCTTTAAAAACGACTAAGATTCAAGCCTAAAACGGTGACTAATTACCTAAAAATAGCTATAATCCAAGGTGTTTTCGCACAACAACTGGACCTTCAGATTACTATTGCAAGAGTAAGTTCCGCCGGCCTATTATTTGCAAGACTAAATTCCGGCGATATCTATCCGAGTTTGCGTTATTTTTTATTTTAAAAGTACTGGCTTCAGATGAACTTCATCAGGCGAAATTGGTTCTAATGCGAGTGCCTTTAGAAAAGGTTCACCAAGAAGCATTTGAGCGAGTTTAAATGGCGTATGATTATTTAGGCTGGCCCTCGATGTGCTGTTAATGTGATTGATCATCAGCGTTATTTGTGCTTGCGTGAGATGGTCAAACGACTTTCCTTTTGGCAGAATGTAGCGAATGTACTCGTGGTTCTTCTCAACATGAGGCTTCTGATAAGAGGCCATTGGCTCGCAATAAAAAATCTTCGTCCGTGCATTGCCTTGAGCGTCATTCTCTAATGCGTCTGGTGCTTGAAACTCCGATCCATTATCCGTCAGAATCGCGGGGAAACACAACCTGAAACTAGAGTTTCCAATCGCGTTATACATGCCGTCTATAGCCTCTAGCACGCACTCCTGTGTGCATGCTTCAAGTAAAAAGGCTATCATCAATGAACAGTTTCTAAAGAAAAAGGTAAGGAGCACTTTGCCCCCTATTCTGCCAATCACAGTGTCCATTTCAACAACTGCAGTTTGTGGATTTGAGGCTAAATAAGCGTTGAAATCCTCAAAGGTTCGGTTCATTCGGTATGCACCACTTTTCTTAGGCACTTTTGCCTTCTTTCGTGGTTTATAGCGGACCTTTCTTCGCAGATCAATATTTCTGGCGGCGAAAGCGTTCATTTCGACGTAGTTATAAAGCGTTCGCTCTGAGCAGTTGATTTCATGCTTATGATGAGCATAGATATGGGCTATGGACTGGCCTTTTAGTATAAGTGGGGATATGAGTTCGTCGAGAACTTTAATCTCCTCAGAAGACATGCTTATGCCTCCTCTGCATGTGCTTAAAACATCTTTGTAGTTAGCTTGTGCAACTTTTGCCCGGTAATGCTGCTTCTCTTGGTGACAGTTCAGCTTTTGCTTACAACCGTTACAGACATGAGGAAAACGTGATAGCTGAATACATTTCTTGATGATGTAATCGGGGCAAATCTTGTAACAATTCATCGTTGGACATTTCTTGCACAATCGACCACATGGAATGCTGCAAAGTCCTTTCTGATTGCATTCTTTACGCTTGCTACAGCTCACTTTCATGTTTTCTTTTCTGTGGGGACTTGCTATCCGGTTCTTTTTGATTTCTTTTGAGATAGTTGTTGAGTCTTTACCCAAACGCTCTGCAATCAGTCTTAAAGTGGCGTTCTCATTTAACGCATCTTCTATAAAGTGCCTATCAGCACTTGTAAGGTGCTTACCTTTGTCACTTTTGATATTCAGCAATATGTCATCTCCTGATTCCTCAGGATAGATATCTACTTAAGTGTACTACACTTCTGCAATAGTAACTTCCGCATAAACCTTTAAAACGGAATTTAGTTTTTCATTTGAGGTTAATATAACATATGCAATAGATTGGTTGTAATTATTTACCAATATATAAAATCGAAGGCAACTTCTACGAGTATCGACTTATTTAGTGTAAGTATATTTTAAATACAAATAAATTCATTTGTAAGACTTAAATATCTATGTCAACATGATAAATAATTAAGGCTTATTGCGCATTTCCATAAAATAATGTCGCTTCAGGATCAAACCTTTGATTTTGTGATAGAAGTGGGAATGCATCAGGTACAAAGTTTCCAATAATCCAACTTATCAAACCGCTTAAATAGCTCGGACTTGGATTGGTTTCAAAATATTCATATATAAAATATACTTTGAAAGATTCTTGTTCATTTGCATTTGAACTAGTTAATTTGCCTAAAACAGCACCATATGACAATGAAGAGCCTGACGGATGCGTGTAGACAACACCATTGTCATTTGAGCTTTTTAGTGTCAAGTTAATAGTATTGTGATTCCAAATGTTGTTAGCAAGAGAATAGTAGTCATATCCGTATGTCTCTCCTAAAAATGTTAATCCTACTAAATCATACCCAGCTGAAAATATGCCAACTGAAGACTGCTGCCATTCCCACCATCCTTGAATTTGGTAAAACGTTGGTTTAGTAGGATGACTATAACTGTATGTGGAAATACCAACTAATATATCTTGACCATCAACTGGTTTAACAGATGCTGTTTCTAATAATGGGAGAATAGTAGAACTATAATTTGAAAATTCACTCAAAGTTTCTTTGTCAACAATTTTAAATGATTCCACTAAATTTTTTTGAGTGTCTCCGCTACTATTTTTTTCTAATCTATAATGATATATTACAGTTGATACCATTTTAGCATTGACATTCGTTTCTAGATAGTCTTTTACTGGTTTGGGAAATTGTTTAATATCAGTTTTGCTGATTTCAAAAGGCTCGGTATCAATACCTAAATCAATACCGACGGACTGCCCATAATTAGGATATTCATTCGTCAATGAAATTCCGTAACTAGGCATTACTAATCCACAAATGATGATTAAAACCATTGTGATACTTTTAAATAATTTCATAACATCCTCCTATTCTGCTAAGTTGCCTTCATCTACATAATACTTTATAAATTATTTATAAAAAACATAATTGATGTTGGGTTCAGATCATCATCATTACTCTCTTACGCATGGGTCAATTGGAATGTCAATTCTCAGGGTGGCAGCAGGCAGTGCACCAAGCTAAGGGCTAGTCATGTAATGGGTGGGGTTCCCGTCAAGTAAGGTCTAGTAAACCACTAGTAGCGAGTCTTTAACATCATCGGGTGACTCATGATGTTAAGCGTAGACAGCTAGGTAGCAGGCTTATCGAATTCTAAACGGAGCAGCTGAACAACTTGGCATTGTTGAACGTGACGAAAAGAATCATATTGTAGCTGGTGAAATAGGAACCCATACTTTGAGAAAGACATTTGGCTATCATGCTTATATGGGGGGCACAAGCCTAAGGCTTTTAATGGCGCTTTTTAACCATTCATCTGAATCTCAGACCCTTAGATATATAGGAATAACTGAGGAGCAAAAAAATGGAAGTCTACCTAAATAGCAATCTTGGGTAATTGTTTATCCTGAATGCTACGCGGTGTCAAACTCACTACAATACTTTAAGGTCTCATAATCAAATGATGTGAACTGCTATATATAATAGAAGAAACATTTAGAGGGAGAATTAAATTTATGATGATAAGTCCAGAAGGCTACTATGAAGAATACTTAAAAGGAAGATCAAAGGAAGAAATTCTTAGAACTATTCGCGGTCTTAAGAAAGAATTTGGACGTCTAAAAAATATTACTGAGAGACGTGGCTATGATCTAGAACTTGACATACATCCAAACATTAAAACACAGATTAGTATGACCCGCGAGTATTTGGCAATTGCAAAACAGGCTTATATCGAAGCGGGCGGGGTATATAAACTTTCAAGGGCTGAACTCAAATCAGTTGATTTTGATAGCAATATAGATTTTATAAGTAAGATCACATTTGGTATTGGAGGCTTCTTTGGTGGAAGTCGTGAATATGTTGTCTACTTAAAAGATGGATTCAATGCATTCTCAAAAGGCTGGGACGATGAAGTACCACTAATGGTACTTGATGAAGACGATGAGCCGTTTACAAGAGATACCTTTATTGCTGCGCTTAAAAATCTTCATATCGGTGAGTGGCGATCATTTTATTCAACTGAGCGTTTTGGGTATGTCGTTTGTGATGGCACTCAGTGGGAGCTTGAATTTGAGTATAGTAATGGCCATAGGCCTGTAAGGTACAGTGGAGATAATTCATACCCATATAATTTTGATGAATTTGAATTACTTTTTGGAATTAGTGACACTATGGAGGATGACGATGAGTAGATTCGAAATTTTGACAAAATATATTAATATCCTTCAGCCAGAGAACAAAGGCCCTATGATTCTGGTTGATGATTATGGAAACATAGAGCAGCAGCAGAGGCCAATAGTGAAATACTCTGATGAGTTAAGAAATTTCGTACATGACGCTTATGTTCTTGAGGAAAACAATAAAGACCTTGAACTTGGCAATTATCGCGACATTTTAATTGATAATGGTATTGAGTGGAACACTGAAGCTATGAAAAGTGTTGATGTAGAAAATTTGAATATGCAGTGTGTGCTCGCGCTCATTTTCGGAGCAATACGAGCTGATCGTTTTTTTGAAGGAGCGCTCAATGATTTTATTGAAGGTGGTTATGTTGTCAAATGGCTAAGTAGACTAAATATTATCGATCAAAGTGGAGGCTGATTATGGAGCGCGAAATGATCACAGAATTATCACTAGAAAGGCTGCGAACGATATATAGAACGTATTTACAAAATAAAAAGTATTCTCCGTCAACAATCAGCACGTCGTGTACAGAAGCATTCTATTTATGGCGGAAAACAAGCAAAGAGCGTTTTTGGCATGTTGTAAACTCAAGTGATTTTGAGACAATTGCCAAGAAGGAGCTTACACTGGCTTTAGAGGCGAATTCTAAAGGAGACGCACAAACCCATTTAAGTAATTACATAGCACATTTGAGACGATTTAGAGTTTTCATAGAATCGGGTGGCAATTTTGAATCATCAGAATCAAATGTTGAGCAAAATATTCACCGGAAAACAAGTATTACGAAAAAGAGTAAAGTCAATGTACCTCGCCCATCGATAGAACAAGTCGAAATGTATCTAAAACGATGGAGTGATCTCGAAAATTACAGTTTACAAGAATCGGCTCTAGACAGACTTTTTTTCGAATTATGCCCTCTAAATGATAAAATTAGTGATATTCTCATTAAAGCAGCAACACTAAACGATTTTTATAGTACCAATATTTTCTCAATCTATCCCGTGGCTAAACATATTTGTTCTCTGAATATTGATTCGCGGCTCGCGTTAGGTGATGTTACTTTAGTTAAAGACATTCAATCGATTGAGATAAACGGTAAACTAAAGAACTTTTACTCATTTGCCACGAAGTATTGTAGTCATCATAATCCCCTTGCTTATCCAATTTATGATAGTTATGTAGATGAAGTATTAAGGTATCTGAGATCTAGAGATGAGTTCTCTACATTTAAAGATATTGAACTTAAAGAGTACAAGGCTTTTAAGCAAATCCTTGAAGATTTCAGGATTTTCTATGGACTAGAGAAGTATAACCTAAAGCAAATTGATCAATACCTTTGGCAGTTAGGTAAAGAATATTTTCCGAAGAATTATGAAAAGCAAATCAAGGGGGAAAAATCACTATGAAAATTCATTATTTTCAAAGATATCATGAGAAAGAAAATGTAGCGACAGCAAATACTATGCTACTATTATCGCGTCTGTATTCGTATTCATCTGACAAGTTCTTCCGGTTCCTAAAGTCCGAATTTTTCTCTGACTTATTTGAGCCTGAAATAGTATTTAATCTACAGGAGAGAAGTAAAGATAGTGTCCCAGATGCAACGATTACTCAAGAGAGTTTTAAAATTGTGGTAGAAACGAAGATGTCTGACTGGTTTTACACAGACCAGTTGATGAGACACTTGAGTTCTTTTAGTGATGAGAAGTTTAAAGTGATGATTACATTGGCTCCAGAACCAATGGATCCTAAGAAGAAAGAAGCATTCGAGAAGCAACTAAAAGAATACAATGCATCACTAACTCATCCGATTTTACACGTGAACACTGTTTTTGAAAGAATTATCGATGCAATTAGAGATGTTATTGATGATAGAGATTATGAAATGCACGAAGTTTTAGATGATTACTTGAATTACTGTTATAAAGACAAACTGATTACTGTGTCAGATGGATGGAAACGAATGAGGGTACAACTTGCAGGTTCGACCTTTGATTTTAATATAAAGGAAAACCTCTACTATGATAACATCGACAGAGGTTTTAGTGAGCATCACTACCTTGGACTATATAAAGAAAAAAGCGTCAGAGCGATCGGAAAGATTGATTCAATTATCACTGCAGTTAAATCTCCAGAAGGTCTTGAATATAATGTTGAGCAGGGGACTTTGACTGAAGAGAAAAAACTTCAAATTAACAAAGCAATTGAAGATGGGAAGAATTACGGATATGAGCTGATAGCTACTAGATATTTCTTTGTAGAAAAGTTTCATGAAACCGATTTTAAAAAAATTACTCCTAGAGCACCTATGGGATCGAGAATATTTGATTTAACAGCCGTATTGCAGTTAGAAAAGTTACCAGAAACTGAAACTCTAGCCGATCTTCTATCTCATCGAACCTGGAGCTGACGGCCTTTAATTAGCCTGTTTGTTAGCTTAATGAGTTTTGAATTAAAGAAAAAGGAAGTGGTGAGTTAAAAATACAAGAACACTCAATTTGTACTTATAAACTAAGTTTAAAAATCCAATTTAATGAATATTCGTTTAAAAACTCACAAAATTCCTGTGAGTTTTTATTTTTTAGATCAATTTAGGAATATCTTAAGAGCTATGTTTGCATTGACGGATGCATAGAGCACTTATAAAATCATATACAAGATAGTAGACATATAGAAAATAAATATTGAAAAAGATATGGAAAACTATATAATGAAATATATACCAAATGAGCAGATATACAAGATATAATCTGGAGGTGGTAACTTATGCCATTATATTTAATTACACTAGTAATAGCTGATGAAGAAAAGAGAAAAAATATCAATCTATGTGATTGGAATGATGACATAGTAAAGGCGAAGAATCAGTACAATTCTACCTCCTTCACAGCTAAAAACAAGAAAAGCATTGAGCAGATTGTAATTTTAGAAAAGGAAATTCAAATAACTCTAAACTCGTCGGTTCTACTAGAAACGCCTACTTTAGCACTTAAATTGTTTTCTAGATACTTGATAACCAATAGCAAATTTGGTAGTATCGCTGCTAACAAAAATTCACTGTTTAGAGGATCTTCAAAATCGATTGAGTCACAATCAAAATCTTTAACCGGACCTGAAATGGTTGGTACCTTAACTGAATTAATTATTCTCAACAGAAAGACTGATCAAGAACTAATAAATGAGATAATGACTTTGTTAATTAAATGGAAAGAGAAATTATTGTAAATCGCATTATTTAATTTCGCGAAGTTGCAAAGGAGCTGTTAAATATGACGAACTCAGAACTGGTAATTATACATCAAAATATAAATCAGAAGTTCACTAATAAAAAAGATATAAGGAATATAACCGAAGGGGACAAAACTCCAGAGAGTATTGTTAAAAACGTACTTAATGTAACGAAGGATATTAAAGCTGATGTAATTGTATTTACAGAGTTTAGAGTGCTAGATAATTATTGTAAAGCAATCCAAGAACCATTAATAGATGCCGGATATGAGATATTTAGAAATACTAATTTACTTAATCCGAAGAATAAAAATGTTAAAAGGATTGCTCAAGTTTTGATTGCAATCAAGAGTGATATTATAGCCAAACAAGATGCTGAAATATGTTGTCTAGAATTAGACCAAAATGATGCCATTTACTCAAAAGCAAGTAGGCTGACGTACGATAATATTGGAATAACACCTAACTATTTGAGAGTCGACCTAAAATTAAACGGTAAACCATACTCAATAATTGGCACACGAATCAGATTACTAAACTCTGGTGGGGAAGAAGAAAGAGCTTTTAGAGCAAAGCAGCTTAAGGTGCTTCTAAACTCAATTCCTAAGGATAGAGAGTTAATCATAGTAGGAGATTTTAATATTTCTCCGTCGGACTGTTTTAGAAAAAAAGATAGTAAGTGGCATTTTGATGAAATCTATCTAAAATCACTTGATGAATCTGACTTAATCTGTAAGTGGCCTGTTGACGGGAATAGCCCATGTGGTTCTGAACATAAACTTGACCATATTATTTTTTCGAATAAGCTAAAAGTCAATGAAGTTGAATATATTGGAGGTAAGTATTGCCAAACAACCAATACTATTAATTTGCCAGACCATCCAATTCTATACGCTAAAATCAAAACGGTTTAACACAAAATTTTTTAATGAGGAGATGTTTATATGATTAAATCTATTGTTATAAAGTTTGACGCTGATGCTGACGTTTACTATACCGCTAGTAGTGATATACCTGGTTTTGCACTTGAGTCGGAGAGTTTAGAAACACTCATCAATAGATGTAAGCCGGCGGCCCTAGAGTTGTTGGAACTAAACGGTGAAACAACCGATGCTAGCATTACACTTAGATTTACGTATGACTGTAAATTATTGTAAGAGCTGAAATGTTATTATTAATGCATTGACACCAGTAGTGAGATATCTGATATTAAAATGTCTAACTAATGTGAAGGGTAGGTTAGCTATGGGCTTTAATGATAAATTATCGGTGTTCAAAACTAGGGTTGAAACGTATATAAGGACTAATCAGACTCATTTGAAACTAAGAAGATATAAACGATTGAAGTAAAAATTATATTGTTAACTGAAAGAATACTGGTGTTAAATGTAGGGAAATTATTACATAACCCTTCTGCTCAATAGAACATTAATTGTAGTATAATAATATTGAATTATTATCATGGAGGTGTAATTTGGATGGAGTAGGTTTAGTATTAGCTGGCGGCGGCGGTAAAGGCGCTTATCAAATTGGGGTTTGGAAGGCTTTAATTGAAATGAATATTGCTCAAAATATCACGGCTGTTTCTGGTACATCAGTTGGAGCATTGAACGCTGCTCTTTTTGCTCATGGTGATTATGAGGTCGCTGAAATGATATATAAAAATATTAGACATGAGCAAATATTAACTCTCGGAAAGAGTGACTTATTTAAAATTGCAGCTAACTTTATGAAGAGTAATAATATCGTGATGAGCTTATATGGGGGGAAGAGCAAAAGCTTTTTTACCAGAGAAGGTATGATTGACATTATTAATGATTACATAGATTTAAAAAAATTGTCCTCTTCATCTATCAAATGTTTTGCTACTTGTCATGACATTTTTAGAGCAAAGCCCTGCTACTTCAATTTGAATGGTCAGACGGATTCAAAAATAATTGACATACTACTGGCATCCTCTGCACTACCCGCGATTTTTGAACCAGTTACTATCGATGGTGTCACTTATTATGATGGTGGAATAAGCGACAATGTTCCTGTATTACCACTTTATAATAATGGTTACAAGGTCATAATCATTGTTCATCTTGATAGAGGAAGTTATATTGATAAACGCCTCTTTCCAAATGCAACACTCATACAAATCGTTCCCAAAGAATCCCAGGGTGATTTGATCACTGGCACACTGGATTTTTCAAAAGAGGGGGCTTTAACGCGTATGAGACAAGGCTACGAGGATGCTATCGATATTTTTAAGCATCTTAAGCAGATAAACGACACAGGTAATCGAATGTTGGCGGTTTTGGAGTCAATGAGAGCTGATAATAAAGAAACTGTGTCCGAAGTAGCTGACCAGATTAGGGAAATAAATACACTTAAAGAAGAGGCGAGAAGTTTGTCAGCTCAAGGAGACTCAAAATGGAAGAAATGATCATATCGCAGAAAAATGATTACGTCGCAGAAAATATTAGTATGGATTCAGTTATTGATGACATAATCAAAAGACACAGTATTAGCAAAGTTGAAATAAATAATTTGACTTTAGAGTGCATGACTGCACTAACTGCTTCTAATGCAAAAAGTTATGAATTAAGTTCAAAGAGTAAACTTAAGTATATCGTAGACAGTTTTAATGGAAAAAATAAAAAACTAATCAGTGACATGAATATTTCATTGGCGACTTCTCAAGAGGCTGCTCAATTGACGCTTCAAAAATTAGCAGAAAGTAATTTGATGAGCTTTGAGTTAATATCAGCGGTTAACTTTAAGCTCAATAATGCTATCAAATATGTGAATAATGAAGTGAAAGATATCTACACAACTATGATTTCATTTTTTAAAACGTCTCAAAACAGTATTTGGGAGATTAATACAAGATTAGATAAAATCGAAAAGAACTTGGATTTGTTAAATTGGTTGAGCAGTCTAGAGTATAGAATTTATAAAGGTCAAGAGTATTCAGAATTAGATCTCACCCAGAAGATACTTGTTATAACCCGCGATTTTTATAATATAATTGGAAACGATGTAAAACCTAGTGATCTGCTTAGTTTGAAATCATCGTTAAAGTCGTTGAATGTCAATCCGAATGAAGAAGTGTTGTTATTTGATTTTTTAAATGAAGTTTCTAATGATGCTAATTTGAACGAATTAATTGATGGCCACAAAATCATCAACAACGCGAATCACCTTCCAATTGCTTCTTATCTTTCTAATTTATCTAGTTTTCAAACGGATAAGCGTTATATCATCGATCAAATGATAGACGAGTTTAATAGTCATCAGATTTCTCAAAGCCCTGAGCAAATAATGAGAAACCTTAGCAGAAGATATGTAAATGACTATCTGCAGTATGATCTCATGAGTAATGTCAAAGTGTTTGATTTGATTTTGCTAATTCTTTTACACCTCGAGCAAACTAATCAAGCTATCGTTGAAAATGTTGAATTTTATGATGAGGAATCACATGAAGAGATAAGTAGTGAATGTGAAAACAATGTTCCATCTCTACTTGATGTGTGGGATATTATAAACGTCAATACGGTATTCACAGAAACGGAAAAATACTATTACTTCTATGAAAACGAAGATTTATACAGAGTAGACAAATCGAGTAACTCTAAAGAGCATGTTTATAGCATTCAGAAACACAGTCTTTCTGGCATAGGTATTGTAAGAAATTTTAGTGACAATTGGCACATAACAATCTTAAGAGATGATTATATTGTTTACTGTAAAGACATAGACGGAAGAAACACTAGATATGAACTTTGTCTTTACTCGGTTGAACAGCAAATTGAAACTGTAATTTATACAAGCAATCGAAAATTCTCCTTTGGCGTAGATAATGAGAGCAACTTAGTCTATTATTTTGTTGGTCATGATTATGAGTTCGATAAAAACAAACAAATTAACTCTGGGCTATTTAAGTACGATGTCTTAAAGAATGTCCATGTACAGGTTGCATTAGTGAAGAATCGACTTGAAGATTCTCTTCCATTTTTTCAAAGTGAAGACTTTGCAAGAGAGCAATTTGATTTAGGGTATGATTTTTTTCTTCGCGAATCACCAGTTGTTTATGATGGATATATCTGTGTAAATAAAGGACGGATATTGATTGAACCAAAATATCCTTCAATGCAGAAATGGTGTGTTTTGATCAAAGGAAGCGAATATAAATTTTATACATTACCTGAGTCTTTAAGTATTGATGAAAAAGATAATCATGGTTTTCGAATCTTGGGGCTACATTCGAATTACGATTTAAAAATTGAATTTAACTGGGAAACAGAAATCTATGAAATTGATTTTTCTGCATTCAAAAGGAGTAGTTACCAAACAGGTTTTCCAATAGCAGAAAAAGATGACCAATCAGCTTTTCAATTCATTATTAGTGATGAGGGTATTTCAAAATGTAGATTTAATAGCAATAATGCTACATTAACTTATCCGATGAAATTATCAGTTTTTTGGGATGAATTCGGTTTTGAAGCAGATTATGATGTTTTTAAGAGAGCATTTCCAAATAATGCAGAGACTATCATACTTGGAAAATTTCGTGAACTAAGTAAATTCGGGCAATATATTTACACTAGAAACAGAATGGATAATGACAAAGTTTATCGATATAATTTGGATGACTTAGATGATATTCGGATAATCAACACCTAAGCTAATCACTAGCGTTGCTGAGATTTCTGATCTCATTTTCTTAGATCATAAGGCCAATTGGGCTTTAAATCACTGATTTCATATTGAGACATTATCTTGATTAAAATGTCCATCTATGATATTGTTACATCATAAGTAATTATTTTTTTTCAATATAAAGCCCACTATGAGTGGCACTATTTAGAGGCGAAAAGTCTATCCATTAGGATAGGCTTTTTTTTATGCCCATAGGGAGGAGCATTAATATGAGAGTTCAAAAGTACAGACTGGAGGTTGTTAAGGAAAAGGGTACATCATATGAAGTTGAGTCAAAGAAATAACTAGTACATCCGTCGCCTTTGAAATACTAAACAACATGTATAGATTAGTAGTACAATCCAAAAATTCTCTAACATAATTCTTTCACCAAGCATTAGTTGATGCTCTTGTTCTGTCGCTTTCGCTACTTGAACCAGTTTTGCTAGATGTTTTTCAAACGCTGAGGTGACTGGTCAGTAAAGTAAATGGGTATCATTACTTGAATCTGTGCACAGTGTATAGTTGTAACTAATAGATAACAGGTAATAGAGATCCGCTACGCAAGATAGTTTTATCAGCGGGTCTTTAATTTAAAATACTTTAGATAGGTTGTTCTACAGAAAATCACATAAGTCTTCACCAGTTTTTGAAGAGCACTGCAACAAATCACACCATAATATATATAACAACAGAAGAAGCCATTATTCAATGTATCAATCGATTGATCCAAGTAGTATGTATGTTTTCTAAACTAAAAGACTAGCTAAAATACGATCGATTAAGGCGTTGTAGTATGAAATGTGTCGTTTCAGACATCATTCTCATGGCAATTAGCATCAATTTGAACAAGCTACACTAAAAGGATCTATGATAAAACTGTCGTGATTGAGTATAAAAAAGTCGCATACATTTGACAGACTTAAAAATCTAACAGGTAGGTTTTGTGAGTGTCTCATAAATCCATAAAAAGCTAATTTCAATAAAATCACTATAATCACTATTAAAAGATGATGTGTTGAAGTTTTTGTTGAAACACAAAAAAAGATGTTGCCCGTCTATTTTCTTAGATTTGCAACATCTCCTTTTCACTTCTTTTAAACGGACTAGAATTAGTACAGATTTTATTCTCAAACAGTATAAGTTCAATAATGATTAAAGTTATTTAGTAATGCTTTCAATTAATTTAAAGATCAGATTCAGGTTCTATATTCGGAGTATTCCATGTTAGTCCATTGTATAGTCTCCATTCACCAATATCATTGATAAACTCAACTTTAAAACCATTTTCACCTGAATCAGCCGTACTTTTTCCATTAAATGAAAAAGTTACAATGTAAGTATAGTTTTCAGGGACTAGTTCAGTTGTGATTGGAATTAACGGCTCGTATTTTTCTTGTAATTGAGTATAATAGAGAAATTGATCAGCATCAGTAACTAGAACATTCCCAATTAACTCATCTATATTTACATTTTCTTTTTTTGCAACATCTTTCCAATATTTATCAAGAATTTTTTGAGCTTCTTCTTCTGAAACTATTTCTTTTGTTTCTTTGTCAATCCAAACAGATTTAACTGCTCCTGGTGTTTTAATAAGATCGTAAGTACAGTTTTCCCACGAACCGTCTCCAAACAATTCTACAATATAACCTCTTTGTATTGCTCTAACGTTGGTAAAATCACGATCTTGTTTTTTGTCTTTAAAGAAACCATTTTTCTCACCTTCCGTTAAAGTAATACCATGGAATGTCAACACTTTGTTAGACAACTTTCTTAAGGTGGAAATATTTGTAATCTGCTGGAGTCATGTAGCCCAGCGATGAATGTAATCGATGATTGTTGTACCAGTTAACATAGTCGAATAATTCAATTTTCAAATGATCAATTGAATCAAAAGCTTCTTGATAAATAAATTCTTTTTTGAAAGTTTTGAAAG
>Ga0209794_1001303_pt1 | contig 20519 bp, 18 predicted proteins | sample EBPBio232013_DNA_FD_185869 | JGI IMG/M metagenome (GOLD analysis project Ga0209794, IMG submission 185869) | Wastewater treatment Type I Accumulibacter community from EBPR Bioreactor in Madison, WI, USA - Reactor 1_5/23/2013_ DNA (SPAdes)... | ecosystem: Engineered > Bioreactor > EBPR >... | reverse complement strand
ACGGTCTGACCCCCGAGAACATTGCCGATGCCATCGCCAGCTTCGAACAATCGCTGCATACGCTCGATGCGCCTTTTGATCGCTACCTGCGCGGCGACCCGTCGGCGCTCAGTCCGCAAGCCAAAGCCGGCTACCAGCGTTTTCGCGACCTGGGCTGTATCAGCTGCCATCAAGGGGCTCTGCTCTGCGGCAACATGTTCCAGAAATTCGGCGTGATCGGCGATTACTTTGCCGAGCGCACGCCGACCCGGGCTGACCTCGGCCGTTACAACGTCACCGGGCGGGAAGAGGATCGTCACGTCTTCAAGGTGCCCGGATTGCGCAACGTGGCCTTGACCGCCCCCTATTTTCACGACGGTTCAGCCGCTTCGCTCGATGCCGCGGTCGCGGTCATGGGGCGTTACCAGTTGGGAAGGGATCTACCACCGGACGATATCAAATCGATCGTGGCCTTCCTCCATTCCCTGACTGGCCGGATTCCCGCGCTGGATGGCGTCGAATGAGGGTGACGCTGGCTTCACTGCGCGCGCACCGCGCCTGGAAAATCGCCCTGATGGCCATTCTTGCGGCCTTGCTCACCTGGCTTTTCCTGAAGGCCGGTGAGGTCAGCCCGCAGGCACACAATGCCTACTCCCTGTTGCTCCGCGAGTATCAGAGCCACGACGAGAACCTCACTGCCAGCGTGGTTGCCAGCCGTGCCGGGCTGTTGCAAAACTATGACGGGATGGCCTACCACCAGACCCGGCTTCGCGAAACCGTAAAAGCCCTGCAGGCAGGGATGCCTGCCTGGATGAACGAAACGGATCGGCTGCGGGTCGGGCAGCGGATTCAGGCGCTGGACGAAGCGCAGCAACTGAAGGCGCTGGATGTGGACCGCTTTCAGCGGGCGAATGCCGTGTTGCGCAATTCAGTTCTGTATCTGCCGGTGGCAGCCGACGCGCTGTTGAACACTCAGGAATTGACTCAGCGCAAGGCCTTCGAAGCTTTCATCAGGCGCCTGGGGGGCGCCGAAATGGCGGATAACCGCGAAATCGGGGAACAGGCTGCACTCGGTGCCGATCTGCAGAGCTTGCTGGCTAGTACCGGCCAGACCCCTGGCGATGTGGAAATGCGACGTTTGCTGGTGCATGCCCGCCTGATCCTCGAGCATGGGCCGCGAGTGGCCGGCTTGGTCGATGGCATTGTGCGGGCGCCGACCGGGCGCCTGCACGAGGAATTGACCCGGGCCTATCTTGATTCCTATCAGGCGGCCCTGGCGCTGGCGACCTACCATCGCACCCTGCTCTACGTGATTGCCCTGTCATTGCTTGTCTACGCCTTGTATGCCCTGTTCCGGATCGAGCGTGACCGGCGGGCGTTGCTGGCAGCGCACGCCGACCTCGCCGATCGCTATGAGGCGCAGCGGCGAACCGAAGCCGAGTTGCGTCTTTACGGCACGGTGTTTACGCATGCGGCGGAAGGGATGACGATCACCGACAGCGATGCGCGCATCATCGCCGTCAACCCGGCGTTCTGCGCCATTACCGGCTATGCGGCGGCGGAGGTGCTGGGCAAGACGCCGGCAGTGCTCAATTCCGGGCGCCAGAGCGAGGATTTCTACCGCGAGATGTGGCAGACGCTGAAAAGCGCAGGGCAGTGGCAGGGCGAGCTCTGGAACCGGCGCAAGGACGGTGCGGTCTTCCCCGAACTCCTGTCGATCACTGCGGTTCAAGGCGAGGACGGGGAAGCCGGCAACTACATCGGGGTTTTCATCGACATCTCCGAGCGCAAGCAGAGTGAAGCACGGATCCATCACCTGGCACACCACGACGCACTGACCGGCCTGCCCAACCGCCTGCTGCTCGAAGACCGGATCGGGCAGGGGGTGCTCAAATCGAAGCGTGCCGGCCGGCACATGGGGATCATCTTCATCGACCTTGATCGCTTCAAGAACATCAACGACACCCTGGGTCACGCCGTTGGCGACGACCTGCTGATTCAGGCGGCGCAGCGCGGCCTCAGCGTGCTGCGCGATACCGATACCCTCTGTCGTCAGGGCGGCGATGAATTCGTCGCCGTCTTGCCGGAACTCGAATCGCGCCAGGATCTTGCCCATGTCTGTCAGAAACTGCTGGCCGCCCTGTGTCAGCCCTATCTGCTGGCCGGCCATGAACTGACGGTCAGCGGCAGCGCGGGGATCGCGTTGTATCCCGAAGACGGTGAAACCGCCTCCGAATTGCTGCGCAAGGCCGATGCGGCGATGTACCGGGCCAAGGAGGAAGGACGCAACAAGTTCTGTTTCTTCTCGCCTGAAATCAACACCGCCACGCTCGGCGAACTGTTGCTGGAAAACGACCTGTTCGGCGCCCTCGACCGGGGCGAAATGTCCATGCACTACCAGCCCAAGGTCCATGCTGGCAGCGGCAGGATCATCGGTGCCGAAGCACTGATGCGCTGGCAGCATGCGCAGCGCGGGATGATTTCGCCGGAAATCTTCATTCCCCTGGCCGAAGAGAACGGTCTGATCAATGCCCTCGGCGAATGGGCAATCCGGAATGTCTGCGCTCAGCAGCGGGCCTGGCTGGACGCCGGCTTGCCGGTGGTGCCGGTTGCCGTCAACATCTCCGCGCACCAGTTCGCTCAGCAGGACCTGCCGAAGATGTTGTTGCAGTTGCTGCGCGAGTTCCGGCTACCAGCCGAGCTGATCGAGATGGAATTGACCGAGTCGCTGCTGATGCGCAACTCGTCGCGGGCCACCGCCATGTTGCAGGTATTGCAGCGGATGAATGTTCAGGTGGCGATCGATGATTTCGGTACTGGTTACTCCTCACTCAGCTACCTGCGCCAGTTTCCGGTGCAGTACCTCAAGATCGACCGCAGCTTCGTCTCGCAGATCGGCGCGAGTGGCGAACAGGTGCGGCTGGTTTCGGCGATCATCGCCATGGCGCACGAGCTTGGGCTGCAGGTTATCGCCGAAGGCGTGGAAACTGCCGACCAGGCGCGTTATCTGATCGAGCACGGGTGTGACCAACTGCAGGGCTATCTCTACGGTCGACCGCAGGTGGCCGAGGCGTTCTCGACCTTACTCGACGCTGCCGGGGGCGCTCACGGCAGCGCCTGAGGGAGAACGCCGGAGCGGGCGTGCCGTGCGCGCCCGGAGCTGGCCGCAACCCCCGTCGACGTCCTGACCCGCTGACTGACGCACCGTCGTACGCACGCCGCGCGCGTGCAGGTAGTGCGCCAGTTCGGTGACGCGTGCATTGCTCGGGCGGCGGAAGTCGAGCGCTGCCGTGGTGTTGTACGGAATCAGGTTCATGATCGCGTACTTGCCGGCAAGCAGGCGGACGATGCCGTCCATTTCCTCGATGCTGTCGTTGATTCCGGCAAGCAATGTCCACTGATACTGGATCGGGTAGCCGGTGCGCCGGGCGTAGATCTCCGCCAGTTCGACCAGTTCTTCCGGTGCCATGCGCGGCGCCTTGGGCAGCAGGCGGGTGCGCAGTTCGCCGTCGGTGGTGTGCAGCGACAGCGCCAGCGCCGGGACGACGCGCTGCCCGGGCAGGCGCTCGAACACGCGCGGATCGCCGACGGTCGAGAAAACCAGGTTCTTGTGGCCGAAACCGCCGGCCGTGCCGAGCAGGTCGATGGCTTCCAGCACGTTGTCGAGGTTGTGCGACGGCTCGCCCATGCCCATGAAGACGACCCGCCGCAAGGGCCGGCGCTGGCGGGCGAGGACCACCTGGGCCAGCATTTCGGCACTGCCGACCTGGCGCAGCAGGCCGTCGCGGCCGGTCATGCAGAAGGTGCAGCCGACCGCGCAACCGATCTGGGTCGAGATGCAGACGCCGTCGCGCGGCAGCAGCACGCTCTCGACCGTCTGGCCGTCGGCTAGCTCGACCAGCAGGCGAGTGCCGTCGCTGCCCGGGTGCTCGGAAACGACGCGGGCCAGGCCGGCCAGTTGGCTGTTCAGCTCGGGCAGCGCCTCACGGATGGCCAGCGGCAGGAAGTTTTCAGCCGCCTGGCGACGGCTACCGCTGTCCAGCGGCATGGCCTGCAGCCAGGCGCGCAGCATGCGTTCCTCGTGGGCCGGCTTGGCACCGAGCGCCCGCAGGCGCTCACGAAATTCGGCCACTTGCATGCCGGTGAATCAGGCGCCGGCTTCGGCGGTATCGGCGATGGCTTCCGGGGTCGGCGGGCGACGCTTGGCGCGTTCGGCGGCGCGGGCGTCCATCCAGTTCTTCCAGGCGATCATGCAGCCGAGCAGGATGAAGGCCCCGGGCGGCAACAGGCCGAGCAGGAAACCCGGGTAGTCGGCGGGCAGCACCTGGATCGGTGAGAGGCTCGGGAACACCATGTCGATCCCGGAAAACAGGGTGCCGCTGCCCAGCAATTCGCGCATCGCGCCGAGCACGGCCAGCGTCCATAGCAGTCCGAGGCCCATGAAGATGCCGTCGACGGTGGAGTTGAGCGGTGGGTTCTTGGCGGCAAAGGCTTCGACGCGGGCAAGCACGATGCAGTTGGTGACGATCAGCGGGATGAAGATACCGAGCACCACATACAGCTCGTGCAACTGGGCGTTGAACAGCAAGTCGACGACGGTGACCAGCGCGGCAACGATGAGGATGAACACCGGGATGCGGATTTCGTGCGGGATCAGGTTGCGCAGCATGGCGACGGCGACGTTGGCCAGCGCCATGACGATGATCGTCGCCAGCGCCAGCATCACGCCGTTCACGATGTTGGTGCTGACCGCCAGCAAGGGGCACAGGCCAAGCAACTGGGCGAGCGCAGTGTTCTGCTTCCACAGGCCGTTATAGGCGATGGTCGAGAATTCGTCGCGGGTCATTGCGTGCTCCCTTCTGCGAACAGCTGGTCGCGCCGGATATCGGCCCACAGCACGGCCTGATGAACGGCACGGGTAACGGCGCGCGGGGTGACCGTGGCGCCGGCGTGATAGTCGATGCGCCCGCCATCCTTGCGCACGCGCCATTCCTTGGCTGGCGTGCTGGCCAGCGACAGGCCGTTGAATTGGGTGATCCACGGGCTGGTCTTGTTCTTGTCCTTCTTCGGATCGACATAGTCGCCCAGTCCCGGCGTTTCCTTGTGCTGGGTGACGCGTACGCCAGCGACGCTGCCGTCGGCACGAATCGCGATCAGCAGGCGGATGCGGCCGGCGTAGCCATCGGGTGCGACGGCCTCGAAAATCAGCGCGGCTGGCTGCCCGTTCTTGCGCGCCCGGTACAGGGTGCTTGGCTCCTTCAAGCCGAGCTCCGCGGTTGGCGGCAGGGTCAGCGTATCCTGCAACATCGGGTTGTCATAGTCCGAGCCCGGTAGGACCTCGTTGAGCAGTTTCATCTTTTCTGCCAGTGCCGATGCCGCAATTGCCGGTTTGGTCCATTGGTAAGCGGCAGACAGCATCGCCGTGAAGGCGATGACGAAGATGAAGAGGATGGCCGCCGTGCGCAGCGCCATGCCGGGGGCGGTGTATTCGCGCGGGGTGCTGGTCATGACTGCTTGCCCTTCATGCCGAAGATGCGCGGTTGCGTGAGCTGGTCGATCAACGGCGCCGACAGGTTCATCAGCAGCACGGCGAAGGCCACGCCGTCGGGGAAACCGCCGAAGACGCGGATGATGTAGGCGAGCAGGCCGGCGCAGAAGCCGAAGATCAGCTTGCCGCGCGGCGTCGTGCAGCCGGACACCGGATCGGTGATGATGAAGAAGGCGCCGAGCAGGGTGCCGCCCGACAGCAGGTGGAACAGCGGGCTGGCGAAGCTGGCCGGCTGGTACAGCCAGAGCGCGCCGGAAATCAGCACCATGCCGCCGATGAAGGCGAGCGGCGCGTGCCAGGTGATCAACTTGCGCTGCCACAGCCACAGGCCGCCGAGCAGGTAACCGACGGCCACCCATTCCCAGCCGCGCCCGGCGAAGTTGCCGTAGATATCCTGGTTGGCCAGCAGGTGGGCGATGTCGACCTGGCCTTCACCGAGCTTGAGCGCCGTCTTCATGGCGTCCAGCGGCGTGGCACCGGACAGCGCGTCGACGCGCGGCGCCAGGCCGAGTATTACATTCAGCTGGTCGAGCAGCGGCATCTGCAGGCCGACGCTCGGCCACTGCGACATCAGTGCCGGGAAGGAGACGATACAGGCGGCGAAGGCGACCATCGCCGGGTTGAACGGGTTCTGGCCGAGACCGCCGTAGAGGTGCTTGGCGATGACGATGGCGAACAGCGTGCCAGTGACCACCAGCCACCACGGCGCCAGCGGCGGGAAAGTCAGCGCGATCAGCCAGGCGGTGACGATGGCCGAACCGTCGGACAGGAACATTGCCAGCGGCTTGCCGCGCAGCTTGAGCATGGCCGCTTCGGCGGCAATGGCGGTGACCGAGGCGATCACCAGCTGGACCAGGATGGCCGGGCCGACCAGCCAAGCGTAGGCGGTGATGCCGGGAATCAGCGCGAGGCAGACCATGGTCATGACCCGGCTGACGCTGGCGTCCTTGAGCAGGTAGGGGGCGGGGGCGAACATCATTCGGGTTTCGCTTCGGTGGTCGCCGGCAGGGCGTCGGCCGGCTCGGGCACGATGCCGGCCTGCTGGCGACGGGCTTCGATTTCGGCCATGGCCTTGGCCTGTTCCGGCGTCAATTCATCGGTGTTCTTCGGCTGTGCCGCTTCGCGCTGCGCCTTGGCCCGCGCCATGGCGGCGGCGATGGCGGCCTTCTTGGCGGCTTCGGCCGGGTCGGCTGCAGCCTCGGCAGGTTGTTCGGTGGCCGGTGCATCACTGGCCGCAGCTGCTTCCGCCGCCTTTTTGGCAGCCTGCGCGGCAGCCGCCTTGGCCAGCTTCTCGGCCTTTTCCGCCTTTTCGCGTTCCTCACGGAATTGCTTGAACTCGAAACGCTGCTTGGCTTCGTCGGCCGCCTTCTTTTCCTTCTCGCGCGCCCAGATCTCGCTCTTGGCGAAACGGAAATACTGGACCAGCGGGATGCGCGACGGGCAGACGAAGGAGCAGCAGCCGCATTCGATGCAGTCGAAGATGTGGTACTGCTGGGTCTTGCCGAAATCCTTGGCGCGCGCATGCCAGTACAGCTCGAACGGCTGCAGTTCGTGCGGGCAGGCGCGGGCGCAGGCGCCGCAGCGGATGCAAGGCATTTCCGGCGCCTTCGGCGGGAACAGGCGTTCGGAGTGGGCGATCAGGCAGTTGCTGGTCTTGACGATGGGTGCGTGTTCGTTCGGGACCAGGAAACCCATCATCGGCCCGCCCATGATGATGCCGTCGGTGTCCGGATTCGGTTCCGCCAGCTTCAGCAGTTCGTCCATCGGCGTACCGATCAGCGCTTCGACGTTGCCGGCGCTGCGTACGTTCCCGGTCAGCGTGACGATGCGCGAGATCAGCGGCTCGCCGTGGCCGATGGCGCGCCAGGCGGCGTAGGCGGTGCCGACGTTGAACACCTGCACGCCCATGTCGGCGGTCGAGCGCATGGCGCCCGGAACTTCCTTGCCGGTCAGCACGCGGATCAACTGCTTGGCGCCGCCGGCCGGGTAGAGGGTCGGCACCGGCACCACGGCAAAGGCTTCGCCCTGCGCCTCGACCGCCTTTTGCATGGCAGCGATGGCTTCCGGCTTGTTGTCCTCGATCCCGATGATCACCTGGGTCGGTTGCAGCATGTCGCGGAAGACGGCGGTGCCGCGCACGATATCGTCGGCGCGCTCGCGCATGAGCAGGTCGTCGCAGGTGATGTAGGGCTCGCACTCGGCGGCGTTGATGATCAGTTCGGCCATCGGCACGCCCGGCGTCGCCTTGAGCTTGCCGTGGGTGGGGAAGCCGGCGCCGCCGAGACCGACGATGCCGTGTTCCTGCAGGAACTGGCAGATGTCGGCCGGCGACATGGCCGCCCGGTCGGCCGGGCCGTGGGCGATCCATTCATCCTTGCCGTCGGGTTCGATGACCACGCACAGCGATTCCAGCCCGGAGACGTGCGGACGCACATGCATCGCCACCTCGACCACGGTACCCGAGGTCGGTGCATGTACGGCGGCAGAGATCCAGCCGTCGGCCTCGCCGATCTTCTGCCCCTTGAGCACCGGATCGCCGGCCTGGACCAGCGGTCGCGGCGTGCCGCCGATGCTCTGGTGCAGCGGCACGACCAGGCGCGACGGCAGCGGTGCCGGGCGGATCGGCTGCTGGTTGGACAGCGTCTTGTTCGAGGGCGGCTTCACGCCACCGTAGAATTTGAACAGTTTGGCCAGCATCACGCGGCTTCCTCGGCGGACGGTCTGGTCGCAACCGGCTGGATGGCGACGACCGGGTATTTCCATTTCCAGTTTTCCAGCGTCTCGGGAATGACTTCCATGTGGATGCATTCGACCGGGCAGGGTGGCAGGCAGAGTTCGCAGCCGGTGCATTGCTGGGCGATGATGGTGTGCATCTGCTTGGCGGCGCCGACGATGGCATCGACCGGGCAGGCCTGGATGCACAGCGTGCAGCCGATGCAGGTGTTCTCGTCGATGATCGCGACCTGCTTGGGCTTTTCTTCGGCCTCCAGCGGCTTGACCTCGCGACCGAGCAGGTCGGCCAGGCGCTGCACGCCTTCCATGCCGCCCGGCGGGCACAGGTTGATGTCGGCCTCGCCCTTGGCGATCGCTTCGGCGTAAGGCTTGCAGCCGGGGTAGCCGCACTGGCCGCACTGTGTCTGCGGCAGGATGGCGTCGATCTTCTCGACCAAGGGATCGCCCTCAACCTTGAACTTGATCGAGGCGAAGCCGAGGGCGGCGCCGAGCACGACGGCGCCGAGGGCCATGATGGCGATGGCGAGCAGGATATCCATTACTGGTACTTGTCCAGGCCGGCGAAGCCCATGAAGGCCAGCGCCATCAGGCCGGCGGTGACCATGGCGATGGCCGAGCCGCGGAAGTAGCGCGGTACGTCGGCGCCCTCAATGCGCTCGCGGATCGCGGCGAACAGGATCAGCACGCCGGAGAAACCGACCGCGCTCCCGGCGCCGAACAACAGCGACTCGACAAAGTTGTAGCCGCTGGCGACATTGATCAGTGGCACGCCAAGCACGGCGCAATTGGTGGTGATCAGCGGCAGGTAGATGCCCAGCGTCTGCTGCAGCGTCGGCGAGGTCTTGGCGATGACCATTTCGGTCAGTTGCACGATGGCCGCGATGGTGACGATGAAGGACAGTGTGCGTAGGTATTCCAGCCCGAAGGGAATGAGCAGGAAATGATCGATGATGTAGCTCGATCCGGTCGCCACCGTCAGCACGAAGGTGGTTGCCGCGCCCATGCCGTAGGCGGTTTCAAGCTTCTTGGAAACCCCCATGAAAGGGCACAGGCCAAGAATTTTGACGAGCACGACGTTGTTGACCAGCACCGCGCCGACGAGAATGAATAGATAGTGGCTCATGGATGGGGGAAAGAGCGAAGGCAGACATTATCCGGTCTGTTGCAGTTGCAAACAACTGCGCACCGTTTATGGCCTTATAGGTTTTTCTCCGAGTGCACGGGCAAGTGCCTCGCCGATTTCGGCGACCAGTTCCGGCCCGCGATAGATGAAACCGCTGTAGACCTGGACCAGACTGGCCCCGGCGCGAAGCTTGGCGAGTGCATCCTCCCCCTTGAGAATGCCGCCCACCCCGATGATCGGTACTTCGCCAGCGAGTGCTGCCGACAGCTTTTCCTGGACTGCTGTCGACCGCTGAAACACCGGCGCGCCCGACAGGCCACCGGTTTCATTGCCATTGGGCAGATTTTCCACGCCCTCGCGCGACAGCGTCGTGTTGGTTGCGATCACGCCGTCGAAACGATGCCGGCGCAAGGCATCGGCAATCGCGGTGATCTGCAGGTCGTCGAGGTCCGGCGCGATCTTCAGCGCCAGCGGCACGTACTTGCCGTGCTGCTGCGCCAGCGCCTGCTGGCGCGCCTTGAGTTGCGCGAGCAGGTCGTCGAGCGCCTCGTCCTTCTGCAGCTCGCGCAGGTTCTTGGTGTTCGGCGACGAAATATTGACGGTGACGTAACTGGCGTCGTCATAGACCTTGTCCAGGCAGATCAGATAGTCGTCGGCAGCCTTCTCGATCGGCGTCGTCGCGTTCTTGCCGATGTTGATGCCGAGGATGCCACCCTGCTTGGGAAAGTTCGCCGCGCGCACGTTGAACAGCAGTGCATCGACGCCGGCGTTGTTGAAACCCATACGATTGACGATGCCCTGCGCCTCCGGAATGCGGAACAGCCGCGGCTTCGGGTTGCCTTCCTGGGGGCGGGGCGTGATCGTGCCGATTTCGATGAAGCCGAAACCCAGCCGCGCCAGCGCGTCGATATGTGCGCCATTCTTGTCCAGCCCGGCGGCCAGGCCGACCGGGTTGGGAAAGCGCAGACCCATGACCTCGACCGGACAATCCGGCGCTGGTTTGGCCAGCAGGCCGAGCAGGCCGGCCGATTCGAGGAAGGACATCCCGGTCAGGCCAATGCCGTGCGCCTTTTCGGCGTCCAGGGAAAAAAAGAACTTGCGAATGAGCGGATAGAGCATGGTGGCCGGCATTTTAGCGCATTTGATTGCGGATGACGGGCCGGAATGGGGCAAAAAGGCTCCTGAAAGGAAGCTTTGCCCTCGATCAGCGTTCACTTCGCCTTGCCGCGCCGGGAGGCTCCAGGGTTTCCGCTTCCTGCAGGGGGTAGGCGTCGGCGACGTAGGCCGGCCCCTTCATCACCATGATGATGAAGGCGGCGATGCCGACGGTGAGCACGACCGTCCAGTGCAGGATGATCAGGCTGGTGACGTAGATGTCGATGGTGGTTACTGTGAGTGGAGCGGACGGATCGACGAAAATCCGCGCCAGCAAGGACGGAACGGCGAGCAGCAGGGTGCCGAACAGGAAGGCCGCCGGCAGCCGGCGCAGCACCAGGCGCTCCTTGCCGGCCGGGGTGCGCGGGAAGCCGGGCAAACGGTTGAACAGGTTCATGGGCAAGCTCCGTCGAATGGCCGGGCCAGCGGCTCAGGCAGCAAACATGCCGGCCAGCATGCAGGCGATGGCCACGCCGCTCAGGCGCAGCCGCAGCGGCAGGTACCAGTCCGGCAGGACGGCCCGGCGAGCCAGGCGGCGGTCCTGCAGGTAATGGGCGGCAAAGCCCACGATCAGCAGCGGCGCCGCGAGCAGGGCAGGCAAGACCAGCGCCGGCCAGGCGAGCAGCGCGGGCACGACGCTCCAGGCAAAGCAGACCGAGCGTTGGTGCTCGCTCAGCCCGGGCAGGCTCATTGCCATTCCCCAGTGCAGCGCGCCGACGAAGCTGAGGATAATGGCGCCGTAGGCGTAAAGCGCGTCGTTCCAGAACAGGCCGTGATGCTTGTCCAACCAGCTGGCCGATGCCAATGCCAGGAAAGGCAGCAAGCCGCCGTAACCGAGCCAAGCAACCAGCGGTGGCAGTGTCGGTGATGGGCTTCGAATCATCTCGGGCCTCGCATTCGGATCTGATTACGTCATAAACAAGAATCACGGATTAGCGATCTTTTGCCGTAATATTGCGACTGTCCGCTATTTTTGTCCAGGACAAAATAAATTTTCTATCCGGAGGTCCACATGTTGCGCCTGCGTTCCGCCTGCCTGGCCTTGTTGTTTTCATTGGCGCTCACTGCCTGCTCGACCGCCCCACCCGACGGGGTGCGCCCGGTGAGCTCGTTCGACATTAACCGCTACCTGGGGAAATGGTACGAAATTGCCCGCCTCGATCATTCCTTCGAGCGTGGTTTGAGCGATGTCAGTGCCACCTACTCGCTGCAGGACGACGGTAGCGTGAAAGTGCTCAACCGCGGCTACGACACCCGCAACCAGACCTGGAAGGAGGCCGTCGGGCGTGCGCTGTTCATCGGCGATCCCGCTACCGCCTCGCTCAAGGTCTCGTTCTTCGGCCCGTTCTACGGCGGCTATCACGTGATCGCCCTCGACCGGGAGAACTACCGCTGGTCGCTGGTCGCCGGCCCGAGCCTGGATTACCTGTGGATCCTCGCCCGCGAGCGGACGTTGCCGGCCGAGGTGCGTGATGCCCTGGTAAGCAAGGCCCGGTCCCTGGGTTTTGCCACCGACCAGTTGATCTGGGTGGAGCAGGGGCGGTGAGCACCCTGCGGCTGATCCTGGGCGATCAGCTCAATCCCCAGCACAGCTGGTTTGCGCAAGCCGACGCTGCCGTCATCCACGTGCTGATGGAGGTCCGCCAGGAAACCGATTACGTCCGCCACCACGCCCAGAAAATCATCGCCATCTTTGCCGCCATGCGCGACTTTGCCCGCCAGCTGCGGGAGGTGGGGCATCGCGTGGAGTATCTTGCCATCGACGATCCGGCCAACCGCCAGTCGCTGCCGGCCAACCTCGATGCGCTGATCGCGCGCCACGCGGTCACCGCCTTTGAATACCAGGCCCCCGACGAATGGCGGCTCGACCGGCAACTGGCCGACTACGCCGCGCAGCTCGCCATTCCCGCGCGGATGGTCGACAGCGAGCACTTCTACAGCCAGCGCGACGAAGCCGCCAGACTTTTCGCCGGGCGCCGGCAATGGTTGATGGAACATTTCTACCGCCAGATGCGGACGCGTCACGATGTGCTGATGGCCGGCCCGGGCAAGCCGCTCGGCGGCCGCTGGAACTTCGACCACGACAACCGCAAGTCCTGGCCGGGCTTACCGCACGCCCCGGCCGACTGGCGCGGAGAGCACGATCACGCGGCGCTCTGGCACAGCATCCGCCAGGCCGGCGTGGACAGCTTCGGCGAGCCGGCGGCGGGGCATTTCCGCTGGCCGCTGAACCGGCACGAGGCCCGGCAGCAGCTCGCCGACTTCATCGACCTGGCACTGCCCCATTTCGGCGATTTCCAGGACGCGATGGCCACCGGCAACGGGCGGCTTTTCCATTCGCTGATCTCGTTCGCGCTCAACACCAAGATGCTCAACCCGCGCGAGGTCGTCGCTGCCGTCGTCAGCGCACAGCAGGCCGGCCATGTCCCGCTGGCTGCGGCCGAAGGCTACATCCGGCAGATCCTCGGCTGGCGCGAATACGTGCGCGGCGTGTATTGGGCCAACATGCCGGGCTACGACGCGCACAACCACTTCGACCACCGCCTGCCGCTCCCAGCCTGGTTCTGGAACGGACAAACCCGCATGCGCTGCCTCGCGCACGCCATCGGTCAGTCGCTGGAGCACGCCTACGCCCACCACATCCAGCGCCTGATGGTGATCGGCAACTTCGCGCTACTCGCCGGACTCGATCCGGTGGCCGTCCACCGCTGGTATCTCGGGGTGTACATCGACGCCTTCGAATGGGTCGAACTGCCCAACACCCTCGGCATGAGCCAGTTTGCCGACGGCGGCCGGCTGGCGACCAAACCCTATGTATCGACCGCCGCCTACATCGACCGCATGAGCGATTACTGCCGGGGCTGCCACTACGACCGAAAGGCCCGGGTCGGCGAGCGGGCCTGCCCGTTCAACGCCCTGTACTGGGATTTCTTCGCGCGCAACAGCGAGCGGCTGGCCGCCAACCCCAGGCTGGGCATGGTCTACCGCCAGCTGGCCGGCATGGAAGCGGCAACGCTTCAAACCTTGCAGCGTCGGGCGGGGGAGGTCCGGGCAGGGATCGAGACGCTGTGAAGGCCGGTGTCCCAAGCCAGCCGGGCATGTCAGTGTTTGTTTGCGCTAGTGCCAGATGCCAATAGAAATTTTGGCTACCCAAAGCCTTCGTCGTGCTTCTGATGCATCGCGGCTCCCGACATAGGGCGGAAGTTGGCAGCAAGGGAAGCGATCCCGCTGACCCCGGCGCCAAGTTGTAGTAGCCTTGCGCCCCCTTTTTTGTCGATCCAGGACATGATCATGGTGCGTGGATTGCAGCACGCCACATTCAACCGCTCAGCGCTCGTCCGCGTTCTCTCCGGCGCCCTGCCAGAAGTCCCCGCACTGAATTACGATTTCGGCGAACGGCTCGGGCAATGGCTGGACGTTTCCGAAGCGTTAACGCTGTATTCGGCCCTTGCTCCCCGGGCCGGCGGCGGGGCGGCCGGGGGTTCGGTAAATGACGATCTCCCCGAGCAACTGGCCCGCGTGCGCCGCCATCTGAGCGATTCGATCAAGGCCGACGGCGTTTTCAACGCGCCGCCGGCGCGCATTCCGTTTCCGGTGCCGCTGCCCAATGCGACGCCGGAAAGCGCCGCCGATTTTTCGCCCTACCATCGCTATTACCTCGCCCACCAGCGCGACATGAACGCCGCCATCACCGCCCTGCGCGCCAGTGCCCGCAAGGCGCTGGCCGCTCGGTCGGCGGCCGGTCGGCAGCTGGCCGAACTCGACGCCACCTTTGACAAGTCGCTGGCTTCCCGCGAGCGCACGCTGCTCGGTAACATCCCGATCCTGCTCAGCAAGCGCTTCCAGCAGCGTTACGCCGACCACCGCGCCACGCTCGGCGAGGGCGGCATCGACGATCCCACCGCCTGGGCACAGCCGGGCAGTTGGCTCGAAGCCTTCTGCCAGGATGCCCAGACCGTGCTGCTGGCCGAGCTGGAACTGCGCCTGAAGCCCGTCGCCGGGCTGATCGCCGCCCTGGCTGCCGCGCCGGGCAGCGCCAACCACGAAACGAATCCCCGATGAACCGCAATCTCAGTCTCTTCGCCTTCACCCTCGGCCTGCTCGCCGTCGTCTGGGTCGCCATCGGCTACCTCGACGGCCACGCGCTGGCCTTCTCCGTCTCCTGCATCATCGCCGTGGTCTATCTCGCCGGCGCCCTGGAAATGCGGCGCTTCCACGCCAACACGGCGGCGCTGGCGGCGGCGCTGCGCAACATCCCGGACGACATCGGCCACCTCGGCGAATGGCTGCAACAGGTGCCGGCCGCCTTGCAGAACACCGTGCGCCTGCGCATCGAAGGCGAACGCGTCGCCTTGCCCGGCCCCGGCATCACGCCCTACCTGGTTGGCCTGCTGGTGCTGCTCGGCATGCTCGGCACCTTCCTCGGCATGGTGGTCACGCTGAACGGCGCCGTGCTGGCGCTGGAAAGCACCACCGACCTGCACACCATCCGCGCCGCGCTGGCCGCGCCGGTCAAGGGCCTGGGCGTCGCCTTCGGCACCTCGGTCGCCGGCGTCGCCACCTCGGCCATGCTCGGCCTGATCTCGGCGCTGTGCCGACGCGAACGCCTGCAAGTCGGCCAGTTGCTCGACAGCCGGATCGCCGGCGTGCTGCGCGACTTTTCGCTCACCTACCAGCGCCAGGAAACCTTCAAGGCCCTGCAGGTGCAGGCCCAGGCGCTGCCCGAACTGGTCGGCAAGCTCGACGCGCTGATGACCAGCATGACCGAGCACCACCGCCAGCTCGGCGAGCAACTGCTGGCCGGCCAGCAGCGCTTCCACGACGAAGCCAAGGGGCTGTACGGCAACCTGGCGCAATCCGTCGACCAGTCGCTCAAAGCCAGCCTCAAGGACAGCGCAACGGTCGCCGCGCAGACCATCCAGCCGGTCGTCACCGCCACCATGGCGAGCATTGCCAACGAGACGCGCGGCCTGCACGACAAGCTGTTCGGCACCGTCGAAACGCAGCTGGCAGGCATCACCGGGCAATTTGCGCAAGTCGTCGGCAGCGTCAGCGAGACCTGGACGCAGGCCCTGAACCGTCACGAACAGGCCACCGAGCGCCAGCACCAGCAACTGCAAGCTGCACTCACCGTCTACGCCGATACCTTCGATCAGCGCGCCACGACGCTGCTCGCCTCGGTCGAAACCACCCAGACCAAGCTGCAGGCCGACGCCGCGCAGCAACAGGCGGCCCTGGCCGAGACCACAGCCGCCCATCAGCAACAACTGGCCGACACGCTGGCCAGCCAGTTCGAAGGCGTCGTGCAAACGGTGTCCGAAACCTGGACCGGGGCGCTGGCCAAGCACGAACAGGCGAGCGACCGCCTGACGCAGGCGCTGGAACAAACCCAGACCAGCCTCGCCGACAGCTTCGCCCAGCGCAGCGCGGCCTTGCTCGCCGACATGCGCGCCACGCAGGCTGACTGGCAGCGCGATTGGGCCAGCGGCGAACAGAGCCGCCAAACTAGCTTCACTGATGCCCTCGCCGCCATGGCCGGCAAGCTCGAAGCGCAATGGCAGCAACACGGCGACGCCACACTGGCGCAGCAGGAACAGATCACCCGCACGCTGGGCGACACCGCCCGCGAGCTGGTCGCCGCGCACCAGCGCCAGGCCGAAACGACCATCGCCGAGGTCACCCGCCTCATGCACACCGCCGCCGAGGCGCCCAAGGCCGCGGCCGAGGTCATCGGCCAGTTGCGCCACGAACTGTCGGCGAGCATGGCCCGCGACAACAGCCTGCTCGAAGAACGCAGCCGGATCATGGAAACCCTGGGCGCCCTGCTCGACGCCATCAACCACGCCTCGACCGAGCAGCGCAGCGCCATCGACGCGCTCGTCGCGTCGTCGGCCGAACTGCTCGAACGCGCCGGCAGCCAGTTCGCCGCCAGGGTCGAGAGCGAAGCCGGCAAGCTGGTCGAAGTCGGCAGCGGCATCGCCGGCGGCGCGCTCGAAGTGGCCAGCCTGGGCGAGGCCTTCGGCGCTGCGGTCAAGCTGTTCGCTGAATCGAACGACAAGATGATGGCCGCCCTGCAACGCATCGAAAACGGCCTGGCCAAGTCGCTGATCCGTAGCGACGAGCAGCTTGCCTACTACGTCGCCCAGGCGCGCGAAATCATCGACCTCAGCATCCTGTCGCAGAAGAAGATGGTCGACGACCTGCAGCGCGTCGCCCGCGTTGCCGACGACTGCGAGGCCTGATCATGGAAAACATCGACGCCAGCGTCGACCACAGCACCCCGGTCTGGGCCGTCTTCGGCGACCTGATGGCCGGGCTGCTCGGCGCTTTCGTGCTGATCCTGGTCGGCGTGCTCGGTGTGCAGCTCGAACTGGTCAGCAGCCTCGAAGCCGAAATCCAGAAACGCCAGCAGGAAGAACAACGCCGCCTGGCGCTGGAAAAGGCGCTGGCCGGCCCGCTCGCCTCCGGCCGCGTGACGCTCGACAACGGCAAGATCGGCATCAGCGGCAACGTGCTCTTTGCGCTCAATTCCGACCAATTGCAGCCGGAAGGCAAGCAACTGTTGAAGAGCCTGTCCCAGCCCATCGCCGCCTACCTCGGCGCCAGCGAACAGATGCTGATGGTCAGCGGCTTCACCGACGACATGCCGGTGCGCGGCAGCAACAGCCGCTTCGCCGACAACTGGGAACTCTCGGCCCAGCGCGCGCTGACCGTCACCCGCACGCTGATCGAGGACGGCGTGCCGTCCTCGGCCATCTTCGCCGCCGCCTTCGGCTCGCAGCAGCCGGTCGCCGACAACGCCGACGCCGAAGGGCGCGCCCGCAACCGCCGCGTCGAAATGGCGCCGGTGCCCAAGTCGCGGACCAATGCCAAGGACGCCAATGGCTGAGCAGGGAGAGCTCCAGCGCCGACTCGATGCCCTGCGCGCCGGCGGCGCCGCCGAGCGCGATCCCGTCCGCTTCGCCTACCTCGACGCCCTGGCCCGCCGCGCCGTGACGCAACCGGCCAGCATCCGCCAGGTGCTCGCCGGCAAATTCGGCGCTGGCGCCGACGAACTACTCAGCTGTCCGGCACCGACGCCAACGGCGAGCGCGCCGAGCGACAGCGTCAGCCCGCTCGCAGCGCTGCTCGCCTACATCGGCCAGCAGGCCCATGCTCAGCCAGAGTCCAACCCACTGGCCAACGCGCCTGCACGCCCGCCAGGCGACCAGCGTCCCAGAGCAAAGGATTCGGTTGGCGCCAGCCGCCCGCCAGCACCGGAACTCAAATCCGTCGCCTACTTCCGCGACGAGTGGTCCAAGCTCAGCACCGAGCAGCAACTGACGCAGACCCTGGCCCAGGCCCCGGAAAACGCCGGCCCGATGAATTCCCAGCACCTCGTGCTGCGCAGCCTGCAGCTCATGCGCGACATCGCGCCGGATTATCTGCACGGTTTCATGTCCTACATCGACGCGCTGATCTGGCTGGAACACGCGGCCCCGGTCAAGCCGGCGCCGGCGCGTGCCGCCTCCAGCGACGGAGCACCGGCGAAGCGGGCGGCCAGGAGCGGCCCGAAGCGTTGTTGATCGAACCTAGCCCGGAGCCGCGCGTGATTCTCTTCCCGAGCGTTGTCAAATCACAGCGCTCCCACAGGCTTGGCTGGCTTTAAAATTCTTTCTTGTGGTTGCAGTAGATCGCAGCTAAAATTCAGCATGAGTCAAGAGCGCTGTCGATTACGGTGCGTTGGACGATTGTTCCACTTGGCTTACCAAATTTTAGCGGGTCGCGATTTTGCGACCCGTTTTCGTTTGCGGGGGGGATTTGCGTTGCACCTCTTATACTTAGACGAGTCTGGTCACACACATGACCCAAGCACTGGCTTTTTCGTCTTAGCAGGCTTTGCCGTGTTTGAGCGATCAACGCACTGGTTGGAATCAAGGATCAACCCCATCGCAGCGCGATTCAGTCCTCATGATCCTTCGGCCATCGAATTCCATGGATCGCCGATGTACTCAGCTAAAGACGACTGGTCGGGCATTGCCCCTGCCGATCGCGTTCAGGCACTGGTTGATGTTCTGTCATTGCTTGGAAATCCCCAACTCAAGCTTAAGGTCTTTGCGTCCGTCATTGAAAAGTCTTTGGTGCCGCTTGATCAGATTCTTCACCAATCATTTGAAGCTGTTGCACACCAGTTTGATCAGTTCTTGGCGGACATGTGGGTTCGTCGCCGCGATAGGCAAAGAGGACTGGTTGTATGCGACAAAGCGTCTTACGAGCAGAAGTTCCAGGCGCTTTCGTCTTTGTTTAAGCATCAAGGGCATAAGCTCGGACGCCTTCGGAACTTCGCTGAGGTTCCACTATTTCTGGATTCGAAAGCGTCACGCCTGATCCAGATGGCTGATCTAATTGCCTATTGGATCTTCCGTTACTACCAGTCAAAAGATGATCGTGGCTACCGACTAATTGAGCCGTACATCCTCAGGCGCGCAACTCAGCGAGTTGGTCTTGTAACTTCGGTGAGTCCTGCAACTGAAGTTGCACTTGCGGCCATCCAGCCACACAAATATCAATTTCCAAACCCATCTCCGATGTAATTGGGCGCTACGTTCGACAGCTTTTGGTCTGCTTAGGGTCGATCGCTGCTTTTTCGGATTCCCAATCCTCAATCTCCCAAGCTCACCCTCGCCGCCTTCGCCCGCGCCGCGTGCGCCTTGCGGTAGCTGTCGAGCAGGCGCTGGTGGCGGTCCAGACCTTCCAGTTTCAGGCTGGTCGGCGTCAGGCCGTGGAAGCGGATGCTGCCGTCGACTGAGCCGATGACCGCATCCATGCGTTCGTTGCCGAACATGCGGCGGAAGTTGGGCTCGTAGTCTTCCAGTTCCAGCGCGTCGTCGAGCAGCACTTCCAGCACCACATTGACCGCTTGGTAGAACAGGCCGCGCTCGGCGGTGTTTTCGTTGTACTGCAGGTAGGCTTCGACCTGTTCCTTGGCCGCTTCGAAATCCTGCAGCGCGAGGTTTATGAGGAGCTTGAGTTCGAGGATGGTCAGCTGGCCCCAGTCGGTGTTCTCGTCGAATTCGACGCCGATCAGCGTGATGATGTCGGTGTAGTCGTCGAGTTCGCTCTCTTCCAGGCGCTCCAGCAGCGCTTCCAGTTGGGCGTCGTCGAGGCGGTGCAGGTTGAGGATGTCCTCGCGGAAGGCCAGCGCCTTGTTGGTGTTGTCCCAGATCAGGTCATCGACCGGGTAGATTTCCGAGTAGCCGGGCACCAGGATGCGGCAGGCGTTGGCGCCGAGCTGGTCGTAGACGGCGACGTAAACCTCCTTGCCGAGGTCGGCGAGGATGCCGAACAGCGTGGCGGCTTCATCGGCGTTGGAGTTTTCGCCCTGGCCGGAGAAGTCCCACTCAACAAAGTCGTAATCGGCTTTGGCGCTGAAGAAACGCCACGACACGACGCCGCTCGAATCGATGAAGTGCTCGACGAAGTTGTTCGGCTCGGTGACGGCGTTGCTCTCGAAGGTCGGCCGCGGCAGGTCGTTGAGGCCTTCGAAGCTGCGGCCCTGCAGCAGTTCGGTGAGGCTACGTTCGAGCGCGACTTCCAGGCTCGGATGCGCACCGAAGGAGGCGAAGACGCCGCCGGTGCGCGGGTTCATCAGCGTCACGCACATCACCGGGAACTGGCCGCCGAGCGAGGCGTCCTTGACCAGCACCGGGAAGCCCTGGTTTTCCAGTTCGGTAATGCCGGCGACGATGCCCGGGTATTTGGCTAGCACCTCGGCCGGCACGTCGGGCAGCGCGATTTCGCCTTCGAGGATTTCGCGCTTCACCGCCCGCTCGAAGATTTCCGACAGGCACTGCACCTGCGCTTCCGCCAGCGTGTTGCCGGCGCTCATGCCGTTGCTGAGGAACAGGTTGTCGATCAGGTTGGTCGGGAAATACACCGTCTCGCCGTCCGACTGGCGCACGTAGGGCAGCGCGCAGACGCCGCGTTCGGTGTTGCCGGAGT
>Ga0209794_1001302_pt1 | contig 20522 bp, 18 predicted proteins | sample EBPBio232013_DNA_FD_185869 | JGI IMG/M metagenome (GOLD analysis project Ga0209794, IMG submission 185869) | Wastewater treatment Type I Accumulibacter community from EBPR Bioreactor in Madison, WI, USA - Reactor 1_5/23/2013_ DNA (SPAdes)... | ecosystem: Engineered > Bioreactor > EBPR >... | reverse complement strand
TGGCCGGCAGGCTGAAATCGGTATCCGGTTCGACTGGCCGGAACTGGCGCTTGATGCGCTCGGTGGTTTCCCTTTCGGCCTCGATGCGGGCCATTTCCTCCGGGCTGGGAGTGACCTTGTTCTGGGCACGTATTTGCAGCTTTTGCGTCGGATAGGCTTTGTCCTGCACCGTGAAGACGAGGCGTTTTCCCTCCGCCAAGGCAATTTCCTGCTGGCCGGGGGGCGTATCCAGAGCGATTCCGACCAGTGCCACCCAGCGATCCTGATGGCGAACCACGGCAACCGGCCGGTCGCCAAAGCGCACCTGTGGCGCGGTTGCCTGGTCGAGCGGCAAGGGCAGCACGGCAACGCCGCCGGGAACCGGCGCGTTGAGCGGCAAGGCGCTGGCGGCAGCTGCGGCCAGCAGCAGGGCGGGTGCGACGATAAGGCGCATCAGCGGTAGCGATTGATCGCGTCGCGGGTTTCGCGCGCGGCTTGCCGCGCCGCTTCGGTGAAGCCTTCGTCCTTGCCGGCGTAGAGGATGGCGCGCGAGGAGTTGATCATCAGCCCGCTGCCGGCGGCTGTCTTGCCAGCGCTGACCGTGGCTGCGATGTCGCCGCCCTGGGCGCCGATGCCCGGCACCAGCAGGGGCAGATCGCCGACGATTTCGCGCACCCGGGCGATTTCGGCCGGGAAGGTGGCGCCGACCACCAGCGCGCACTGGCCGGTGCTGTTCCATTCTTCGGCCACGAGGCGGGCGACACGCTCATAGAGCTTCTCTCCGCCAACATCGAGGAATTGCAGGTCGCTGCCGCCGGGGTTGGAGGTGCGGCAAAGCAGGATGACGCCCTTTTCCGGCCAGGCCAGATACGGGTCGACCGAATCCTTGCCCATGTAGGGATTGATGGTGACCGCGTCGGCCTGGAAGCGCTCGAAGGCTTCAACGGCGTACTGCTCGGCGGTACTGCCGATGTCGCCGCGCTTGGCGTCGAGAATGACCGGGATGCCGGGGTGTCTGGTGTGAATATGCGCGATCAGCGCTTCGAGCTGATCTTCGGCGCGGCGGGCGGCAAAGTAGGCAATCTGCGGCTTGAAGCAGCAGACCAGATCGGCGGTGGCGTCGACGATGCTTGTACAGAATTCCAGAATGGCATCGTCGCGGCCTTGCAGATGCGTCGGGAATTTGGCCGGATCGGGATCGAGCCCAACGCAGAGCAGGGAATTGTTCTTTTGCCAGGCGGCGGCGAGAGTCTGGGTGAAGGTCATGTTCTGCTGAAACGGGGAATGGCGGACCCGCCATTGTCGCATCGCGACAGGGTCAACAGCTATAGGTGCCGCGTTTGAACATGATCCGCTCGTCGAGCAGGCGCTCGGCAAAAACCCGACGATGATAATTGTCGCTGGCCGCCAGCAGGTCGGCACGACTGAGCAGGCCGTGCAACTGTCCGTTGGCGAAAACCGGCAATAGATACACGTCGCTGCCGTCCTTTTCCAGCCAATCCTCGAGCAGTTCCTGCGTCTGTGCCGGGGGCGGCGGCGCACGCATTGCCGCGCTTACCGGGCTTTGCAGGCTACCCCCTTGCGCCAGGAAGCGGACCAGGTCGCGGTGGCCAAAGACCCCGCACAGTTGCTCGGCGTCGATGACCGCCAGCGTCTCGATGTCGCCTTCAGCGAGTTGCTGTACTGCTTCGCCGACCGTTGTTTCCCTGCAGACCGTCCGTAACGGACTGTTCCGGATTTGCAGGGCGCGCCCGAGTGTGGGTGGATTGACGCGAGGGTGCCGGGCGTAGGACATAACCGTTCTCCAAGGGGGTTCAACACTTGGAGCGATCAGACTCCCGGCGGTTCCTCGGCGGCTCAGCCCTTCGGCGTCCAGGAATCCTTCAGCGTCACCGCCCGGTTGAAGACCGGCGCGCCGGGCTTTGAGTCGACCTGATCGGCGACGAAATAGCCGTGCCGTTCGAACTGGAAGCGTTCTTCCGGCTGGGCATCTTTCAATGCCGGTTCGAGTTGGGCGGTGATGACTATCTTGGAATCCGGGTTGATGTCTTCCAGGAAATCGCGCCCGCCGGCTCCGGGGGCGGCGGCCTTGAACAGGCGGTCGTAGAGGCGCACTTCGGCGGTGTAGGCATGCGCCACCGACACCCAGTGCAGGTTGCCCTTGACCTTGACGGTATCGGCGCCGGGCGTGCCGGACTTGGTGTCGGGCAGGTACTCGCAGAGGACGGCGGTGATGTTGCCACTGGCATCCTTCTCGCAACCGGTGCATTTGACCACGTAGCCATAGCGCAAGCGGGCCATGTTGCCGGGATAGAGCCGGTGGTAGCCCTTGCTCGGCGCTTCCATGAAATCCTCGCGTTCGATCCACAGTTCGCGGCTGAACGGCACGGCGCGCTTGCCCAGTTCCGGCTTGAGCGGGTGGTTGGGCGCAAAACACTCCTCGCTTGTGCCCTCCAGGTAATTGGTAATGATCAGCTTGACCGGGTCGAGCACGGCGATGCGGCGTTGGTCGGATTCGTTCATCGTGTCGCGCATGCAGTTTTCGAGTTCGCTGTAGTCGATCAGCGAATCGTTTTTCGACACGCCGATGCGTTCGGCAAAGAGGCGGAACCCTGCGGCGGTGTAGCCGCGGCGGCGGGCGCCGACCAGGGTCGGCAGGCGTGGGTCGTCCCAGCCTTCGACGTGTTTTTCCTCCACCAGCTGGATCAGCTTGCGCTTGGAAAGCACCACGTAGGTCAGGTTGAGGCGCGAGAACTCGATCTGCTGCGGCAGCGGGCGCTGGAGCAGACCGGCTTCGGCAATGCGCTCCAGCAGCCAGTCGTAGAAGGGGCGCTGATCCTCGAATTCGAGGGTGCAGATCGAGTGGGTGATGTTCTCCAGCGCATCCTCGATCGGGTGGGCGAAGGTGTACATCGGGTAGATGCACCACCGGTCGCCGGTGTTGTGGTGGGTGGCGTGGCGGATGCGGTAGATGGCCGGGTCGCGCAGATTGATGTTGGGCGCGGCCATGTCGATCCTGGCGCGGAGGATGTGGGTGCCATCCGCGAATTCTCCCGCCTTCATGCGGGCGAACAGGTCGAGGTTTTCCTCGGTACTGCGGTTCCTGAACGGAGAATCCTTGCCGGGTTCGCTCAGCGTGCCGCGGTTGGCGCGCATTTCCTCGGCGCTTTGACTATCGACATAGGCATGGCCGTTGCGGATCAGGGTTTCGGCAAATTGCGCCATCCAGTCGAAATAGTTGGAGGCGTAATAGAGGTTGGTTTCACCGTCCTTTTCCCAGGAGCAGCCCAGCCAATGCACGGCATCGATGATGGCATCGACGTATTCCTGTTCTTCCTTTTCCGGGTTGGTGTCGTCGAAACGCAGGTGGCAGCGGCCGCCAAACTGCTCGGCGAGGCCGAAATTGAGCAGGATGGATTTGGCGTGGCCGAAGTGCAGGTAGCCGTTCGGCTCGGGCGGAAAACGGGTGCGGATCTTCGCCGGGTCCAGCGGTGCCGCGGCGTGTTCAGCGGCGGTGCCGGGATGACCGGCCCAGCGCCGGGCGGCGTGCTTGCCGGCGGCGAGGTCGGCCTCGACAATGTTTTTGATGAAATTGGCGGCGGGCGGAACGGAATTGTTGGAGTGGCTCACGAGGGCTGAAACCTTTGTTGGATATCGACGTCTATTTTATCAGGCTGTTGGGAAACTCCATGGAGGCATCGTTGTGCTCGTCGATTGCCCAAGTCAGAATAAGCCGTTGGTCCGGCTGTCGAGGTATCGCGGGAGAGGAAATCCGGCCAGGCAGGAAATATTGCATTGACTGCCGGCTGCGGGCGGAAAATACTGAAACAGGCGTTTGATACCGAAAAGGGACGCGTTTTCCATGAACGATGCCTTGCCGCACGCAATGCTGAATGGCTGGACCAGCCATTCCCGGCTGCTCGATGAGGGCATGCAGCGGCTTGATATCGGCGTATCGATTTACGATGCCGATTTGCATCTGGAGGTCTGCAATCAGGCTTTTGGCCGGATTCTCGACCTGCCCGAAGATTGCCTGCAGCCCGGAGCGCCGCTGGAAAAGGTGCTGCGCCTGCTGGCCGAACGGGGCGCCTATGGCAAAGTGGAGGTCGAAGAATTCGTCGATCAGGCGCTCGTCGCCATGCGCACTGTCGCCGAGCCGTTTACCTTCGAGCGCCGCACGCTGGATGGCCGGGTATTCGAATCGCATACCTCCCGTTTGGCCACGGGCGGCTGCCTGACCATCCACACCGACATCACCCACCACAAGGAAGCCGAAGCGCGCTTGCGCGAGAGTCAGCAGGAACTGGCCGACAAGACTGCCGAACTGGAGCTGATCCTTGAAAACGCCTCGCTCGGAATCGTCACCGTTGAACCGGTGCCGGGAGGGCTCTGGCAGATGCGCCGCGCCAACCGCACACTGGGCGAGTTGCTCGGATACACGGCCTCCGAACTGGAAGGGCGGAGCATGCGCCTGCTCTTTCTGGACGATGCCGAATACGCCCGGGTGGCCGCCGGCTATTCCGAAATTACCGGCTCCGGCAAGCCGTACCGCTCGGAGCACGTGTTCACCCGCAAGAATGGCAGCACCCTGACCGGGATTCTGCGCGGATCGGCAATCGATCCGCAAAGTCCCGCCCGCGGGGCGATCTGGCTGATCGAAGATGTCACTGAACGCAAAAGGATTCAGGCGGAACTGATCGCCAAATCGGCCTTGTTGCAGGCGGGGACCGAAAACATGCCGGGGGCGATGGCGATCTGGGATGCCGAATTGCGTTATCTGTGGTGGACGCCGCGTGCGGAGGAATTTTTTAACCTGCCGTCGGGAACGCTCAAGGTGGGAGTGCATCTGTCGACCGTGGTTCGTTTTTTTGCCGAACGTGGCGATTATGGTCCGGGCGATGTCGAACGGCAGATCGATGTCCAGATGCAGCCTTTTTTCCAGAGAAAATCGATGGTGACCCAGCGACAGATGCCGGATGGACGGGTGATCGAGTCCCGGCGCAATCCGCTGCCCGATGGCGGTTATGTCAGCGTCTTTCAGGATATCACTGCGCATACCCAGTTGCAGCTTGAACTCGGCAAAGCCAAAGACGCCGCCGAGAGGGCGGTCGAAGCGCTGCATCGCCAGCAGAAGCAGGTCCGGGCGCTGCTTGACAATTCGGGCCAGGGTTTCTTGTCTTTCGGTCGGGACTTGCTGGTTCAGGAGGAATATAGCCGCGCTTGCGAGGGCATGTTTCAGGTGATTCCCGGCGGGGCGGATATCGTGTCGCTGCTGTTTCCTGCTGACCTTGCGGCGGCCCGGCAACTGCGTAGCCAGTTGGTCAAGATCTTCGACGAACCGGATTATTACGTCCGCAGCTTTGGAGTCAGCATTCTCCCGCGCGAATGTCAGATCGGGGAGCGTGTCTTGCTGACCGATTTCCGCCTGCTCGACGACGGCGACCTGATGCTGGTGCTGACCGATGTCACCGCGGAGCGCCGTTTCATGGCGCTCTCCAATACTGATCGCCTGACCGGGCTGGCCAATCGTCGCCGGCTTGAGGAGGTTCTCGCTGAAGAGTGCGAGCGCTCCGCGCGCACCGGATTGGCGCTGACCGTGATCATGGCCGATATCGATCATTTCAAGCGAATCAACGACACCTGGGGGCATCCGGTGGGCGATCAGATATTGGCGGCGATTGCCGGTATCCTGCGTGAAAAGGTCCGCAAGGTTGATCGCCCGGGACGTTGGGGTGGCGAGGAATTCATGGTCATTTGCCCGGATACCGGACTCGAGGGCGGGCAGGAACTGGCCGAAAAACTCCGGCAGGCGGTGGCGGGGCATGCCTTCTCGGTGGCCGGCCGGCAGAGTTGCTCATTCGGGGTGGCAACGCTGCACCCGGGAGAGAGCGTGGAATCTCTGGTCAGTTGTGCCGATGTCGCGCTCTACCGTGCCAAACATCAGGGGCGTAACCGGGTTTGCGCCAGTTTCGGAGATTAGAGATCGCCCGGCATGCCGTTGGATCCGGCGCAAAAAAACCGGGAGTCCCGTTTCCGGGCTCCCGTGAGGTTTGCAAGGAGGGGGTTGGCAAACTCGGTTGAACTCAGCGGCTCTGCTGGAGCGCTGCGATACGTTCTTCAATGCTCGGATGGCTGGCAAACAGGCTGGACCAGGCCGACCCGCCGGCAATGCCGGAACTGGCCATGTTTTGCGGCAGCGGTTCGGTATGCATGCTGCCGAGGCGACGCAGGGCGCCGATCATCGGGCCGGGGCTGCCCATCAGATAGGCAGCGCCAGCATCGGCGCGGAATTCGCGCTGACGGGAGAAGTACATCACGATGATGCTGGCCAGGATGCCGAAGACGATGTCGCAAACGATCACCGTGACCATGTAGCCGATGCCCGGGCCGCTCGATTCCTCGCCGCGGCGCAGGAAGGAGTCGACCAGATAGCCGACGATACGCGACAGGAAGGTGACAAAGGTATTGACCACCCCCTGGATCAGGGTCAGGGTGACCATGTCGCCGTTGGCCACGTGAGCGACTTCGTGCGCCAGCACCGCCTCGACTTCGCTGGCATCCATGCGTTCGAGCAGCCCGGTGGAAACCGCCACCAGCGAATTGTTGCGGGTCGCGCCAGTGGCGAAGGCGTTGGCTTCTCCCTGATAGATGGCCACTTCCGGCATGGCGATGCCGGCACGCTCCGCCAGCCGGGCAACGGTGTCGACCAACCAGCGCTCGGTCGCATTGCGCGGCGAGGTGATGACTTCGGCTCCCGTGCTCCATTTGGCGATGGGTTTGGACATCCACAGCGAAATGAAGGCGCCGCCAAAACCCATGATGCTGCAGAACACCAGCAGCATGCCGAGATTGAGACCGTTGGCGGTCAGGAATTTGTTGACCCCGAGCACGCTGGCGGTGACGCTCAAGACCAGCATGATCGCCAGGTTGGTGAGCAGGAACAGGACGACGCGTTTCATGGTTTTCCCTCTATAAGCGGTTTGACGCTCATGATATAGGGTTGAACCTGTAGAAAAAAAGAGGGTAAAAGTTGATTTTTATTTCGTAAAATTCGAAAGATGATCCCCTCACAAATCAACTACCGTCACTTGCACTATTTCTGGGTGGTGGCCAAGGAAGGCAGCCTGAGCCGGGCGGCGGCGCGTCTGGGCGTGGCGGTTCAGACCATTTCCGCCCAGCTTGCGCAACTGGAGCGCGATCTCGGCATGGCGCTGCTGGCGCCGCAGGGCCGGGGGCTGGTGCTGACCGAGGCCGGACGCACTGCGCTGGGATACGCCGACCAGATTTTTCAGCTCGGTGCCGAAATGCAGTCGGCGCTGCAGGAGACGGAAGCAAATCCACCCTTGCGTCTGGCGGTCGGGCTGGTGGATGCCCTGCCGAAACTGCTGGCGCACCGTCTGCTGCAGCGTGCGCTGAGCTTGCCGCAACGCCTGCGCTTGACCTGTGACGAAGGCGATTTCGAGCAATTGATCGCCGACCTGGCCCTGCACAAACTGGATGTGGTACTGAGCGACCGCCCGATGGCGGCTGGCAGTCTGCGGGTTTTCAGCCATCCGCTCGGCGACTACGGGATCAGTTTCTTCGCGGCCAAGGAATTGGCGGTGGCGTGCCGGCAGCGTTTTCCGGAATCGCTCAATGGCGCACCCTTGCTGTTGCCCTCGCGCAACAATGCCTTGCGCGGCCGGATCGAGCACTGGCTGGAAGCGCACCGGCTGCGGCCGGAGATTGTCGGCGAATTTGAAGACAATGCGCTGCTCAATACCTTTGGCCGTAGCGGCCTCGGCCTGTTTCCCGCACCGAGCGAACTTGCCGATGAGGTGGCTGCGCAATTCGGGGCCGAACTGGTGGGTGAGGCGGCCGGCGTGCGCGAACAGTATTACGCCATCTCCAGCGAGCGCCGCATCCGGCATCCGGCGGTTGAAGCCATTTGCCGGATCGGCAGCCTATTTGCGTAACAGTTTCCAGACCAGTTCGATGCCGCCGGAAATCAGGTCGGTGACATCCGGCGGGCCGGCATCGCGTCGTTCCTCACGGGCCATGCGCGACTTGGCGCGCTCGTTGGCGATCAGCGCGTCGGCAAAGGCTTCGGCATCGACCTTGCCTTCCTTTTCGGCGGCCTGGCCTAAGCCGGCCAGCGCCTTTTCCACCGCCTGCGGATCGAGAATGGCAATCGGGGCCCGGCAATGCCCGCATACCGTTTCGCGCCGGATATCGATGGGGGCGCCGCAACCGGAGCAGCGGATGATTTGCACCTTTTTGGCCAGCGCGTCGATTTCGGCGCCGTTCAGCTGCCGCACGAACCCTTTTTCCTGCATGAAGGCGGCAAAGGCGGTGAAGCGGCCGTGCTTTTGCAGGCAGCGGTGGTAAGTGAATTTGCCGTTCTTGGTGACATCGAACCCCTGGAGCATGCGCTCGCGGCAACGCGGGCAATGCAAAACATCGCGCCAGGGCTGGCGAGGGTGATCATGATGTTCGTGAATCAGGTGGAACAGTTCGAGAATCCCGGAGGGCGCCATCTGCAGGCTTTCGAATTCATCGAACCAGATACCCTGGCAGGCGAAACACAGGTCGAGCGAGAGGCTGCCGCCGTTCTTGCGTGCAGAAACGAAGGGCTGCATCGGCGCGGCGCAGGAAGGGCAGGGCGTCATGCCGCTGGCTAGCGTGACGTTCACGGTTTTTGCCCTCCTTGCATCGTCGTCGCGTTGCGCTCTTGCACGCGTTGGCGATAGCGATCCTGTTCGCTGGAAAAGTCAGGGTAGGTGATGGCGCTCATTGCCAGCCCGGCAATCAACAACAGTAGTGCAACGATGCGCAGCCGGCCCGGCCCGCGAATGGCCGGCACCAGCGCGCTGAGCGCAGCGAGGGCGAAACAGGCGATTGCCCCGCTTGGGGACGCAATCATCAAACCAAGCGCGAGCACGATGCCGGCGAGCCAGAGCAGGGTTCGGGCGGATTCTGGTTTCATGGTGTTTTCCTCCCTTGGTAAGCATAGCAGCCGGCTGCGACGTCGCAAAACGTCGCGGCGCGGCGGCTGCATGTAAAATGCGGCATTCCCGGGGCTGGATAAACATGAACGCAAGCAATTTTCTCGCGGTGGGCATCGGTGCGGCTCTTGGCGCTTGGTCGCGCTGGCTGCTCGGCATCTTCCTGAACCCGATTTTTGTCACCTTGCCGCTCGGCACGCTGGCGGCCAATGTCATCGGCGGCTATCTGGTCGGCGTCGCGGTGGGCGTCTTTCACCTTAACCATGGCCTTCCGGCGGAGTTGAAGCTCTTTGCCATCACCGGCTTTCTTGGCGGCCTGACCACCTTTTCCACCTTCTCGGCCGAAGTGGTCGAGCGTCTGCTGGCGCATCAGCCTGGCTGGGCGTTGGCGCTGGCCGGTGTGCATCTGGCCGGTTCGCTGATCGCCACCTACTTGGGCCTCTTGACCGTCGGCGCGACACGAATTTTCTCCTGATGCGCTCCGATTTTTCCGATTGTCTGGCGGCCGACCGGCCGCGCCTGAAAGCGCTGTGGCGCGAACTGAAAAATGTGCAAGGGCCGTGCCGGCAAAAGGCGCAGGCCGATTTCAATGCCTTGCATGAGCGTTCGCGCGGCATTGTCGCCAAGCGGCAGGAGCGCCTGCCCAAGCCGCAGTTTCAGGCCGATCTGCCGGTCAACGAGCGGCGCGGCGAAATTGCCGAGCTGATCGCCAAGCATCAGGTGGTCATCGTCTGCGGCGAGACGGGTTCGGGCAAGACGACGCAATTGCCCAAAATCTGCATCGAACTCGGGCGCGGCGCCACCGGTTACATCGGCCACACCCAGCCGCGCCGGCTGGCGGCGCGCTCGGTCGCGACTCGCTTGGCGCAGGAACTGCAAACGCAGGTCGGCATGGGCGTCGGGGTCAAGATCCGTTTCCACGACAAGACCATCCCGGAATCGGTGATCAAGCTGATGACCGACGGCATCTTGCTCGCCGAAACGCAGACCGATCCATTCCTCAACGCCTACGACACGATCATCATCGACGAGGCGCACGAGCGCAGTCTGAACATCGATTTTCTGCTCGGCTACCTCAAGCAGTTGTTACCCAAACGTCCCGACCTAAAGGTGATTGTTACTTCGGCGACCATCGACGCCGAACGGTTTTCCGCCCACTTCAACGGCGCACCCGTGATCGAGGTTTCCGGCCGCCTGTATCCGGTGGAAATTCGCCATCGTCCGGTGCAGGCAGAGGACAAGGACGACGAGCGCGATCTCTACGAAGCCATCGTCGATGCCGTCGACGAAGTTTCCCGCCTTGGCCCCGGTGACACGCTGGTTTTCCTGCCCGGCGAGCGCGAAATCCGCGAGGCGGCGGAGGCTTTGCGCAAACGCCACCCGCCGCATACCGAAATCCTGCCGCTCTTCTCGCGCCTCTCGGCCGGCGATCAGGACAAGATTTTCAAGCCCTCTGGCGCTCGCCGCATCGTCCTAGCGACCAATGTCGCCGAAACCTCGCTCACCGTGCCGGGCATCCGCTATGTGGTCGATACCGGGCTGGCGCGGGTCAAGCGCTATTCCTACCGCAACAAGGTCGAGCAGTTGCAGGTCGAGAACATTTCGCAGGCGGCGGCGCGGCAACGGGCCGGGCGTTGCGGCCGGGTGGCGGCCGGCGTTTGCATCCGCCTCTACGACGAAGCCGATTTCAACGCCCGCCCGCCCTATACCGACCCGGAAATCCTGCGCTCCTCGCTGGCCGGTGTCATCCTGCGCATGAAGTCGCTGCGCCTGACCGAGGTCGAGCATTTTCCCTTCATCGAACCGCCGCCCGGCAAGGCGGTGGCCGACGGCTACGCACTCTTGCAGGAACTGGGGGCGCTCGACGAGAACAACACCCTGACCGGCATCGGCCACGGGCTGGCCAAGCTGCCGCTTGACCCGCGTATTGGCCGCCTGATCGTCGCGGCGCGTGATCTTGGCTGTCTGAAGGAAGGGCTGGTCATCGCGGCGGCACTCTCGACGCAGGACCCGCGCGAACGCCCGCTCGACCGGCAGCAGGCGGCGGACGAAAAACACAAACTCTTTGCCGACGAAAAATCCGAATTCCTGAGCTGGCTGAAGCTGTGGAACTGGTACCAGAATGCGCTGGAACACAAGAAATCGAACCGGCAGTTGCTCGATACCCTGCATGCGCACTTCCTCTCGGCGCTGCGCATGCGCGAATGGCGCGAGGTGTGGGGGCAGTTGCACGCCATGGTCAGCGAGCTGGGCTGGAAGGAGAACGATCAACCCGGCGATTACGCGGCCATCCACAAGGCGCTGCTGACCGGACTCCTGGGCAACCTCGGCTGCAAGTCGGACGAATCCGGCTACTACCTCGGTGCGCGCGGCATCCGCTACCTGATCCACCCCGGCTCGGCCTTGCAGAAAAAGGCGGGCAAGTGGATCGTCGCCGCCGAAATCACCGAAACGACCCGCCTCTTCGCCCGCTGCGTGGCGAAAATCGAGCCGGAATGGCTGGAGGAGGTCGGTGCCCACCTGATCAGGCGTACCTATTTCGAACCGCACTGGGAAAAGAAGTCCATGCAGGTTTCCGCCTGGGAACGCACGACCCTCTACGGCGTGGTGGTCACCTCCAAACGGCGCATCCACTATGGCCCGCTGGCGCCGGCCGAAGGGCGCGAGATTTTCATCCGGCAGGGGCTGGTCGCCGGCGAGATCGACGAGGCCTTTGCCAAGCGCTGGCCCTTTTTCCAGCACAACCAGAAGCTGATCCGCGAAATCGAGAACATCGAGCACAAGCAGCGCCGGCAGGACGTGCTGGTCGATGACGAGTTGATCGCCGCGTTCTACGACCACCTGATTCCGGAAGGCATTCACAACGGCGCCACCTTCGACCACTGGCGGCGCGAGGCGGAAAAGGATGCGCCCAAGCTCCTGTTCCTGACCAAGGACGACCTGATGCGGCACTCCGCCGCCGGTATCACCACCGACGCCTTCCCGCATCACATCCGCCTGGGTGGCGTCGACTACCCGCTCGCCTACCATTTCGAGCCGGGCAACCCGCGCGACGGCGTGACCATGACCGTGCCGCTGGCGCAACTCAACCAGCTGCCGGCGGCGCGCCTCGAATGGCTGGTGCCGGGGCTGTTGAAGGAAAAGATCGTGCAGCTGATCAAGACCCTGCCGCAGAAAATCCGCGCCAAGCTGGTGCCGGTGCCGGAATTTGCCGAGGAATTCGTCGCCGCGGTCGGCACAGATGAAAAGAAAATGGCCGCCGGGCTGATTCCGGCCTTGATCGCCTACATTCTCGAAACACGTGGCCTGAACGCGCGCGGCTGGGCCGTCGAACCGGAATCCTTCCGGCCGGACATGCTGGCGGCGCATTTCTCGATGAATTACAAACTCATCGACGAACATGGCCGCCAACTCGACATGGGCCGCAACCTGGCGCAGTTGCGCGGCGAATGGGGGCGCGAGGCCAAGCAGGAATTCGCCGAACTGCACGAAACCCCTTCCGAATACACCGGCCTCACCGACTGGACCTTCGGCGAACTGCCGGAGCTGATGGAAGTCCCGGTGGCCGGGCAAACGGTGATCGGCTACCCGGCGCTGTCGGACGAAGGCGAAACGGTCAGCCTGAAAGTGTTCGACTCGCAGGAAGAAGCCCAGATCGTGCACGGCTGGGGGCTGCTGCGCCTGTTCATGCTGCAATTCCGCGAGCAGGTGAAGTATTTTGAAAAGAACGTGCCCAACCTGACCAGCATGGGCATGCAGTTCATGGCCTTGGGAACGACCGAGGAATTGCGCCAGCAGATCGTTGGCCTTGCCTTCGAGCGCGCCTGCCTCTACGAGCCTTGGCCGGCGAATGCCGAACAGTTCAAGGCCCGCTGCGCCGACGCCAAGGCGCGGCTTGGCTTGCAGATGCAGGAAGTGGCGCGCATCGCCGGCACGGTGCTAACTGAATGGCAGGCCGTGCAGAGAAAGCTGCCGGCTTTCGCCAAGGCTTTCCCGGTGGCGGTGCAGGATATCGAGGCGCAGATCAAACGGCTGGTCTACAAGAACTCCCTCGCCGAAACGCCTTTCGAGCGCCTCAATCACCTGCCGCGCTACCTGAAGGCGGTGCAGGTGCGGCTCGATAAACTACGCGCCGACCCCGCGCGTGACGCCCGCCTGCTGGCCGAATACCAGCCGCTGTGGACCAACTACGAACGCCGCGCCATCCAGTTGGCCAAGGCCGGCGTCGATGACCCGCAAGTCGAGCAATTCCGCTGGCTGCTTGAGGAGCTACGGGTCAATCTCTTTGCGCAGGAACTGAAGACACCCATCCCGGTATCGGTCAAGCGGCTGCAGAAGCAGTGGGAAGGGATGCGGGGCGGGTAAGCCGCCAATCAAGTTACTCCCGTGATCTACGTTCCGCAAGTTCGCCGAAAATCCGCGTGTACAATTCGACCGACCAATCGACAAAGGCACGAACACGGGCGCCGAGATGCCGGTTGCGGGCATAGACGACAAAGAGCGGGAAGCCCTCCGGCCGCCAGTCGGCCAGCACCTCGACCAAGCGCCCCTCGGCCAGCGCCCGGACGGTCAGGCCGCTTAGCGGAAACTGGGCGAGGCCGAGGCCCTGCTCGACCAGCGCCAGATAGGTGTCGGCATCGTTGGTGCCGGCCTGATGCTTGAGGTCGATGGTCTCCGCATGGCCATCCACCTGGAATTCGAGCGGCATGACCTTGCCGGTCTTGGCCGAGAAGAAATTGACGGCGCGATGTCCGTCCAGTGCACGCGGCGATTCCGGCACGCCGTGGCGCGCCAGATAGGCCGGCGCGGCGCAGGTGATGACCTGAAAGGTGCCGAGCCGGCGCGCCACCAACCCCTCATCGACGACACCGCCGCCGCGGATGGCGCAATCGACGCCTTCGGCGACGAGATCGACCGGACGGTCGGTGCACCCCAGATCGACGGTGATGTCCGGGTAGCGTTCGAGGAAATCCGGCAGCGCCGGGGCAATGACATGCCGCCCGGCCGAGGCCGGCACATCGACGCGGATGCGTCCGCGCGGCTTGCGGTGCCGGCCGCGCAACTGATCCTCCACCTCGCCGATTTCGGCCAGCAGCCGCTGCGCCCATTCGAGATAGGCCGCGCCTTCCTCGGTCAGCCGCACCTGGCGCGTCGTGCGCGAGAAGAGCTTGACTCCGAGCCGGTCTTCAAGCCGTGCCACGCGCGCCGAGACGGAGGCATTGGGCAACTGCAGCGCCTGCGCCGCCTGGCTGAAACTGCCCAGTTCCGCCACCTTGACCACCGTCTGCATTGCGCTGAACAGATCCATGACTCGCCCCTCGTTTCACCGAATTATTCACATTTTACGAAAAATTAATTCGAATTCAGGCCATTTATTGCGAATTGAGCAAATTGTAAAGTGTCAATCGTCGCGTTCCCCCAACCGACTCGCAGAACGCATTTCCGACCCGAACAAGGAGACATCATGTCGCAAACCATACTCGTCACCGGCGCCTCCGGCGGTTTTGGCCGCCTTACCGTCGCCACCCTGCTCGCCCGCGGCCACCGCGTGATCGCCACCCTGCGCGACCCGCAAGGACGCAACGCCGCGCACGCCCGAAGCCTGGCAGACGCCGGCGCCATCGTCGTTGAAATGGACGTGAGCAACGACGCCAGCGTCGAGGCCGGCATCGCCGCCGCCCTTGAACGTACCGGCGGCCGGCTCGACGCCGTGGTCAACAACGCCGGCGTCGGCGTGTACGGCGTGCAGGAATGCTTCACCAGCGCCGACTGGCAGCGGCTCTTCGATATCAACGTCTTCGGCGTCGCGCGCGTCAATCGCACCGCCCTGCCGCATCTGCGTGCCCGCGGCGGCGGCCTGCTGGTGCATGTCTCCAGCCTGCTCGGGCGCGTCGTGATGCCTTTCTACGGCCCCTACAACGCCAGCAAATGGGCGCTCGAAGCGCTGGCCGAGAACTATCGCATCGAACTGGCGCCGCTCGGCATCGACTGCGCCATCGTCGAGCCGGGTGGCTACAACACCGAATTCTCGGGCAACCTGATGCATCCGGGCGACCCGGCGCGCGCCGACGCCTACGGCGATTTCGGCAAGCAGCCGGAGGCGGCGCTCAAGGGCTTTCTCGCCTGGGTCGCCGCCACGCCGGCGCAGAACCCGCAGCGGGTCGCCGATGCCATCGCCGATCTGGTCGACTTGCCAGCCGGGCAGCGCCCCTTCCGCACCGAGGTCGATTTCCTCGGCATGGCGGAGGCCATCCGGCCGTACAATGAACATCTCGAAACCGTGCATCGCGGCCTGTTCGGCAACATGCGTCTGGGCGCGCTGCTCGACCGCAACCCCGCCCACAAGGAATCGGCGCCATGAAAATCCTGGTCAATCTCTTTCACCCGCAACTCGGCACCTCCCGCGTCAACCGGCGCTGGGCCGAAGCGCTGGTCGGCCATCCCGAGATCCACGTCAACACGCTTTACGAACGTTACCCGGACTGGAACATCGACGTGGCGCACGAACAGGCGCTGCTGGCCGAGCATGACCGCATCGTCTTCCAGCACCCTTTCTGGTGGTATTCCGCGCCGGCGCTGATGAAAAAATGGCTGGACGACGTGCTCACCTACGGCTGGGCCTACGGGCCCGGCGGCAGGGCGCTGCACGGCAAGGAGTGGGTGTCCGCCATCTCCACCGGCGGCCCCGCCGATTCCTACCAGTGCGGCGGCTACAACAGCTATTCGATGAGCGAATTGCTCAAACCCTTCCAGCAGACGGCCAACCTGACGGGAATGAAATTCCTGCCGCCCTTCCTCGTGCAAGGTGTCGTCCAGGCCGGCGCGGCGGAGATCGGCGCCTCGGCGGAGGCTTATGTTGCCTACATCACCGACCCCGAACTCGACCCGCAGGTCCGCCTGGCCAGGCTATTGAAAGGCATGCTGGAAGAAGGCGTCGAACTGGGCGCACAGAAATGAAATCGAACCACCAGAAGGCGGTAAATTCGAGTCCCGCCTAACGTTGCGGCAGGGTCTTCCAGAGGTCGACGATCAGGGCTTCGGCGCCACTCCATACGATCTGGACGCCGAGACACAGCAGGATGAATGCTGACAGGCGAAGAAATACGATACTGCCGGTTTCGCCTAAGGGTTTGAGCAGTTGCTGTGCGTAGCGGAATGCCCAGAAATGCAGGATGGACACACCCACCACGGCCAGCAACGCGCCCCCCATGCGTGCTAGTGAGAGACGCAGATCGGCGTCGTGCAGGCTGACGCCAACAGTGATTGCTGCCGCGATCGAGCCCGGGCCGCAGCTGAGCGGGAAGGTGAGCGGATAAAAGGCTTTGCGCATGGCCTGTTCCGGAGTGAAGGCATCAGCCAGTTCCGCGTGGCTATCAATGCTTGATGGGCTGACATTGAGCAAACGCCAGGCGGCGGCGGCAACGATCAGCCCTCCGCCGATCCGTACGATGGGCAGAGAAATGCCAAAAAAATCGAGCAGATAGGAGCCAATCAGCATCGCGCCGACCAGCAGTGCAAAGACATTGCGGGCGATGTTGCGGGCTAACAGCGCGCGTGTTTGTTGATCGGCGCCCTCGGTCAGGGTTAGAAAAACCGGTGCTGTTGCCGCCGGGTTGAGAATCGGAAGGATCGCGGCAAAGGCGAATAGAAAGCTTTTGCCAAATCCCAGGGCCAGCAAATCGATGGACATGTTCATTGTACCGGCAGTTTTTCCATCCGGCGGCGCAGGGTCTTTTCCCAGGCGACTACAATTTGCCAGTCTTCACGCACTGCCCGCCACAGGCACCAGGCCATCAGTGGAATGACGAAGGCGAGCGGCAGGGCGAAAACGATGGTTGCTGTCTGTAGCGCCTTGATTCCGCCGGCCAGCAGCAGGCTGATTGCAATTCCCGCAACCAGTATTCCCCATAGCAGTTTCACCCGTGTTGGAGGGTTCTGTTTCCCGCCGCTGCTCATCATGGCGAGAACGAGTGTTGCCGACAGGATTCCCCAGAGCACGATGGCGACGATGAAACCGGTGGTAAGAATCAGAGACATGGCTCTTCCTCGACAAACGGGCGTCAGTGATTTGGCATGTCCTCCAGTATGCCCCAAACGGCATGGGCGCGGTTGGTGTCGGCGAGAGCTTCACCGGCTGCTTGGCGCTTTCTTCATGATGGGTGTATGTTCACCGGCCATGAACGCTGATCGCCACTACCTCGAAGCGCTTGCGGCGCAAGGCAAGCTGACGCCGGAAGGCCTCGAATTCGCGCTGGGCCAGCTCGGTTGCCTACCGGCAGGCAGCCGTTGGCGCCACTTCGCAGATCGACTGCTGCTTGCCGCAGGCTGTTTGCTGATTCTGGCGGGCGTGGTTTGTTTCTTTGCTTTCAACTGGAAGGAATTGCACCGCTTCGTCAAATTGGCGCTGATTGCTGCTCCGTTGGTGACGGCAGCGCTGCTGGCGGCCCGGCAGGGGGTGGAGTCGGCAAACGGGCAGGCTTGGCTCGGCGGGGCCAGCGTGCTGACCGGCATATTGCTTGCCACCGCCGGCCAGATCTATCAGAGCGGCGCCGATAGCGAACTACTTTTCTTTGCCTGGGCGGCGCTGATCCTGCCCTGGGTATTGCTCGGGCGAGCCCCGTGGCTGTGGTTGTTCTGGCTGTTGCTGGTCAATACGGCGGTTGCGCTGGCCATTGTTGGCCGTTTCGATGTCTGGGCGCTGTTCTGGTTGCAGGATGCGATGTTCTGGGTGCCGATGTTGCTGAATCTGGCTGCCGCAGCCGTGTGGGAAGTGCTCTGGCCGCGGCTGTCGTGGCTACGTGCCACTTACGGGCCGCGTTTGCTGGCGTTGGCAGGGGGCGGTGCTGCGACGTTTCTGACCAGCTACTGGTGGTTCATGGATCGGCACGATTCCTGGCAGACGCTGCATTACACCCCGTTCGCCTATGCGCTATGGTTGGGCACGACGTTGTGGTACTACCAGCAAGGTCGGCGCGATCTGGTGCCGCTCGCCATTGGTGCGCTTTCGGTGATTATCGTGGCCACCGCCGGCATGACGCGGGGACTGGTTTCCTGGCACGGCGATGTCGGCAGTTTCCTGCTGATCTGCCTGGTGGTTGTCGGTATGACCGCGCTCGCCGCTATCTGGTTGCGCGGGTTGAATCGCCGCTGGCATGAGGAGGGTGCGCATGAGTGAAAGCCTGCTCGCGACGCTGCGCCAGCGCGGCGATCTGGCGCCGGATGCGCCGCTCCCGCCGGAGGCGGCGGCCGAATCGCGCTGGGTGCTCGGCCTGCAAATGGTGGGCGGCTGGCTGGCGGCTATTTTCCTGCTGCTCTTTCTTGGCGCCGGTACCGCGCCGTTCATTCATTCTGCGGGTGGCTGGCTGGTCATCGGGTTGATCCTGACCGCGTTCGCCGGTTTCGGTTTGCGGCAGAGCAGCGGGATCTTGCTGCGGCAGTTTTTGCTGGTAATCAGCCTGGTCGGGCAGATTGCGGTGATCATCGGCATCGGCGATTCGAAACTCGGGCTGCGCGAATATAGCGGCATGCTGATCGCTGCTTTTGAGGTGGCGGTGTTTCTCGCCGTTCCCTGGGGGCCGCATCGACTGATTGCCGGTAGCCTGGCGTTGTTGGCACTATCGACCGCCGGGTTTCGTAACATGTTCGGACATCGCGGCAGCGCCATGCTGCCTTATGTCACCGCTTACTGGCTCCTCGCTTGCCTGTTGGCACACACCGAGGCACGCTGGCGCGCACTTCGTGCCTCGTCCATGTTGAATATGCTGGTCGCTGCCATGCTGGTCAATGTGGCGCTCTACTGTGCAATGGCGCTGTTTCGCCCCCTGATCTTCGAGCCTGGCTTCAGGGGGCACGCTGAACCCTGGGGGCTGGTGCTGATCGCTGGCGCCACTTTGCTTGTTGTCGGCAATGAAATCTGGCGTGGCTGGCAGGCGCTGCTTGCCGGGCTGCTGTTGGTCGGCGCGCTGGCGCTGACCTGGCGGGCACCGGGCGTTGCGGTCGGGTTGACGGTGATGCTCCTGGGTTTTCGTCGCGGCCATGGCTGGATGCTATGGGCGGGCGGGGGGCTGGCGCTGGTGGCGATGAACCGCTTTTATTACGATCTTCAGGTCGATTTGCTTTACAAATCCGGCCTGCTGGTGGGCAGCGGTATCCTGTTGCTGGCGATGCGTGCCTTGCTGGCAGGTGCCGCGTTGCGTGAGGAGCAATCCGCATGAACCGCCGCTGGTTGATCCTTGCCGGCCTGTTCTGGGTGCTGGCGATCGCCGGCTGGAGCATTGCCGAAAACGAAGCCATTCTTGCCCGCGGGCGCGCCGTCCGGCTCGAACTGGCGCCGGTCGACCCGCGTTCGCTGCTGCAGGGCGACTACATGGCGCTGAATTATGCGGTGCAGAATGTCGTGCGTGGCAGTGCGCCGCGCGAGGACGGTTTTGTGGTTGTGCGGCTCGATGAGCGCGGCGTCGGCAAGTATTTGCGTACCCAGCCTGCCGCCGAGCCGCTGGCTGGCGACGAGATCGCGCTGCGTTACCGCATTCGCGGCCGTGGCGTGCGTATTGCCACCAACGCTTTTTTCTTTCAGGAAGGCGATGAGCCGACATACCGCAACGCCCGCTTTGGTGAATTCCGCGTTGCCGCAAACGGCGAGCCGCGCCTGGTTGCGCTGCTCGACGCCAATCTGCAGAAACTGGGCGACAACCGCTTCTGATTCCCGTCGCCAGAGCTTTTTAACTTTTCGGATCGGGCGGTTCAAGCAAGCGGGCCATTGAATCCGCCGGTTCCGGCGAAAGCTTTGCCAACTCCAGGGTTGCCCTGCCCAGCGCCTGATATTGCCCGGTCAGCGCCGGATTGCCGGCCAGTGCCCGCAGGTGTGCGGCGATGGTTCGGGTGTCGCCGCGGGCGATTGGCCCGGTCAGTGCGGTGTCGGGGCCGAGTGCGGCAATGTTGTCCAGCGTCTGGCGCATCAACCCGGTGATCAGCGGCAGCGCATGCGCGGCGTCGAGGCCGGCCAGCGCGGCGCTCTGTTGCGCCAGGTGGCTCAACGTCACCAAGTAGTTGGAGGCGATGCACAGCGCGGCGTGATAGGCGGCTTTGCCGCCGGAGGCGAGCTGGAACGGTCGCCCACCGATGGCCTGTGCCAGCGTGGTGAGCGTGGCGCAGGCGGCGGGGTCGCCTTCAACGGCGCAGGGAGTGCCGGTAAAACCGGCTACCGCGCGGGCCGGATCGGCAAAGGAGTAGATCGGGTGCAGGCTGCCGACGACTGCGCCGCGAGCGCGTAAGGGCGCGAGCAACTCGGAGGAGCCAGCGCCGCTGCAATGAGCGACCACCGCACCGTCGATGGCGATGCCGCTATCGGCGAGTTCGTTGCCTGCCGCGACGATGGCATCGTCCGGAACTGCCAGCAGCCAGAGGTCGGCGGGGTCGAGATCGGCGGGTCGGGTTGCGGTGCGTGTGCAGCCGATGAAGGCCGCGGCTTCGTCGAGATGAGCCGGCCCGGCGATGCCGGCGATCCGGAAACCTGCGCTACCCGCAATCAGCCGGCCCAGACTGCGCCCGAGCCGCCCG
>Ga0209794_1001299_pt1 | contig 20587 bp, 19 predicted proteins | sample EBPBio232013_DNA_FD_185869 | JGI IMG/M metagenome (GOLD analysis project Ga0209794, IMG submission 185869) | Wastewater treatment Type I Accumulibacter community from EBPR Bioreactor in Madison, WI, USA - Reactor 1_5/23/2013_ DNA (SPAdes)... | ecosystem: Engineered > Bioreactor > EBPR >... | reverse complement strand
TGTCGGTCGGAATGACGCCGTAGAGCTCTTCCGGGCTGAACAGCGGCGCGCTCGGGGCGGTCAGGGTGACCGGCGGGGTCTTTTTCCAGTTCAGGTCGCGCACGATGCGCCGGGCGATGGCCAGCGCATGGGCGTCGTTTTCGGCCAGATGGTCGGCGACGCCGGAGATGCGGGTATGCACGTCGGCGCCGCCGAGGTCTTCGGCGGTGACGACCTCGCCGGTCGCCGCCTTGACCAGCGGCGGACCGCCGAGAAAGATGGTGCCCTGATCACGGACGATGATCGACTCGTCGCACATCGCCGGCACATAGGCGCCGCCGGCCGTGCACGAACCCATGACCGCGGCGATCTGCGGGATGCCGGCGGCCGACAGGTTGGCCTGGTTGAAGAAGATGCGGCCGAAATGTTCCTTGTCCGGGAAGACCTCGTCCTGCATGGGCAGGAAGGCGCCGCCGGAATCGACCAGATAGATGCACGGCAGGCGGTTTTCCAGGGCGATTTCCTGGGCGCGCAGGTGCTTCTTGACGGTCAGCGGGTAGTAGGTGCCGCCCTTCACCGTCGCGTCGTTGGCGACGATCATGCACTCGACGCCCTCGACGCGGCCGATGCCGGCGATCACCGAGGCGGCGGGAACGTCGCCGCCGTACATCCCGTACGCCGCGAATTGTCCTATTTCGAGGAAGGGTGTGCCGGGGTCGAGCAGGGCGCTGACCCGCTCGCGCGGCAGCAGCTTGCCGCGCGCCAGGTGCTTCTGGCGGGCCGCTTCCGGGCCGCCGAGGGCGATCTTCTCGACCTTTTCATGCAGGTCGGCGACGACCGCCTGCATGGCCGCCGCGTTGGCCTGGAAGTCGGCCGAACGCGGGTTCAGTTGGGATTTCAGGATGCTCATGTCTCCTCGCTTCTTGTATTGGTGCGTTGCCTGAAAATGAAAAACGGAAAAGGCGCTACAACTGTCTTTCTTCCTTGAGCCATTTGCTGACCGGTTCGGGGCGGAAGGCTGCCATTGCCGCCAGCAAAGCTTCGGCGTCGCTGTCGCTGAGCGCCATCGCCCGGTTCTGTTCGCGCAGGAAGCCTTCTCCCGCGGCACGGTCGAACATCGCCAGCAGCGGGTCGTAGAAGCCGGCGACGTTGAGCAGGCCAATCGGTTTCACATGGAACCCGAGTTGCGCCCAGGTCAGGATTTCGCAATATTCCTCGAAGGTGCCGAAGCCGCCGGGCATGGCGATGAAACCCTCGGCCAGCTCGGCCATCCGCGCCTTGCGCGTGTGCATCGAATCGACGACTTCGAGCCGGGTCAGTGCCCGGTGGTCGACCGGGCGGCCTTCGACTTCCTTGCCCATCAGCGCTTCCGGAATGATGCCGATGACGCTGCCGCCGGCCGCCAGGCAGGCATCGGCGACGGCGCCCATCAAGCCGATGTTGCCGCCGCCATAGACCAGTTCGATGCCGCGCGCGGCGAACAGCCGGCCGAGCTTTTCGGCCTCGGCGCGGTAGATCGGTTTGTTGCCGGCGTTGGCGCCGCAGAAGACGCAGATACGTTGCATGCTGTTCCTGTGAGTGGGTTAAAAGCCGCCGCTTTCCAGCCAGCGTTCGATCTGCGGCAGGCGGTCGGCGCCGAAGAAGGCTTCGCCGTCGATGATCACGTGCGGCGAGCCGAAGACGCCGGCAGCCAGCGCCTGCTCGCATTCATCCTTGAGGCGGGCCTTGATTTCCGGGGCCTGCAGCGCGGCAGCGAGGGCTGCGCGGTCGATGCCGAGGCCGGCGGCGATGTCGAGCACCGTTTCCGGCGACGAGATGTCGAGGTCGTCGACGAAGAAGGCGCGATAGATGGCGCGGGCGAAGCGCCGGGCCAGCGCGCAATCCTGGCCGTGCAGCCAGTAGTAGGCACGGGCGGCGTTCTGCGTTGGCAGCGGGAAACGGCTGGGTGGGTTGTAGGGAACGCCGAGGAAACGCGCCGAGCGGGCGAAGTCGTGCAGCATGTACTTGCCCTTATTGCTGACGCCGTCGGCCGGCGGACGCGAGCCGGTGGCCTGGAAGATGACGCCGAGCAGGATCGGATGCCAGCGCACCTTGCGCCCGAAGCGGGCGGCGACGTCGTCGATCTTCTCGGCCATCAGGTAGCCGTAGGGGCTGGAGAAATCGAACCAGAAATCGATCGGGTTCTTGTCGGTGGTTTCGCTCATCTTTGTCTCCTCGGGGTGGGGCGCGGTCGCCGGAATTCTCTGTCCGGTCGACCGCGGTTTGGCTTACTCGGCGGCGATCGAACGACCGATCACCAGCCGCTGGATGTCGTTGGCGCCTTCGTAGATCTGGCAGATGCGCACATCGCGGTAGATGCGTTCGACCGGGAAGTCGCTGGTGTAGCCAACGCCGCCGTGGATCTGGATGGCGTCGGAAGCGATCTTCTCGGCGGCTTCGGAGGCGAACATCTTGGCCATCGAGGCTTCCTTCAGGCAGGGCTTGCCGGCGTCCTTGAGCTGGGCGGCGCGCCAGACCATGAGGCGGGCGGCGTCGAGCAGGGTGTTCATGTCGGCCAGCTTGAAGTTGACCGCCTGGTGCTCGATGATCGGCACGCCGAAGGTGACGCGCTCCTTGGCATAGCGCACGGCGGCTTCGAACGCGGCACGGGCCATGCCGATGCTCTGGGCGGCGATGCCGATGCGGCCGGCTTCGAGGTTGGAGAGGGCGATCTTGTAGCCTTCGCCTTCCTTGCCGAGCAGCGCGGAAGCCGGCACGCGGCAGTTTTCCAGGATGATCTGCACGGTGTCGGAGGCGTGCTGACCCATCTTGTCCTCGGTGCGGCCGACGACGAAACCCGGCGTGCTGGTCGGGATCAGGAAGCAGGAGATGCCCTTCTTGCCGGCGGCCTTGTCGGTCACCGCGAAGACGATGGCCATGTGGGCGTGCTTGCCGGTGGTGATGAACTGCTTGACGCCGTTGAGCACGAAGAAGTCGCCATCCTTGTCGGCGCGCGTGGTGATCGCGGCGGCATCCGAGCCGGTGTGCGGTTCGGTCAGGCAGAAGCAGCCCCACTTTTCGCCGCGGGCGAGCGGCTTCAGCCACTCTTCCTTTTGCGCGTCGGTACCGTATTTCTGCGTGATGCCGCAGGCCAGCGAGTTCTGCACCGAGACGATGGTCGAGGTGGCGCCGTCGCCAGCGGCGATTTCTTCCAGCGTCAGCACCAGGCTCATGTAGTCCATGCCGGCGCCGTCCCATTCCTCGGGCACGCACATGCCCATGGCGCCGAGTTCGCCGAGTTCCTTCAGGGCGTCGGCCGGGAAGCTGTGGTTCTTGTCCCATTCGGCGGCGAAGGGGGCGAGGCGTTCCTGCGCGAAGGCGCGCATGGTGTCGCGGATCATTTCCTGTTCTTGCGTCAGAATCATGCTGTTTTCTCCAGAGTTGTTTTTTGTACGGTGGTCAGCCAGACGCCGGCAATCACCAGCAGGCCGCCGAAAAGCACCGGCAGGCCGAGGCGCTCGTCGAGCAGGACGGCGGCTTGCAGCACGGCGAAGACCGGGACCAGGTTGATGAAGACCGAGGCGTGGCCGGCGCCAAGCTGCTGCACGGCGGCGGTGAACCAGGTGTAGGCGATGGCGGTGCCGAAGATGGCGAGGAAGAGCATGCTGCTCCACACCCGCCACGACCAGCCGGCCAGATCGACGTCGCCCTGGACCAGCGCGGCCAGGCCGAGCAGGAAGGCGCCGCTGAAGCTGGCGTAGAGCGTGGTCGCCAGCGCCGAGAAATGGCCGGTCGCCCGCCAGCCGATGAAGGTGTAGGCCGCCCAGCTCAGCACGCAGCCGAGGATCAGCCACTCGCCGATGCCGACCGTGCCCTGCAGCAGGGCCAGCGGGTCGCCGTTGCCGATCACCGTCAGGCAGCCGGCGAGCGCGATTGCGCTGCCCAGCGCCTTGCGCCGGTTCATGCCTTCCTTGCCGATGGCCCAGGCGAGCAGCACGATGACCACCGGGTTAAGCGCGACCACCAGGGCGCCGCGCCCGGCCGGAATGTGCTGCAGCCCGAAAAAGAAGCACAGGCCGTAGAGGAAGATGCCGAAAAAGCCCAGTGCCCAGACCAGCGCCCATTCCTGCCGGTCTTTCGGCAGCGCGATGCCGCCGCCGGAGATCAGCATGACGCCGCCGACCACCAGGCCGGCGACGACGAAGCGCAGCGCGGCGACGGCGAGCGGGGCACTGAGTTCCTGGGCGATCACCCGCCCGGCAATCCAGGTGCCGCCCCACATCGCCATCGCTGCCACCAGCTTGACGTAGGTCAGGGTCCGGGCCGCTTGCGGCACTTAGAGCATTTCCACCGCGAGGGCAGTGGCTTCGCCACCGCCGATGCACAGCGAGGCGACACCGCGCTGCTTGCCGTACTTCTTCAGCGCGCCGAGCAGGGTGACGACGATGCGGGCACCGGAAGCGCCGATCGGATGGCCGAGCGCACAGGCGCCGCCATGCACGTTGACCTTGGCCGGATCGAGCTTGAGGTCGTGCAGCGCGGCCATCGCAACGACGGCGAAGGCTTCATTGACTTCGAACAGGTCGACGCTGTCGGCGCTCCAGCCGGTCTTGGCGAACAGCTTCTGCATGGCGCCGACCGGCGCCGACGGGAACAGCGCCGGCACGCCGGCATGGGTGGTATGGGCGACGATGCGGGCAACCGGCGCCAGACCCAGCTTGGCCGCCTGCGATTCGCGCATCAGCACCATGGCGGCGGCGCCGTCGGAAATCGACGAGGAGTTGGCAGCGGTTACCGTGCCGTCCTTCTTGAACGCCGGCTTCAGGGTCGGGATCTTGTCCACATTGACTGCGAACGGGCCTTCGTCCTTGTCGACGACGACATCGCCCTTGCGGCCGGCGACGGTGACCGGGGTGATTTCCCAGTCAAAGGAACCGTTGTTGCTGGCTTCGATGGCGCGGGTCGTCGATTGCACGGCGTAAGCATCCTGGGCTTCGCGGGTGAAACCGTAAGTGGCCGCACACTCTTCGGCAAAGGTGCCCATCAGGCGGCCGCGCGTTTCCTTGCTGTAGGCGTCTTCGAGACCGTCCATGAACATGTGGTCGAACATCTGGCCGTGGCCGAGACGGTAGCCGCCGCGTGCCTTGGGCAGCAGGTAGGGGGCGTTGGTCATCGACTCCATGCCGCCGACTACGGCAGCGCCGTAGGAGCCGGCGAGGATGCCGTCGTGACCGAGCATGGTCGCCTTCATGGCCGAACCGCACACCTTGTGGATGGTGGCGCAGCCGGCTGACAGCGGCAGACCGGCCTGCAGCGCGGCCTGACGGGCCGGCGCCTGGCCCTGGCCGGCCTGCAGGACGCAGCCCATCAGGACTTCTTCGATCAGGTTGGCGTCGATGCCGGCGCGGGCGACGGCTGCCTTGATCGCTTCGGCGCCGAGATTGGCGGCGGTCAGGCCGGCGAAGCCGCCCTGGAAGCTGCCCATCGCGGTGCGGGCGGCGGAAACGATGACGATCGGGTCTTGCATGCTGTTTTCTCCTTGCGGATTGTTATGGGAATGGGGTTAAGGGAGCTCAGGCGTCGAGTGCCAGCAACGCTGCCTCGTAACGGGTCGGCAGGTCGGTCGGGGTGTCGATGGTGATGCCGAGGTCGTGCATGTGACCGTCCTTGAGACCGTAGATCCAGCCGTGCACGGTCAGTTTCTGGCCGCGTTGCCAGGCATCCTGGACGACCGGGTTGTGGCAGACGTTGACCACCTGCTCAAGGACGTTGAGTTCGCACAGGCGGTCGTGGCGCTTTTCCGGCGGCAGCGAATCGACAGCGGCGAGGTGTTTGTTGTGTACGTCATGCACGTGGCGCAGCCACAGGTCGACGACGCCGACGCGGGCACGGTTCAAGGCGGCGAGCACGCCGCCGCAGCCGTAATGGCCGACGACCATGATGTGTTTCACTTTCAGCACGTCGACCGCGTACTGGATCACCGACAGGCAGTTGAGGTCGGTATGGACGACGACGTTGGCGACGTTGCGATGAACGAAAACCTCGCCCGGCAGCAGGCCGACGATCTGGTTGGCCGGGACGCGCGAATCGGAACAGCCGATCCACAGGAATTCCGGGTTCTGCAGATGCGACAGCTTGTCGAAATAGGTCGGGTCGATCTCGCGCATCTGGCGGGCCCAGGCGCGGTTGTAGTCGAACAGGTGGCAGAGGTTCTCGTTGCAGTTTTCCTCTTCCGACCAGTTGTCGAGGTCGAGCGCCAGGAAAATGGTGTTCTCGACCGGCGTCGGATAATAGGCGGGGACTTCGTTGAAACCCAGTTCGCGGTAGAGCTTCACCGCCATGCGCATGTTGGGCAGGGTGTCGAGCAGCAGGCGCTTGTAGCCGATTTCCTTGGCCGCCTTGATCGCCGCCACCACCAGCGCCCGGCCGACACCCTGACCGCGCTCTTCGGGGGCGACGTAGAGACGCTTCATTTCGCAGACGCCTTCCGAGAACGGCCGCACCCCGACACAGCCGGCCGGCCGGCCAGCGATTTCGGCAAAGAACAGGCGGCCTTCCGGTCCGGCGTAGGCGCCGGGCAGCGAGGCCATTTCCTGGTCGAAGTTCTGGAAACAGAGGTCGACGCCCAGCCAGGCCGCATAGTTGCGGAAATACTGGCGGACCTGTTCGATGGCCTCGGTGTCGGCGGCAGTGAGTGTGCGCAGGGTGACTGTCATGCTGTGTGGCTCCTGGTAGGCGAAGGCGGCATGCCGCTTCGCATTTTTTACGTTATCCCCGGGGTGGCCGGGGACAATCGCGCATTCTACCTGTGCCGGTAATTATGAATTCAGCGTGTCTCCGCCATCAGTTCGCGGCCGATCAGCATGCGGCGGATCTCGCTGGTGCCAGCGCCGATTTCATACAGCTTGGCGTCGCGCCACAGGCGCCCGGTCGGGTATTCGTTGGTGTAGCCGACGCCGCCCAGCGTCTGGATCGCCTCGCCAGCCATCCAGGTTGCCTTCTCGGCGGAGTAGAGGATGGCGCCGGCGGCGTCCTTGCGCAGCGTGCGCGAGTGATCGCTGCTGTCGCAGGCGCGGCCGACGGCATAGACGTAGGCGCGGGTGGCCTGCCAGGTCGAGTACATGTCGGCGACCTTGCCCTGCATCAGCTGGAAGTCGCCGATCGGCTGGCCGAACTGCTTGCGTTCGTGCAGGTAGGGCACGACCACGTCCATGCAGGCGGCCATGATGCCGAGCGGGCCGCCGCAAAGCACGGCGCGTTCGTAGTCGAGGCCGGACATCAGCACCTTGGTGCCGTTGCCGACGCCGCCGAGCACGTTTTCTTCCGGCACTTCGCAGTCGTCGAAGAACAGCGGGAAGGTGTTGGACCCGCGCATGCCCAGCTTGTCGAGATGGGTGCCGTGGCTGAAACCCTTCATGCCTTTCTCGACGATGAAAGCGGTCATGCCCTTGGCGCCGGCTTCCGGATCGGTCTTCGCGTAGACGACCAGGGTGTCGGCGTCGCCGCCGTTGGTGATCCACATCTTGGCGCCGTTGAGCACGTAGCGGTCACCCTTCTTCTCGGCCTTGAGCTTCATCGAAACGACGTCGGAACCGGCGTTCGGCTCGGACATCGCCAGCGCGCCGACGTGTTCGCCGGAAATCAGCTTGGGCAGGTATTTCTGCTTCTGCGCTTCGCTGCCGTTGCGGCGGATCTGGTTGACGCACAGGTTGGAGTGGGCGCCGTAGGAGAGGCCGACCGAGGCCGAGGCGCGCGAGATTTCCTCGAGCGCGACGATGTGGGCAAGGTAGCCCATGTTGGTGCCGCCATACTCCTCGCCGGCGGTCATGCCGAGCAGGCCCATGTCGCCAAATTTCCGCCACAGGTCGGCGGGGAATTCGTTGACCCGGTCGATCTCGGCGGCGCGCGGGGCAATCTCGGCGTCGGCGAATGCCTTGACGGCATCGCGCAGCATGTTGACGTCTTCGCCGAGGGCGAAGTCGAGGCTGGGAATGTTCATTGGTTTGTCTCCGGTTTGTTGTTGCTTGTCTTGCTGTCCGATTTGCCATGCATCGCCATGATCGTCTGCTGCATCAGTGCACACAGGGTCTCTTTACCGTCCTTGACGGCGAAGACTTCGGCCTGGGTGACGATCAGCGTGCGGCCGGCACGGACCACCTTGCCGCGGGCGATCAGTTTTTCACCGTCGGCCGGGGCGAGCAGGTTCATCTTGTATTCGACGGTCAGTACCGAGGCGCTGGCCGGTACCGTGGTCATCGCCGCATAGCCGGCGGCCGAGTCGGCAATCATGCCGACGACCCCGCCGTGCACGTAGCCGTGCTGCTGTTCGATCCCGTCCCAGTGCGGCACGTGGATTTCCGTGACGCCGTATTCGATCCGCGGCAGCGCCGCGCGGATCAGCGCCATTGCGCTCTGGCGCTGGAAACTGGCGAGGACGCGGGCAGCGAAATCGGGGTCGGTGGGCTTGTGCATGGCAGTCGATTTATCTTACGTTGACGTTAACGTAAACCAATCGGCAAAAAAAATCACGCATTTTTCCGACGCGTCAGTTCGCGCTGGCATTGCTCTTCGAATTGGCCAATCTCGGCGAGCATGGCCTCGATGTCCTCGCGCTGCTGTTCCAGCGCGCTGCGCCGTTTCTGCATCACGCGCAGGCATTCCATCAGTTGCGGCGTCTCGTCCTCGGTCGAGTTGTACATGCCGATCAGGTCCTTGATCTCGGCCAGGCTCAAACCCAGGCGCTTGCCGCGCAGGGCCATTTTCAGGCGGGCGCGGTCGCGGCGGGTGAAAATGCGTTTCTGGCCCTCGCGCTGCGGGGCGAGGATGCCCTGGTCTTCCCAGAAGCGGATGGTGCGCGGGGTGATGGCGAATTCCCGGGCAAGGTCGGAAATGCTGAAAGTGGCCGGTTGGCTCATGATGTCTCCAAGGTTGCCGCGAAGTTAAGCAGATGACGGGGCTTTTTTCAATCCGCTACCGTATGGTAACTTGTGCAAAAAAACGAAACGGAACAGCATGTCCCTAGACTACCCCTTCACAGAGATTCCCGCCGCCGGGGAAATGCGCGAAGTCGCGCCCGGCATTTTCTGGTTGCGCATGCCGCTCCCTTTTCAGCTCGACCACATCAACCTGTGGCTGTTGCGCGATGGCGACGGCTGGACCATTGTCGACACCGGTTTCCCCGACGATGCCGTGCGCGAAACCTGGCGCGCCATCCTTGACCGGCTCGACGGGCCGGTGACACGCCTGATCGTCACCCACTTCCATCCCGATCACCTCGGGTTGGCGACCTGGCTGCTGGCCGAGACCGGGGCCGAACTGTGGATGACCACCGGCGAATTCCTGACCGCCCATGTCGTGTGGAATGAAGTTGGCGGCCACGGCGCGCGCTTCATGGTCGAACAGTTCCGCCAGCACGGTCTCGACGGTGAGCATCTGGCGCGTTTCGAGAAGCGCGGTTCCGGTTATCGCAAGGCGGTGCCCGGCTTGCCGGAACACTATCGGCGGATCAAGGCCGGCGATGCGATCCGGGTGGGGTGTCACACCTGGCAAACAATCATCGGCTATGGTCACGCGCCGGAGCATCTGGCGCTTTACTGTGCCGAACTCGGCGTGTTAATTTCCGGAGACATGTTGTTGCCAAGAATTTCCACCAACATCAGCGTTTTTGCGGCAACGCCGGACGCCGACGCCCTGCGTTGGTATCTGGAGTCGCTGGATCGGATGGCTGAGGAAGTTCTGCCGCAAACCCTGGTTTTACCATCACACGGTCTGCCCTTCATCGGGGTGCAGGCACGGGTGGGTGCATTGCATGCGCACCACGAAGAACGATTGCATGCGCTTGAGAACAGCTGTGAACACGCGCCGCAGAGCGCAGCCGGGTTGCTCGACGTGTTGTTTGGTCGGGTGCTCGATACACACCAAACGATGTTCGCGATGGGCGAAGCAATTGCCCACCTGAACTATCTGGAACAAGCTGGTCGGCTGTCGCGGAATATCGACGCCGACGGGGTGATTCGCTATTCGCGGTTGCAGCACCAGCCCGCCGCGCACTGACAGAGGGAGTTTCAAGATGTCGCAGCAAACCGAAGACCAGGGCGTCAATTTGCCCAATCCGGCCGAAATGGCCAAAACCTATGCCGAAGTCGCCCAACGCGCCTCGCGCCTGATCACCCAGTACATGGAAAAGAAGGCCAAGGACGGGGTCGAGGCGCCGGCCGATGAACTCGGCGTGGCCAAAGCCTTCATGGACCTGTCGGCGCGGCTGATGGCCAACCCGTACAAGCTGGCGCAGACCCAGATGAACATGATGTGGGACTACTTCTCGCTGTGGCAGGGTTCCATGATGAAGATGATGGGCATGCCGGGCGCCGCCCCGGTTGCCGCGCCGAAGAAGGGCGACAATCGCTTCAAGGACGAGGAATGGGAGCAGCATTTCCTGTTCGACTTCATGAAGCAGTCCTACCTCATCGCCGCCCGTCACATCCACGACACGGTGGCTGATACCGACGGTCTGGACGAAGCGACCCAGCAGAAGGTCAATTTCTTCACCCGCCAGTACATCGACGCGCTGTCGCCGTCCAACTTTGCCATGACCAACCCGGAAGTCTTCCGCGAAACGGTCAAGAGCCATGGCCAGAACCTGATCAAGGGTCTGAACAACCTGCTGCAGGACGTCGAGGCCGGCGACGGCCAGTTGCGCATCCGGATGACCGACACCTCGGCCTTCGAAATGGGCAAGAACGTTGCCACGACGCCGGGCAAGGTGGTCTTCCAGAACGAACTGTTCCAGTTGATCCAGTACGATCCGAAGACCCCGGACCAGTACAAGAAGCCCTTCCTGATCGTGCCGCCGTGGATCAACAAGTACTACATCCTCGACCTGCGCGAGAAGAACTCCATGGTCAACTGGGCGACCAGCCAGGGCCACACCACCTTCATCATGTCCTGGGTCAACCCGGACGAGAAGCTGGCGCAAAAGTCCTTCGAGAACTACCTGCTCGAAGGATCGCTGGAAGCCATCAATCAGGTCTGCGCCCACACCGGCGAAGACAGTGTCAACCTGGCCGGCTACTGCCTGGGTGGCACGCTGACCATGACCACGCTGGCCTACATGACCGCCAAGAAGGACAAGCGCGCCAACTCGGCTACCTTCTTCACGACCATGCTCGACTTCTCCGAGCCGGGCGAACTCGGTGTCTTCCTCGATGAAGGCGCGGTTGCCGGGCTGGAAAAGAAGATGGCCGAGCGCGGCTTCCTCGAAGGTTCGGAAATGGCCGGCACCTTCAACATGCTGCGTGCCAACGACCTGATCTGGTCCTTCGTGGTCAACAACTACCTGATGGGCAAGGATCCGTTCCCGTTCGACTTGCTGTACTGGAACTCGGACTCGACGCGCATGCCGGCAGCGATGCACAGTTTCTACCTGCGCAACATGTATCTGGCCAACCTGCTCAAGGAACCCGGTGGCATCACGCTGGGTGGCGTCAAGATCGACATCTCCAAGGTCAAGACCCCGTGCTACTTCATCTCCACGATCGAGGACCACATCGCGCCGTGGAAGAGCACCTACATGGGCGCCCGCCTGCCTTCCGGCAAGACCAAGTTCGTGCTCGGCGGCTCCGGCCACATCGCCGGCATCGTCAATCCGCCGGCGGCCAATAAGTACGGTTTCTGGACCAACGATGCCACCGACGGCAACCTGCCGGAAAGCCCGGAAGACTTCCTGGCCGGTGCAACCCAGAATGCCGGTTCGTGGTGGACGCACTGGCACGAGTGGGTGACCAGCCTGCCGGGCGGCTCGGCCAAGGTGCCGGCACGTCAGCCGGAAGCCGGTGCGCTCAAGGTCATCGAACCGGCGCCGGGCAGCTACGTCAAGTTCCGTCTGGACACGCAGAAGAAACAGTAAGCGCGTTCCCGCGATTACCAGGTAAGGAGGGCTGCGGCCCTCCTTTTTTATTTATGTAACGGCCTTTGCTTTTCGTTACACATCGACTCAGCACGTCGTTCCGGGGCAGTGCTAATCTGACCGCGTCGTATGTGGTAACCCCAAGGAGAGAGATCATGAAAAAAACCGTAATCGTCCTCAGCGCCGTCGGCTTGGCCCTGTCAGGCTGTGCCAGCATGGATGAAACTCAGCGCCACACCGGCACCGGCGCTGCCATCGGGGCCGTTGCCGGGGCGGTGATCGGTGCCGCTACGGCCGGGAGTTCGGATCGCGGCAAGGGTGCCGCCATTGGTGCAGCGGCTGGCGCGGCGATTGGTGCTGGTGGAGGCTACCTGTGGTCGAAGCGCATGCAGGAGCAGAAGGTCGCGATGGAACAGGCAACTGCCGGCACCGGGGTGGAAGTTACCCAGACGCCCGACAATCGCCTCAAGCTGGAGATTCCCAGCGACATCTCCTTTGCCTCGGGGCGCCACGACATCCGCCCGGAACTGCGGCCGGTGCTTGATCGTCTGGCCCAAGGGTTGAGCGAACATCCGGTCACCCGGATCAATGTTGTCGGCCATACCGACAGTTCGGGCTCGGACAGCGTCAATAATCCGCTGTCGGTGAATCGTGCTGCCGCGGTTCGCGATTACCTGGTGCCGCGCGGGGTTGCCTCCTCGCGGATCAGCATCGACGGGCGCGGTTCGCGCGAGCCGATTGCCGACAACGCCACCGCCGATGGGCGGGCCAAGAACCGGCGCGTCGAGATCTTCGTTGCCGAAGCTGCCGCCGGCAGCTAAAACGCCAGCAATCAGCCGGTGCTCAACGGCCGGGCAGGGGCAGGCGGGGTGGCGTCGGCCACTCCAGCGCGTCGAGCATGTTCTTGACGATCAGCCCCAGCTCGGTATCGCCGGTGATTTCCAGTTCGCGGTTGAAGAACAGGGTATCCGGGTCTTCCTGGCGGGCGAGCAGTTGCAGAAAGGCCGAAAGATTGGCGGCAAAAGCCAGGTCGGGCTCGCGCTGCGGTCGCAAGACCGGGCGGAACAAGCCGCCGGAGAAGCTGTAGTTGGCTTCGCCGCCGGTATCCAGTACGCGTACCCGGAACAGCTTTCCCTCCAGTGCGCCGAGCTCGTCTGCGGGTAGTAGTCCGAACTTGAGGGCGGCGTTCAGCGCTCCGACCAGCGCCAGGGTGTGCGGCCACTGAGGCAGTTTCTGGCCGATCCCGGCGATAAAGCCGGGCAGCTGGAAACGGGGGATGACGAAATTGGTGATCATGCGATGGCTCCCTGGCGTTCGTTGGGATGATGCACGGCGATGCCGGCGTCGCCGTGCCAGTAGCCGTTGACCAGGCCGCTGCTGCTCCACTTGTCGTCGGCAGCGTTCGCGGGCTGGCCCGCGGCGGCAGCGGCAAAGGCGGCGATGATCGCGGGCATGTGCTGTTTTTGCGGGCTGAGGCGGACGATGTCGATGCCGATCTGGCGGATGGCGGGCATTTCTTCGAGCAGGCTGTAAGTCTGTGCCGACATCGTCTGGATGCCATTGATGGTCAGGAAATCCTGACCTTCGCGCGTACGCAGGGTGAGGCCTTCCTCGTGGTCGAGACACTTGAACTGGCAGTCGTCCTTGTTCAGGTCGTAATGTCGGGCGGTGAAGCAGCGGGCGGAAAAGGCTAGCGGCAGCTTGCCAAAAGCGAACACCTCAGTCTCGACGCCGGCAGGGCGGTTGGCGTGCAGACGTTCGATCATCGTGCGTGAGGCCTCCAGCGGCGGTACCCAGCGGCGCATGCCGTAGCGCGCGAAGGTGGCCAGGGTTTCCTCGTTGTAGATGTTCAGGTGCGGTCCGGCGACGAAGGGTTTGCCGCAGACCAGGTTGACGGCGCCGAGATCGTTGGCCTCGACCTTGCAACCCGCCTCGTCGACCAGGCGGCGGAGGGCTTTCAGGTCGCTCTCGGATTCGAGCAGTGCCTGCGCCGAGACGACCACTTCCTTGCCGGCGTCGCTCAGGTCGCGGGCCAGGCCGATCCAGTCGGCGGTGCGCAATTGCTGGCGACGCGAGCAGACGACTTCGCCGACGTAAAAGATGTCGATGGCCGGGTTTTCGGCCATTTCCGCGTAAAACGCCATGACTTCGGCCTTCGGCCAGAAGTAGAGGAGGGGGCCAAGCGCCAGTTTCATGCTCATCTCCACGGGCGGTTGTAGGCGCCCAGCGTCGCCTGGCTGCCTTCCGAAACCTTGGCCAGCTCACTCTGCCAGGCGGGTCTGACCTGATAGCGTTCGCTGCCTGCAAGCAGGGCATCAAGCGCCGCGCGCAGGGTACGGGTGACCTGGGCGACGTAGGTCGGGCTGCGTTGTCGTCCCTCGACCTTGATTGCGCGCACGCCGATCTTGAGGATGTCTGGAAGGATGGACAGGACGTTGAGGCTGGTCGGCTCTTCCAGCGCGTAGTAGGTATCGCCGCGCACCTCGAAGCGACCCTTGCACAGGGTCGGGTAGCCGGCCGGCTCACGGTCGCCGAAGCGGTCGATGAGGATGCCATTGAGCCGCGTTTCCATGGCCCCGGGTTGCTTGTCCCACTTCACGTACTTGGCCGGCGAGCAGGCGCCGACGGTGTTGGGCGACTCGCCGCAGGCATAGGACGACAGCCAGCAGCGCCCTTCGTTCATCACGCACAGGCTGCCGAAGCCGAACACCTCGATCTCGACGCTGGTGTTGCGGATCACGTTTTCAACCTGGGCCAGGGTCAGCACGCGCGGCAGGACGGCGCGGCGAATGTTGAACTCCCGCTGGCAGAAATTGATCGCCTCGTAGCTGGTTGCCGAGCCCTGAACCGACAGGTGCAGGCGCTGCTGCGGGTGGCGGCGGGTGGCGTAATCGAGCAGGCCGATGTCGGCCAGGATGATCGCGTCCACACCAAGGTCAACCGCGTTGTCCACCGCCCGTTGCCAGTCGGCGGTGCGACCAGCCTGGGGGAAAGTGTTGATGGCCAGCAGGACTTCGCGCCCCTTGGTGTGGGCGTAACGGATGCCGTCATTCATGCCTTTGGGGTCGAAATTCAGGCCGGCGAAATTGCGTGCGTTGGTGTCGTTCTTGAAGCCGAGATACACGGCATCGGCACCGTGGTCCACGGCAGCCTTGAGCGCAGGCAGGCTGCCGGCCGGGCAAACGAGATCGGGCAGAGAGGGCATGGCGTCAATGATCGCGGGAGGGACTGGGGAGTATAGCCACTGTCGCTTCGGTACCATTGATCCTCATCAAAGCCCTCGCTCGTGCTAGGATTTCGACAACTGTTCCTGCAACCGTGACCCAGTTTCCATGTCCGAAAATCGCGTTCTCGTAGTCGATGATGAAGCCATCAACCTGATGCTGATCGAGGATTTCCTCGATCAGGAGAAGCTGGCGTTGGAACTGTTCAGCGATCCACTGGCAGCCTGGCAGCGTTTGTCCGGACCCGACGGCGAATTTTCGCTGGTTGTCCTCGACCGGATGATGCCCGGCATTGATGGTATGGAACTGCTGCGCCGGATCAAGGCAGAGCCGCGCTTCGACGACGTTCCCGTGATCATGCAGACGGCAGCTTCGGCACCGGAGCAGGTGCGAGAAGGTCTGGAAGCGGGTGCCTACTATTACCTGACCAAGCCCTACGCGCCTGAGGCGCTGATTTCCATCGTTCGGGCAGCGCTTGAAGATCGGCGTGCGCGGGCCTCGTTGCGTTCACGGGCGGCGCATCTGGAAGAGGCGCAGAAGTTGCTGCTCGGCGCCGAGTACCGTTTTGCCACGCTGGAGGATGTGTCCTGTCTGGTGCCGGTACTGGCGGCGCTGTGTCCCGAACCGGACCGGGTTGCTCCGGGGCTTTCCGATCTCATGCTCAACGCGGTTGAGCACGGTAATCTCGGCATCACCTACCGGGAAAAATCGCTGCTCAAGTGGGATGGCGACTGGGAGGCGGAAATCCGGCGGCGTCTGGACATGCCACAGTTTCGCGGGCGCTGGGCGACGATACGGGTTGCCCGCGATGACCATTCCATCTCCTTCCGCATTGCCGACCAAGGCGAAGGTTTTGACTGGCAGCGCTTTCTCGATTTCGATCCGGAGCGCGCTTTCGATCCGAATGGCCGAGGCATCGCCATGGCTCGTCTGACCAGTTTTTCCAGCCTTGCCTACGAGGGCTGCGGCAACATCGTCACGGCCCGCGTCAACGTGGCACCTGCTGGCTGATTGCCGCGGGATCAGCGAATGACGATTCCTGGCTTGTAACCCAGACTACTGCGAATCCGCTCGGCGATCTTTTCGGCGTCAGGGCGAGTGGCATAGGGGCCCAGTTGCAGACGGTGCAGCCCGCCGGCCTGGACAATGTGCATTTCCTCGCGCACCCAGTCGAGTTCTCCACTCAGGTGACGCCTCAGGTTGTCGGCGTTGTCGGCGTTGGCGAACGCGCCCAATTGCAGGTAGACACCGCCCGGCAGGGTTTTTTCTACTGCCGGCGGGGGGGCGGGTTGCACTGGCGGCGCGACCTGGGCGTAAGTGGCAGGGCCGGTGTTCGGGGTGATCGTTTCGATCTCGACTTCCGCGCTGCCGTTGCGAATGATGTCCAGTTTGTGCGCCGCTACGTAGGAAAGGTCGATGATGCGCCCGGCGTGGAAGGGGCCGCGGTCGATGACGCGGACGACGACCGAGCGTCCATTGCTCAGGTTGCTGACCCGGACGTATGAAGGCAGAGCCAGGGTCGGATGGGCGGCGGTCATGGCGAACATGTCGTAAGGTTCGCCGATTGAAGTTTTCTGCCCGTGAAATTTCTTGCCATACCAGCTGGCCAGTCCGCGTTCCTTGTGCGGACGGATCGAGTTGTGCGGCTCGTAGCGTTTGCCGAATACTTCGTACGGGCGCTGTGCCGGCTTGTGCAGCGCTTCCCAGCGTGGCACGGCGTCGGGAATCTGGTCGAGGTTATCCGGAATATCCGTACCCGGGCCATCATCCTTGTAGTAACCGCCACCGCGGGGGGTGGTAGGCGTCGGCGCCGGGCGGCTGGTAGCGACGCTCGGTGCTGTCTGCGGACGCTCTACGCTTGGCTGTTCCGGTTGGCTGCTGCAGGCTGCCAGCAACAGGATCAAGGTGAGCGGGACGAACAGGTGGAAGGGATATCTCATTTCTTCACCAGCATGCGATGGGTGTGAATGCTCATCAGGATGCCGACCCCGAGCATCAGGGTGACCAGCGCGGTGCCGCCGTAACTGATGAAGGGCAGCGGAACGCCGACCACCGGCAGAATACCCGAGACCATGCCCATGTTGACGAAGGCGTAGATGAAGAATACCAGCGTCAAAGCGCCGGCGAGCAGACGCGAGAAGAGGGTCGGTGCGGCGGCGGCGATCATCAGTCCGCGCCCGATCAGCAGGGTGAACAGGACGAGCAGTACGCCGTTGCCGAGCAGCCCCCATTCCTCGGAGAAGACGGCGAAGATGAAATCGGTGTGTTTTTCCGGAATGAATTCGAGATGGGTCTGGGTGCCGTTCAGATAGCCCTTGCCCAAGCCGCCGCCGGAACCGATGGCGATGGTCGACTGGATGATGTGGTAGCCCGCGCCAAGTGGGTCGGAGCTCGGGTCGAGCAGCGTCAGGACGCGTCGTCGCTGGTAGTCGTGCATCATGCTCCACATCATCGGCATGGCGGCGCCAAAGGCGGCGCCCATGCCGAGCATGACCTTCCACGGCAGGCCGGCAAAGAAGATGACGAAGAAGCCCGCCGCGCCGATCAGCAGCGAGGTGCCCAGATCGGGCTGCTTGAGCACAAGGGCAATCGGTAGCAGGAGGATGATGCCGGCGACGAAGAAGTGTTTGCCGCGCAGCATCGATTCATGTTTCTGGAAGTACCAGGCCAGCATCAGCGGCATGGCGATCTTCATGATCTCCGATGGCTGGATGCGCATCACGCCAAGCGAAATCCAGCGCCGCGATCCGTTTACCACGATCCCGAACAGCGCCACTGCGATCAGCAGCACCAGGCCGAGCAAGTAGAGCGGCACGGCAAAGCGCATCAGCGTTTGCGGCGGGGTGCGCGCCACAGCAAACATGACCACGGTGGATGCGGCGATGTTGATCAACTGCCGGTCCAGCTTCCAGAAACCATCGCTCGCTGTCGCGGAATAGATGCTCATCAGGCCGATACCCATCAAGGCCATGACTATCATGAACAGTGGCAGGTCGAGATGGGCGAAGATGCCCTGGATGAGGCGCTTAATCAGCTTCATCGGTGGTTTCCTCCGCCTGTTCGACCGCGCTTTCTTCCTCTTCTTCCGGGCTGGAAACTTCGGGTGCCGGGCCGCCCGGGCGCTGACCTGTCAGGTGATAGTCAAACACCTGGCGCGCGATCGGGGCCGCTGACTGGGCACCAAATCCCCCGTTTTCGACCATCACCGCAACGACGATCCTGGGATGATCGACCGGAGCGAAAGCGACGTACCAGGAGTGGTCGCGCAGACGCTCCCGAACCTGGCCGGCGATGTATTTCTGGCCTCCCTTGAGGCTGAACACCTGGGCGGTCCCAGTCTTGCCGCCGGATTCATAGCTTGCCCCGGCGAAGGCCCGGGCGCCGGTACCCTCACGGACGACGCCGGCCATCCCCCGCTTGATCACTTCGACATGCTCGCGCTTCAGTTCGATCTGGCGCACCGGTTGCGGTTCGACCATGCGGACTTCGCCGGTGGTCGGGTTGGTGATCGAATGCACCAGGTGCGGACGGAAGACCCTTCCGTAGTTGAGGATGTTGGCCAGTGCGTGGGCCATGTGCAGGGTCGAGTAGGCGTTGTAGCCCTGGCCGATGCCGACCGAGATGGTTTCGCCAGGGTACCATTTCTGCTGTTCGCGCTTCTTGAAACGCCGTTGCTTCCACTCCGGTGACGGCAGGATACCGGTCGCTTCGCCGGGAATGTCGATTTCGGTGCGCCGGCCCAGTCCAAGTTCGCCCATGAAGCGGGCGATATTGTCGATGCCCATGTCGTTGGCGAGGACGTAGTAGTAGGTGTTGCAGGAAACGACGATGGATTTGTGCATGTCGACCATGCCGTGGCCGCCGACCTTGTCGTCCATGAAGCGCCGGTTGCCGAACTGGAAGAAGCCCGGGTCGGCAATCGTCTGGCTGGCGGTGCGCTTGCCGGTGGTCAGCGCGCCCAGCGCCATCAAGGGCTTGAAGGTCGAGCCGGGCGGGTAGGTACTGTAGATGGCGCGGTTGAGCAGGGGTTTGTCCGGGTGGTTGTTCAACTCGTCCCAGTCGTCGAAGCGGATGCCGTCGACGAACAGGTTGGGGTCGAAGGCGGGCGACGAAACCAGGGCCAGAACTGCGCCATTGCTTGGATCGATGGCCGCCAGCGAACCCCGGCGGCCGCCGAAAGCCTGCTCGGCAACGCGCTGCAGCTCGGCGTCGAGCGTCAGCGTCAGGTTGTTGCCCGGAATCGGCGCCGTCTGCGACATGATTCGCACCGCGCGTCCGCCGGCGTCCACCTCAACCTGTTCGTAGCCGGCGGTGCCGTGGAGTTCGAACTCGTAGTGGGCTTCCAGGCCGACCTTGCCGATCTGTTCGGTTCCCTTGTAGTTCGCTTCGTGACCGCTGGCCTCGATCATTTCCTTGTCTTTGGTATTGATCCGGCTGATATAGCCGATGGCGTGCGCGGCCAGCGAGTTTTCGGGATATTGCCGGAACAGCCGGGCCTTCACCTCGACACCGGGGAAGCGGTAGCGGTGGGCGGCAAAGCGTGCCACTTCTTCGTCGGACAGGCGGGTACGGATGGGAATCGACTCGAAATTCTTCGATTCCTCGAGTAATCGCTTGAAGCGGCGCCGGTCCTTGAGCTGGATTTCGACGATTTCGTTGAGCTTGTCGATGGTGTCTTCAAGCCCCATGGTCTTCGAGGGCGTGATTTCCAGCGTGAAAGCGGAATAATTGCGGGCCAGGATGACACCGTTGCGGTCGACGATATTGCCGCGATTTGGCATCACCGGGACCAGCGAGATGCGGTTGCTCTCCGCACGCGTCGCGTAGTAGTCATGCTGCAGGATCTGCAGGTAGAAAAAACGCCCGAACAGCAGGAGAAAGCAGAGCAGCACCAGGCTGCCGGCAAAAACGACCCGGCTGCGGAAGCGATCGGAATCCTGCTCGCTGTGATGAAAGTCGTTCATTGCGGGGTATCAGAGCGGACGGTTGTCGTCGCGTTCGACCGGCTGGTATTGCGGCAGCAGCAGAAGGAAGGTCGCGGGGATCCATAGCAGCGTCGCGATCAGCGGCCCGAGCAGGTAACCCCAGCCGGGGAAATCGGCGCCGACCAGCATGCGCATGGCCAGTTGCACGAACTGGCTGGCGAGCAGCAGGGGCAGAACCTGCAGTGCCTGTTGAGCGAGCGGAAACCACAGGATGCGTCTGGACTGGGCAGCGGCGAAGTAGGAAAGCAGCACATAAGCCAGGCAATGCTGACCGAGCACTGCGCCATCGGCGACGTCCATCGCCAGTCCGAGCAGGAAAGCCCAGCCCATGCCGACCCGCCGTGGCTCGCGGATGCTCCAGAAGCACAGGACCAGTGCCACCCAGTCCGGAATGCCGGGCCAGTGCGAGGTTGGCAGCAGGTTCAGGAGCAGCGCTGCAAGCAGGCTGAAAATGATGAACCAGGGGCGGACCGGGAGCAGGATGCGGGAGGAGGAAAAAGTCGGCTGCATCAGCG
>Ga0209794_1001298_pt1 | contig 20592 bp, 14 predicted proteins | sample EBPBio232013_DNA_FD_185869 | JGI IMG/M metagenome (GOLD analysis project Ga0209794, IMG submission 185869) | Wastewater treatment Type I Accumulibacter community from EBPR Bioreactor in Madison, WI, USA - Reactor 1_5/23/2013_ DNA (SPAdes)... | ecosystem: Engineered > Bioreactor > EBPR >... | reverse complement strand
CAGACCATGGTTTGCCGGGTGCTCATGGGGTGCCTCCAGGGTGGGGCAGGGTGAGAGTGAAGACGGCCCCGCCGCGCGGATCATTCTGCGCTGCGATCGAGCCGTCATGCGCTTCCATGATCTGGGCCGAAATGGAAAGGCCAAGGCCCGTGCCGCGCCCCACCGGCTTGGTGGTGAAGAAGGGGTCGAACAGCTTGCGTCGGTCGCCTTCGGCAATGCCGGGACCATGGTCGCGCAGGCGCAGCACAATACTGTTGGTCCGCTCTTCCAGCGTCACATCGAGGAGCGGCTTTTCCTGTCCGATCTGCGCGTCGATGGCGTTCTGGACGATATTCATCAGCACCTGCTGGATCGCGCCGGAATGCGCCTCGATCACGCAATGCTCAGGCCCTTCATAGCGTGTTTCGAGCTGCGGGTTGTCCCCCTTGGTCACCCAGCGGATCGAGGTGTAGATGAGGCTCACGAGGTCGAATTCCTCGCGCGTCTGCACCTTCTCGGAGGCATAGCGGCGCAGGCTTTCGACAATATCGCGCGTGCGCTCCGCCCCTTCCTTGATCGCATCGAGCACGGCGGGCATATCGGCGAGCAGCGCGTCGATCTTCAGGCTCTTGCGGGCCTCCGGGGCGGGGTTGGCGGCATGCACGGCCTCGAGATAGGCCAGAAGCCGCTCACCATAGCGGTGCAGGGTATGCACGTTCCCATAAACGAAGCTCATGGGATTGTTGATCTCATGCGCGACACCGGCCACCAGACGCCCCAGCGAGGCCATCTTCTCGGAATGCACCAGCCGGTCCTGAGCGCCCTTCAGCTCCTGATGCGCCTCTGCAAGGTCAGCATAGGCCTGCTTGAGTTCGCCGACCGGGCGCCCGACCAGCACCGCGCCGGTATGTCGCCCCCGCCGGTCGGTGAGCGCCGAGAGGTTGACGGCAAGCTCGAAGGCGCCGGCAGGCGTCTGGAGCGTCAGGCTCTTGTCCTCGATGCGCCCGCGAGCCTTGAGCTGGGTCAGCATATCCTGCAACGAGGTCCGGCATGCTGGCTCGAACAGCTGTGCGGCGGGATGGTCGATCAGATCCTGACCTTCCCCCCCCATGGCCTGCTCCAGCGCCCGATTGACCTGACGCACATGCCCGCGCGGACCGATCACGATCATCACATCGGTCATCGCGCCCATCACGTCATCAATGAAGGCGCGGGCTTCCTCAAGCGCGTGGTTTTTCTTCTCCAGCTCCACCTGATGCCCGACGAGATCGGCATAGGTCTCGTCCATCTTGCGGATCACTTCCAGCCACACGGCTTCCCCGGAAGCCGGCACAGGCGGAAGAGGCGTGGAGGTGGGAGGTGCCATGAGCCTTATTTGTCAGGCAATGCAGGCCAATGGCAAGCCCCGTGCGGGTTACTCCTGCGCGGGCGGCAGGCTGGCCAACGGATGAAGCGCCTTGCGCCCGGTGAGGCCGCGCAGCAGCGGATTGAGGGTGCAACGCTGATAGACCCGCAGGAGGCTCGCGAGGGGGCGCCCGGCAAGGCTTAGCGGCAGGATCAGATCACGCAGGGGGTTGGCCACGCCCCCCAGCTCGCGCTTGAAACGATAGTCGCCCATGCCGAAATCAAACGAGCGGACGCCCCGTTCGAAGGCGGCATCCATGGCCGCATCCGACACGAGCAGCCCCGGCGTCAGGGCAGCGTGGGGGCCGAAATCACTCGCAACACGCACATAGACAGCCTCATCCTGCGACAGGATGGCATAGCCGACGCTGATGATCTCCTCGCCGAGCATCAGTCCGGTGAGCAGGGTGGTTCCCTGTTCAACGCCCTCAACCAGAAGGCGACGATAAAACGCCCGTACGCGCGGGCAGTCAAGGGCATAATCGAGCCCCTTTTCGCGGATGCGTTGCCCCTGCAGGCTCTCCAGCCGCTCCATGAGCGGCATGGCCTCGCCGGCGTTGCGGGCGATGATGAAACGCGCGCCGGGCAGCGCGAGGAACTTCTCCCGGTGGCGGCGCAGCTTCTTGCGGCAAGCCTTGGACAGCGTGGCATGGCGCGCCTCGCGGGGCAGCAGCGGGGCCGTGCGCCATGTGAAAAAGCGGCTGGGTTGCGTCTGGGAATGGGTGAAAAGCGGATTGCTCTCGGGCATGGGGCCAGAGGCCATGCGACGGAAAACGGCGATATCCGCCTCCGGCAGCGCAGGACGGAGCAGGTTCCACAGCGCATCCGATGACGGTAACCCCGAAAAGCCGGGCCGCACGAAGGGGGTGGTGAAATCAATCACGCCGGAAAAGGGCAATTCGAGACTGCGCAGACAGCCGCGGCGCCGCCGAATCAGGGGAAGCGCGAACACCGGAATACCTTCAGGTGTCGTCAGCGTGGCCATAAAGCACTCGCGCGAATCGCCGCGCCCGGCGAAGGTGGCGAACCAGCTGGCAAGGACCGGAAGGCTCTGGAAGGGATTGCCGTGCAGGCCTGCAATGAGCGGGCCAAGATCCGTGTCATGGCGGATGGGGTGGCAGCACGCAATCAAACGTGACCCCGCAACAAGCGATTTTGCGGGATCATGCGCCGTCAGGCAGGCATCCAGCGGAACGCCGGCCTCCGGGGTAATCATGCTTGCGGCACTCATTCTTGAATGCGCTCCCGCGTGAAAATGACACCTCTGGGTAGCATCGAGAGGCAAGCAAAATGCTAACAGAGGGAAGCCCGCGGCGTTTATGGTAAACGGTTCGTAAACTCTCTCCTGCGATGGTCGGCACCGGTTTGTTCGAATCGCGCAAGGGGAAGCGGTTTCCAAAATGATGGCGAGGGCAGGGAGCGGAGCCAGGTTGAGGCGCGCGTCACGCGGTGATGCGCCCAAGGGATCTGTTGCGCCGGATGTGTCGCTTGCCGAGGGCGCGGACGCGCTGAACCCGGCTGTTTTTCGGCCCTCCTTTGCCCAGAGCCCGTCCGTCGCGCCGGCCTCTGCCCCTGCGTCCTCTTTCGCCCCGTCGGCCTCGGTGTCGCCCGCCCCGGAAAGTGCCGTGGGCATTGCGGAACTGGGTGACATCCTGATCCGCCGCGCGCGCCTCATTCTCGGCACCACCGCGCTGTTGACGGTGCTCGGGACGGCTGCCGCCTTCCTGATTTCGCCGCGCTACACCGCGAGTTCGGCGCTGTTTATCGATCCGCGCGGGCGCGCCTCCTTCCAGACCGAGAATATGCCGCCTGTCGGCACCTATGATCCCAACCTCGTCGACAGCCTCACCTTCGTAATGGAGTCGGAAACAGTGCTGCGCCGCGTCGTGGCGACAGAGGGGCTGGCCAAGGACGCGGAATTTGCCGGCACAACCGGCGATCCGAATGTCAATGCCGTGGTGGCGCTGAAGGAAGCGGTCAAGGTCAAGCGGCCCGAGCGCACCTATGTCGTCGAGATTCAGGTGCGCACCAAGGATGCGGCCAAATCCGCTCGCCTCGCCAATGCAATTGCGCGGGCCTATATCTCCGATGGTTCCGAGGCGAAGACCGATACCGTCAACCGCGAGCAGGGCTGGGTCGAGAAGCAGCTGGCCGCGCTTGAAAAACGCCTTCGTGAGGCCGAGGCCCGCGTCGATCAGTACAAGACCCGCAACGGTATTCACGGTGCCGAGGGGCGGCTCGTCGGAGAGCAGCAGCTGGCGGATATGAACCGCGCGCTCTCCGAGGCCCAGCGCAAGGCTGCCGAGAACCGCGCCACACTGGATCAGGTGGAAACGCTGCGCCGCGCCGGTCGCCTGCCCGATGCCACCAACGAGGCGCTGCGCTCCGGTGTCATCGAGCGCCTGCGCACCCAGCAGGCGGAAATCCTGCGTCTGGAGGCCAATTCGCGCTCCACGCTTGGCCCGCGCCACCCCGCCTCGATCGAGGTGCGCGAGCAACTGGCCGAGGTGCAACGCCAGATCAACGAGGAGCTGGGCCGCATCGCCGAGAATGCACGCTCGGCCTATGCCGTGGCGCGCGCCAATGTGCAGGGCATTGAGCGTGAACTGGATCGCCTCAAGAAGACCCAGAGTTCGGACAGCCACACGCTTCTCGGCCTGCGTGAGTTGGAACGGGCGGTCGAGGCGCAGAAGAACGTCTATGAGAAGTTCCTGCGCGACAAGGAAGCCATCTCGCGCCTCTCCATTGAAACCCCGGCCGGGCGCATCATCCAGTCGGCCGAGGTGCCCACGCGCGCAACCTTCCCCAACAAGCCGCTTTTCATCGCGCTCGGCGCAACGGCCGGGCTTCTGCTGGGTGTCGGGCTGGCCTTGCTGCTCGAAACCCTGTCGCGCGGTCGCACGCAGGGCCGCACCCTACCCTCTGCCCCCGGTGCGCCGGCACCGGCAGGCGGCTTCGGGGGAGCCCGCTTGCCGGATATCGTCCGGCTGCCTGCCGCCGCGCCGCGCCGCCTCTTCGGCGCCGGCAAGGGCGGGGACGGATTGGCGAACCTGCTCGCGGCGCCCGACGGCAAATATGCTTCGGCTGTCGATGCTCTGGCCGCACGGTTCTGGCCTCATCCGGCAGCAGGGCCGCGCACCCTGCTGGTGAGCGGCATCCAGTCCCGCCAGAGCAACCCCGCGCTGGTGATGGCGCTGGGGCTGGCTCTGGCCCGGCGCGGGCATGCCGTGCTGCTGGTGGATGGCAACGGCGGGCCGGGCTCGCTGAGCGAAACGCTGGCTGCGCGCGGCACAAGCATGCAGGTTCTCCTCTCCGGTCGGCGCCAGACGGCGCTTGCGCTGGGGGAGGGACTCCCGGGTGCGCTTTACCTGCTCCCCTTCTCCGGCGCGCCGGCGGCGCGGGCTTCCGGCCGCCCTCCGGCCCATATCGACATGACGCTGATCGATGGTCCCGCGCTGCGGGATGCGGCCTTTGCCGGGCTGGACATCGGTCGCTCCATCGAGAACGTGCTGGCGGTTCTGCCGCCGGGCGAGCGCAAGCTCTCGCGCGCCCTGCGCAGTGAGATCGAGGACCGGATCGGCGCGGCCCTGATCGGGCTTGTCGCCGCGCAGGGTTGATCATGTACGCCCCCCCGGCGCGCCCCGGCGGGATGGATCGCCTGATCGACATGATGGGCGTCGTCATCTTCCTGTCGCTGCTGCTGCTCTCGCCCTTCGTGCTGGCGACCCTGAAGTGGGATTACATCACGGCGGGTGGCCCGGCGTTCATGCGCTTCCACCCCTCCACCTATCTGATCATCCTCACGTTTCTGATGGTGCTGATCAGCCGGGGCAACCCGATCGACGAGGGGCTGCGCATCATCCGCGCCGATGCACGGTTGGGGATCTACCTCGTGCCTTGGGCGCTGCTGTCCTATTCGGTCATTGTGGTGCAGAAGCAGGTCATCGGCATTGCCATCGACACCTTTCTGATGCCGCTGCTGATCATCGTCATCTGTGATCGCTTCTCGCCCGCCGCCCGGCTGTCGATGGCCTACCTCGGCCACGCCGTGATGATCACCAATGCAATTGTCGGCATCGGCGAATTCCTCACCGGGATGCGCGTGGCGCCGCTGGCGATTCCCGGCATTCCGGTGGATGCGGATTATCGCTCTTCCGCCTTCTTTGGACACCCCCTGTCGAATGCCTTGATGATGGGGTGTTACGGCGTCATGCTGCTCTCGGGCGCGGGGCGCATCCTGCCGGATTGGCTGCGCAATTTTGCTTTTCTGGTCACCCACATCGCCATGGTGCCCTTCGGGGGGCGAACGGCGCTGGTGCTGTTGCTTCTTTCCGATTGCATAGCGCTCGGGCTGGCCACCTTGCGCGTGCTGGCAGGGGGGCGGGTGCGCCTCGGTTATCTTGCAGCCGCAGGGCTGATGCTGCCGGCCCTGCCCATTATCGCGGGTGTGCTGGAACAATCGGGCTTCTTCGACAAGCTGATCGAGCGCTTCACCTCGGACGGTGGTTCGGCCAAGGCCCGTATCGTCATGTTCGAAATGGCCCAGAAGCTGAGCTGGGACGACGTTCTCTATGGCCCGACCAAGGACTACGTGCTCTTCCTGCAGAATGCCTATGGCATCGAATTCGGCATCGAGAGCACCTGGGTGGCCTTTGTTTACTATTTTGGTTTGCTGGTTTCGGTGCTGTTCTGGATCGGTCTTGTTATCCTGATCTTCACCCTGATGTCGCGCTGTGATCGCAAGGCGTGGTTTCCGGTGGCATTTTTCTTCACGATCAATTCTACCTTTCTTGGTCTTGCAGGGCGCACTTACGCGCTCACGCTCTTCTTCATGGTTCTGCTTGTCATGATGCCCCGGCGCCCCCTGATGGCTCCCCATCCCGCATCCGCGCCCTTGCCCTTGGCGCAAGGAGCCGCCCGATGCTGATCCGCCAAACGCTGGCCTATCTGCCCTCGCAGCTTTTCGGGCCGCTGCTGCAGTTCGCGGCGGTCATTACGCTCACGCATTTTCTCACCCCGGCGGATTACGGGCTCACCATGCTCGTGTTCACGACGCAGGAGCTGATCTTCCTCATCTGCCTGTTCTGGTGGACCTCATATTTGCAGCGCTACGGAGGCCAGTTCGAGAGCGAGGCCGACAAACAGCGTTTCCGCGCAACGGAAAACGCGGTGCTCATCGCCAGCTCTGCGCTTCAGGTGCTGGCGACGCTGGCCGTTATCAGCCTCACCTCGGGGTTTCATTCTCCGCAGTTTCTCGTGGTCGGTTCGCTCTTCGTCATCACGCGGAGCTTCGTCGGCTACTTGAGCGAGCGCGCGCGCTTCGAGGTGCGAATCCTCGATTTCACCATCCTCCAGATCGTTCCGCCCCTGCTGGGGCTGGTGTTTTCAGTGATCGGGCTGGAGCTGTTCGGCCCCCGGCCCGGTCTCGTGCTGGCGGCCTTCGCGCTGGTGCAGATCGTGGTCAGCCTGATCATCGGGTTCCGCATGCGCGTCTTCACGGTTCGCCTGCGGGTGGATCGTGCCATTCTTGTCGCCGCCATGGGGATCGGCGTTGCCATGATCTATGCCGGCGCGCTGCAATGGGTCGCGGCCAATGGCATCCGCTTTGTCGTGCAGATCATGAACGGCGCCGAGCAGTTGGGTCTGCTCTCGGTGTCATGGGGCATTGCCCAGCGCCTGGCCGCCATGGCCGGCATGCTGGTGACGGCAGCGGCCTACCCCTTGGCGGTGCGCGCCATGCATGCGGGTGACTCGGACGGGGCCCGCGCGCAGATCTCCGCCAATTCGGTGCTCCTGCTGCTGGTGATGGCGCCGGCAGTGGCGGGCGTGATCGCCATTGATGCGCCTATGATGCGCCTGCTGGTGGCCGATGAGTTCGAGGCGGTGAGCATTGCCATCCTTCCGGCGGCGATCATTGCGGCAGGCGTGCGCAACATGCGCGTTCATGGCTGGGATCAGCTCTACCTGTTGTTCGAGGCGCAGCGCGCCATGATCCTGCTGGCCACGATCGAGGTCGTGGGGCTGATCACCGGCTCCATCATCGGGCTTTACTACGGCGGCATTTACGGCGCGGTGCTGGCCAATGCCATTGTCACGGTGCTGGCCGCCGTGGCGGATTATCTCTACTTGCGGGCGCGCTTCGGCCTTAACGCGCCCTTCGGGCAATATGCCCGCATCCTGCTGGCAGCGGTGCTCATGCTGGTGGGCCTGCGCCTCACGGCGAGCCATGGCTGGGGCATCCATCCCACATGGGGTTCCGTTGGCCTTGCGGTGCTCGAGGGCGCGCTGATTTACAGCATGGCCATCGCGCTGTTCTTCCCCAAGGAGCGCGCCATCGTCATCGACAAGATCAGGCGCGTGCTGGCGCGGCGAGGAAGCCCGCCCGAAGCGCCCGCGCCATAGGCTTCTCGCGCGCCTCATCATCGAAGGGCAGGGGACGCGCGGGGAAATCCCGCGCGCGGGCCTTGGCGACGGCAGGGTCGCGCAGGAAGCTCGTCTTGTCGCTCAAGCCCCATGTCACCACCATCTCCACATCCTTGTTTGCCAGCGCCACGCGCAGGAACTCGGTGGTCAGGTCGGCGACCTGAAGGTCGCGTTTTGTCAGCTCGCGGGCAAAGCGCTGGTCATCGACATCCAGCTCCGTGATCCAGATCTTGAGCTTGCGCTTGGACAGTTCCTCAAGAAAGCGCGAGAAGGCTTCCGGGTCCCAGCGCTGGGTGGAATGCAGATGCGCTTCCAGCCCCACGGCATCCAGCTTCAGCCCCCGGTCGAGCATCTTGTCGATCAGCGTAAGCAGGTGAGCGCGCACTTGCGGGCCGAGCCCCTTCATGCCGGGCGCATCCTCCTGCTCGCACCAGGCCTCGTTGAGAAACAGCTTGGTCGTGGGGTCCACCGCAGCAACGCGCTTGAAGGCCCGGAAGATGTAATCCTCGCCCAGCGCAGCGTAGAAAGGCCCATCCCGATAGCCGTTCGGCTTGTGGTGGAGCGGGAAAATCGGCTCATTCACCACCCCATAGGAGTGAAAACGCCCGTAGAACTTGGCGCAGGTCGCCTCCAGGTGCGCATCCAGCAGACGCGCCACTTCCTGTGAGGACCGCCCTTTCAGCCAGGCCGGAAGATCATCGTTCCACACCAGCGCGGTGCCCTGCGAGAGCATGCCGTTCTTCTCGGCATAGCTGAGCAAGGCTTCGGCATGGGTGTAGTTGGGCTTGTCCGCTTCCGGGCGCAGCGCCGGCAGCTTCATGGCATTCTCATGCACGAAGAGGCGCGAGTGGCGCTGGTGCAGGGCGCTGATGGCTGCTTCAGTGAAAACCTCCGGCCCGCCCGCCGCCCCGAACAGAAGGCCGGCCTGCGCCGCCGCCCGCCAAAGGGGGAGCGGCTCTTGCGCCACAGCAGGGGCTGCGCCAGCGGCCAGCATGGCACCAAGGCCGCCAACAAAGGCGCGACGATCAGGCGTGAAAGCATCTTTCATGCTCTCAGCATAAATCAGCTTCCGACGGGTGTAACCCCGCAGCAAGGTTCCGCTGCTAAAGGCTGATCAACGTGTTTAACGGGGGAGGGCGCGGCATGAACCGGCCATTGCTGGTGGTGTTCGCCACGTTCGATCCGCGCGGGGTCAAGATCGGCGGCATCGAGACCCATGTGCGCCACATGATGCGCCACCGGCCGGAGGGGCTGGATTTCCTGCTCGTCGGCCTCGATGAGACCGGTGACCTCACCCCCGGTGTGGCCATCGATCTCGATTTTGATGGCCGCCCCATTCGCTTCATGCCGCTGGCGCATATTCCGGCAGAGGTCTCGGCGGTCTCGGCGCGCTCGCTCGCAGGCTCCACCACCCTGCGCTTCGTGCTGGCGGGCTTGCGCCACATCGGCGCCCTGCGCCGCGAAGTGCGCGGGCGCAGAGCCAGTGCCGATCTGCCCCGCCTCGAATTTGCGGTGCTGCCGCGCCTGATGGGCGTGCCCTATGTTCTCACCGTGCATACCGAGATCGCGGTGCCGGAGAAGACGGACAGCCTGCTGCGTCACTATCGCCGCCTGCGCGCGTTGAGTGAAAAGTTCGGCCTGCTGGCGGCCCGCCATGTTTTTGCGGTGTCGGAGGCGGTGCATGGTCCGCTGCTTGCGGCCTATCCGCAGCTTAAGGGCCGCACCTCGGTGCTGCCGGTGCCGGTGGATACCGAGATGTTCTCACCCACGCCCTTCCCGCAAGGCGAGGTGTTCAACATCATCTATGCCGGGCGCTTCGGCGCGCAGAAAGACCCGCCCCTGATGTTCCGCACGCTGGCGGCGCTCAAGCAGCGCCTGCCGGGGCAGCTGCGCTTTCATGTGCTCAGCTCGGAGAACCCGGCGCAGTTCCCGGAATTCGCTGCCATCACGGACATCGCGACGCTTCACGGCCCGCAAAATTCCGCTGGCGTCGCGCGCCTGATGCGCGAGGTCCATTGCGGCATTCTCTCCTCGCAGATGGAGGGAACGCCCTGCTTCCTGCTGGAAACGCTGGCTTCGGGCCGCGCCTTCGGCTCGGTGGAACTGCCCTCGCTCAAGCCTTTCGTGCTCTCCGGCGTTTCCGGTGAACTCGTGCCGCGTCCTGCTGATCCCGCAGCAGCGCCGGAGGCGATTGCGGCAGGACTGGAGACGATCTGGCAGGCGATCCGTGCGCAAGCCTATGATCCGGCGCGCATCGCCTCACTGGTGGAGCCCTTTGCCGCCAAGCGCCTCTATCGCACGATTTTCGATGCGCATACGGCGGCCTTGAACAAGGCCTGAGGCCTCAGCGCGCCTTCGCGATCACCTCGTCGAACAGCGTAAGGTATTCGCTCGCCGCATGCTCGACCGAGAACTGCTGCGCATGGGCCACGCGCAAGGCGGGATCGCCCGGCTCTGCCAGTGCCGCATCCATGGCTTTGGCCAGCGCCTCATCATCACCGATCGGCACCACCGCACCGAATTTCCCCTGCCCGAGGATTTCCGCTGGCCCCTCGGCGGCGGTCGAGACCACCGCAAGGCCGTAGCCCAGGGCTTCCGCCACCACATTCCCGAAGGACTCGCGGATGGACGAACAGGCCAGCACCTTGGCCTGCCCCAGCACCTCGCCCGGATTTTTGACGTAGCCCAGAAAATCGCACCGCGCGCGAATACCCAGCGCCTCAGCCTGCGCTTCATAGGACGCCCGCTCCACCCCATCGCCCGCCAGAATGAGGCGCGCGCCGGGATGCTTCACTTCGGCAAAGGCGCGCAGCAAGGTGCCGACATCCTTGTCCGGGTGGAAGCGCCCGAGATAGAGCACCACCGGGGGGCGCGCAGCCAGCGCCGCCGCATCCGGCACCGCGCTTTCGGGCGCAAGGATGACGGGGTTGTAGATGCGGCGCACACGCGGGGCGTAAGCCCTTTCCACGTCAATCACATAGCGCTTCAAGCCATCGGAAACCGCCACCGCATGACCGGCCATGCGGGTAAACAGCGGGGTCAAGGTATTGCCGATCCGCGTCAGCAGCCCGCTGTTCTCGGTGGCGAAGAAAGCATGGAACGAGATGATCGCGCGCTTGCGCCGCCCGGTCATCGTCGCTGCAATCATGTGTTTGAGGTTGGAAACGCCAATCCCCGAAAGCGTGACGTCCGGCTTCAGGCGCATCAGCAGGCGCGCCAGCCCGAGGGTGGCGAAGAGGTGGCCGCGCGGCAGGACATGCAGCTGCACGCGGGAATCGAGAAAGACGAGGTTCTCCTGCGCCTCGTGGTCCACCGCAAAGTGAACCTCATGCCCCGCGCGAACAAAGGCGCTGGCCAGCAGGGCAAAAACGCGTTCAGCGCCCCCGCCGATCAGGGCCGGCAAATAAAGCAGGATTGTGTGGTGCGCCATCGGGATCAGAGCGAGAGGAAAGGAGCCAACAAATCTGGGATAATCCCGTGGGGTAAAACTGTTAACAGACGCTGTGTAACAAAGTGTTTCAGGTGAAGCCGGAGCACGCATCTTGCATCTTCGTATTGTCCTTGATGCCGGGGATTGCCGCGCATGGCTGGTCGATTTCGCGCGCCGTGTGGAAGCGGCGGGGCATGTGCTTTCTTTTGAGCTGCGCTCGGGAGTGCTCTGCTCGAAAACGCCAGCCGAGACGATCCTTGATCTGGAACGCAAGCTTTACACGCTCGATGGCCGCGCGCCCTGGACGCCGCTGTCCCCGCAAGAGCTGGGCTCTGCGGCAGGGGAACCCGACCGTATCCTTGATCTCTCGCGGGCCAACCCCGATGGCCTGAGCCTCTGGATTGCGGGCGACGACGGCGTCCAGCACCTGCCGCGCGCCCTGATGACGCGCGCGCCCTTCGCCCTCGCCCTGCGGGATGCCAAGGGGCAGGTTCTGGCACAGGCCGTGCCCGCGATTGCGGATCCCGACAGCTTGTGGCGTGCCCTTGAAGTGACTCTGGCGCGCCTCGCGACGCTGGTTGTGCGCACGCTTCAGGGTGGCCCGCCGATGATGGCGCTGACACCACCGGTCCCTGCGAAAGCGCCCGGGCCGGCCCGCTTTTTTGCCGCCTCCTTCGCGCGCAAGCTCGCGGGGCGTTTCTTTCCGCGCAGCATGCGCCGCGACCATTGGCGCATCGGCATCCGTCCGCGTGTGCCGGGGAACGCTCTGCCCGCCTTCACGCTCGAAGGTTTCCGCTGGCTGGAGGATGACGGGCAGGGCTACTTTGCCGATCCGGCGCTGGTCGAGCGCGACGGGCGCACCTGGCTCTTCATGGAGCGCTATTGCTACGCGCGCTGGCTCGGCGAAATCTGGGTTGTCGAGCTGGACGATACGGGACGCCCGGTGGATGCGCCGCGCACGGTGCTGGTGCGCGAGGGGCACCTGTCCTTTCCTGTGGTGTTCGACCATGAGGGGGAAACCTACCTCACCGTCGAGAATGCGGGGGAGGGCCATGTGCCCCTCTATCGTGCCCGCCGCTTCCCCGATCAATGGGAAGAAGTGCCGCCGCTGCTGGGCGAACCGCTGCATGATCCGGTGCTATTCCCGCATGGCGGGCGCTACTGGCTGCTCGGCAGTCTCGAGCGCGATGGCGGCTCCGCCTGCGATGCGCTGGGCGCTTTCAGCGCACCCAGCCCGCTCGGCCCCTTCGTGCCGGACCCGGCCAATCCCCTGATGCTGGATGCGCGCTATGCCCGCGCCGGTGGGTTGATGTTCGATGTCGGCGGCAAGCCCTGCCGTGTGATGCAGGACTGCTGCACCGGCTATGGCAATTTCCTGAGCTTCGCCACACTCGACCAGCTCGATGATCAGGGCATCCGCCTCGGTTCGGTGGCGGAATGGCGTCCGCCACGCGGTCTCGGCATTTCGGGCATGCACAGCTACACGCGCTCCAGCCGCTTCGAGGCGATCGATATCCTCACCCCACGCGACTGGAAGCCGGTCTGACGCGAGCGCTCCGCAGGCCGGGGCGCCCGCAGATCAGCCTCAGTGAGCCAGTTCCAACGCCACAGCGGTGGCTTCGCCGCCGCCAATGCACAGCGAGGCAATGCCGCGCTTGAGCCCATGGGTTTTCAGCGCCGCCATCAGCGTCACCATGACACGCGCGCCCGAAGCGCCGATGGGATGCCCCAGCGCGCAGGCGCCGCCATGCACGTTCACTTTCTCATGCGGCAGGTTGAGATCCTTCATCGCCGCCATGGCGACGACCGCGAAAGCCTCGTTGATCTCGAAGAGGTCAACCTCCTTCAAAGACCAGCCGGTCTTGGCACAGAGCGTCTCGATCGCGCCGATCGGCGCGGTGGGGAAGAGGTTGGGCGCGCGGGCATGGGTCGCATGGCCCACGATGGTCGCCAGCGGTTGAAGACCCCGCTTTTCTGCCTCCGAGCGGCGCATCAGCACCATGGCGGCGGCACCATCCGAGATGGAGGAAGCGTTAGCGGCAGTCACCGTCCCGCCCTCGCGGAAGGCGGGCTTCAGGGTGGGGATTTTGTCGAGACGCGCCTTGCCCGGCTGCTCGTCGATGCTCACGAGCGTTTCGGTCTTGCCTGCCTTGACGCTCACCGGCACGATCTCGCCCGCAAAAGCACCCGAGGCGATGGCCTTCTGCGCGCGCGTGAGCGAGGCAATCGCGAAATCATCCTGCTGAGTGCGGGTGAACTGGTAAGCCCCCGCGCAATCCTCGGCAAAAGTGCCCATCAGGCGGCCCTTGTCGTAGGCATCCTCCAGCCCGTCGAGGAACATGTGATCCATGACGCGGCCATGGCCCATGCGATAGCCGCCGCGCGCCTTTTCCAGCAGATAGGGGGCATTGGTCATGCTCTCCATGCCGCCCGCAACAGCGATCTTCGCGCTGCCCGCGAGGAGGAGATCATGCGCGAACATGGCGGCCTTCATGCCCGAGCCGCACATCTTGTTGATGGTGGTCGCCCCGGCCGGATAGGGCAGACCCGCCTTCAGCGCAGCCTGACGCGCGGGCGCCTGGCCCTGCCCCGCTGGAAGCACACAGCCCATCACCACTTCCTCGACATCTTCGGGCGCCACCTGAGCGCGCTCCAGCGCGGCCTTGATCGAGGCAGCCCCCAGCTCGGAGGCGGAGAGGGCGGCAAAATCGCCCTGAAAGCCGGCCATGGGGGTGCGCGCCGCGCCGACAATGACGATGGGATCGGAGGTGTTGCTCATGGGTGTTGGCCCTCTCGTGATGCGTTTCCTTGCGGGGGCGCACATTAAGGGGCGCGTGCGGGTCTTCTGTCACGCGCCGGTCAAAAGACGCATTTTTGCGCGCAAACCGCAGAAAACTGAAAGGCGATGCTATTTTGCGACAATATCGCCCCGTCCGAATCGGCGCAGCGCGCGGCCCAGACGTGTTTCCTCATCCCGCAGGCGGTGGAGCGTTTCGGCCGTGAAACGGATGTGGCGATTGGCGGCTTCCTCTGCCGCCTCCGCATGCCCTGCGATCACCGCCTCGCCGATGGCGATGTGCTGGTCGAACAGCTCCTGACGCGTGCCGGGCGAAAGGTAGAGCCGGTTGCGGTTGTAGAACACATCCGAGCGCAGCAGATCGGAAAAGGCCCGCATCACATGCATCACGACAAGGTTATGGGCCGCCTCGTAGATCGCCATATGGAGGTCGGCGTCGCATTCGGCCTCAAGGCGCGGATCTTCCAGCGCATGGGCCTCGGCCAGTGCATCGAGCACCTCGCGGATCGCCTTGCGGTCCACATCCGTTGCGCGCGTCGCGGCGAAACGGGCGGTCGGTCCTTCGACCAGCATCCGGTATTCGAGGTAGTCGCCGGTGACCTCTTCGTTGGATTGCATCAGCACCGCCAGCGGATGCGTCAGCGGGGCGAGAAAATCCGAGACATAAGTGCCCGAAGGCTCTGTGCGCAGCAGCCCCTGCGCCACCAGCAGATCCAGCGCATCGCGAAGGGAAGGCCGCGAGACCTCCAGCCGCTCGGAAAGCTCGCGCTCAGGCGCGAGACGTTCTCCGGGGCGCAGCGCCCCCTCCAGAATCATGCGTTCGAGATGGCCGGCAATGACTTCCGCCAGCTTCTTGTTGCGAACCGGTTCCACCGTTTTCACTCCCTGAATGCAAAGGAGTAACGGAAGCCTTCGGGGTCGTAAATGCCTCTAATGACGAAGTGATAAGTTTTCCTGTCCGGTGTGCATCTTGGTGATGTTATTTGGCCAGATCGGCAGAATCTCGCCTGAGTTGTGCCACCAGAGTGCTGATCCCATGCCCCACCGGCAGCAGCAGAAGGCCGAGGATCAGGCCGAAAACCCCGGCGACCACCGCTTCGGCCACGCCCCGCACGAAGGGCAGGGCAGGGAGTGTCATGCTGGCATATTCGCCGACTAAATGCACCCCATGCGCGATCTGCGGCAGGCCATGGCTTTCCAGCCCATGGATGATGATGCCGCCGCCGACCCAGACCATGGCCAGAACACCGATAATCCCGAGGGCTTCGAGCGCATAGGGCATGGCTCTGACCAGCCCCCGGCCAAAGGCGCGGGCGAAGCTCCAGCGCGCATCGCGCGCCAGCATCAGCCCGAAGTCATCCATTTTCACCAGCAGCCCGACCGTGCCGTAAACCGCGAGCGTGATGAACACGCCCACGAGTGCCAGCGTGGCGGCCTGCATCATGGGCGAGACATGTTCCACCGCCCCCAGCGTGATCGCCATGATTTCGGCCGAGAGGATGAAATCGGTCTTGATGGCGCCGGAGACCATCGCATCCTCATCCTTGGGCGCACCATCACCGGCGCCATGCTCGCTCCCGTGGCCGCCGATCGCCTCGCGGATTTTCTCGGCCCCCTCGAAGGCGAGGTAAGCGCCCCCCAGCATCAGCAGCGGGGTGATCAGCTTGGGGGCGAGAAAACTCAGCGCCAGCGCCGCCGGCAGCAGGATCAGCAATTTGTTGCGCAAGGATCCGATGGCGATGCGCCGGATGATCGGCCATTCGCGCTCTGCCGAGAACCCCATGGCATAGCGCGGGGTCACGGCGGCATCGTCGATCACAACGCCCGCCGCCTTGGCACCGGCCTTCCCGGTGAGCGCGGCGACATCATCCAGCGAGGCGGCGGCCATGCGCGCCAGCATCACCACATCATCAATCAGCGCAATCAGGCCCAGGCTCATGATGGCTCCTGCCCGGAGGGCTTCCGGTACATTTGTTTTCGCTCATGGTGCGCGAAGCTGGCCCTTCTATGGTGCCTCCAGCAACCGGAGGAACATGCCATGACAGCCACCCCTGCTGGAGTGCCGGAGCATCCGCTTGGCGTCAAGGTGATGGATGATGACCATGCCGCGCTTGAGGCCTTGCTGCGCGCCGCAAAGGCTCTGCCGGATGACGCCTTGCCGTCTGCACTGGAAGAGATCAGCGCCGAGGTTGCGGCCCATTTCACCCGCGAGGAAGAGGAAATGCGGGCGCATGATGTGCCGGTTCTCTTCTGCCACATGGCGCAGCACAAGCGGATTATCGATCTTCTCGCGGCCGCGCGCGGGCTGGTCGAAGCGCGTGACAGCGCCCGCCTGCGGATGTTCCTCTCCGTGATGCTGCCCGGCGAAATCGAGGCGCATATCAATAGCGTGGATCGGATGTCCGCCCGCTTCATGACCGGTGACCTTGCGCCCGCCGCCGGGGACGAGTTGCGCCTGCCCGAACGCGACATCTTGTCCTTGCGCTGAGGTTTTCGTCGCATATTGGCCTGCCCATGCCGTGTTGATGGGAATTTACGCCGCTGGGACGCGCCGTTTTACGCCATGTTAACGTTAACTGACGTTTACTCCCGGCGCGGGCAGAAAGCCCCGCTCGACGAGGAACGGAATGGCCCAGAAGGCGTGGCCCGGCGGTGTAAGAAGACGCAGCATGTGCGAGTCATCTCGCCTTGCAGGCCTTATGCTGCTGTGCGCCCAGGCCGTCGCGCTCTCCGGCTGCGTCGGTGCCGGCACCGATATGAAGGCCTCGCTCGCGCTGACCCATGTGTGCCCCACGCTTTCCGTGGAAACCCCCACAAGTTGCGTGAACCCGGATAATCCCGCCGAAACCGAACCCGACAAGATCTACGACAAGGCCCTTGGCATCGAGGCCGGCGAGGGGGCGGCGCCTGTCGCCACGCCGCGTGTCAAAGCCATCCGCGAAACCCTGCGAGAGCCAGCCCCCGACGCGTCTCCCCCCGCAGGCACCGCAGAAAAAACGCCTGCGCCTTCTGCCGCCACGTCTTCTGCCCCTCCTGCCAAGGCAGTGGCAGATAAGCCCGCAAGCCCCATCAAGAGCCGGCCCGTTGCTACAGGCACGCTCGCCAACCTGCAGGATTCAGTGGCCCATGCGGTGCTGACATTCCCGGAGGTCAAGATTGTGGAGGCCCGCGTCGAGGAGGCGCGTGCGGGCGTCAAGGTGGCGAGTGCCGCCCTGATGCCGACCGTGGAGGGCTCCCTGCAGAGCGGGCCGAATTATGACGGCGCTTTCAAAGGCTCCAGCCTGCCTTACACCGGGGCCACCAACCGCCACTCCGGCCGCATGGATGCCGGGCTGGTGCTGCGCCAGCTCGTCTTCGATTTCGGGGCCACCCAATCCGATGTCGAGCGTGCTTCTTTCCTGCGCGACTCCGAGCGCCACAAGCTGCGCGACAAGATTGACGAGGTCGCCTACAAAACGGCACAGGTTTACGCCCGCATTCTCGAATTGCGCGCCATTGATGCGCTCATCCGCGACACCATCAACGCGCACCTCAAGCTGCTGGAAATCGTCAAGGCGCAGGCTGAGGAAGGCCATGGCACCGTGGCGGATGTGAACCGCATCAAATCCCGCCTGGTCGATGTCAACGCCATGCAGTCGGACATCAGCCTCCAGCTGCATGGTGCGGAGGATCAGTTCGAAAGGCTCACGCGCAAACGGCCCGGCAGCCTGGCGAGCATGCCGGATCTGCGCCACCTTTTGCCGAAAACCGCCGAAACGGCCATCGCCGAGGCGCTGGTCCATAACCCGAAGCTCGCGGGCATGGTGGCGGCGCGCAACTCGGTCGAAAAGGAGCTGGAGTTCCAGAAGGCCTCCTACCTGCCGCGCATTTCGCTCGAAGCGAATGCGGATTCCAAGAATTACCGCGGCGGTGCCAACGGTTCGAGCGATGTCGAGCTCAAGACCATGCTGGCCGTGCGCTTCAAGATCTTTGACGGCGGCCTCAACAAGGCGACCGAGGAACAGATTCAGGCGCGCATCAAGGGCAACGAGATGGGCCTGCTGAACGAGCGTGAACAGATGGAAGCGGATCTGCGTCAGGCGTACCGCGCCATCACCTCTGCGGCGCAGAAGGGGCGTCTGCTGGGGTCGGGCGTCCAGGCCGCCTCCAGCGTGCGCGAGCTTTATCTTGAACAGTTCAAAGGCGGCAAGCGCACCATCTTCGAGCTGCTCGACAGCCAGATGTCTTATTACACCGCCCGCCGCAGCCAGATCGAGGCGCAGTATGAGGTGGCCCGCGCCTCCTACGATGTGCTGCGCAACACCGGCGAGCTGACCCGCGTGCTGGCCAACATGGGCGGTGCGCCCAAAAAGACTCCGCCGGAGATGGCCAAGAAGAAGTAATTGCAGCCCAGAACTGTCCACTTCTGCGCATGGATTCCCCGTTCCTTAAGGAATTGACCTCAAAGTGAGGGCGACAAGGCTGCCTCTCAGAAGAGAAAAGCTGCCTTGACGCCTTCTCTGGACGTAACCTGAGCGAGTAGAAACTTGGCTGGGCAACAAGGCACATCTTCCCCGCGCAACGAGCAGGCCCTGCTGGTAAGCGCCCCTGTGCCTGTCAGCGCGATACCGGGTGAACTGGTCGTCGAGCGCCCTGCGGCCGGCCAGCTGCGCGTAGTCGAGGTGGAGGGTTTCAAGGCCCTCAAGTTTGCCTTCTCCACCAGCGACTGCACCATGACGGTGCTCGATATCGATACGATCCTCGTGTTTCCGGATGGCGGCAAGATCATCATCCCCACGCTCGCCCTGCGGCTTGTCTCGCCTGAGCCGCCCGCCCTTGATTTTGCCGGCAAGCTGGTGGAGCCCCAGCAGCTTCTGGCCAGCGTGGGCGATGTCCGCCTCGTCGATACCCTGCCGGCTCTGGCGGCATCGGAAGCGGCAGGTGAGAAGAAAACGCGGGAGGAGAGCTCCACCCCCGCTGTCCAACTGCCGCAGCTTCAGCAGGCGGGTTCTTACACGCCCGCCCCCGGCGCGCGGGCCAGTGCCAGCGTTGCCATTGGCCTGAGCGCGGGAGACTCGCTCGACGAGAGCAACACGCGCTTCGCCCGCCGCGTGAATTTCGCCGAGCAGCAAAGCTCCGCCGGCGCCATGCCCACCGCAGGGCCGACAGGTACCAACCCCACGACCGAACGCACCGATTCCACCGATGCGGTGCCGCAGATTGTCACGCCGGGGCCTGCCTCGCTCTCCTTCGCGGAGAACACGTCATCCGTCCTGCGGATGCAGGCCAACATCAGCGACCCGAAAGCCACGGTCAGTTTCGCGATCGAAGGCGGGCCGGATGCCGCGCTTTTTGCTATCAATGCCACCACAGGCCAGATCACCTTTGTCGGCCCCTCGGATTATGAGACGACCCTCTCGGCAGCGGGGAATCACCGCTTCCAATTGATCGTCAGTGCGCGCAATGGAACCGCCGTCGATCTCGAAACCATTACCGTCGAGATGACAGACCGGAACGAGGCCCCCAATGGCGCCACCGTCACCGGCATGCAACTCGGCGAGTTCGACATCACCGGCACCATTGCGGGCCGCATCACCGGGAATGATCCGGATGCCGGGAGCGTGCTCAGCTACGCTTTTGCGCCCGGCACCAATACGGGCGGGGTGTTCGCGATTGATGCACTGACGGGCCAGATCACCCTGGCACGGCCTGACGCCATCGATTTCGAGCGCGCAGGTGTGGAAACACTCGTCATTCGGATCACTGATCAGTTCGGTGCGACCTTCGATCAACTCGTCAACGTGACCATTCGGGATCAGAACGACGCTCCCGTCATCACGCTGAACGGCGGGGGAAACAGTGCTGCCCTTACCGTGGCGGAAAACACCAGTACCTTAGCCACCATTCTCGCCCGGGATGATGACGCCGGAGCGACGCTCACCTATACGATCACGGGCGGGGCGGATGCCGCGCTCTTTGCGATCAACGCCGCAACCGGCGTTCTCACCTTTGTGGCACCGCCGAACTATGAAGCGCCGACGGATTCGGGCGGCAACAACGTCTATGACCTGATCGTCACGGTCTCGGATGGTCTGGGCGGCAGCGATACCCAGATGCTCAGCGTGACGGTCACCAATGCGAACGAAGCGCCGGTCATCACCTCCACCGCAACATTGAACGTGGACGAGTCGAGCCCTGCGGGCATGGTTATTGGCCTTGTTTCGGCAACAGATCCCGATGCCGGCGCAACGCTCACGTTCAGTTTCGCGCCGGGCGGCGCCCCCGCCGGGATCTTCAGCATCGCTGCCAACGGTACAATCACGCTGGTAAATCCGGCGCTGCTCGATTTCGTGACCACGCCGAGCTACGATCTGACTGTGCGCGTGACGGATGAATTCGGCGCATTTTCTGATGCTGTCGTGCACATCGATGTCACCAGCAACAATTTGCCCCCTGTGATCACCTCGAACGGGGGCGGTGCGACGGCGAGCCTCAGCGTGGCGGAGAACGGGACGGGGGTGACCACGGTCACCGCCTCGGATGTCGATGCGGGGGCAACGCTCACCTATACGATCACGGG
>Ga0209794_1001297_pt1 | contig 20605 bp, 17 predicted proteins | sample EBPBio232013_DNA_FD_185869 | JGI IMG/M metagenome (GOLD analysis project Ga0209794, IMG submission 185869) | Wastewater treatment Type I Accumulibacter community from EBPR Bioreactor in Madison, WI, USA - Reactor 1_5/23/2013_ DNA (SPAdes)... | ecosystem: Engineered > Bioreactor > EBPR >... | reverse complement strand
CCGGCACCAAGCCTGTCGCCCGGGACTTTCCGGAAAAGCACCTGCGCACCCTGGCAGGTGCCCTGCCCAGAAGTTCCCCCGACCAGATGCGTCTGGCCAGGCAACTCGATGAAGCCATCAAGGCAGAAGACTGGGAGGCCTACCAGAAGCACCTCACGGCTTTCGTCACCGGCCTGATCGAATCCCAGAAATTGGCCTGGGGGGAGTTGATTGGCGATCTTCTGCGTCAATGGGAGGCCAAGCACCCCGGACTGACCGCAGCCAGAAAACGTGAATCGCTGGATCACGTACTCAGCAGCAGCGCCAACAATCCGGACAATCTTTATACCCGTTTGCAGGGCTTGTTGCGCGCCTGGGGCAACGGTCGCGAGGCGGAGAAAGCTGCGGATACCGAGCCTGCACTCGCCGAAACGCCGGCAGTCATGGCGAACGATGTCAGAGCCGATGATTCCTCGCTGCTCGGCGAACTGCGCGAGCTGTTCGCTTTCACCCTGGAAACAGCAATTTCCAGCCAGCTTGCCGACGTTCCCCAACTGGCTGAGGATGCCAGGCTGCTGGCGAGCCGGATCAGGCAGGCACGCAAGGCAGAGGATCTGAACGATTTTCTGGCCAGCCTGAAACGGTTCACCTTCAAGCTGGAACTCCTGAATGAAGACCAGCAGGAACTGCGCAAGAGCCTGCTCGGCCTGTTGCGACTGCTGGTCGAGAACATGACCGAACTGGTCATCGACGACCAGTGGTTGCACGGCCAGATTGCCGTGGTCCGCGAGGTGATCGACAAGCCCCTGTCGCAACGCACCGTCGACGATGCTGAACGCCGGCTCAAGGAGGTTTTGTTCAAGCAGAGCCAGCTGAAGTCCAGCCTCCAGGATGCGCGCGACGCGATCAAGCACATGCTGACCGGTTTCGTTGATCATCTGGCCGATTTCACGGGCGCGACCTCGGAATACCACGACAAGATCGAGCGTTTTGCCAAGGAGATCAGTGCCGCCAACGAAATCGGACAGCTGGAGACGGTCTTGCAGGACGTCATGCGGGAGACCCGCAACATCCAGCTGAATGCCCAGCGCTCACGCGACGAGTTGCGCATGACCGAGGAAAAGGTGCACGAGGCCGAAATACGTATCCGGCAACTGGAGCGCGAACTGGAGCAGACCAGCCACCTGGTTCGCCACGACCAGCTCACCGGTGTGCTCAACCGGCACGGCCTGGAGGAAATGTTCGGCAAGGAAGTGGCGCGTACCCAGCGGCACGACACGGTGCTCTGTGTTGGCCTGCTCGACATCGACAACTTCAAGAAACTCAACGACTCGCTCGGCCACGAAGCCGGCGACCAGGCGCTCATTCACCTGGCCAGCGTCTGCCGCGAAACGCTGCGCCCGCTGGACAGCATCGCGCGTTTCGGCGGTGAGGAGTTCATCATCCTGCTCCCCGAGACCCCGCTCGACGACGCCACCAAGGTATTGATGCGCCTGCAACGCGAGCTGACCAAGCGCATTTTCCTTCACGATAACGAAAAGGTGCTGATAACCTTCAGCGCCGGAGTAACGCAGATGAGACCGGACGAGGATCAGGCCAGCGTGATCAAGCGCGCCGATGAAGCCATGTACGAAGCCAAGCAAAGTGGCAAGAACCGGGTCGTGACGCGATGAAGGCAGTCATCCTGGCCGGCGGCCTGGGCACCCGCATCAGCGAGGAATCGCACCTGAAGCCCAAGCCCATGATCGAAATCGGTGGCAAGCCGATCATCTGGCACATCCTGAAAATCTATTCGGCACATGGCATCAACGACTTCATCATCTGCCTCGGCTACAAGGGTTACGTGATCAAGGAGTATTTCGCCAACTACTTCCTGCACAACTCGGACGTCACCTTTGACCTGGCGAGCAACAGCATGGAAGTCCATCAGCGCCATGCCGAGCCCTGGAAAATCACCCTGGTCGATACCGGCGAACACACCCAGACCGGCGGTCGCCTGAAGCGCGTCAGCCACTTCCTCGACCCAGCCGAACCCTTCTGCTTCACTTACGGCGACGGCGTGGCCGACATCGACATCGGCGCCCAGATCGCCTTTCACCGCCAGCACGGGCTGCAGGCGACGGTCTGCGCAGTGACACCGCCCGGGCGCTTCGGCGCGCTCGACATCGATGGCATCCACGTCTCGCGCTTCCAGGAAAAACCGCTGGGCCAGGGCGGTCAGATCAATGGCGGTTTCTTCGTGCTGCAACCGGAAGTCGTCCGCCTGATCGACAACGACAACCAGGCCTGGGAAGCGGAGCCGATGCACGAACTGGCCCGCAGCGGACAGCTGGCGGCCTGGGCGCACCGGGGCTTCTGGCTACCGATGGACACGCTGCGCGACAAGATGCAGCTCGAAGAGCTCTGGCAAAGCGGCGCTCCCCCATGGAAAAAATGGTAAGCCCGAAGTTCTGGCAAGGCCGCCGGGTCTTCCTCACCGGCCACACAGGATTCAAGGGTAGCTGGCTGGCCATCTGGCTGGACAAGCTGGGGGCCGAAGTCCATGGCTATGCACTGCCGCCGCCGACCAGCCCCGCGCTGTTTGACTGCGCCCGCGTCGGCGAAAGGCTGCACTCCACCATCGGCGACCTCCGCGATCAGGCCGGGCTCGCCGCGGCCCTGCGCGCGGCGAGCCCCGAGGTCGTCTTTCACCTGGCCGCGCAACCGCTGGTCGGTGAGGGCTACCGCGACCCGGTCGGCACTTATGCGACCAATGTCATGGGCACCGTCAACCTGCTTGAAGCCGCCCGGCACCAGCCCGGCCTGCGCAGCATCGTCGCCATCACCACCGACAAGTGCTACGCCAACGACGAGCTTGGCCTGCCCTTCCGCGAATCCGACCCGCTCGGCGGCCACGACCCCTACAGCAGCAGCAAGGCCTGTACCGAACTGGTCTGCGCCGCCTACCGGCAATCCTTCCTGGCCGAGGCCGGCATCCCGCTGGCGACCGCCCGCGCCGGCAATGTCATCGGCGGCGGCGACTGGGCCGCCGACCGCCTGGTCCCCGACCTGCTGCGCGATCTGTCTGCCGGCCGCTGCGCCAGTTTGCGCAACCCGCACGCCGTCCGCCCTTGGCAACACGTGCTCGAACCGCTGTGCGGCTACCTGATGCTCGCCGAAGCCCTGTTCGCGTCGTCCGAACATGCGCGCGCCTGGAACTTCGGCCCGGAAGCCTCCGATTGCGTCAGCACCGGGCAGTTGGCCAAGCTATTGTGCGAAGCCTGGGGCAACGATGCGAAGTGGGCGCACACTGCCACCAACTTCCCGCACGAGGCGAAGCTGCTCAGCCTGGACGCCGGTGCCGCAAAAAAAATGCTCAAGTGGCGCCCCAAATGGTCGTTGAAGGAAGCCATCCGGCACACCGCCGACTGGCATCGCGCCTGGCTGGCCGGGGAGGACATGCGTGCGGTCTGCCTGGCCCAGATTGAGCAATACACCCAAGAAGAACAATGACTGAAGACCAAGAAAGACAACACATCCTCGATCTGGTGCAAGCCTACGCCGAACGCAAGACTGCTGCCGCCAGCTTCGTTCCGGGCACCACCCCGATCCCGCCGTCCGGCAAAGTGCTCGGTGCCGCCGAGTTCGTCAACCTCGTCGACGCCTCGCTCGACGGCTGGCTGACCACCGGCCGCTACAACGCCGCCTTCGAGAAGAAGCTCGGCGATTTTCTCGGCATCGAACACGTCCTCACCTGCAATTCCGGCTCCAGCGCCAACCTGCTCGCCCTCACCGCGCTGACCTCGCCCCGCCTTGGCGCCCGCGCGCTGCAGCCGGGCGACGAAGTGATCACGGCGGCGGCCGGCTTCCCGACCACCGTCAATCCGATCCTGCAGAACGGCTTGACGCCGGTCTTCGTCGATTCCGAGATCGGCACCTACAATCCCTCGCCGGCCGCCGTCGAAGCCGCCATATCGCCGCGCACGCGGGCGATCATGCTGGCGCACACGCTCGGCAACCCTTTCGATGCCGCCGCCCTGCGCGCCCTGGCCGACCGGCACGGCCTCTGGCTGGTCGAGGATTGCTGCGACGCGCTCGGCTCGACGCTCAACGGCCACAAGGTCGGCAGCTTCGGCCACATCGGCACGCTCTCCTTCTACCCCGCCCACCACATCACGATGGGCGAAGGCGGCGCGGTGTTCACAGTCGACCGCGAACTGAAGCAGATTCTCGAATCGCTGCGCGACTGGGGCCGCGACTGCTGGTGCAACCCGGGCTGCGACAATACCTGCGGCAAGCGCTTCGACTGGCAGCTCGGCGAGCTGCCGGCCGGCTACGACCACAAGTACGTCTATTCGCACCTCGGCTACAACCTCAAGATCACCGACATGCAGGCCGCGATCGGGCTGGCCCAGCTCGACCGGATCGACGGCTTCATCGCTGCCCGCCGGCGCAATTTCGCCCACCTGCACGGGCAGCTGGCCGAACTGGCCGATTTCCTGATTCTGCCGCAAGCCACGCCGGGCAGTGCGCCGTCCTGGTTCGGCTTCCCGGTGACGCTGCGCGACACCGCCCCCTGCGACCGCGTCTCGCTGCTGCGCTACCTCGACCAGCACAAGGTCGGCACCCGCCTGCTGTTCGCCGGCAACCTGACCCGCCAGCCCTACATGGCCGGCCGCCAGTACCGCGTAGCCGGCTCGCTGACCAACGCCGACCGGATCATGCGCGACACCTTCTGGCTCGGGCTTTGGCCGGGGCTCAGCGAAGAAATGCTCAATTTCACAGCACAGAAAATCCGGCAGTTCACAGGCCATGAATTCTGAAGCTCAAGGCAAGGGCAGTACTTTCCCTCTCTTCCAAGTTTGCTCGACCAACATTTCAGGATGCCTGGAGATTCGCCCACGTATCCACGAAGATCAACGAGGTCGGTTGATCAAGGTATTCCAGCACGAGGCGTTCAGTGAGCTGGGCCTATGCACCAACTTCACCGAGGATTTTTACTCAGTATCCCGTCGTGGCGTCATTCGTGGCCTCCACTTTCAGGCACCTCCTGCAGATCACATCAAGCTGGTGTATTGCCTTGAAGGCAGAATACAGGACGCTGTCGTTGATCTACGCCGCTCTTCACCGACCTTCGGCCAGCACGCGCTAGTCGAACTTTCTGCTGAAGCCGGCAACATGCTCTACATCCCCCGAGGGCTGGCACACGGCTTCTGCACCTTGAGCGAAACCGCAATTGTTGCCTACAAGACGTCGAAGTCGCACTCTCCCGAGCACGATCAGGGAATTCTCTGGAACTCTGCGGGCATTCAATGGCTCGAAACAGCGCCAAAGATATCGGACCGAGACCGCGCCTTGCCTCCATTGTCTGCCTTGCAGAGCCCATTTACATGGGATGCTGAAGCATGAGAGTACTGATTACCGGTGCGACGGGCTTCCTCGGCTCTAATCTGGCACAGTACATGCGCGGGCAAGGACATGATGTCGCCTGCCTACACAGGAAAGGCACGAATTTACCAGCGCCAATCACCGGCTTACCAAGCTGGACGACCGACGAAGACGGAACAGGTTTCGGGAAAGCACTCAATGATTTCCGGCCCGACACCGTAGTTCACCTGGCGGCGCTCTACCTGACGGAGCATAGGCCGGAAGACGTCGCCCCATTGCTACGGGCCAACATCGAGTATGGCGTGCACCTGCTTGAGGCCATGCGTGAGGCTGAAAGCACTGCCATGGTCTTCGCCGGGACATCGTGGCAACACTACCGGAACCAGGCCTACTGCCCGGCCAATCTCTACGCCGCGACCAAACAGGCGTTCACATCGCTCGCCGACTATTACCGCGACGCCCACGGACTGCGCCTGCTGGAACTTCATTTGTACGACTCCTACGGTCCCAACGACCCCCGCAAGAAACTGATTCATCACCTATGTAACGCTGCCCGCAACGCAACCCCTCTCGCCATGAGCCATGGCGAGCAGCGTATTCACCTGTTGCATGTGGATGATCTGACACGAGCCCTGGAGGAAGCCTGCGTGCAGGTTCAAGCCTTTCCCAGCGGGCACCGGGAACTCTATCGACTACCTTCACCGACGGCAATTTCACTGCGCGAACTTGTCACCCTGTTCAATCAGGCACACCCAGATCAGCCGGTCAAAGTCGACTGGGGCAAGCGCCCCTACCGCGAACGGGAAATCTTCGAACCGTGGGAAGGCTGCGAGATTCTGCCGAACTGGGCGCCGCGGATCACCTTGGCCGAAGGTTTGGCCACAATTTGCCGATAAAGAAGCTAGCGGCCGCGCGTAGCCCGCTGACTTTCCCACCTAACCGAGAGCACCATGTCCGACTTCAACGATTTGAATCAATTACTTAGCAAGTTCGAGCAGGGAACGCTGGAAGCCGACACGGGAAAATTGGGGCCACTCGGCACCAGCCCCGTTTACCTGTACGGCGCGGGCAACATGGGCAAACGCCTGTATCGCCAACTGACGGCGAACGGCGTTTCAGTTGCGGGTTTCATAGACAGGAATCCCGCCGCCGGCCATGAGGACATCGCCATTCCGACCTTCACGCCAAACGCACCTGAACTCGAGTCGGCCAAAACTACTGCCACCATCATCCTGTCCGGGCTTTTCTCGCTCAAGGTCTGCCAGGACATCAAGGCCACCTTGAGCGCTTTGGGATTTCAAAACATCTATGCGCTGCATGAGGTGAATTTCACCCACGTCAGCGGCGGCACGATCCGGCAAACCCTGTTCGACGACAACTACAACAAGCTGGATGTACTCGGATCGGACCGCCCGAAGATCGAACGGGCCTTCAGCCTGCTCGCCGGAGAAAGCGATCGCCGGCTTTTCCTGCTGCTGCTCAAGGCCCATCTCACCATGGACTTCACCCGCCTCGACGAGCCGCACAGCATCGGCCTGCAGTATCTGGCCCATGACATTCCGGAAGACAAGGACTTCAGCCGCTTCATCGACTGCGGCGGCTACGACGGCGATACATTCCGGCAACTCGCGGATCATACCGAGATCGACACGCTGGCGGCCTTCGAACCGCAAGCAGCAATGTACCGGAAATACGCCGCCACCATCGCCAGTCACCCCAAGCCGCCCCGGCAGACCTATCTCTTCCCCTGCGGCGTGCACTCCGAAACGACCCAGCTGCGTTTTGCCGCCAACGCAGATGCCCAATCAGCCGCCAGGGTCAGTAACGAGGGCGACCAACTGATTCAATGCGTCGCCATCGACGAGGCGCTTCAGGGTTTTCGGCCGACTTTCATCAAAATGGACATCGAGGGTGCCGAGATCGACGCCTTGCACGGCGCCCAAAAAACCATCGAGTCCGTCGGACCAGCCCTGGCCATCTGCGTTTATCACCGCTTTTCCGATCTATGGGAAATTCCCTGCCTGATCTACAGCATGCGCCCCGATTACCGTTATTACCTGCGTAACTACAACTATCTTGGCCTGGAAACTGTCTTATACGCACTGCGCTCCCCAGACTGACATCACCGGCCAAACAACAGAGACTATCCCATGCCACCAGAGATCAAAATAAAAGCCGAAATCAAGGCCAATGTAGATAACAAAAGAACCCGTCTTGCCGACGTCGTTCCGCTCGCTCATCCGTTCACGGTCTATATCGAAACAACGCGCTACTGCAACCTCAAGTGTTTCTACTGCCTGATATCCACGCAGGGGCAGCCTGACGGCGCGATGGACAAACTGGGGCTGAAGGTCCAACACATGGACATGACGCTATTCCCGAAACTCGTGGAAAACCTTCAGCAACTGCCTCATGGCATCAAGCGGGTGGTGTTTTCCGGTCTCGGGGAACCCTTGATGAACCCCAACCTGCCCCAAATGATCCGGCAAGTTGCCGATGCAGGCATTGCCGACCGCATCGAAGTCATCACCAACGGCTTACTGATGACCCGCAAGAAAGCCGATGAACTGCTCAATTCGGGCCTGACCAACATCAATATTTCCATCCAGGGAACGGACTCCGCTCAGTACCTGAGCACCTGCGGGAAGGAAATCGATTTTCCCGGCTTCATCGACAACCTCACTTACCTGTTCAACAACCGGGGCGACATCAAGATCTATATCAAGGCCATCGACGCCACGCTCAAGTCCAAGGCGGACGAAGAAAAGTTTTTTGCCTTGTTCGGCAACATCGCCGACCGCATCTTCATCGAGCATCTGGTGGTCATGCAGCAACAGATGGACGAATTGAAGGACATGGTCGACCCCACCAAGACCTTCTACAACGAAGAACTGGACCTCGACCGCAAGGTTTGCGGCCAATCCTTCTATTTCCTGCAGGTAGGCTGCAACTTCGACACTTTCCCCTGCCCGGTTCCCGGACTGCCACTGACGCTGTCCATGGGGAACATGAAGGAACAAAGCCTGCTCGAGATATGGAACGGTCCCAAGCGCCGGCAATTGCTCGCCACGATGCTGAGACTGGAAAAGGACACGATCCCGGAGTGCAGGGGCTGTACCTGCTTCAACGCCATCAACGACCCGCTGGAAAACCTCGATGCCGATGCAGCCAGGTTGTTACCGCGCTTTCTCTAAAGGACGCCGCCCATGGTCTCAAAAATCGAGCCGATCTACGGTACTCAGCGCACCCGGTTGGCGACGGCTGTCCCGCTAAGCACCCCGTACAGCATTTATGTTTTCCCGAGCACCTACTGCAACTTCAAGTGCGTTTACTGCGCCCACATGTTTTCGCCCGAGGTGATCAAGGAAAAATATGGCCTGGACCGTCAACACATGCCGATGGAAACCTTTCACAAGGTCGTCGCGCAGATGGCGGAGTTCCCGCAGCGTTTCCGACTGCTCTCCCTGACCGGCCAGGGTGAGCCGCTGATGAACAAGCACATCCCGGAAATGGTCAGTATCGCCAAAGCTGCCGATGTCGCCGAGCGCATCGAGATCATCAGCAACGGGCGACTGCTCACCCGCAAGATGGCGGATCGGCTGATCGAGGCTGGGCTCGACACCCTGCGCATTTCATTGCAGGGTCTGACAACGCAAAAATACAAGGATGTTGGCGGCGTCAATGTGGAGTTTGAGGAAATTTACGAAAACATCCGCTACTTCCATCAGCACAGTGAAAAAACCGAACTGTTCGTCAAGATCATGGATGTTTCTCTCGATCCGGGAGAGGAAACCCTGTTTTACGACAAGTTCAGGGATTGCTCGGACCGGATGTACGTCGAGCGCATGCTGCCCGCGTACGCGGGGGTGGAAATCACCCAGGGCATGAAGACGAACTACGATCGCTATGGTCGGACCATCGAACACCGCCAGGCCTGCCCGCTCGCCTTCTACATGCTCGGCGTCTTTCCGGAAGGCGATGTCGAGCCCTGCGACACCATCTACAAACCCATCGTTCTGGGCAACATCCACAACGAACGGCTGATAGACATGTGGCAGGGCGACAAACTGCGCGAATTCTGGAAAGAGCACCTGCGCGGCAATCGTAATGGCAACCCGAAGTGCGCCAACTGCAATGCGCCAGACGATGTTTCACACCCTGAAGACATCCTCGACCAGGATGCCGAAACGCTGCTGCAGCGTCTTGCCTAACCCGGAAGCGAAAGCAAAAGCATGAAAGCCCGGCTCATCGACAACCAGACCCCCACGGGCAGCCGCTCCCGTCTCGCCGACGAACTGCCCTTGGCGACCCCCTATCTGTTTCAGGTTTTCCCGGTTTACGCCTGCAATTTCAAATGCAACTACTGCGTACTCAGCCTACCCAAGGCGCAACGCGGCTATATCTCCGACAGCAAGTTCCTGGAGATGGATATCTATCGCAAATGCATCGATGAGTTGACCCGCTTTCCCGGAAAGCTGCGCATGCTGCGTTTTGCCGGGACCGGTGAACCCCTGCTCCATCCCGACATTGCCGAAATGATTGCCTATGCAGCGCAAGCCGATGTTGCAGGCTCGATCGACATCGTCACCAACGGCGCGCTGCTGACGCCGGAACTGTCACAACGCCTGGTCGATGCCGGCACCACGCGGATCCGCGTATCCATCCAGGGCATCACCCGCGAGCAGTACAAGAAAACCACCGGTACCTATTCAGACCTTGAAACCATCATTGGCAACCTCGATCACCTCTATCGGATACGCGGCAAGACCGAGTTGTACGTCAAGGTCATCGATTCGGCGCTGACATCGGAAGCTGACGCCGACGAGTTTTACCAAATGTTCGGTGACATCGCCGACGTAATCGCCATCGAACATCTGCTGCCGGCATCCCCGTTGATCGACTACAGCCGCATTTCCGGTGCCGCAACCATGCGGAAAACCCAGAATGGTGCCAGCATCAGCGCCGCCGAGGTTTGCCCGCAGCCCTTCTACATGCTGCAACTCAATCCCGACGGAATGATTGTTCCCTGTTGCGGCATGGAATCCCCGATGCTGGCCGGCAACGCTGCCACGGAAGAACTGCTCGAAATATGGAATGGCAACCAGATCAACCGCTTCCGCCTGCAACACCTGCAAGGACAGCGTAACGACAACCGGGTTTGCGCAAGCTGCCAGCAATTCCGGCATGCGATGTTTCCCGAGGATGTGCTCGATATGTCTACTAGAGGCCTAAGAAAACACTATCTATAAGATATGAAGTCTATTTCATAAAACCAGAATTAGAAAGAGGAGTCCACCATGACCGCGTTAGACATTTCTAACTCCCCACCCTCCGGTGCCAGAACACCATTGGCGGCAAAATTACCGCTAGCCACCCCATATGTGCTTCAGATATTCCCGGTTTATGCCTGTAATTTCCGCTGCACCTACTGTGTTTTATCTCTTCCATTGAAGAAGCGCGTCAATCCAATTGCTAAACAGAAATTCCTTGATCTTTCTATTTTCAAGAAGTGCATTGATGACCTCCATGATTTTCCAGACAAAGTCAAGGTTATTCGATTTTGTGGTCTTGGCGAACCTACTCTGCACAAACACCTCCCCGAGATGGTGGCATACGCAAGAGATTCGCGCAGAGCAGAATCAATCGAATTGCTAACCAACGGTTCCCTACTATCAGAAAGCCTCTCAAAAGAATTAGTCGACGCCGGATTAAGCAAGATACGAATATCTATCGAAGGAACCAGCTCAAAAAACTACAAAGAAATCACCCAGAATTACGATAAATTCGATCAAATAATAAAAAACATTAGTTATTTATATGAAATTCGGCAGCAATGCAAGATTTACGTAAAAACCATCAACTCAGCACTCAAGTCCGAACAAGACAAAAAGCTATTTTTCAGGCAGTTTGAGAACATTAGCGACTTCATTGCTGTCGAGCACCTTTTCCCATCATCACCGCTCATCGACTATGGCAACATTGAGATGAATGAAACACAGAATGGAACACCTATTGTAGAAACCCGAATTTGTCCTCAACCTTTTTTCCTCATGCAACTTCACCCAGATGGGAGGATTGAGCCTTGCTGTGCAATGGAAAACCCCCCTTTCGTTGGCCAAATCCCCAACCAATCATTAGCCTCTATTTGGAATGGAAAGGAGTTGCAAAAGTTTCGCAACCTACAACTCAACGGGGGAGGAAACGCGCATCCCTCATGTGCTCAATGTAAGCTTTACAGATACAACACTTTCCCAGAAGATGTACTGGACAACGACCGCGAGAGGCTACTGCAAATATTTCCTGCGTAATGGAGAGTTTGATGGCATTTTGCACAAAAATTGTCAATCGGGTTATGCAGAAGGAAAACGAAGCAATTCTGAAGGCGATCAAGTTGCTCGAATCGAACCTAAGCCACCCAGAGCACGGCATCCCGGAAGCACTTTTTCTCTTCGTCAGTCGCCTGACTCCCTTGGTGAATGTTGATCTACTGATTCGCAACGAACAAGAGCAAATACTGCTGACCTGGCGCAGCGATGCGATCTTTGGTCAAGGTTGGCATTTACCGGGCGGTTGCGTGCGGATCGGCGAAAGTTTTGCCGACCGGATTGCAGCTGTTGCTGCCAACGAGTTGGGTACCGGAGTGACTTTCGCGCCGACCCCATTGGCAGTCTACGAAACGGTCGATAGTACCCGTCCGGCGCGGACCCATCATGTATCCTTATTGTTCGACTGCAAGCTGACCGGTCAGCCCCGGGGACACTGGAAGCATAAGGACAAGCTCCCCGAAGCAGGTGCTTGGGCGTGGCACAGCACTTGCCCCGACGACTTTCTGCAGGCAGATTATCGCCGTTTGTTCAGATCAAGCTGACGGCCGTGATAGCAGGTAAACAGGATGCAACGCGATGAAAACAACTCATGTCCTACACATCACCGCCCATCTCGGTGGCGGTGTCGGAAGAGTCCTATCCCGCCTGGTTGAGGAATCGCATAAGAAAAGAGATGGAATTCTTCATACTATCGTCGCATTGGAGGCACTCGAGAAATCCCAGTTTGCTGATCACCTGACAGTCAATGGTGGGAAACTGATCATCTGCCCGAGCCAAGAGGAACTCAACCTACTGGTGTCATCCGCTGACATCGTGCAATTGGAATGGTGGCATCACCCTGTTGTCGCAGCCTGGTTATGCGGAGCTCACTTGCCGGCCATGCGACTTGTCGTCTGGAGCCACGTGTCCGGACTCTTCCCGCCGCAAATCCTGCCTGGCTTTGTTCAAGCGCCCCACCGTTTTTTGTTCACATCCCCCTGCTCCTACGAGCATCCTGCATTGAAAACGCTATCCAGCGACGTATTGCACACGACTGCTGCAGTCTTCAGTTCCGGGGGTTTTGCCGACCTTCCGATGTCGCCCCATCGCCCAGACAAAATGCCGCTTCGCTATGGTTATGTCGGCACAATGAACTTCGCAAAGCTGCACCCACAACTCATGGCCTTCCTTGCCGCAGTAGATCTACCCGATTTCAGGTTGGACATGGTCGGCGACCCAACCACGGCGCATGAATTGATCGGACAAGCCGAAGCAAGCGGGATTGCTGATCGGATAGCGCTGCGTGGTTACTGCTCGAACATCGCGGACATCCTCGCTGGTTTTGACGTTTTCGTTTACCTCCTCAATCCACTGCATTACGGCACCACGGAAAACGCCCTCCTGGAAGCCATGGCCATGGGCGTGGTTCCAATCGTCATCAACAACCCTGCAGAGCGCGAATTAATCCGTCACGGAGAAACCGGACTGCTCGTAGACAGCCCCAATGAATTTTCATCGGCCTTGCGCTTTCTCGCCGAAAACCCCGACAAGCGGCGCCAGATGGCCAATCGTGCAGCCGAGGAAACGCGCCTTCGATTCTCCATCGAAACGACGCACACCAACCTGAACGCCCATTATGCCAAGGTACTTCAGGAACAAAAAAAGGAATTTGATTTTAAGGGAATATTTGGAAATCATCCAGCGGACTGGTTCCGATCATGCCAAGACAAGGATACCTGGCGCTTTCCTGATATGCTGCCAGATGTCGCCGCCTGTTCTGCTCGGGGACCGCATTATCTGTACGAGAAAAATAAAAGCTCGGTTTTCCATTATCAACGTACTTTTCCAAACGACCATCGCTTGGCAGCATGGGCAAAAAAGCTAGAAAACCAGTAAAGAGTGACGACAAAATGACCAAGCCAATCAGAAATCGATTTTTCCAGCGTACACATCACCCCTACTATATCGTCGCACCAGCTTTTAGGCAGACGTCCGCAGGAGTGAGAGCGCTTCATTATTTGTGCCATTTGCTTAACGAATCAGGTCACGAAGCCTATGTAAGCGCATCGCGGGAAAATTGCAGTACATATCTGCGTACGCCGCAATTGACACCTGAGATCATGCAGGAACACAAGGCATCAGGGGTAACCCCAATCGCTGTTTATCCCGAGGTGGTTAAGGGCAACCCCCTCGGCCTTGATGCCGTGGCCCGGTGGACACTTAACAAACCTGGCCACTTAGGTGGGGACCATTCTTATCCAGAAGGCGACCTGATTTTTCATTATCGTGGCGTCATTCTCGATGGCATGGTTTCGGACAGACTCGACATGCCGCTCGTTGATCGAAGAATATTCAACGAAGGCAACGGAGAAAATCACCGAAAGGGCTTCTGCTATTACGCAGGGAAATACCTTCACTTCCAGCACAAAATTGCTCCAGAGGTACTGGAAAATCCTGATGGTGTCAGCCTGACCCTGAATACCCAGAGAACCCACCAAGAGATCGCCGAAATATTACGTACTACTGAAACGCTTTATACCTATGAGCCTTCGACACTCATTTACGAAGCGCTCGCATGTGGATGTGCAGTTGCTTACGTCGAAAATCCTTATCTCGATCAGTTCATCAATCTGTTAGACAATGCTTCGATTGTCATACCACGAGTCAAGGAACACGATATTGGCCGGACAGTCATCCCCAAGCCACCCAGGGAAACGGTAGATGAGTTCCTGGCCGAAACAGAAAAAAATGCCTTGGACGATGTCAAAAACTTCATAAGCAAAACGCAAAACCTTGCCGAAAAGATATCCGAGACGAAGTCCAGTGTGAATTCATTGATCCCGGATTTGAGCAGCAACACGTCGCCATCATTCGTTTCAAGTAAGACAATCAAGACACTCGGTTCGGAGATCTATGATCTATGGAGGGAGAAGCTCGATAGCCTCAAACAGTTCCAAGCGAAAATAGCGAATCCTCCGTCGCATCATCCCGACAACTTGCTCTCCATCGTGGTTCACGCTCCGCTGGATTGGCTTCATTTGCTCGCCAACACGATTGACAGCCTGGCGGGACACGCCTCCCCTCAATGGCATCTTATTGTTGTCACGACGATCGACTCGCCGGAAGAGCTGGAGTCCATTGATCGCATTCTCTGGATCAACGAAACCGAACCCGCGGTGATCAAACATGCAATCGACGGCATGGTGGGGCGAATTGACAGCAGATGGGTGATGGAGATTCCCTGTGGAACGCTCATTGACGAAGACCTGGTACGCCACTTGGCGGAGATCGACCAAGAACGCGTCAAAGCGGTGTTCTGTGATGACGATCTGTATGACGAATCCGGAAAACGTTTCTCACCAAGATTCAAGCCCGGCGTCAATCCCGAAGCACTACTCTCCTCGGATTTGGCTGGTCCCCTCTGCGTGGACACCAAGGCCTGGCTGCTCAACGGCGGAACCTGGCTCGCGGGCTATACACCATGGTTTGAGCAACTCCTCACCATCTCGGAAAGATATGGATGGAAGGCAGTACACCATCAGGCGGACGTTCTGCTCAGTCATCACCCGGCAACCCGGACCCATGCCAAATCCTGCCTGCTGGCACTGGAGCAGCATCTGGAGACGAAATATCCCGAGGCCAACTTCATCATGGCCAACGACGAATACTGGTCGGTTCATTATCCCTTGCCGGCACCGCCCCCCTCGGTGGACATTTTCATCTACTCCTTGGGGGATCTCGGTCTGATCAACCGCTGTTTACAGTCAATCAAGGAGAACACGGATTACCCCGACTTCCGGATTGGCCTTATCCTGGAAAGCCATGAAAGCGACCCCGATCTGGACGCGTGGATAGCCGCTTATACGGAAGCAAACCCAACTTCCCTCGTGATTCGAAGCAAAACGCAGACCTCGTTCCCGACGCTCGCCAACCAGGCAATCTCCTCGTCTCGCGCAAGCTACTCCCTGTTCATCAACGACGAATCGGTCGCGATACACAAGGAGTGGCTTGAAGAATTGATCAGACCGTGCTGTCAACAGAACGTGGCAGGGGCTTCGCCGCGCTTGATCAAGCCAGGAAGCGGATTGATCGAAAACGCCGGTTACATACTTGGTTTGTGCAGTTGGCGCGCCAGCCCCTATCAGGGCAAAAGCAATGACGAAAAACGCGAAGGCTTTGACTGGCTGGACTGCGCCAGAGACGTAACGACGCTTTGCCCGGCGTGCTTCCTGATCAACAACGCTCACGCCATATCGGCCGGACTGATGGATCAAGAAGGCTTCTTCGATCAAACAGCGCTCGCCGATCTGTCGTTGCGACTTTTCGACCAAGGCCTCCGCCTGCTCTACATTCCTCGCGCCAATCTCGTCGGTAGTTCGGAGCCGCCCGTACCGCTCCACGCTCCCTTCAAGGAGCAGGCCGATTTCATCCTTGACCGCAAGAAAAACCAGGACACATTCAGTCAGCGTTGGTGGCCCCGCTTCGCTCACGATCCTTTCTGGAACCAAAACCTTGCACTGAATGAGTTGGTCCCTACGCCTGAAACCGAATTCATGCCCGACTGGTTTTTCCGCGATGACGGCAAACCCAGGATTTTGGCTCACGTACTCGCCAATGCTCAAGCCGATTTCCGGATCACCGATCCGCTGCGCGCCCTTCGACGGCAAAACAAGGTTGCCACCTGTGTATGGGAGCAACATGTATTCACGGCGCCCCGATTCCATACTGCAAGCGAGTTGTACCGCCTGAATCCGGATGTGCACATTGTCCAGCATTACATCCAAGACGATGCTCTGGCAGCAATGAATACGTGGCGCGGATTGAGCCATCGCCCGTTCACCGTCTATGCGCTGGACGACGCCGTGACCGACATCGACACCAAAAGCCCGTTCTTCAAGAACTTTGCCGCAAACACCCGGACCCGCCTCAAATATGCGCTCGCACGCGCCGACCGAATGGTCGTCTCGACCGATTTCCTCGCCGAGCTCTACAAGAACCTGATCTCCGATATCCAGGTAGTACCCAATCGACTGGAGATGGAAAAATGGTTGAGCTTGCGTACAGCAAAAAGAACGAGTAGCAAACCCCGCATCGGCTGGGCAGGGGGTACGACGCATCAACGCGACCTATCTCTGCTCAAGGAGGTTATCGAGCAGACCCGCGAAGAGGCCGACTGGATATTCTTCGGCATGTGCCCGGATGAAATTCTTCCCCTGGTGAAGGAAACCTATCCATTCATGTCGTTCGATGAATATCCGACCTTCCTGGCTTCGCTCAACTTTGACATCGCCGTCGCCCCGCTCGCCGAGACTGTGTTCAACCGGGGGAAAAGCAACCTGCGCCTGCTCGAATACGGAATCCTCGGGCTCCCGGTCGTCTGTACCGATATTGAACCCTATCGCAACAGCCCTGCTTGCCGGGTTCGGAACAATGCGGATCACTGGGTTTCCGCCTTGCGCGAGCGCATCCATGACGCAGACGCCCGTGAAGCCGAAGGCCGGGCGATGCGTCGCTGGGTACAAGAAAAATTCCTGCTTGAGAACCACCTCGACGAATGGTTGCTCGCACATACGCCAAATTAAAAAACCACTAAAGTTATGGCGCAGCCATCCGTTAATAGACTCAAGAGCGGTGCACAGCCCCTAACAAGTCGTACCAGAGGCTGTATCCTTCTGATTCGATAATCATTTTTGGAGAAAGATCATGTCGCAAATCAACACCAACTCCTATTCGCTCAACGCACAACGCAACCTGGCGAATAACTCCCGCGGCCTTGCAAGCGCTTTGGAACGTCTTTCTTCGGGCCTGCGCGTGAATTCCGCCCGCGACGATGCCACAGGACTGGCTTCCGGTGTCAAGCTTGAATCCGATTCCCGCGTCACCCAGGTTAACATCCGCCAGCAGTCGGACATCATCTCCGCCAACCAGATTTGGGACAACGCCATGTCGGTGGTCGGTAACATCGCGACCCGCCTCAACGAACTCAGCGCCATGGGTCTTAGCGCTGGCGCTGAAGCCACGGCGCTGATCGCAGAAGCAACGACAATTCAAAACGATGCCAAGGATAAGATCGGCACCTTCGGCGGCAGCACGACGGGCATGAACAACGTCACCCTGACTGGCAACGGCGGTAACGCCACGCTGACCTCGATCACCAACGAGCGCACCTCTGCCGGTGCCCGCATGAACAACGCCGAATTCAAGATCGAAGCGCTGCGTGCTCAGTACGAAGGCCAGAAGGCTGCACAGAGCCGGATCATGGATGCCGACTTCGCCGAAGAAACCTCGCGTCTGTCGCGCTTCCAGGTGCTGACCCAGGCTGGTACGGCGATGGTGGCCCAGGCCAATGCGGTTCCGCAGAACGTGCTGGCGCTCCTCCGTTAATCGATTTAGCCTAGGCTGATCATGGGTGCGGGGGCTAATCCAGTCCCGCACCCTTTCGTTCTTCCAGGAGTAAATCATGAACATCGAATTAACCCGGGCGAGCAATTCACCAGGCGTGTCGCCCATTCCGGCGGCAAGACCTCCTGGCGAATCAACAGCCCCCGCCCAGCAAGCACTGCGAACCCGAGCAGGATCGGAATCTCAGAGCCTGAATGAGCCGATCCGCAATAATGAGCAAGCAGCCCCCAACGAGCAGCAAGTTGCCGATGCAGTCGAAAAGCTGTCAAAATTCGTCTCCAACATCCGCCCGGAAATCAGCTTTTCGGTGGATGAGGCTTCGGGCACCCGCGTTGTCAAGATCATCGACCGGCAATCGAAGGAGGTAGTGCGCCAGATTCCGTCCGAGGAAGCCATTCAGCTGGCGCAGGCACTGGACAAGCTGCAAGGCCTGTTCGTTCGAGACACCGCCTGATTCGGACAAATTTACGAGGAGTACGCTATGGCCACCTACAGTTCATTGGGCGTCGGCACCGGGGTTGATCTGCAGAACCTGCTGACGAAGATCATGGACGCCGAGCGTGCCCCAGTCAGACAGCTCGAATCCAGAATCACTGCCACAAACACGAAAATATCGAGCTATGGCACCCTGAAGTCCAAACTGGACGCGCTCAAGACTGCCTCCGACACCTTGCGTTTCGAGTCCAGCCTGGTGGCGAAGAACGCATCATCGAGCGACGCATCCGTGCTCACGGCAACGGCTGGCGCGAGCGCGCTCAACGGCAGCTACTCTCTTGAAGTCACCCAGCTCGCTTCGGTGCAGAAGAGTTTTTCCTCTGCGTTTAACGCCAACCAGACCTTTGGTGCTGGGACGCTGACCTTCTCGATCAACAACAATCCTACCGCCGGCATCACGATCGCTGACGGCAGCACGCTGCAGCAGGTTGGCGCCCAGATCAACGCTGCCAATGTCGGCGTCAAGGCGACCGTCATTGCAGGCGCTGACGGGTCGCAGCGCATGGTGTTCACCAGCGACAAGACCGGTGCCGATCAGTCCTTCACTCTGAACTCCACCGTCCCTGCCGTCACTCCCTTCGGCGGCGGCGCCGCGGTTTCCCTGGGTACATTCGACGAAACCACCACTGGCCTCGCCCGAAAGATCGCGAGTGACGCGTCGGTAAAAATCGATGGGATTGCTGTCAATTCAACCTCGAACACCTTCGAGAACGCTCTGCCCGGCGTCAGCTTTACTGTGACCAAGGCGTCCACCTTGGACACGCCGGCAGTCAGCACGCTCAACGTCAGCAATAACGACGACAAGATCGTCGCCGCGGTGCAGGCGTTTGTGGACGCATACAACGCCGTTTCCACCAATGTCACGCAAAACACCGGTTATGACTCGGTCACCAAGACGGGCAAGGCATTTTCCGGGGATTTCGCCGTACGCTCGGTAATGGACGGCCTGAACAACGCGCGCCTGACTGAACCGGCAGGAGTCGCCAGCAGCAGCTTCAAGACGCTGAATGACCTTGGCATCAGCATACAGCAGAGCGGGGCGCTGTCGCTCGACACCACCAAGCTCAAGGAAAAGCTTGCCGCAGCTCCCGGCGACGTAGTCAAAACCCTGAATGCTTATGGCGAATCCTTCAGCAGCACGCTGTCGTCCACGCTTTCGACCGGCGGAGCCTTCGCTTCGCGAGTTGCGGGACTGGACAGTTCGGTGAAGCGCTACCAGGATTCGATCAGCGCTCTGGAAGTTCGCCTGGCGCAGACGGAAAGACGCTACCGTGCCCAGTTCACGGCACTCGACAAATACGTGTCGTCGATGCAATCCACCGGCAGCTATCTGACCCAGCAGTTGGCCTCCCTGCAAAAGTCATCCTGACGCCGACTTAGTCTTGTAGAATCGATCCTTACTCTCGTTGGATCCCGGATCGCCTGAACCATGTTCGCAAACTCCATCGCCTCTTACCAGCAAATCGGGAAAGATGCCGAAATTCTGGGTGCCGACCCGCATCGCTTGATCGTCCTCCTGTTTGATGGCGCCGAAGCCGCTCTGGTCAAGGCCCAGGCCTGTATCGCCGCGCAGGACATTCCCGGGCGATCGGAAGCGCTGATCAAGGCAACCGACATCATTTCCAATGGTCTGGCCGCCAGCCTCAACCTGCAGGAAGGCGGCGAACTGGCGCAGAATCTGAGCGCCCTGTACGACTACATGGTTTCGCGGCTGCTCTATGCGAACGTCCACCAGGACCCGCGGGCCATTACCGAGGTACAGAAACTCTTGAGCGAGATTTCCGGCGCCTGGCGGGAAATGGGCGCCAACCGCAACAACGCCGCCTGAGCGCAAGCCATGGCGGCAAACCTGGCCACCCCGAACGCGGACAGCATCGACAGACTGGACGCCGTCATGGAGCAATTGCTCGACCTGCTTCGACGGGGCGACTGGGAGCTACTGCCCGATCTCGAATCCACCTTGCTGCCCGCGCTGGAGGCAGTCAGGCAGGGCGGCCCGACCAGCAGTCGCGCCTGGCAGCCCGCAAAAATTCAGGCCCTGCAAAAGAAGCTGGAAG